>Ga0247757_10000451_pt1 | contig 33904 bp, 38 predicted proteins | sample UWRJL126311R4_FD_180929 | JGI IMG/M metagenome (GOLD analysis project Ga0247757, IMG submission 180929) | Plant litter microbial communities from Arlington Agricultural Research Station in Wisconsin, United States - UWRJ-L126-311R-4 | ecosystem: Environmental > Terrestrial > Plant litter >... | reverse complement strand
CGGTGGTTTGGTCTGGGGGCGCCGCCAAACCGCGTCAATTCCCCTGGCCCGCTTGTCTGGACCCTGAGCCCTGCCTCTCAGCTATAGTGCGTGGCTTGCTCTTGGACCCCCGGGCGATGCACCATGGCTACCGTGTCTTAAAGACTTTGCCTTTTCTCTCGAGTCCGTCCATGCCATCTCGGCCTGATCTCTCTGGTCCGTTTTTGAAAGTATCGTGGAACTGGAGCATTTTGCAACCCGATAGTACGTCGTGTGCATGTTTGGTGGGGATTCTATCTTGTGCATTCCACCACGCCAGGGTCCACATCTTTGGCGCGCTGCTATTGGCTCGTGCCTGGCATAGGGCAGCATGGCTTCCACCGAGGCTGGGGAGCCTCTTCTCCAGGACTACGACTCGGCATCTCTTGATTTCTCGGCCAAGGACGAAGCCTTCGTATCCATCGAGGCGCTGCGGTACCAAGACGACGACTTCGAGGCCCCAGGATCCAAGCAGAGTCGCAGCGTCTGGCAAAGGTGGCTGATGGCAGTGCGGCGGCGTAATGTGCGCACAAAGGAGGATGCGTACGAGAGCACGAAGCTACCAGTTGATGAGGAGAACTCTCGTTCGGTATGGAGGTGGAGATGTAGGAGATTAGGCCTCAAGGCCGTGCTGCTGTTCATCCTATTCTTGTAAGTTCTACTTTCGTCGCTCCCCGACCCACGATGGCTCCTTCCACGTGCCTTCGGCTGCACATTCACGATATACCTGGGACAACCAACAACCCGAAAAAGGGCGAAGAGTTTAATCAACTAACTTTATCAGTGGCATCATCCGCCTAACCGACGGCTTCGTAGGCCTTGTACACCTCCTCACTGAAGGCCCCCTCCCCCCCTCTGACTGGCTCCCACTCGCCCAGTACCAAGCCGGAAACTTCACCGGCCTGACCACGGGCGTAAAACCCATCCACTGCCATTCCCACAACGACTACTGGCGCCGAGTCCCCCTCTTTGAAGCCCTACGCTGGGGCTGCACCGGCGTAGAAGCCGACGTCTGGCTCTTCGACGACGACCTCTATGTCGGCCACAGCACAAACGCCCTTTCTCCCACCCAAACCTTGCGCTCCATGTACATAGACCCCCTGCTCTCCATCCTCGACCACCAGAACCGCCCTTCTTTCCCCGCCTCTCTGCTCCCCACCTCCCCTAAAGCCGGCGTCTTCGAGCAAGACCCCTCCCAAACCCTCGTCCTCCTCATCGACTTCAAAAACGACGGCCGCGCCATCCTACCCGTAGTGAAGCAGCATCTCGAGCCCCTCCGCCGGAAAAACTACCTCTCGTCCGTCGAGCACGGCCGCACCATCATCCGCGCCATCACCGTCGTCGCCACGGGGAACGCTCCTTTCGACGACCTCACAGACGACCCGGCGTACCGCGACATCTTCTTCGACGCCCCGCTCGACCGCCTGTCCGCAGATCCCGCTGCTGCTACCGGTCCCAAGCGCGCCGGCCAGGGCACCGTCGGCACCGACGCCAGCTCGCACTTCGACGCCTCCAACTCGTACTACGCGTCCGTCGACTTCAAGCAGGCCGTCGGATGGGCCTGGTTCGGCCGCCTCTCCAGCGCGCAGCGGGAAGCCATCAGGTCCCAGATCCAGGCGGCCAAGGCCCGCGGGCTGAAGGCAAGGTACTGGGGCGCGCCCAAGTGGCCGGTCGGGCTGCGGGATCGGGTGTGGGAGGTGCTGATGGAGGAGGATGTGGATTATTTGAATGGGGATGACTTGCGTGCCATGACAGCGTTGAATTGGGAGAAGGAGAGGAATACAGAGTAGGTGGGGAGAGAGAGACGAGGGGTTTGTTCCTGCGTGGGCGTTCGTTTGGCGCATCTTCTTTTTCCTTTTTTTTTACCTGGACTTTGGTCTTTGGATTGCATGACTGCATGACGTTGATTATACCCAAGGAGGGAGGGCTTTCTAGATGATGTTGGGGCGCTCGGCGTTGCGGTATCTGACGTCCACATGGGGATATCCAATAGACTTCCTTATACTTCTCACTGGTCAGTAGCCTCTGCATTTTTTTTTTTACACCCTCAAATCGTAAACGACCTACGATGCCAACACGTAGATATACAGTTTCTATATGACGAAAATCACATTACATTATGCAGTACAGGAGCAGCGACTGTGCCAATCTCCCCCCCCTTCAACAATGGTATCACGCACCAGCATGCACCCAAAAACGCCTTACAGTCTAAGCCGCCGGTAGCGCCATGAAAACAGCTTCCCTTCTACGTCGATCCCCCGACAGAAAGTTCCGCGCCTAGAACAAGCTCCACCCACTTTTCCTTCTCTCGTCCTTCGGCTCCCGCCGTGAAGACCGCTTCTCGCGCGCCTCGAGCTGCCGCAGACTCTCCATCTCCTTGAGCACCGTTTCGAGGAGCTCCTTCCGGCGCACGACGTCGAGGTGGCGTCGGATCTTGGGGTCTTCGCGCGCGAACCGGTCTATTTCGGCTTGGGAGAGGCCGCGGCCGAGACGGGCATCGAGTTCGCGGGGGAACTATCCTGCATGTTAATACCAGTCCCTGCGATATGCACAATAGGGAGAGGGGTTGAAAAAACTCACATTGTAGTAGAACTTTGACAGCAATTCTGCGTCGAGGAAAAGGTCGGCGGTCGTGGTGAGCTTGTCTGCAACCGCATCGAGGAAGACCTCCGGGCAGTGGTACTTGTTCTTCTTGTTGGCACACTGTTTCGATTTTACGGCTAGAAGACGCATTTTGAGTACATCGGTGCGGTCGCGGAGGAAAACAGCTTCCCGGCCTGGGTTGTTGTTAGAGATGCTAGCCCCTCAAATGGGAGTGTCGTGCTTACCCTTCGTTAGTAGAGAAGCGCTGAATCCACCAGCACCACCAATACCGTCACCTTCGAGGACGACCTGTCCATTTCTCACGCGGTCGATGAAGGCTATTACATCTCTGACCTTCTTCCGCCCGCCCATCTGCTCTTCGAGCCTCTTGGCTGCTGCTTCGCACACTTTGAGCTCTTCTTTCAAGACGGCCGTTACATTTTCACGGCCTCGAGCCCACTCATTGTCCTCGAGTTCAATGCGGTATTTGTACGGTTTGATGCAAATTTCTAGCTCATCCGCGATATCATAAGAAAGGTCCCTTAGGATGGAAGTGGAGGCTTCCGTAATGGCCTGCCGTGCAAATGGATGAGCAGCAAACCTGGAAGTCGATACTAGGCGGTCAATGTGTGCTTGTAAGGCGCTGGCGACAACGCTCGTTGCCAGCCGTCCAACACCAAGCTTCGTCAACGCGGCGCTAGAGCTATCAAGCTTGATCTGCCATATTTGGCTCTCACCCTCTATATCCGCCTTAACAAGACTGCTGAGAGGGTCGCTTTCGGGAAGGGGAACACTGAGATCTTCAAATGGCCTATTCCAATACCGCTGTGCAAGTAGATTAAGCACCTGCTGATCAAGTTCGTGTTTGAGGAGCTCGCGGACTTGTGGGCGGCCGAATTGATCGGAAAATCCTCGGAAGGAGTGCTTGAACGCATCTAGAGACTCAGCGAGATACGATTCGGCACTTAGGGGCCGTTCGTTATACTGGACTTTGAATTCGTAAGTCGCCTCGGCCAATTCACGTTGAATAGCTTCGCTAGTAGTCTTGAGTGAGGCAGCCATGGTCTGCTCAAGGACATGCATTAGCTTTCTCTTTAAGTTGTTCGTACCAACGGCAACCTGTGACTCTTGCGAAAACTCAGGATGTGCAGAAAAGTAAGCGTTCTCGTTCCTTGCGATTGCACTGGCTATGTTGCCATTGCCTCGACTGAAGAGCTTTGAGCCGGATGCATTTGCCGGAACACGGCATACCACCCCTACGTAGCCTAAGCGCAAAGCGTATTTGCGATCGTTGAGCAGACTTGCGCCTCTCTCTGGATCGACAAGGTCCATTTTGGTGATGACGCCAATAGTTCTCTCACCTCTAGGATCAACCTTCCTAGAAGCGCGTAGAGCAGTGCTGTTTGCAAGATCTACGTCAGCCGCGGAGATGGCTAGGATAACGTTTGGTGCCTTGATGTATTTTTCACACAGTTCAGCAATCTTTTCTTTGAGCTCGGGAGGTTGGTCTCTTCCGGTCACCTGGATGTATCCGGGAAGATCGATCAGAGATAGATCCGGGACGTTAGGGGAATGGATCCGTAGTTGAATTGGGTCATCCGAGACACAGTCTGCTGCGGGGACAGCCAGGTTTAGATCGGTCAGCGTCTTCTGGATTTGGCCAAAGTCCGTAACTTTACTTAATCCGAGAGCAGGAAATTCACCATACTCAGCAGATGCATCGGGGGTATGAACAAGCGTGAGCTCAATTGGTCGACGGGTGACCATGTTGTGGCCTTTCGGCAGGAACTCATGTCCCACGATAGCTTCTAGTACTGAACTCTTTCCAGAGGATTGCGAGCCTATTACAACGATCGATGGTAGAGTGAGCGACTCTGACTGTCCAACAACCTGCAACAGCCCTCGAATCTCGATCATCTTCTTGGTCAACATCATCATCTGCTCGTCCCTTGCTATCTTCTCACCCTGATCTTTATCTTCTTCTTCGTCTGCATACGCAAAAGCGGCTGCCGATGCTGCTCCTGCCGCCTTAGCTCCGGCGCCACTATTCTTTGGCTCCTCGGGGCCTTGTCCAGGGCCTCCGCCTCCGCCTGTGCCTCCTGAGCTGGCACCCTCCTCTTTTGCAATCAGCCGCCGCAACCATTCTGGCTTCTCCACATTTTCGAAATCCTGCTTAGTCTTGTCCCAACCCTCTCCAATTTGACCGAAAATGCCTGAGATGGTGCCTATTCCTTCATTGGCAATACCGGCTGCTCCATCCTTGGTCCGAGTAAAGATATCCACAGCCCAGCTGCCCGCTTGTCCTGCTTGGTATTGTATGTAGCTGACTCCGGCAATGACGGCTCCCCCAGCGGCGGCGCCGGCAGTCGCGAACTTTGTTACGAGTTTAGGAATTGCCCTCGCGAAGCTTATGGACCGTACGGCTGGGACATTGTGCAGAGCATAGCTTCCTAGCGGCCATGCCCTCTGTTGTCCTAGTCGTAGACCTGACTCTACGCGGAGCAGTCCACCGGTTGGCAGTTGATTTGAGGTGTAGAAGAGGCGGTGGAGGCGTGGCGTGTTCGCTGGTGTTCGGCGCGCAAGCGTTGACAAGCGTGCCGAAATGAGCCTGCCGCTCATGGTGATCGTTCCGCGTCGGTAAGGGTTGAATTTTTCATAGGGCTTCGTTGGAGGTATGCGGGACAGTTGTTCGGAAGACGATGTTCAAAGGATGCATGCATATTTGAGTCGCGTCACCTCTGGCACAGGCCAAGGCGCTAAGAGAGCCAGGATCATCTGTGTGGGGCTCATCCCTAAACTCTGAACATTAAGACCTAATAGTGTTTGAATACTGCATCGCTTGTTCTCACGCTCTGGATTTTGTCTATTTTTGATGTGCACTATGTTCATCTTAAGCATAGTAGTGAACCCTCACCAAACGATGCCGCAATCGACCCTTCATCTCTAATCATCTCTCTCAAAAAGTTGCGCGATCCTTCCACCTCCCTGCTTGCGAATTTGACCAAAACAAACCCCCGTACATTCGCCGCACTCCAGACGAGGCCATCAGCTTTTTCTCGACTCTGTCTCCCAGAACGGCGCTGCTCCGCTGGTGTCAGCTCTTGCTGTGGTACATCGCCCCAGTTTCTACCTCCAATTCGCGGCAGGGCTTCGAATTCATCCAGGAAATATTTTGCAAGCGTAGAAAATGCAGGGCCACGGATAATGAGCGTACCAAATACGGAGTAATTGTCCATCCGCTCTGAGAGCTGCATGCCAGTCTGACCGTGCTTGTCTAATATAAGATTGTCCCGCAATAGTAGTCTCCTTTCCCCCGTTTGTGCTTTAGACCAGACTTCATTTCTGCTTTTGTACTCATATATATCCCAGTTCTCTCCACGCGCAGAGCGACCGCTTGTTACCCAATCGCAAGCACAAAGGCTGCCTTGTTCACTCTCCAGATGGTAGATTTGCGATTGTGAAAACGCGGTTTGCGCAAACGGCTGCACAGGATCCGGTAAGTAAACCAGAGCAGATTTGGCCGCCAATGTTACGGTCATGTGCTGTCTCGACACCAGCTCTGGGTCTGGTGTCTTAAAGATCTTGGTTGAGCCCTGAGTAAGCAACACAAGTCGTGTCCTAGGCTCAAGAGACACCGACAGAGTTATACTGTCACCGGCGACGATGCCGCCTCCATAAGTGAGTAGGAACACAGTATGCACAAGGCGAGGCGTTTCGGGATCGAGGGTCTGCGCAGGAGGGGCAAGAGGATCGGGAGCGACGAGCTTAAGCGGATACTGGTACGAGACGTTTCGAAGCACAGGTGTACCGGGGGGGAGAATACAGAGCTCAATTGAGCCATGGCCAGCCCTAGCAGTTGAAGCTGCGAATGGCGAAACGAAGGACATGGTGAACGCAACACCTTCTGTGACAGGGCATGATCTAAGACGACAGCGGCCACGATTGTTAGGTGACGAGCTACGAAAAAGAAGTCTTCGCAGCGACCATTTTTAGGGGGCTCAGTATAGGAAAATGGCAGCAGCAGCGGCAGTAGCAAGAGCAGTGAATGCGAGGAGAGTGAGTGAAGTCAATAGGTACGAGGCGGCGGCGGCGGAGCTTGGACCACCGGTACGAACGCGAAGCGAGGCTTGGCGCATCCCACCTTTTTGCCGTGCCCCACCCTTGTTGACCTGCAGCTCCCACCTTGCGCCCGCCCGCATGCCCGCCCGAACGCCCAGCTGGCTTTGGAGGTCCCCCTCATCAGCACACGGCGCGTGTTCGAGTCCCCATACTATCAAAACCGTCGCATTAAGAGCATTTTGCTCTCCCACTGGATTTGGTAACAGAGGTAAGGGCAACGGTCGAGGAGCATGGCGGCGGGCCCTGACGCCCTGCTCGATTTTTTACTTTCGGGTATTGCCATTTGCGGCAATCAAGGTATGTCACCATCCCAAGGTGCTCTTTCGGGCTGCAAGTGCTCCGTTGCCCATGTATCCCGACTAACTCACTATTATAGGAGCCAGCAGTCATGATTTCCGACGTCTTGTTCATCAATATTTGGAAGAGTCACGACCCGAGAATATAGATGTTGCGGCATCCAGCAAACTCGGTAGCGATTTTTACGAGAAAATATGGCAATGGGTGACAGACCATTCCGATATTCGCATCTTCTACCAGAAACACGCTCACAGGCTTTCTCTTGCCAAATTTGAATTATTGGAATCGCAAGCTCATCCGACTGACGGTGCGTCATCGGATCAATCACAAGCATCATTTCATAAATCTAAAGATGACGCCGCCAACCATACACTATTTGGATCCTTCAATGCTCTTTCTTCCCTTGGAGGTTCTTTGCGTCAGCGGCTCTTGGTTGAGGGGTTCAAACCTACGCCTCTAGATGTTGGCAGTGATCCCATGAAGGTTAATAATGCCGAACTTGGTACAACAATAGAACCCAAGGTAGAAAGAAGACAGCGCAATTTTCCCGAGACATCACAGATTGGTGATCCTGTTTTTGACCCACCCTTGGACAACATCAAAGGTCCTCGGTTATTTGCCAGCCAAAACCGCATCTGGCAGGCCCTTACTGGTCATTCCATGGATCTCAAGAAGATCCCAGGCTCTGAGTTCACCCTTCTGTCTATCATAGCAGCTCGCGGTTCTAGAGGCATCGCGCAACCCGAGCTACAGAGGCTCAGTGGACAAGACAAACGATCTGTTCCACATAGGACTGATGAGCTTGCGAAAAAGGGATACATTCTTAAGCGTCCAATCCAAGAAGGCAGGGCTCGTACTAGCCTCTGCATCCATACTAAGTTCTTCAAAGAGAGTCACTATTTAAACGAACCTCAGAGCATGGACCAAGTCTTTGGTGCTAGGACCTTCGTGCTTTCGGGATTTGTTTATATGCTACACAAGCTCCTGCAAGAAAATATCATCGTGCAAGTGCGAGATTTGAGGAGACATATGGGAGTTTCTGTTGAACGATGGAATGGTCGAGCTGTTCGAGGCGCAATCGTTCGTCTGGAGCAGACAGGCTTTATCCAAAGACTCCGAGTTCGCAAAAGACGATCAGCCGAAATACGCTCCATGGAAAAGTGGGCCGTATGCATCAAAATGCTTAGGGACCCTACTGAGGACGACATCAAAAATCTGAGCTTCAAACGTATAACCACAGAAATTGAACCTATGGACGATGAGCCACCTGACGACTATAATGACGGCGATGGCTTTATGCGAGATATGGAGTTAGCCATGATGGACGAAAGTGGTTCCGGCAATGCCGATGGACTTAACGAAGTGGATCGAATTCCCCCTCAATGGACTCCCGACCGGCCGCTTGGAAACATAGTTTTCGATGCTACCGAATTGGCGGGACCTGATGGAGGGGATGCCGCTTTTCTACGAGATAGAACAACGGGCTTATTCTGGAAACGCCCTATTGAAACCTTCATTGGCCGCTTGACGGACTGTTGGGAGATAAGCCAACCTGCACACGTTCGCCATCTTGCTATCGTTAGGGATACCGCACTCACAAACGAGAAGAAGCGGGTATTCTACGTTTATCGTACATATGACAATTTTGACAAAGCAGTGGCTGCTGGCGATGTCACCTGGGAAGCGCTTGATAAAGAGGACTCTAAGAAGGGTGGACGTTCCAAACTAAAGACTGGGTCTCCTATGTCTCTCGACGATTTTGGCTTTCAGCCACTCGACCCAAATGACTTCCATCGCCGTACTGGCTCATCTACTTTGGCAGAAGCTAGCTCGGCCATATCACTAGGGCGGCGAACGACCCCTCATTGGGATAATGCCTTAACCATGAAGATGGGATATGTGAAACCTGGAAAAGAGCATCTCAGTTCCAATTCCAAACCGACGCCGCCCAGAACATCAATTGTAACAGCAAAGAAACATAAAGCGCTCGAGTTGAAGCGGTCAGGTGAGAATGAGGTGATACCTTCGCAGCATTCTAGTAACGATATCGATCTCCCTACTCAATTCTCAACACCAAGACGCAACCCCAAAACTAAAGAAAAGCAACGGCCTTTGCTTACCAAGGAGGAGAGAATAGCTCTAGGTCTCCCGCCCAGAGGACGGTTAGGGGAAGCTATTGAGGAGCAAATACGCGCCTACCGGAAACAAACCGGCGACCCAAATTCTCTGCCAGATGTACTCGTTCGGCCTGACCCAACGGTCAAGGTTAAGTATTCCAGACGGCGTGGGCCGCCCATCTTATCCCAGGAAGAAAGAAAAGCTCGAGGACTTCCCGTTCATGGACGTTTGCCTGCTGACGTTACGAGTCAGATTTTAAAAGAAAAGGGAAGGCTCACGGAAGCCAGCTCGAAAAATAATGGAGGCACAGTTGGTATTGAAAATGGAACCTCACTCTTTCCTCAAACGCTTTCCATGGAACAACCGGCTGAGCATTACCGGGATCCAGGTTCTTCCACATGCAATCTGGATTCACAAGCAGACCCACGCATTCAAAAGCGGGCCATAGACGATGTTGATGAGGACGCTGAACATCCCCGTAAAAGGAACAAACATGATTCAGGCTATCTAGATGCACAGGCGGACCCATGCATTCAAAAGCGAGCTATAGATGATGTTGATGATGTTGATGAGGGCATTGAAAATCCCCGGAAAAGGAACAAAAGCGATTCATGCAACCTGGATTCACAAGCAAACCCGCACATTCAGAAGCGAGCCATAGACGATGTTGATGAGATCACTGAAAACCCTCGGAAAAGGAACAGAACCGACTCATCCGATCCCGACTCAACACAAGTAGCAATAAGCCCAGCCTCCCAAGGACAACAGGAGCGAGCAGTGGATAGTGATACAACATCCCAAAACACAGCTCATCCGACAGTCCCACGGTCACTCCGGCCCCACCAGAAATTTCCCGAACAAATGACTCTGGAAACACCGTCCAAAACCCTCAGCCAATCTGAACTTCGCAACCAGGATATAAAGGACAAATACGAAAACCGTGATAAATCTGGGGTTTATGTGAACCCTTTTGCTACTTACTCCGGAGGGCGAGGGAGACCAAAAAAGATGTATCTCTTAACTTTCAAGTTACCGGGTCTCCAAAACATGTCTTGGTTCACATCTGAGGGTTATATCCTATCACCGTTGGCTCCTTCGACAAGCTCACCTCATACGCGGACTCAGAAATTGGCATCAGGTTCTTCAGATGCGAATTTTAGATATCGTAGTTCTCAGATCAATCCTGAGCTGTCCACTTCTACATCTCCAAATGTACTAATAAATCAACGGACAGCGTCTCCGGCTACATCGATTCCAGAAGCTAATGCAATCACAATTACAACCCCAACACCCGTGCTGGAGGCTCGATCGAATACCCTGGCTCCTGAACATCGCCCCGCATCAGGGGAAGTGGCTTTCGGAGCACAAACAAATGGAGCAGACAAATCTGAGCAACAAGAACTTGCCTGGCCTCAGTTAGTATCCACACTCGGTTCAGAAGCGCAGGGAACGTCTACAAAGCAAGTTTCATCATACATAAGCCCATACGCGCCCATAGCACCTGCTACGACCTCGTCAGAACATGGAGTATCAAAAGAGGGTCAGATAACACTGCCAGTCACGCATAGTACGCTTGAGCCAATGTCTATGCCCGAGTCATTGGCAACATCGAACGGACATAACGCATCATATGTACTTAGCAAAGAGGCTCAGCCATCTTCAGGGAGGCGTAACTCTAAAAAACGTGGCGTCGTCTTGGGCAGAGGAAACGCATTTCATGCGCGTACCTCGGTCATACGGCACATATTCAACCTCTGTAATGGGGTGTTCCCGGCTAATGGTGAAATTTATCCCATTTTCGAATCACTTTGGACTGAGCTTGGACCGAAAAAGATATCATGTCCTGATCGCGGTACTATCCGAAAAGCGTTCAATTCCATGACAGGGTCAGAGTTGGTCGTAATGAGGATCATTGTCCCTGGCTCCGATCCCGGAATTTCGAGGAATAAAGCTCTTGCTTTTTATAAGCATTTGTCACCCACAAGTAATGAAGTCGAACGAGTCAAAGCCGGCATGATCAAGGCCTTTCCCGGAAGGTATTGGCCGCCTGAAGTTCATAAATACTGGAAGCCTGACCCCAAACGTAAACTACCTTCACTCCCTGAGATTGACGAGAGTTTGGCCAGAGAACTTTATCCCTCAGCTGCTAAGAATTTCCTTGACTCGCCTGAGGTGCAGGAGGCATCTAATGATGACACTTTTGCGGAGCGGGACGCAACTTCTCGTCAACAGTCCTCTACGAAGCGTGGTAAACTTGTGAGTCTAAACAGCGGAGGCCGACGGAAGGGAAACAGCAAGGCAAGCCAGAAAGGAAGAACGCCGTTGGCCGAAAACGCACAAACCCTACAGTCAGAGAAGTCATTTCAGTTTATAGATGTTTCACAAGAGGATATACGCCTGGCAGCTCAGCATCGGTCTTTAGACGCAATTTCTTTCCGGGTCACATTGGCAAGCCACGTTGCTGCTTTAATGAATCCCATAATTCGCCATGATCCGATTACCAACACTTTCTCGACTCACTTTGGGGTCGCAGCAAAGAGGGGAGTGAAGCGTGTCAGGATCGACCAATTGACTGACAAGAACTCCCGCAAGAAGGCTCGCCACGATGGTCTAGAGCTGGAGAAGAAAATCGAAGCGTTTTGTGTAGAGCATCAAGACATGACAGATCCAAGCGAAGAGGATCAGTCCGGTCGTTCAAAGAAGAAAAGGAATAAGCAAAACAAAAATGCACAATCACCAGCTCCTGATCCTACGATAGTAGAACGCCTATCCGGCATGACTGGGAATCCAAATGAGCCTGATTACGAACCTCCACCGAGAAAACGTGGCCCTACCTGGTCAGAGAGCAAGAACGAACGCCGCAAATACCGTCATTATCAGCTGACGAAGGAAAAGGCGGATAGAAAGTACCCTGAAGTTGTCGATCCTATCTCCAAGTTTAAAAAGTTATGCTTTGCTTTGGTTATCGCAACAAGTATGTCTGACGATGAGTCCATCGATTGGAGCATTGTGGAACGGGTTTATGCAGATGACCGAAAGTTCAACCTTCCTAGAACGAAGAAGGTATGGTCCTGGATGCAGAAGAACATGGCCACTCAAATTCAGGCTATGATCGACTCCTTCCAGTCAGCCTTTCTGGAAGCCTATGAAGAAGGGAAGCTTGAGCCTATTGCCGATCCTGCTACTTACAATTGGACTTATCTGGTGCGATGGGCAATAATCAACTGCCCGTGCTCTGAGCCACCACTTCCAAATTCGCGACAGTCGCTGAGTGATTGCCAATTCGACCTCTTAGAACACGAAGTTTTTGATCGCAAGATTTGGCATACAAGTGAGCTGGCTAACACGAACCGCGCTCAGAGGCTGCTCAACTACACATTCGGAGCTCCACTTCATGGCAAGCAAACAAAACCCCCTGCCGATGTCGAGGTCAAGGCACGCTCTTGGATACGCTCTAACATCGCAACTCTAAAACACCAATACAACAAGAATGTAGCGTTCGAGAAACTGGGTTCACTTCCCGAATCAGTGCTCAAAGGCGTGGTCTCAGACTTCATTTATGTCAGCTTCATCAAACAATGGAGTATCAAGACTTTGAAGCCTGGTCGCAATTTCAGATTTGCTCCAGCATTTGCAAAGAATTATCGACAAACCTTTGAGCTCGAAGATTTCATGACTGCTGTAAAGTTCAAGAAGGAATTGGACGTCGCTTTTCTAAATGCTCCACCGGACCAACGCATCTATCCTATGTCCAGAGTTGCTAAGGACGGGGCTGTTATGGTAGTTTTATCGCTTGCTAGCGACGGCAGAGTTAAGCTTCTTCCAAGGCTTCCACCTATCAAGGACAGGTTCGGGGTTGAACAACCACATATATCTGTGTGGGGTTTCCTTGACCGCCATTATGCCCACAGAAAACTGGACCGAGAACGACTGTTTTGGATGACAGTCGACATTATCCCCACCGAGACTTACGAGTTTGGTAACCCGCTACGGCCAACAAGTTTGCCATCCACTTCTGAGGAGGTGAGGTCACATCCTGGGTGGCATACTCTGCCTGAACCCCCGCTGCCTGGCCGCTCAGATTCTGATGTGCCATTACCAATTTGGAGTAGTTTTGATGGCCAGGCCGCGGTGTGGCCTTGGTGGAACCGTATCCTCAACCTTGTAATACAGTCGATGGTCATTCAGCCTGGCGTTACAGGCGAAGAGATTCACCGACACTTTACCAAATACGCAGTTGAGCTATTTGAAATTCAACATGTGTTGGACTGGCTCGTAACCGTCAAAGCGGCCCGGAAGTCAGCACACGGAACGTACGAAGCTCTGCCAGGATTCTGGGCAGTGTTTGGCGATCGATTGATAGATGAGGAGGAAGACGAGTTTGGTGAGCACGTTAAGCGGAACCCAGCCAACAAGAAGTGGCGGTCAGACTACAACTTGCGATATGCTTCTCAAAACAACAACGGCCCAGGGCAAGAGCCAGACAGTGGCACGGCAGCGATTCAGGAAGCAGCGAGGCAGGAGATCTTGCACAATGCAAGGTCTCAATACAAGATTGCTCGACAGCTGGAGGCATCAACGTATGAGCCACCGAGTGATCCTAATGCAGGTAGAATCCCAGCTTCTGAGAGCCAGCCTCGATCCCTAGAGGTCCAGCCACAGGACGTCGAAATGCGTTCGTTCGAGGAGCACAGGCTGTCAACCCAGACGCACACCCCAGCTCCCGTTGTTGCTGAAAATCAGCCTCTGTACCAACAGCCTGAGCAGTTTGACGTTGAAATGCCTTCGCAGTTCACATCCATTAACGCTTCGACGCATTCGCTTACGCCTGTTGCCACTACTCCATCCATCAGCACTCCTGATGTGGAAATGATAGATGAAGACATAGATGCAGACGGAGAATGGGACGATGAATACTGATGACAGGGTGAGCGGGAAAGGAGTCTTTAAAGGAAAAATAACAATCATGCATATGGACGGTGTATTTTTCAATTCCACGGGAGTTAGGCACGGAGCATCTGCCGCGGAGGAGAGGTTTCATTTGCTTGGACGATACCCTTTTTCGTAGCATTGCATGTGGTCATTTGATCGCCTAGTTGTGGTAGAGTGGCGGACAGAGCACAGCACAAATAGAATTGTAACGATATTGGATCCGCACATGACTAGTTTAGTTTGCGCATAGGACCTGCTTCAATATGGCTACATGACTTGATGAGCGGTGGACGTGTATACACACTAGATGTTCAACTGTGTCGCCTTCCACACCACGACTAACTCCATACGCGTGACAAATAACTAGCGGTGAACCCAACCATCCACTCAGGTCAGCCTCTCTACAGGACTAGCTCTCAACATGTGGCCTTCTAGACACTACCCAATTTCCTCGGAGCGACAAAAACGAGGCGCAGCTCTTTTTTCGCTACACCTCCTTTCCCAGAAGCCACGGAAACAACCGGTGTGGCGTACCAGCGTCCCCCCCAGCAGTCAATAAGCTACACCCGACTACGCCCGAGTTAACCCAGAAAGCCGCATATCGCGAGGCGGTGCAGGTCCTGTGGCGGGTCGCGTGGTCCCCCCCTCAAGCCGGTCGGGACGCACACGTCGAATCATGGCTGTGCAAGGGCCGGCCTCTCAAGCCGGCCCGGCCCAACACCACGCTGTGAAAGAGATGGTGGTGCAGCATCCATGGGTGAGCACACACATGCCATTGCCAGCCTATGCCACATGCGGCGCATCTGGTAATGGTGTGTGGGTATGTGGATGGAGGAAACCATGATCGGGAAAGTGGCTATGCAAGGCAAAGGCAAGCAACCATGTCTCCGGGTCCGTTACACATCCCACTTCTACGGATGCGGCACGGGGCACATGTCGCCGAAGTAGTAGCGAATGAATTTTTTTTTTCTTTTTCCTTCTTTGCAACATCGCTGGTGCTGGTGCGATGGGCATGACGGCTCGCCCAACCAGGAGACTGCCTACGATAGTGGCATCACGTGCTGTCATGGCAACCCTAGATCAACGGCATCGCCGTAGGGTTATTGGTATATTTGAGATGAATTGGGTATTTGGATGGCACTGAGCTGAGCAGCGTGGGAGTAAGAAGGGAAGCGCGGTAAAGACGAGTACGCGGCGTCATTTGCGGGCTAGAGCCAGTAAAGTACATCGGATGGTGCTGCTGAAGGTCAGCCTCACCAGCCTGCAAGACCATGGTATGCCAAGAAATGGCAAAGTCACCGACATCACGAGCTGCTGGCGACCTTTTGCCATGTCAGAGAGGCAATGAGGTCGCCGCACGGGAACCCCGTGTTGGTTTGGCGTCGAAGCGGACGCATGGTCGCCTAATGGCCTGCGTCTCGATATGAAGCTGCGTGGTGTAATCGCAGAAGCGTGGATTTTCAGCGCGCCGTGTGTGTCAAGAGGGGAATCTAGATGCAGAGTGCAGAGAAAGGGGTGTATAGACACTACTATGGGACGCAGAAAATCGCTTCGATGCCCAAAAACACGGCTGCGTATAGCGTGTCCTTCAGCCCTACCGGAAGCGAATGCCATTTTCCCCCTTTGCACAGTAGATCTAAGAACGGGGCCCAGATCGTGCTGAGGCTGGCTGTCGTGGTTCGAGCAAGCCGTGGTCGCACTCAACCTCGCTTCTCCCGGCAGGTACCTGAGGATCGACAGCAAGATCTATAATTAAGCGCCGATCGGCTCAGAGTCATCAGACGCGGCGGCACGCCGTTTTTAGGAGTCCCGAGCATCTGCTTGGTGGGAGAGTCAAGGCCACGGTGCCATCGAGTGCAACTCGTGTTGCTGTGTGCTCCAAGCTATGGGAAGACGCCTCGTCATCGCAGGACGCCAGGACGCGCGGGCGGCGGTGTACAGGCCAAGGCTCGTGTGAATACTTCCGGCGGGGACGCAGCGATGGGTGGGGACCTCCGCCGTGAACAGGTCGGGACAGCAGACGGCGCTTCTGGCATCGGATTACTGGGTTGGGCCCGGCGACGGCTCGGCTGGCGTCTACAGCGCAGCTGAGGGCGTCTGCAGCATGGCGTGGGCGTCACAAATCCTGCTTGGGGCGTGTTGTTTGATGTCAGTGGCGAGCTGCGTGGTCGAGGGAGAGATGGGTTGCAAGCAGGGCCAGCTCGCCGTTGCTGCTTCAAACCATGCATCGGATCTCGGTTCAACCCTGTCCCAGTGGTCTGTGGGTGCGCCACAGAGACGCCATCGTCCGCACGCCAGCTGAAGAGCCCGTCCAACGCCCCCCAGGACGCACGACAGCGCTGAGAAGGCCCTCGACCATGCTGCTTCAGGGAGAGTGCTGCAGCCTTATCCTGTAAATCATCCACGCGGCGCCCACCGAGGGAGCTGAAAGCCTCCAATGCAGGCACGAACTGGAAAGCCCCGGCAAGCCGCTTCACTCTGCACCACCGCCGCCAGCACCCCGTCGTCCACCCGGGCTTTGATCATGCGTTATGCGTGCCCACGCTGGCGCTCTACGAAACCGCCATCTGGGCGTCGAGAGGCGTCTGTCGTCGTTCTCCATGGTGGTATATGTGACCCGAGCTCTGCCCTCCGCACAACCTAAAACCCACGTATACATATACCCTGGTGCTAATCCGACAGGCACTGCACGGCAAGTCTTCCGTTGCTGACCTTCACCGGTGTAACTTAGCGCTAGTGCTTATGCAAACCATTCTCCCGTGTTTCCATGTGAGTTCTATGAAAGCCAGAGGATGCCCCCGTTCCACTGACTGGCTGGCAGAGCGGATAGTTGCAGCTGTCTACACACCCTCCCGCATGCAGAGGTGATCTTCTTAAAAGCAGCCCCCGCACAGCATTTGCTCTACCTTGCCGTCTCTCATGCCTCCTCATCCCTCTGCCTCCACGGGGCAAGAACGCACGTCAGGGCTCCCACAAGTGAGCCAGTATGACTATTCAAGATTATTCCAAGCTTTCTTGTTGGTGCTGGTGGCTGTGGCCGGTCTTCGAGTCGCCATTCTGAGGTATTCGTCTGGAAAGAGACGGACTACATTACATAGGGCGAAAAATTCCGTCCCAGAAGAGAAGGAACTCAATTCACCGTGCCAAGGCCCGTCTGAACAGGATCTGAGACCACAACGACCGCCGCAGAGCACGGATGAACAGCCACTAGCCTTTGAACCTGCATATCCGTGGATTGCCCCGCCTCGACCTCTTCCTGGCCCTTACGACCCTTCACTGTATCCGTTGCCAACGATACGGCGGCATTCGTACGACCGTTCTTCAGTGGAAACGCCAAAAGATCACGCATCAATTACGTATACCCGCCGAGTCTCCATGAACAATATCCCAACCCATCAAAGTACGGTTCACGGAACAATGACCACATCGAGAAACGGCTGGCGACGAAACCAATGGGTCGCCTTCGGGGAATGAACTCCATATTCCATCCATCAAGTGACCGCTGCCAAAAGCAAAAACAGCATCCAGACGCATGTTGTTCCGACTTTGGGCATGCCGAACCTCACGTCATTTCCTAATTGCGTTACCTACATATCCGTGGACATACACAAGCGACCTCGGTCCCACATCACTCCCGTCCACAGATCTCCACTTTCGTCTAATCTCACAGAAGCTCGCTCGGGACTGTTGGCCGATATGCTGAGTTGTACATCTCTAGCTGCAGCAACATAATTGTGGCTTCCGCTTACCAGCTGAATCCCCAACTACGGACCAATCAGACCCACGTCCAGACACTACGCAAACCTTCCGTTCTGTACAGAAGGGACGGCCGTGTGCTCGCGTGAACGATCACACACACATGACTATCGAAAACGTGCATCTTGTCGGTTTTTGGGCGTTGACGCTAGCATTGGTTGGTCAGGGAGCCGCTAAGGCGGTTTTTTGTTTGCATGTTAGACGGCGTTTTATTACCAGGGTGGATTGGCTTGTTTCATCTGGGAAGGGCTGGCTGAGCGCCATATTACATGTTACATCGCTTAGACGATGAGTCATCCTTGCCTTGTTTCTTTCTGGTTTCGCCACTAATGCTTGGTTTGGTGGTTGTACGTATGTGGTTGTGGGCGAGCGAGGGATGGTGAATTGCATTGGACCGTCTTGCTGCGATCGTCGATGCCGACGCCGATGCCGATGGATTGCATTATTGCCGATTTTATTTTTTTCGAATATTTCCCAAATACAAAGTCATACGATTTATGTGATTTCATGATAAGCTTGTCTGAACTGAGTGGTCTACCCGTTCCTATTGACTGGGATGGTAACAATCAGGCTAAGCCGAAAGATACTCACCCCGTTTGACCAGAACCAATCGCATGACCAATTGAACTCGAACCACTTGACACTATACGTGAACCCGTTCAAGGTAGCACAAGTTCCAACGGCTTCCAGCTGCTATCCGAAGTTCGTAGCATCCACTGTACCCGACGTGCCAAGATTCCCGTCACTGATTCAACACCATCGTAACACACTCTATACTGCGGTCTCTTCTCTACTTGCCTCACGAAAACCGCACAGAATCCCCTCACAAGTAATCCCCCAACACCTCCTCCAACGATCTCCCTTCCCTCAATGGCACCGCATCCCCCTTCCTCTCCAACCCCGCCCGATTGTGCCACACAACCTTGAACCCCGCCGCCGTTGCCCCCTCTACATCACCCGCACTCCCCGCCACAAACAACACTTCCTCGGGCTTCACCCCGCCATCACCCAGCAAGGGGAGGAGAGCATGATATGCCTCCCTCGCCGGCTTGTAGAACCCCGCCTCCTCCGCTGTAACCACAGCGTCAAACGCCCAACTCGCTTCCGCTGCCGCTGCTGCCGCCGCCAAGCCAGACGCAGGAAGACAAGTCCTAGAAGAAGGAGTGGAAGAGCGAGGAGGAAGAGAAGCCAGCGAAACAGCTCTCTCGACACACTCCACCGCCACCCTCCCCTTTTCCGCCGAGCAATTCGTCACCACGCCCACCAGATACCCCTTCGCCCGCAGTCCGCGCAGCACGCGCCCCGCCTCGCTCCACGGCTGCAGCGAGGCCCAGTGGCGCAGCAGGAACGCGGGCGCCGACGAGGGAGCGCCGCTCTCCGAGGCGGCCCGCGCGACTAGCTCTTCGTACGTGCTGCCGGGCCCGTAGACGGTGCTGCCGAAGGTAAGGGCCAGGTAGTGCTTGCGCCAGGTAAGGCCCGTGGTGGGGGATCCGGGCGGGACGGAAGCGTCCCAGAGGGTCCAGGAGTCGAGGAGAGCGGTGAGGAGGTCGAAGACTATGGCCTTGGGGAGGAAGGGTGGTGTCATGGTGGTGGACATCTTGGAGAGGGTTGCTAGTAGAGGTGATTGTTTTGTGGATTGGGGTTCTGATTAAGTTGGAGCGTCTTCTATTGGTAGAGGATACGTGAGTTTCAACATGTATCACTTAGTTGTTAGAGCCGTGTATATATGCGTTGATGTTGTCATAGCTTTTTTGGTTTTCCTGATGGCACGGAAAAGGCGAGGATACTTATCCGAGGTATCGTCGCTTGTGAAGTCATTTCTGTTGGTTTACTCAACTGCACGGATAGACATAGTATTTAGTGAATACTCCTTCAGGATAAAATGGCCTGAATCTCAAGTGAATCGTAGGCTCCGTGGTTAAGTGAATTCGGATCGTACAGGTCTGTCCCCCGTGGCAATAGTAAAGGCTGGGAACAGGACGCTACCGTTAAGCCCTTCCAGTTCTTTGTTTCCCCTTTCATGATATCTTAGCCCCCCTTTATGGATTAGCAAAGATGTTCATATATTCAGCTTTCCATTTCTGCGGTAGCCCGTTGTCCTGTCCGGAACCTTCGAAATAAAAAGCAGTGGATACTAATAACCATTCGTACGCTTATCTCCTACACGGTTGTGTCAGCGGGTAGTACATGGTAGAAATAGCTCACCGAAGCCTTTAACCAATCCGCGGTCCCTAGATGCCATGTCGAAATAGCTCTTGCATGTTTCGATAAAACAAGTCAATTCAGGATATCATAACAACCACCATTTATACCAACAACAACAGCCATCTAAAGCACAAACGCAATATGACAAGTCGCCACCAGACCCCAATCCCCTTCGCACCCTCTACCACCTCTCGTCCAAACTTCCAGCTCCACCTCTTCTTCCCGCCACCCCTACCCCCACTAACCCAACCAACCCTTACCTCCTCCTCCCCTCCCACCTCTCCGTCTCCGTGTAAAACCGTATCAGCGCCTCGGCGCCCACATAGTCCTCCTGCCGCAGCAACTGCGCAATATCCACATTCAGCGGACTATCCGGCTCCGCGCTCGTCAGCAGCTGGTGTATGCTCGTCATGGTCGTCGTGATGGTGTACGCGGGCGACCACGACGTCTTGAGCAGGTCGAGGCAGATCTCGCCCGACTTGAAGTCGACATTGGGATGGCAGATGGGGGTCAGGAAGCGGATGGTGGGCGGCGCCAGGGGGTAAGTGGTGGGGATATGGATGTCGAGGGCCCAGCGGCCGCCTGGGTGGGTTAGTACGGAAGGGTGGCGGTAAGAGGGCATAGGGGATGAGGCTGGACTACGAAGGGGCGGGTGGTGGGCGGCGGTGAGGGGATGGGGCGAGCTAGAATACCTTCGTATGCGGTCCCGGGGACGCCTTTCATGACGGCGCGCCAGTGCATCAGTTCGTCGTCGTCCACGGGGCCCAGCTCGAGCAATGCATCGTTCGGGTCCGACTGGTAGCTCTGCAGCTCGGTGAGCAGGCGCTTGGTGGGCGACGTAACGCGCGACGAGCTGGCCATGTCCGAACTCTCCTACGTCAATTGGGTGTCCTGATCAAGAATGCGCTGTGGCAGACTGCGAAACTAAGCGCCCAGCGAGCGACGGCCGGAGGCTGATATCGCGCGCGGTACGGATGGCAATAGCCTCGGGCGGGTCAGCGCGCTCCAACCACATGGTGAGCAGAGCTCGGGCCAGCCAGCCGCCTCCCTCTCTTCCCCGCCATCCCGCAGATCCCTGTCCAAAACTTTGGGGGCTCGCACCAACGAGAGCTGCACACTGCGCCCCTCCTCAAAGCGCATACTGCGATCCTACGAAACACGAACCTGCCATGGCGCCCGAAGTCGTTCTCTCGCATCTGCACCGTGCAGACGGCTCCGCGACGTACACACACAATGGGTACTGCATCATCGGCGCCGTCAATGGGCCCGTCGAGGTGCTGCGCCGCGACGAGATACCAGAGGAAGCCACCATCGAAGTCAACGTGCGCCCGGCCGCTGGCGTGGGAAGTATGTCCATCCGCGAAGCTGAAAGCAGCAAGCATGTAACCAACACCATCGCAGGTCCCAAGGAACGGCATCTAGAGACGCTGCTGCACAGCACGCTGCGCAGCATCATCCTAACGCGCAGCATCCCCAGAACGCTGGTTCAGATCACACTGCAAATCAGGACTCTGCCTGAAGAAGAAGCTTCGACTGGCGTGGATCCTGTAAGTCGCGCTGGATGTGTTTGGGGAGGGAAAGGGAGCTTTCGAGCTGACTGGGAGCAGAATCGCACGCTTCTTCCTCACCTCCTGCACACCGCTCTCCTCGCCCTGCTGAGCGCCTCGATACCGCTCTCTACCACCTTCACGTCCGTCCTGATTGCTCTGCCCTCGGAATCCGCCGCGCCGCTCATCTCGCCCACGGCCATCGAATTGCTGCGTGCAAAGCCTATACGTTCCGTGCACGTGTTTGCCTTTTCGGGGGAAGGAAAAATGCTGCTCTGCGAAAGTGACGGCGAGTTCAGCTATGAGGAATGGGACGAAGTTTGTGAGACGGCAGAGGAAATCTGTTGTAAAGAGGGGGGCGGTGTCGCACTGGGCGAAGGCATGGAAGTCGAGGGAAGAGAGGGTCAGAACCTTGATGAATGGCTGAGAAGTGTAATACGCAGCAAGGTCGAACATGAACAGAGGTGGAAGTCCGCAAAATAGGCGACGGGATAAGGTAGGGAGATCCTTGCGTTTAGGGACAAGCGTTCCGACACAGCCTCCATTGCCTCCCTTGCACAAGCCAGCCTCGGTATAGAAGGTGAATCAAATGTGCTTGGTGTGCAGCCACTTTAAAAGTAACAAGTAGCGTGTGGGGAAGATGAAAAGGACAATTGACAGAGGCTATGTACGAGCAGAGCCAAAAAGATGAAATAATTAAGATGCTGAAGCTACCTAAAGCTATGCTACATGGCTACATTTTCGTCGTGATTGCAACGCTATTCTGTGGAATGAATGCAAAATGCTGAGAATTATGCAATGTCATGCATATGTCGACATGTCGTCAGATCGTTAAGTCGTAATCATAAGATCGTTTCGTAGCCAGAAAGAAACAGTTTCCACGCCATGCAAATATCCAAACAGTTAGCCAAGATGACAATTTTAAACATGTGCAGTCCCCCCAACATCGTCGATCCCCTCCCTCATGGTTTTCGAATCGCGTTGCGCTTGTTCGTTCAGACACCGGTTCAGCGCTTCTTGCGCGTCCCAAGGCGGAATCTCCCATGTCTTGACGCCAGGCTGCCGCTGTTGGTCGGCTTCCTTCACATCTCTTGCGCATGCCTCTGCTTCTTCCAGCCACTTGCGCCAAGCCGGAGTATCTGGACATGCATTACTTATGCGGATCCAGTCGATGCGTTTGGAGACGACGATGGCTTTCCATAACGCTTGGGTGAAGGTCACGTTTTCCGAAGGGAAGCCTTTGACGTTTATCTTCGAATCAGACAGACATTCGTTTTCGACCGTATAGCAGCTGTAGTCCCAGTGCAGTTTTCCCGGCAAGGCGGCGACAATCCAGTACGACGATCCCAGGAGCATATAAGAGGCAGCCCATGCTATCTGGAGTTCGATCTGTGCGTTGGCGAGACAGATGACCCCACCCATAAGCATTACCGTACCGACAAGACTAAGTATACGATAGGCTGGGCCATGCTGTAGCAAATAGTTAATGGCCTCTGGGGCGAAGTATAGCTCTCTGGCAACGTCTTCGGCACATCTCACAATCAAAAAACTGCCCTTGGGATACCGTATGACGACGTCGCCACGGGGTACCTTGCCATTCTTTGCTCTCCGCGTCGGGAGCATGAGTTCCCATTTGTTACCCAATCCAATCAACGTTGACAGGAATGACAGAAGGAAGGTAGCGACCAAGGACATCCCATCTTCTCGCCATATCGAAAGGCCGACTAGGACGCACGAGAAGAAGAAGCCGAGCAATAAGACGACAGTGAGTGGGGCAATGGTTTTGGACTTGAGGGGGGTATCTCCGGTGCGTTTGATACGTACAACGCGTACGCAGAATGGAGGGAGATTGCTTGCGTCACTGAGAGCACAAGCAAATTAGCAACGGCTCGATTTTAGACTAGGCCGAGTGGATGGGAAACCGAGCAAGCTCCAAGAGGCGGTGTAGTCCCACCAACATCCCATAAGGCAATCCGGGGCAAACTGACGGAATGGTCGAATGCGAACCATTTTATACAAGCTTGGATCTAGGCGGAAATTGTTTGCCTGTCCGGGAAAAGGAAGTGGCTGAGCAGAGGGAATGTGCCTACTCACCAAACGATATTCCCAATATGGTTGATCGAGTCTCTGTAATTCCCCGAGTAGATACCTGCAACTTGGCCCGGAACGGGCTCGAGCTTGGTAGGCCTCGTTGGTCGCATCAAAGCCTGAGGGGCAGGGATGAGTCGAGGGAGGAAAATCCATCTCGAGAGGGTGGATACTTGGGCATTGGCGAGCACTGAACCCTCTCCCAATATAGCCAAGAAACCAACGATATCAAGCTGCAACTGTTGAAGGGCAGGCTCTCCAGGCTCTGGCTGCAGCCAACGCATGGTGATAGCAAGAAGGAAGTGGCTATGGAGAAGCGACAGCGGAGAACAGTCAAAGCTCCGGGCTAGTACAGGAAAAGAACATGGGTCAGAGCGGAACGAAGACGAAGCGACGCGGGAAAAGGTGGGTATATAGTGGCAGGTAGAGCCTCAGGCCGTGGACGAAGACGCGCAAGCAGACGAGGAGTAGCAGAGAGGCGGAGACCGTGGCGGGATGCGTGCAGAAGACGGCAGCACCCACAGACGTCTTGGAACGACGATCAAGCCAGCTGCCCAAAGCTCGAGCGTCGTTTTGGGGGCGCTCTCAGCCTCAGGCTAGAGAAGCGGGCAGCCGTCGCCATCTGCGTGTTAGCGCCCGTGCTCCTGTTGGAGCCTCTGTTGCCAGGCATCGAACAGATGGCTGGATGGCCGGATGGCTGGGAGGGGTGGCGGGGCGGCTGTCGATTGGGAAAAGCTGGCAGGGAGAGCCAGTGAGCGCCGGTGCCAGGCTGCAAAGATGGTTGCGGCAAGGGAAGGGCTGGCTCAGCGCTCAGCATAGCCTCACTGTGAGAGCCTGGCCTAGTTGCGCTTTCCGCTCGTCGCAGCGCTTCCTCTTGCACCAGCAGCTGCATCGCCAGTTTTTTGAAACAGGTCGCGCTTGCTGTGACAAGAACTGTGAGCTCGGTCGCAGCTTCCTCCCGCTCCTGCGCCTGCCCCACGATTTCCCGCAGAACCCGACGTCCAAGACCAGGCGCACGCGCCAGCCTCGTGATACACCACTCCCAGACTCACAACCTCCAGGCCGTCGCATCGGCCGCCCAAGATCCCTTGCGCCTGCGACTCCACTTGTCGCCACACCGGCAAGAGTCAGAGGACGCTCTCTCGTCGTGCACAACGACCATGCGCTAAAGTATGTATGCGCGCTTCGTTATTTCCCCTTGCTGTCATCAGGCACTTGAACGCTTCATCCAAGGCTGTCGGGCCATCTTATCTCCAGTGCGCCATACCGTGGCCAAGAAGTGTGTGCCCCCAACATCATGTTTTCCATAGATGCCATCTTGCCGTCTTTCCCTATGTCCGTCTCTGTAAATGTCTCTGCCCCTACCTCATTCTCTTCTTGGCCAGTTCTTGCCCCGCTACTTTTTCCCTATCTCTAGGCACCCATTATGATTCAGCCTTCCACGCCGGTACGAGCGGGGGCGCAGCACAGCCTCTTAGCTATGCTCACTGGATTGGTCACGTACTAAGAATCGCAGGCCTAACCCCACCACCTCATACTATCTCGTTCCACTACTACGCTTGATCCTATACAGCCCTGGTTTTCTCTTTTCTGCATTGAGATATACGGCATACACACAGCCTCTTCATTAACTAACTCCCCGCCATTGACCGGTTTACGAGAAGGCTACGAGCAAGCTCCCATTCCCAGGGCACCATCTACTAACCCCTCGGTCACCAGCCTTATCTAACTGTTGACATCTCCTCCCATCTGCAACGGGTACGAGAAGCTAGTGACCACTACATTTTCATCTACTCCACAGACATGACTACTGACCACGATACGAAGTCCTCGAGCGAGTCTTCCGGGGACTGGTGGTGCTTACCTTTGTAAGCCATTAGCATCTCTCTAAAACCCACATCTCCACTAATGCAACTGTAGACCTTCTGTACGTGACAAGCAAGCTTCCCATCAAGATTCAAACAGCGCGGGAAGTCCCCCTGCTGACTCAAGTGAGAAAAAGAGAAAACGAAAATCACCTAACTTTGGCGGCTCGCCCAAGAAAGCGACAACCATGGCCAATAATGTTAAAAAGACCGAACTGGAGATAGTAAACGACTATCGCCAAGAGCTGGTCGAGGGAGAACAGAGAAAAGCATGGGACTATCCGGCAAGTGTTGACAATCTTGCACCTATGGAGAAGGCTGCTGCCGCCATTGTTCGTCATCTTAGGGAATTTGAAAGAAAATACGTGTTTGGGAACAGACCTTCGGAAGACCTTCCGGGTCCTAATACACTCGACATGGGTGGTCAATTCCTTACAAACAAGCAGAGGATTGAAACACAAAGTGAACTTTATAAAATTGCAAAAGAAGTACCAAAGGGGGCTCTTTTACATTTGCACTTCAATGCAGAGTTGAACCCTGAGAGTCTACTTTTAGAAGCCCGATCAATGGAGAACATGTACGTCTGGAGTATCCAACCATTGATAAATGAGGAAGCCCTGGGAAACACCGAGATGATCTTTAAAATACTTCCTCTAAGCACAGTTAGTGTTGACATCTTCTCGAAGGATTACAAAGGAAAGAAGTGTCTAGGCAAGAACAACAAGGTCTTGGATAACTGGAGACACGAAGAGTTCCAAAACGAAGTGTGGATGCGGTGGAATGATTTCCGGGAGGGTTTCGAGGACAATTTTCCCATGCTGTACAAACAAACGGACAAGCAAAAAGACGACCTTGACCGTAACAGGGTCGAGTCCCAACCTGCAATCCCCCTGGGGCCTGCTGAGAACTGGATACTGCAGAAAATGGTCTTAAGCCCTGAGGAAGCTTATAAACCAGAGCAGACGGTGAACGGGTATGTACTGATATGAGCACAAAACTGCTTCCATCGGAGACACGAGGACATGAACTAATCAATCACTTCACAGAGTTTGGGCTCGTTTCAACCAAGCCACCCGGTGTTTCAAAGGGCTCCTCAACTACGAAAAAGTATACAAATGGTATATTAGCCAAGCGATTGATCGCATGATTGATGAGAAAGTCATGTATGCTGAACTCCGGCCCATGTTGCTGGACAAATTCATCCCAGACAACGACGGCAATGATGGCCCAGAGAAAGGTGTGGGCCTTCGTGGGCAGATGGAATTAATACGGGACGGAGTCCGAGAGAAGAAACGACAATTGGAAGAAAATAAGGAAAAACATTTGTTTCCCTTTGGCCTCAAGATCATCTATTGTACTCCACGATCCATTCCTGAGAGCCTCATGAGAAAGGAGATAGATGACTGCATTAAGTTAGCAGAGGAGTTCCCTGACTTGATATGCGGTAAGCTTTCGCAATAATCATCACCCATCTTGTTACTAACAGGCATCTAGGGTTCGATCTTGTTGGGGCTGAGGATCGGCCTAACCATATTGGATTTTACAATGAGCAGCTCACCGCATTCCAGCAACAATGCAGAGAAAAGAACCTCAAACTTCCATTCTTGTTTCATGCTGGGGAGACATTGCTGGACACTGGTGGGTCAAAGGAACCAACAAACTCCAACTTATACGATGCTGTAGCCTTGAGGTCGAAACGCATCGGACATGGCTTCTCGTTGCTTAAACACCCCTATCTGATCGAAAAATTCCGTCGAACACCGATGCGGGACGAGAAGGATAATATCATTGGCTGGAAGCCAGGAACAGGTATCTGCATCGAACTATGCCCCATCTCCAATGAGCTTCTTCATCTATGCAGAAATATCAAAGAGCATCCATATCCGGAGCTTCTAGCAGCCGGTATCCCATGTTGTGTCAACAGCGATAACCCATCACTCTTCAGGTATGCAATCCACTGTGCTTCTCGCTGCAGCAGTTCTGACTATCTGTGAAGTAACTCGATGTCTCATGAATTTTACCAAATTATGGTTGGTGCCCCGACCATGTCAGTCCATAGCTGGAAGCAACTTGCAATATGGAGTCTAGAATACAGCTGTCTCAAGGAACATCAGCAGGAAGAGGCTTTAGGGTATTTCAAAGATGCGTGGAAAGATTTCTGCAAGAAAGTGGTAGACGATTATGGTGACATGTTCGAATTCGACGACAACACCGTAAAGTCTTTCAATGTCGTAAAGGCGGCAGAGAAGTACAAACTCGAATTAGATAAAGGTGATGATAAACCATGGACATGATTATCACCGGCTCTCACGTTTGTCTTTAATTCCATTCGTTCGAGCTATTGGGGGGTTACCCAAGCGACTGCTCGGCGGACACACACATAAAACCTTAAGGCGACTCTTCTCGTGTGAATGAGGCTCCGCTTGACCTTGGGTTGTGTTTTCTGGTGTGTTTACAGCGGCTGTCATTCTTATTCTTCTATGGTGCTTGGTTCGTCACTCAGCCAACGAGACAGTTTCCTCTGGACCATGAGATCCATAAAGTCGTCAGCCTACAGTTGTCCACTTTCAAGGCTCACTGCCTTAAATACCCTTTGATAGATGCGTGGCGGGTGCAGAGCTTTACTATGTATCCCCTTATGAATTTATGATATTTGTTCCGTCCCGATCGTCTGTGAGCGCACAGTGCTTCACAAGTCCTAGTTGAGCGCCTAATTCCAAGCGTAAGACAGTCGTTGAAGAAGAGTTGGACAGAATACAAAAGGGTGAACAGTTTTGAATGAGCAGTGACTTAGTCTGAGGGGAGTTAATATCAATTCTGTCCTTCACCAGCAACAGAACCTGCTCTTGTCACGCCCTACGTCAAATCGAGCTTAGATGAAGCCCGCTGGACAGCCATTCTTCACTAGAGCTAATCAAACTCTTGTTGCTAGCGCGACGGCTTAGAAGTGTGTATACCACTACTCTCTCCCAACGCGTCAACCTTCCAACCTTTCCTCCACTTCGTCTTGCCCCCCATCCACAACTCACACACTTTGCCACAACTTTGCTTAGTCCAACTTCGCCATGGCTTCTCAAGCTGCGCCTCGTTTGGATAAGTATGTGACGCCTAAATCCTCCTTTCATAAGCTCGCGCCCGACATTTTTGTCACTGCGGCAGCTCTTGTCTTATTCGCATGGTGGAGTCTGCTGCCGTGCTTGGATGTCGTAGCCGTTTCTCAGGCTCCCTCACCGGAATCGAACCCTAATTTCTTCTTGCCGGGCACGATTGCTAATTATTATCGGCACAGCCCTTCCTCCGAGCTCAACCGCAGGGGCGAGCAGAAGTTGAGGTACGTGCCTTCGTGCCGACTTGAAGCAAACAACAACACTGACACATTCTCTAGCAGCGAAGACCCGCATCCCACCGTATCGAAAGACCTTTGGGCGCGCGCCCCATCTGATAACTCAAGCGCACCGTTCTCGTCCTCATCAAAGCAGGCGGGCAGCACGACATTTTCGTACCCCGACCATTCTAGCGTCATTGACCCTTCCTCTAATCAGGTGACGGCCATGAGTACTTCTGGTCCACCTACATCCACTCTGACAGAGGAATCCCAGATTGATTCAAGCACTTCCATTTCTGTGTCCGCTTCATCGACGGTTAGCATGCTGCTTGCAACACACTCTCCATATACTCACCTTAGACAGCTTACTTTGTCTTTGATATCAACCACGGCCGAACCAAGTTCGTCATGGATTCCACCAGTTCCTCCCCCACACACCATCGAAACCACTTGGTCCAAAGGACCATCCACCCGGCTACCAGCCCCTCCTCCTCCCCAAGAGACCTCTGTGTTTGTGAGCAATGGCCCGGTGGGGCAACCAAGCGAACATCCCACGAGCACCTTTCGTTCCGTGTTCCTCACCATCGTCGTTCCCACTCAGACAATGACTGTCCACGATACTTTCACTGAGATAGTTGTCGGCGGTCCAAGCATCACCTTTACCATAGAACCCATCACAACCTTCAAAACCCCGGACACTACATACCACCACCAGCCATCTTCGATGGTCGTTAGTCCGGTCACGGTCGTCCTCACCAACTCCTATGGCTCCGTTACCACAATCATCGAGGACAAGACAGTAAGTCTGAATGGGACAGCTACCGTCATCACTTCGATAGCCCCAGCCACGTCTACGGACGCTGAGGTAGACGACGACAAAGCACTCTCACGACCCAGCATCATCGGCGGTATCGTCGTCGGCGGCATCGGCGGAGCAGTCGTCTTCGCCCTCCTCATGTTCCTCATATGGCGCCGTTGCCGTCTCATCCGCAGCGCCCGTAAGCTCCCTCGGGAGCTCGCGTACCCCATGCCGCCATCAACGCCAACACACCGCTCCTCCGAGCCCAGGCTCTCGTCCATCGCCGAAGGCTCTGAGAGCGAGGGCGTGCCCACCATGAGAGAAGGCGCAAGCCGCTCCGTCATCATCGTCGACAACGAACTCAGCAGCGCCATCCACGACGACGAAGACCCCAGCGCAAAAGACAAGCCCCTCCTTCCCGGCGGCCCGTCCCGTCTCTCGCTCGGAGGGGCGCTGAGCGCCAGCGTGCAGCGTGGAAGACACGTCTGCGATGACTCGAGCGATGAGTCCATCCTCGACGTCCTGTTCGCCGAGAACCCGCGGCCCGAGTCGTGGGTCTGCAGGGACTGCGCTGCGGCCATAGAAGCGGCAGAGAAGGAAGAGGGAAAGGGTACGTAAGCCGTTCTACTCAAAATAGACTTTACCAACCACGGAGGTAGCAGGCGCGACGGAGGCAGAGCGCAGTACGTCCCGAAAGGGAAGCGTCGCCCGCGCCAGAATGGCTGCTTTGGCGGCCTTAACGGCTGATAATAAGTGAGGGGTTTTTTGGTGTGCTTTTTTTTTCGTAATTTTTAATCGAGGTTGATGGCGGATTTTCTTTATTTTTTCTTCTTCTTTTCTTCAAGTAGGGTAAAGGAACGGCACTGGGGCCCTTCGGGGCAGTATAATTGGCTCCAAGAAACGGAGCTTTCTTACGACCTGAAGGTCTTCTTACCATTGTGACCAAGTTTGCTTTGTGACGTTTTTTACCCTACCTGAAGGCCTTCTTACCATAGTGACCGAGTCTTCTTTGTAGTGTTTTTTACCCTACCTGTGGGGCTTCTTACCCTGGTGATTATATACACCACTATGGTTCTAGAAACCTATTTAATAGGGGATAAAAAAGGTGTAGTACGGTTAGACCGTTGTCAGTAACAGGGGCTATAGGCTGTATAGGAACATCTTCGTGAGCTATGTCTGCCCTTTACTAAGGGAGCGCATGTTCAATCCACACAGCTGAAAATCTATGGCGGTGGCAATGACTGGTTATTTTGGCGCTTGTTACTACAACCTCGTTACGCTAGCTATGATATTACGCCTTCTAAAACAGCTTGAACTTGTCTGTAAAGTATAGGGGCACGTATAAGAGGTACTACGGAATCCGAACATTGGACAGTGGAGATCAGAGTCCCTCAGATGGGATCGGTGAACCCATGGGCGCATAGCTTCAGGACTCTTTAAGGAGATGACAGCTAGTACTCTTTGAATAGTGGCCACTCGTACGGAAAGGTGATCGATTCGTTGAGTACGGTGGGAGCTAGAGGTCGGTGAGAGACAAAGCGGGCTATACAACTTGACACGCCCCTTCCAAAACACCAACAACACCGCGACACCTTTAGCCTTCACTTACTCAACACTGTTATCCAACCTCGAATTTGTATATCTCTTAATCATGCCACTCCCTCCATGTATCGCCTCTGTTGACTGCTCGCAGGACCACCGTAAAACCATCGAAAATTTCCAGCCGCACTCCGAAGCACAACAATGTCATTGATTTTGCCATCACCCGTATACCGTCATTCGCGTAGAGAAAACTCATGGAATACCTCATCAGCCACGTAATCATTGATGAATACTGCATAATAATAATAAAAAAACCCTCCAGCATTTGCCCGGCCAGCCGCTGTTGCATCCAGCAAGACCAAGAAATGAGACACCGATGAAGACGACGCGAATCGCAACCTTATTCTATGGACGATCGCTACATATATGCGGCTGGGTGTAGCGTGTACCTAGTCGCGAAGCATAATCATACATGACTATGTTTACGAACTCCAGCGGGCGATGGACATTGCGGATAGGATATGTTGTATTAAGTTCCCGGAATCTCTTGGCAACACCGGCACTATCAGAGTGTTGTCCGTCGTTAGCGACCATGTAGTACCAGGTTTCAGAGTGGCCAGCGGAGGTTTTCTCACCCTGATCCACTGAGAATAACAGTCGGAGAAGGAAGAAAAAGCTTGTATTTATGTTGATCTCCTATCCCTCCCTAATATTAGACATACGCTAAATCTGATATGGAACTAGGCGGCCTGAGGGCGGAATCATGCTACTTTTAGGCAGCTACAAAACGATCGTGGTGGTGCAGCGGAAAATAGTTTTTGCCAGCATTGAAGGAGCTACCGATCACACGCCCTCATATATTCCTGGATTTCTCTAACGTATCCTACTAACTTTGGGTTTAATCGTTTCTAAACAATCAATGTCTCTATCGCATGACGTCCGCACCTCGAGAACACTTGGAGCTCTCTTGGGCGTCCACTGTGGTGACTCACTGGGTGCTACACTCGAGTTCAAACCCTGGTCTACAATCATCAAGGACTACCCCAATGGTTTACGCGAAATTATTGGAGGTGGGGCACTCAGATGGCGCGCTGGCCAAGCAACAGATGATACCGATCTCACCCGCGCAGTGCTTCTAGCTTACCGAGACTACGAGGAGAGCAAACTAGCCGGGGCTGTGGAAGAGTTCGACATCGCCAGAGCCGCAGCTGAGTATGCGCTGAAATGGAACGAAGGTTCCTGGCCGGGTCGCTCGAAAGGCTCGCGTCCGGTTGACATTGGGCTTTCTACGAGAGAAGGCTTGAACCGCTACAAAAGACTGCGGGATCCGACAAAGTCCGGTGGGAGTCGGTAGCGCGGGGAATGGAAGTTTGATGCGCTGTATCCCAACTGGACTATTTGCATCGGACGAAAGGCGACAGAAGGAGTCGATAGCTATAAGCGAATTCACCCACAACGATCCGAGGTGCACAGTCGCTTGCGCAGCATACAACGAAATTGTCGCTGCTCTTATCGATGGCAAGACGTCGCAAGAAGCCGTAGCGATCGGCAAGACGGTAGCAGCTAGGTTGGGGTCCGAAAATGTTACAGATGCTATCAAGGAGGGCGAAACGCTGTCTTTGGCAAAGATTGCAAGTGAGGGTCCACGTGGTAATATCAAAATAAGCCCGTCTGGCTTCGTACTTAACAGCCTGAAGCTTGCCATTGCCGCGGTGCTGGATGTGCGCTCGTTCGAGGACGTGCTGGTCGATGTAATTCGCATTGGAGGAGACACCGATACGAACGGTGCTATTGCAGGGGGACTGCTTGGTGCAAGGGATGGGATACAGAGGGTTCCCCAGCGGTGGTTGGTGAAGTTGCAGTTCCGCAAGGAGTTTGAGGAAGTGGCTTTGCGCATTCTTCAGCTTCAGCGAGATGGCGAACAAAACGTAATAGCAGAGTAGCATCGATAATAAACTGACGTAAATCACAGCGAAAACAATGCGCGCACACTTTGTATCCTCACCCATCAGGCCACACACTTGATCAAAGTATAGATTCTCTTGTCATAATGTTCAATGCTGACTTGGAACTGACAAGTCAGTACTGTGATGTTTTTTACCCTACCTATAAAGCTTCTTAACCTAGTGATTATATATATCACCACAGTTCTAGAGACCTATTTAATATGGGGAAAAAAAAGTAGCGTAGTACTCTATTCTAACATGGGGAAAAAGGGTAGTACTAGTGGGGCCCTGCATCGCGCCAGGGTGGAGAACTAGTAAAAACGAGCTCCTTCGTAGATGCGGGGTAAGAAACATAAGCTCAGCGGCGATAAGGAAATAAAGAGTTGATTTCCCCTATGGTCCGTGTTGGAATTACGTAACTGACGTCATGTGACTACTCGGCTTGCCGTCGGTTTGCTGGCAGCTTTCCGTCAGCATGCTCGCAGCTTTCCGAGTCACGTGACTCGTCACGTGACGGCTGCGTTCACTAGCTGCGTTCTATAGCTGCACCCCTTGCTGCACCCCTTGCTGCACCCCTTTCTTTCCCTTCGTTATGAGTCATCGCGCGCGCGAGCTAGGTCCTATAGCGCTCCGTGCGTTGCAAAAGGAATCGCGTCTTCGTGTATATAAACTCCTCCATAGTTCTCTCTATAGAATCAATCGTCTTCTCTCATACAAAGTTATTGCAGCTGCAGACCGATTCAACCCGTGCACCTATTGCCGTG
>Ga0247757_10000450_pt1 | contig 34063 bp, 27 predicted proteins | sample UWRJL126311R4_FD_180929 | JGI IMG/M metagenome (GOLD analysis project Ga0247757, IMG submission 180929) | Plant litter microbial communities from Arlington Agricultural Research Station in Wisconsin, United States - UWRJ-L126-311R-4 | ecosystem: Environmental > Terrestrial > Plant litter >... | reverse complement strand
ATCCGCGGTCCTACGGGTTCCCGCTCGGGCACCCGCCGATGCACGGGTTCCTCGGCGCGCCCATCCGCATCGGGGGCGAGGCGTGGGGCAACATCTACCTCACCGAGAAGGAGAACGGGGACGACTTCGACGACGAGGACGTGTGGGCGATCGTCGTGCTCGCCGACTGGGCGGCCGTGGCGATCCGCAACGCCCGTCTCTTCAGCAGCAGCGAGCAGCGCCGCAACGAGCTCGAGCGGGCGGTGCGCGGCATGGAGGCCTCGGCGGACATCGCGCTGGCCGTCGGCGGCGAGGCGGACCTGAGCCGGATCCTGGAGCTGATCGCCAAGCGCGCGCGGGCCCTCGTGGAGGCCGACGCGCTGCTGATCCTCCTGCGCGACGGCGACGAGCTGCGGCTGGCCTCGCACGCCGGCAACGCGCGCCCCGAGCCCGGGGTCACCGCCCCGATCGCCGACTCCACCACCGGGCGGGCGCTCACGACCCAGCAGCCCCAACGGGTCGACGACGTGCAGGCCGGCCTCACCGTCGGATCGGAGCGGTGGGGCATGCCGAACGCCCACAGCGCCCTGATCGTCCCCCTGGTCTTCCGCGGCACCGCGCTCGGGGTGCTCACCGCCTTCGACCACATCGGAGAGCGAGCCGAGTTCGACGAGGAGGACGAACGGGCGTTGCGCGCCTTCGCGGCGAGCGCCGCGACCGCGGTGTCGGCGGCGCGCACCGTCGAGGCCCAGCGGCTGCGTGACTCCGTGATGGCCGCCGAGGCGGAGCGCAAGCGGTGGGCACGCGACCTGCACGACGAGACCCTCCAAGGGCTCGGGGCGATCAAGCTGGCCCTGTCGACCGCGCTGCGCGGCGATCCGGTCGCGGGGATGGACGCCGTTCGTGGGGCGATCGACCAGCTCGACCGGGAGATCGGCGGGCTGCGCGAGATCATCACCGACCTGCGGCCGGCGGCGTTGGACGAGCTGGGACTGGAGCCCGCGCTGCGGACCCTCGCGGTGCGGATCACCGATCGTGAGGGCCTGACGCTGGACATGTCGTTCGACCTCGGGGAGGTCCGCCTGCCGGCGGAGGTGGAGAACGCGGCCTACCGCATCACCCAGGAGGCGCTGAACAACGTGGTGCGGCACGCGGGGGCCAGTACGGTCGAGCTGGCCGCGAGCTGCGACGGCGTCATCCTGCGGCTGCGCGTCCTCGACGACGGCTGCGGCGTCCACCCGGAGGCCACGACGAGCGGGTTCGGGCTGCTCGGCATGCACGAGCGCGCCGCGCTTGCGGGCGGGGGCGTCACCGTGGAGCCGGCCGGTTCCGACGGAGGGGGGACGCGGGTGCTGCTGACGATCCCCGTCTCGCCCGCGCGTCCCTAGATCGCGCCGACGGTCAGGAGCCCGAGCTGCTGGGCGCGCGCCACGGCCGTCGCGCGATCGCCGGTGCCGAGCTTGCGGTAGATGTGCTTGAGGTGGGTCTTGACCGTGTTGACCGAGAGGCACCGCTCCCCCGCGATCTCCATGTTCGTCAGCCGTGTGGGCAGGTACCGCAGGATCGCCAGCTCAGCGTCGCTCAACGGCTCGTCCACCTCCACGGGCGCGCCTGCGAGCTCGGCGTCCGCGACGTGGTGCCCCGCCTGGGGCAGCGACCGCCAGTGGGCGCACGCGGTGGTCACGAACGCACGCTCGCCGGGGAAGCGCAGCCGTCCCGCCTCGGCGATCGCCCCGGCTTCGGCGAACGCGCCGGCCGCGGCCGCGTACTCCCGGCGGTCCAGGGCGATGCTGCCGAGCACGACGAGGGCGATGGCGGCGCCTGCACCTCGACCGCCATCGTCCCGGCCTGAGCGCTCCAGCGCCTCACGCGCCAGGTGCTGCGCCCCGTCGCCGTCCGCGCGCCGCAGGCGACACACGGAGAGGTGGGCCGCGACGATGCCAGCCAGCCGTTCGTGCCGCTCGCACTGCGTCGCCGCGACCGCCAGGTGGCGCTCGGCGCCGTCCGTGTCCCCGGCCCAGAGCTCGACGGCCCCGGTGATGGCGTTCACGATGCCGGTCGAGGCGGAGAACGCGATGCCGGCCGCCGGGAGCGGGGCGCCGCACGCGCGGATCCGGACGAGCGCGGCCAGCGCCGCGAGGTCGCCGACGTCGCCGGCCGCGGCGGTGGGCGCGCTCGCGACGCGGTCGCGCCAGCGGTCGCCGGTCTCGACGTCGCCCGCGTCGTAGGCGGCGATGGCGACGGTCAGGGCCAACGCCGGGTCGGCCGCCAGCGTGCCCGTTTCCAGCGCGCCGAGCGCCGCGCCGAGCTCGTCGATCACGCCGTCGCGCAGCGCCGCCGCGGCGTGCTCGGTCACCAGTGCGTGGAGAAGGGACGCGTCGTGGCTCAGGACGGCGTGCCGGACCGCCGGGGCGGCGAGGCCGCGGCCGCCGAACCACGCCGCGGCGCGGCGGTGGAGCTCGAGCACCAGCGCCGCATCCTGGCGCCGCACGCTCGCGCGCAGCATGCCGGCGAGCAGCGGGTGGTACCGGTACGTCTCCCCGTGCGGGTCCACCGGCGAGATCGGAAGGCCGGCGGACCGCAGCGTGTCCAGCGCCCCGCCGCCCCCGTGACCGCCTGTGAGCACGTCGGCCAGCTCGCCGCAGATCTCGTCCACGATCGACGTGCGCAGCAGGAAGTCGCGCATGCCGGGGTCGAGGTCGTCGATGAGCTCCTCGTTCAGGTAGTCGACCACGTAGGTCTCGCGGCCGCTGAGCGTCGCGATGCGCTCGTGCGTGGAGGCGCCGTCGCGCAGCTCCAGGGAGGCCAGGCGCGCGGCCGCCACCCAGCCCTCGGTGCGATGGCAGAACTCGCCGGCGTCGCGGGCGGAGACCTGCGCCCCCGCCTTGGCGAAGAGCCGTTCGGTCTCCACCGGGCTGAGGCACAGCGCTCCCCCGTCGATCACGCGGGCCAACCCCTGGATCCGCAGGCGCGAGAGATGCAGCGCGTCGACGGGCCGCCGGCAGGTGACCACGATGCGCAGCCGCGGCGGGGGGCAGCGCACGAGCCGGCGCAGGTCCTCGCGGATCTGCTCGTTCGCGATCACGTCGGCGTCGTCCAGGACGAGGAGCACGGGGGCGTCGGCCCCGTCGGCGTGCGCGGCCAGGGAGCAGGCGGGATCTCCGCCGCACTCGGGACGATGCTCGGCGCCGACCGCCGCCAGGACGAGTTCCCAGAAGCGCTCGGGGTCGTCGTCGTGGGGGTCGAGGGACACCCATGCGACGTCCTTGCCCTCCGCCCACGAGGCGAGCAGGGTCGTCTTCCCCGATCCCGCCGGGCCCATCACCACGGTGAGCGGCGTGCTGCCCGTGGCGTCGTCGAGCGTCGCGAGGAGGCGGGACCGCCGTGTCGCCTCGGCCGGCACCGGCGGCGCCGTGAGCTTGGAGGGCATGAAGCAGCGGTGCTCCGGGGACGGCGGGATGGCGATCGGTTCCATGACACCACCGTAGGCGTGACCGTTCGCCCGATCACCCGCAATCCACACGGGGCCGTGTGCGGAAATACCCCGGCGAGATCGCGTAGCCGGCGCGGTCGACGGGTCCCGTCTGGGCGAGGAGGCTACGGACATGACCTCCACCGCCCTCTCGCCCGTCCCCGCCACGCAGAGGCCGCCGGACGCCCCACCGGACTTCGGACGGCTCAGCGTCCTGTTCGGCGACGCGCTGCTCACGGCGTGCCCGAGCGTCGCCCGGGCGATCGTCGACTGCACCCTACGCGCGGGCGGGTCCCGCGAAGCGCTGTACGCCGAGGTGATGGCCCCGGCGTTGCACGACGTGGGATGCCGGTGGGAGGCCGGTCAGGCCTCGGTCGCGAGCGAGCATCTCGCGACCGCGATGACCGAGTCGCTGCTGGCCGAGATCGCCGGACGGACGATCCCCGAGCCGCCGAACGGCCGGCGGGCGGTGGTCGCCTGCGTGGACGAGGAGCGGCACGCCGTGGGCGCACGGATGGTGGCCGACCTCCTGGAGGCGCAGGGCTGGGAGGTCGGCTTCCTCGGGGCCGACGTCCCGGCGGACGCGCTGTGCGCGCACGTGGTCGACGTGCGGCCCGCCCTCGTCGCGCTCTCCGTCGCGATGCCGGTGAACTTCCGTGCCGCGGCGGTGACGATCGACCGCCTCCACGCCCTGGAGCCGCGCCCGTTCGTGGCCATCGGCGGGTCGGCCCTCGGCACCCCCGTGGCGACCGTGCTGTGCGAGCGCGCGGACCTCTCGACCTCCGACCTCACCGCGTTCATGCGGCACGCCGACACGATCGGCGGCTTCAGCCCAGCCAGGCCGCCAGCTCGCGGAGCGCCTCGGGCTTGACGTAGTAGTAGGCCCAGAGGCCCTGGCGCTCGGAGTCCACGATGCCGGCGTCGCGGAGCTTCTTGAGGTGGTGGGAGAGCGTGGACTGCTGGACGTCGAAGAGCGGCACCAGCTCGCACACGCAGACCTTGCCCGCGTGCTTGCGCAGCACGTCCACCAGGGTCAGGCGGATCGGATCCCCGAGGGCCTTGGCGATCTCGGCCATGCGCTCGGCGTGGGCGCGATCGACGTCCGGGTAGACGACCGGAGCGCAGCACGGCTCGCCCACCGGGCGCTTGGTCTTCGGGGTCAGCGCAAGCGGCGGGCTCATCGAATTCCATCGAATCAGTTGTAGTGACATTTGTCAATAGATACGGTCTTCATCGATGCAATCGCTCTCGACGCTCGACCGGTTCCTGCCGTTGTGGATCGCTGCCGCGATGGGGGCCGGGCTCGCACTCGGCTCCCTGGTCCCCGGGTTCGACGACGCGCTGGACGGCCTGCGCGTCGGCACCGTCTCGCTGCCGATCGCCCTCGGGCTGCTGCTGATGATGTACCCGGTGCTCGCGAAGGTCCGCTACGAGGAGCTCGGCCACCTGCAGGGCGAGGGAAGGCTGATCGGCTCCTCCCTGGTGCTCAACTGGATCGTCGGCCCGCTGCTGATGTTCGCGCTCGCCTGGATCTTCCTCGCCGACCAGCCCGCGTTCCGCACCGGCCTCATCGTCGTCGGGCTGGCCCGCTGCATCGCGATGGTCCTGATCTGGAGCGACCTGGCCTGCGCGGACAACCAGGCCACCGCACGGCTCGTGGCGATCAACTCGCTCTTCCAGATCGTGGCCTACGCGCTGCTGGGCTGGTTCTACCTCACCGTGCTGCCGGGCTGGCTCGGGCTCGACCGCCAGGGGTTCGACGTCTCCATCTGGGAGATCGCCCGGACCACCCTGATCTTCCTCGGCATCCCCCTGCTCGCCGGGTACCTCACGCGCCGCATCGGCATCCGGCGGCGCGGAGCCCGGTGGTACGAGGAGCGCTTCCTGCCGCGCATCGGGCCGCTCGCGCTGTACGGACTGCTGTTCACCATCGTCATGCTGTTCGCCATCCAGGGCGACGCGATCACGTCCCGGCCGCTGGACGTCGTGCGCATCGCCGTCCCGCTCCTCGTCTACTTCCTGCTCATGTTCATCCTGGCCTTCGCCACCGGCTGGAGGCTCGGCCTGGGCTACGCGCGAACGGCCACGCTGGCGTTCACCGCGGCGTCCAACAACTTCGAGCTGGCCATCGCCGTCGCGGTCGGCGTGTTCGGCGCCACGTCGGGCGAAGCCCTCGCCGGGGTCGTCGGGCCCCTCATCGAGGTCCCGGTGCTCGTGGCCCTGGTCGCCGTCGCGCTCCGGCTGGGCCGTCGCTGGTTCGGCCCCGGCGCGGTGCTCCGTCACCCGATCGAGACGGTCCATCCCGCCGAGCTGGTGGAGCGCTGAACCGTGGGCAACGTCCTGTTCGTCTGCCTCCAGAACGCCGGTCGCTCCCAGATGAGCGAGGCGCTGTTCAACGCGACCGGCGGCGGGCGCCACGCCGCCCGCTCGGCCGGAAGCGCTCCCGCCGCGCACGTGCACCCCGAGGTCGTCGCCGTCATGCGGGAGCTCGGCATCGATCTGCGCGACGAGACGCCGAAGCCGATCACCCGGGAGCTGGCCGAATGGGCCGACGTCGTGGTGACGATGGGCTGCGGTGACGCCTGCCCCTACGTGCCCGGCACCCGGTACGTCGACTGGGACCTCCCCGACCCGTCGGGCCGGGGCGTGGACGAGGTGCGGGCGCTGCGCGACGAGATCGGGCGGCGGGTAACCGAGCTGGTCGCCACACTCCCCGACCCCTGAGGGTCACCAAATGCCGCCCTGGGCGGCATTTCGTGACCGCCGGCGTTTCGGGCGGCCCGCTCACGCCGTGCGCAGCGCCACGGTGGGCGACAGCCGGGACGCCCGCACGGCCGGCAGCAGGCCGGCGAACGCGCCGATCAGGACGGCGGCGGCGAGGCCGCCCGCCCACGCCTCGACGGGGATCACGACGGCCCAGCCCTTCGCGCCGGCGTAGACGGCCGTCGCGACGATCCCGGCCAGCACGCCGGCCGCACCGCCGAGGACGGCGAGCAGGATCGACTCGGCGAGGAACTGCGTGCGGATCTGGCCCTTCGTCGCCCCGAGGGCGCGCCGCAGGCCGATCTCCGAGCGGCGCTCGAGCACCGAGATGATCATGATGTTGGCCACCCCCACCGCACCGACAATCAGCGCCACGACGCCGAGCCCGAGGAAGAGGCTGTCGAACGCTCCGGCCGCGGAGGCCCGGGCGGTGAGCACGTCGGAAGGCTGGCTGACGCCGACCTCGTTGGGCGCCTCGGGATTGGCGGTCGGCGCGAGCAGCGCCTGCACCGCGGCCTCGTGCCCGGTCGCGGCCCGCACGTAGATCGTGCTCGGCGGACCGGGTACCCGCGCGCCGCGCGCGACACCGACGAAGCCGAGGTACCGCCGGGCGGCGGGGTAGCCGACGAGCGCGCTGGCGTCGACCTCGGGCGCCAGCGGCGAGGGCCGCAGGATGCCCGCGACGTCGAACCACCGGCCGCCCAGCCAGATCCGCTGACCGGGGTGGACGCGGGCGATGCCGAGGCGCGCGGCCGCGACCGCCCCGAGCACGGCGACCGGCACGCGGGCGGTGCCCGCGTTGAGCCAGTCGCCGCGGGCGATGCCGGTGCCGAGCACGGACGGCAGGTTCAGGCTGGCGGCGCGCACCTGCAGCCCGCCGCTGTTGGCCGCCGGGATCAGCGAGCTGCGGTAGACCTTCGCGTCCTTCATCAGCCCGGTGTGCGCGACCGCGTCGACGTGACCCAGCAGCGTGAGCCGCCCGGGCGCCTCGACCGGCAGCTTCGCCTCCCCGCCGGTGAGGCGCTGGCCGGGCTCGACGGTCAGGAGGTTCGTGCCGAGCCGGTCGATCTCGGCGAGCAGGCCGGCCTGCGAGGAGGAGGACAGCCCGAGGATCGCCACGATCGCCGCCGTGCCGATCGCGATCCCCAACGCCGACAGCCCGGCCCGTAGCGGCCGGGCGCGCAGCCCGACGCTCGCCACCCGCAGGCCGTCCCGCGGCGACAGCCGCGTGGCCTCCGGCCTCATCCCCCCGCTCCGACGTCGGAGACGACCTGGCCGTCGAGCATCCGGATCCGGCGCGGCAGCCGGTCGGCGAGCTCGCCGTCGTGGGTGATCATGAGGATGGTCGCGCCGCCGTCGTGCAGCTCGCGCAGGAGCGCCATGATCGACGCGCCGGTGACGCTGTCGAGGTTGCCCGTCGGCTCGTCGGCGAGCACGATCGCCGGCCGGCCGACGAGGGCCCGGGCGATCGCGACCCGCTGGCGCTCGCCGCCGGAGAGCGCGGTGGGCCTGAACGTGGCGCGGTGGGCGAGCCCCACCCGTTCGAGCGCCTCGTCCGCGCGCGCGTATCGCTCGGCCGCCGGGGCCCCGGCGTAGAGCAGCCCGTCGGCGACGTTCTCGCGCACCGTCGCGTGCTCGGCCAGGAAGAACCGCTGGAAGACGAAGCCGATCTCCCGCGCGCGCAGCCGCGACAGCTGGCGGTCCTCGAGCCGCGCCGCGTCGACCCCGCCGATCCGCACGACGCCCGCGGACGGCCGCTCCAGCGTGCCGATGACGTGCAGCAGCGTGGACTTGCCCGACCCGGAGGGCCCGACGATCGCCGCCAGCTCGCCGCGCCGCACGGAGAAGGACACCCCGCGCAACGCGGAGACCCGCGCCGCACCCTCCCGCTGCTCGCCGTAGACCTTGGTCACCGCGTCGAGCTCCAGGACCGTGTCGCTCACGGCGACGGCACCACGACGCGGTCGCCGGCGCGCAGGGCGCCCTCGACCTGGACGCGCCCGCCGGCGGTGTCGAACAGGCCGACCCGCACCGCGATCGGGTCGCGGCGGCCCCCGGCCCGGACGACCTCCACCCCGAAGCCGCCGCCGGACCGGCCGACCAGCGCGGTGACCGGGACGCTCAGTGCGTCGGCCACCCCCGCGGTGGTGATGACCACGCCGACCGGCGCCTCGCCGAGCCCGCGCGCGCTGCCCGGGTCGTCGAGGCCGACGAACGTGGGGATGGTCGCGTCGGCCGCGTTGCCGCCCGGCCCGGCGGGGGCCTGCGCCACCCGGCCGAAGCCCTCGACCCTCCCCGTCGCCGTCGCGTTGCCCGGCAGCGTGATCCGCGCGCGGTCCCCGCGCCGGACCTGGCCCTGGTCGGACGACGCGAGGCGCACCCGCACCTGCAGCCGGTCGGACGTGGCGGTCAGCACCGGCGCCCCCGGCCGGGCGGCCCCGCCCAGCGCGCCGGTGACCTTGGCGACGCGCACCGCCTCGGGCAGGAACACCGCGCCGCCGACGGCCAGCGTGCCGGTGACACGGGCGCCGCGGCGGCGCTGGAGCGCCGCGAGCGCGCGCTCGGTCCTCGCGGTGAACGTCGCGCCCCGCAGACGCAGGTTGCGGTTGAGCTGCCGCACGTCCCGGCCGGCCGCGCCGACGCGCAGCGTGCGGTAGGCCGGGACCGTGCCGCACAGCAGCAGGACCGGCCGGTCGTCGACCCGGTACAGCGTGCCGCCGCAACGGACCTCGTCCCCCACCACGGGCAGGGCGGTGTACGTCCCGCGGGCGTGGTTGATCGCTACGAACGGCGAGCCGTCCGGCTGCGCCCGGTAGGTCAACGTCCCGTCCTGGGAGACCGCGGCCGGCAGCTTCCCCCGCTGCACCGCCGCGGTGCTCATCGGCCCCACCGACCCGGCCGAGCCCGCCGGCTCGCCGCCCGCCAGCGCGACCACGCCGCCGATGACGACGGCGACGACCAGGACGGCCGCGCCGGCCAGCGTCCGATGCGTCCGGCTCACCGCTGGCCTCCGGCGGCCAGCTTCAGGACCGAGCCGCACGTGCGCATCGCGGCGTCGAGGATGGCCATGCCCCCGGGCGCGTTCGAGGAGGGGATGCGGTTCGTGTCGACGGGCGGGTCGCCGACGGCGGGATCCGGGAAGTCCTTCACGCCGTGCTCGCGCATGCACCGGGCGAACTTCAGGACGTCGTCCTGCTGCTTCGCGCTTCGCTTCGGCCCGGTGAACCCGGCGGGCTGCAGGTCCTGGCACGCGGCGGCGGCGCGCTTCCACGCCGGGCCGTCGGGATCCAGTCCCGAGCCGTTCACCACGCCGTCGATCGTCAGCTCGCCCGACGCGTCCGGGTCCGGGAAGTCCCGGACCCCGTGCTCGCGCATGCAGGTGGCGAACCGCACCGCCTTGGCCTGCTGGGCGCCGGAGCCGCCGGCGCTGTCGTCGGACCCCGCCGCGCCGCTCCCGCAGCCGGTGACGCCCAGGGCGATCAGGGCCAGGACGGTCAGGCGGGCCAGGGGCCGCGTGCTCGTTCGCATCGACGTCATCGCTGCATCCTCGGGTCGTGGGTCGGGTCGGGGTACGTGGACGGGCAGCCGTGCGCGGCGGCCTCCGAGCGCAGCTCGTAGTGCCACGGCTCGTTGCCGTAGACCGGGCACAGCCCGTAGGCCGCGCCGTGCGCGGCCAGCCACGCCGCGGCGGCGGCCCCGACGTCCACCGCGTCGCCCGAGACGTGGGCGGACGTGTCGGGGGTGGCCACCCAGCGGGCCGCCTCCGCCGCGGAGCCGTACGTGGCGACCGCCTCTTGGAGGAGCCGAGCCTGATACCCCGGGGAGCGCCAGCCGCTGTCGACGACGAACGTGGCCCCGTCGTCCGCGGCGTCCTTCGCCGCGTCGCGCAGGGCGCCGCGCAGCGCCGGGTCGAGCTTGGCGACTCCGGGGACCTCGTCGTCGAAGACGGTCGTGCCGGTGGGGACGGCCCCCGCGGCCTCGCCCGACGACGACGCCGGCGGGGACGACGAGGACGCCAGCCGCTGGTCGCCGAGGACCGCGGCGAGCGCCGCGACGACGACGAGCAGGCCGGTGACGAGGAACCGGCGAATCCGGACCCGCGGGGCCTTCCGTCGCGCTGGTTGGGTGAACGTCATGCCGCTATTGAAGGTGGCGCGGTGTTGCCGGCCCGTACGCGGTTTTCGATACGCCGGCGATATGCCCGCTCGTTAGCATCGAAGGCATGCGCGTGCTGCTCGTCGAGGACGAGCCCTACATGGCGGAGGCCATCCGCGACGGCCTGCGCCTGGAGGCCATCGCGACGGACATCGCCGGCGACGGCGACACCGCCCTGGCGCTGCTGAGCGTCAACGCCTACGACATCGCCGTCCTCGACCGGGACGTCCCGGGGCCGACCGGCGACGAGATCGCGGGGCGCATCGTCGCCTCCGGCAGCGGCATGCCGATCCTCATGCTCACCGCCGCCGACCGGCTCGACGACAAGGCCTCCGGCTTCGGGCTCGGCGCCGACGACTACCTCACGAAGCCGTTCGAGCTCCAGGAGCTGGTGCTCCGCCTCCGCGCGCTCGACCGCCGGCGCGCCCACCACCGTCCGCCGGTGCGGGAGATCGCCGGCCTGCGGCTGGACCCGTTCCGCCGGGAGGTCTACCGCGACGGCCGGTACGTCGCGCTGACCCGCAAGCAGTTCGCCGTGCTCGAGGTCCTCGTCGCCGCGGAGGGCGGCGTCGTCAGCGCCGAGGCGCTGCTGGAGCAGGCGTGGGACGAGCACGCCGACCCGTTCACCAACGCGGTGCGCATCACCGTCTCGGGCCTGCGCAAGCGGCTCGGCGAACCCTGGGTCATCGCCACCGTGGCCGGCGTCGGCTACCGCATCGAGGCCCCGGCCGGCGGCGCGACGTGAAGGACCGGGCGCCCGGCTTGAGCGTGCGCCTCAAGCTCACCCTCAGCTACGCCGGGTTCCTCATGATCGCGGGCGTCCTGCTGCTCGCCGCCGTGTGGGTGTTCCTGCTGCGCGGCGTGCCCCCCAGCCGGCTGGTGCCCCGGCTCTCGGACTTCCCGCTCGCCTTCGACCCGCACAACTTCGGCCCCACCGCGTTCGGCGCCGCGGCGGTCGTGGTGCTGGCCTTCCTGCTCGTGTTCGGCCTCGTGGGCGGGTGGGTCCTCGCCGGGCGGATGCTCGCTCCCCTCACGCGCATCACCAACGCCACCCGCACGGCCACGACGGGGACGCTGTCCCACCGGATCGACCTGGAGGGCCGGCAGGACGAGTTCCGCGAGCTCGCCGACAGCTTCGACGCCATGCTCGCCCGGCTCGAGGCGCGCGACGCCGAGCAGCAGCGCTTCGCCGCCAACGCCTCCCACGAGCTGCGCACCCCGCTGGCGATCACGCAGACCCTGCTCGACGTCGCCCGCAACGACCCCGACCGCGACAGCGGGGAGCTGGAGGAGCGCCTCCACGCCGTCAACGCCCGCGCGATCGACCTCACCGAGGCGCTGCTCCTGCTCAGCCGTGCCGACCAGCGCGCGTTCGTCCCCGAGCCCGTCGACCTGTCCCTCCTGGCGGAGGAGGCCACCGAGACGCTCCTCCCGCTCGCCGCGGAGCACGGCGTCACGGTCGAGACCTCCGGCGACCCGGCCCCCACCGCGGGATCCCCCGCGCTCTTGCTGCAGCTCGCCACGAACCTCGTGCACAACGCGATCGTCCACAACCTGGCGGAGCGGGGCACGGTGTGGGTGACGACCGGAGCGCGCGCCGAGCGGGTGGCGCTCACGGTGGAGAACACCGGCGCGCCGCTCACCGCGCAGCTCGCCTCCACGCTCGTCGAGCCGTTCCAGCGCGGCAGCCAGCGCGCCCGCACCGGCCATCCGGGCGTCGGCCTCGGCCTGGCGATCGTCAAGAGCATCGCCGAGGCCCACGACGGGACCGTCGCCCTCACCCCGCGCGCCGACGGAGGGCTCCGCGTGACCGTGGAGCTCCCCGTCGCGTCGCGCTGACCGGCCGGGCCCGAGTCAGCCTGGCTGCTGCCGACGGGTCAGGAGCACTTCCCCCACTGACAGCCGTGCCCGGACGGGGGCCGTCCCATTCCCTCCGCCTCCTTGCACCACGCACACTTCGATCGACCGGATTGAACACATGCACACGCCATGGCGATCACCTTTCGTAGGGAGATGAACCGGCCCCCTCGGGCCGGTTCGCGTCTTCAGAAACGAGGCTATCCGAAATCGGCCTCCCCGAGCTGTCGGTTCTGACACCCCGGGAGTGGACGGCGGCTAGCCCTGCGGCCGGCGCTCGTGCGTCGGCAGCGTGATCGTCACGTCCGACAGGCGCGCGGTGAACGTGCCGTTGCTCGGCCGCATGAAGTTGCCGAGCAGCGCGCCGACCTGCCCCGCCTCGGCCAGCAGCGAGGCCGGGGAGTCGGGCACCGGCGTGATCCGGTTCTCCCCGCTGGCGTCCTGGCCCAGCAGCTCGACCCGCACCCGGTGCCCCGCCGCGAAGCGGTAGGCGTTGCCCCACAGCTGGAACGTGATCCGCGCGTCGCGGCTGCTCACCCGGTAGGCGCCGCGCGCGATCAGCCGCTGCGTCCCGCCGGGCGCCACGTCCCACAGGCGGGCGATGAGCTGCGGGTAGGCGTTCGGGCGGGTCCCCACCGTGACGCGCGCGGTCACGCTCGGGCTGCCGACCATCGTGAACGCGCGGGCGACGCCGCGCGCGTAGGCCGCCGTGCCCGGCGCCTTGGCCGACGGGAAGGCCTGGCAGGTCTGCCCCCGGTTCTGGGGGAAGTTGAGCGCGGTGGCGATCGCCGGGTCCCCGCCGTCGTGGGAGAGCTCCTGCGCCGGCTGGGTGCGCGTGGCCGCCGTCTGCGCGCGGCCGGTGAACGGGCGGTGGCGCCGGCGCGGCGGCGGTGCCTGCACGACGGTGAACGTCCCGGGATGGATCGCCGCCCAGCTCGCCGCGGTGATCGGGTCGCCGTCGGGGGCCGTGGCCGGACAGGTCTGGGGGAGGACGGTGACGCTGCCCGTGCGCGGCGGCGTGCCCTGCCCCTTCAGGTGCGCGGCGAGGAACGCGGCGCCGGCCGTGTTGAACGCGTGGTTGACCCGCACCTTGTTCTGCGCGCGGCCGTGCCCGAGGTCCCCGAGCTGCAGCGCCACCGCCGAGCGCGGCGTGCGCCGGGTGAGCTGGTCGTAGGTGCGCAGCGCCTGGGGCGCCGGGAAGAGGTCGTCGGTGAAGCCGTCCTGGAGCAGCAGCGGTGCGGGCCGGCGGCCGTAGAGCCCGACGGCGCTGTGGTACTCCTGCAGGTCCTTCTCCACGTCGGCGACGCCGCGGCCGTACGGCTCGCCGCCGTTGAGCAGGCCGTACCACCCGATCAGGTCCGCGCTCGGGTCGACGCCCTCCGGTGCCACGTACCCGGACGTCAGCGAGGTGGCGTACAGGCCGGTCACGAACGACTGCTTCATCAGCCCGGCCGGGGTCGCCCCGAGCCCGATGGTCGCGGGCACGCCGTCGCGGAAGCGCCCGTTCGGCACGAGCGAGTCCGCCAGGTCCGACCACTGCCACCGGGGCCAGGCGGCCGCGATGTGCAGGTTCGTGCCCGCGGGGCTGCGCCACGGCGCGAACGTCCCGTCCGGCCGGCGGATCTCGTCCCGCATGAACGCCGCGTTGGCCGACCCGCCGCCGCCCAGCGAGATGCCCGTCACGCCGACCGCGTCGGGATCGGTGACGCGCTGGTCCACCAGCAGGCCGACGAGGTGCTGCAGGTCGCGCGTGTCGTAGCGCTGGTCGGCGAGGTGGACCCATCCGTCGTCGCACGCGGGCGTGCCCACGCGCGAGGCCGCCGTGCCGCACGACGCGCCCCAGCCGCGCTGGCTGTAGTTGACGACCGCGTAGCCCTGCTGGGCGTAGTACGCGTTGTTGTAGTGCCACACGTCGGGGCTCGCGCCCTCCGGCGTGGTGCTCTCGAACATCACCTTGGACCCGCCGAGCCCGTGCAGCATCACGATCGTGGGGAACGGCCCGTCCCCCGTGGGCGGCAGCGAGACGTCGACGTCGAGCGGCGTGCCGTCCCAGCTCGGCACACGCTGCTCCAGCGTCGCGGCGGGGCAGAAGCGGATGCCGTCCTGAGCGGTGCACGGATGCCCGAACGGCTCGGGCGCGGCGGCACCGGCCGAGGACGAGCCGGCGAGGAGGAGGCACAGGGCGATGAGGCAGGAGGCGGATGTCCGCATGGGGCTCCCGGGTTCAGGACGGCGGAAGCGCGAACCTACCGTGAGGCGGGCGCCGGCGGAAGGGGCACGATCGACGGGCTAGACTTGGCGCAATGACAGTCATGCCCGAGCACCCCAACCTGGTCCTGATCATCACCGACCAAGAGCGCGCTCCGATGCACTGGCCGGAGGGCTTCGCGCAGGAGCGCCTGCCCTCGCGCGCACGGCTCATGCGGCACGGCGTGAGCTTCGAGCACGCGACCTGCAACACCGCGATGTGCAGCCCGAGCCGGGCGACGTTCCTCACCGGGCTCATGCCGGCCCAGCACCGCGTGATCGACACGCTCACGTCCAACGGGCCGATCTCCCCGTCCGAGACGGTGCTCGACCCGCGGCTGCCGAACCTCGCCACCATGCTCCGCGCCGGGGGCTACGACGTCGAGTACCGCGGCAAGTGGCACCTCAGCAAGGACGCCTCCGGCGGCGAGGACGTGACCGCCGACGACCTCGCCGCGTACGGCTTCGGCGGCTGGGTGGCGCCGGACGCGGGCGGCGACACGAGCCCGGAGGGCTTCGGCGGCGGCCGCGCCGGCCACGACGCGGTGTACATCGAGCAGGCGGTCGCGTTCCTGCGCGACCGCGCCGCGTCCGGCAACGAGACCCCGTTCTGCCTGGTCGTCTCCCTCGTCAACCCGCACGACGTGCTCGCGTTCCCCCGTCAATGGGAGGCCGACTACGGCCCCGAGGACCTCGTGGGCGACATCCCGCTGCCCCCGAGCGTCGACGAGGACCTGACGACCAACCACAAGCCCCGCGCCCACGCGATGATGAAGGGCGCGATCGACATGGCGGTCGGCCCGCTGCAGACGCGGGAGGAGCAGCGGCAGTACGCGAGCTTCTACGCGAACCTCACCGTGAAGATCGACGAGCAGATCGCGCCGATCGTCGACTGCTTCTACGCGCCCGACGGGACGCCGACCCCGCTCGGCGAGCGCACGGTGGTCGTGCGCTTCTCCGACCACGGCGAGCTGGCCATGTCCCATGGCGGCCTGCGGCAGAAGGCGTTCAACGTCTACGAGGAGACGCTGCGCGTGCCGCTGATCTTCTCCAACCCGGTGCTCTTCCCCGAGGGCCGCACCTGCGCGCACCCCGCCTCGCTGGTCGACATCGTGCCGACCGTCGCCGGGCTGCTGCACGTCGACGCCCCGCAGGGCCTGCGCGGCGCCGACCTCACGCCGCTGCTGCTCGACGCCGACGCCGGCCCCGTCCAGGACGAGGTGCTCTTCACGTTCGACGACATGCACGCCGGCGCGGGGTTCGTGAAGGAGGTCGTCCCCGGCGCGGCGGGCCGCATCCGCTGCATCCGCGAGCCGCGGTTCAAGTACGCGCGCTACTTCCACGCCGAGGGCAGCCACCCCACCGAGCACGAGATGTACGACCTGGCCGAGGATCCGGACGAGCTGCACAACCTCGCCCACCCCGACCATCCCCGGTTCGGCGACCCGGCCGTGACGGCCGAGCGCGAACGGCTCGCCGCCAAGCTCGCCCGGATCGAGGACGAGCTGGCCCGCCCCGTCCCGGCCTGACCCCCCACGATGTCGCAGGTATGCGCGTAGTACGCGCATACCTGCGTCATCGTCGACGGGCGCTCAGGGCAGTCGCCAGTCGATGGGCGCTGCGCCCTGCTGCTCGAGCGCGTGGCTGGCGCGGCTGAACGGTCGCGATCCGAAGAAGCCGTTGTGGGCGGACAGGGGGCTCGGGTGCGCGGACTCCACGCACGGCACGCCGCCCAGCAGCGGCCGGAGGTTGCGCGCGTTGCGGCCCCACAGCACGGCGACGAGCGGCCCGCCGCGTGCGGCCAGCGCCCGGATCGCCTGCTCCGTGACCTCCTCCCAGCCGCGCCCGTGGTGCGAGTTCGGGCGGCCGACCTGCACGGTCAGCGCGCGGTTGAGCAGCAGCACGCCCTGGTCGGCCCACGGCGAGAGGTCCCCGTTCGCCGGCGGCGGATGCCCCAGGTCCGTCGCGTACTCCTGGAAGATGTTCCGCAGGCTCGCGGGCAGCGGTCGCACCTCGGGCGCGACCGAGAAGCTCAGCCCGACCGCGTGGCCCGGCGTGGGATACGGGTCCTGCCCCACGATCAGCACCCGCACCGCGTCGAGCGGGCGCTCGAACGCCCGCAGCACGCGGTCGCCGCTGGGCAGGAACGGCCGCCCGGCGCGCACCTCGGCCCGCAGGAAGTCCCCGAGGCTCGCGATGCGATCGGAGACGGGCGCCAGCGCCTGCGCCCAGCCCGGGTCGATGATCTCGTCCAGCGGTCTGGTCATGGGGCGACAGCCTCGCACGTGGCGCCGCCCCCACGATGTCGCAGGTATGCGCGTAGTACGCGCATACCTGCGACATGGTGGGGGGACTTGGAGGCCCGAACACCCTCCGGAACCCAGAAACGCATAGAAGCTACGAGACCTCGATCGGCGCGGAATTAGGCTAGCCTGATTAGGGCTCCCTAACTCCCTAGTTCCGAGGTCCAGATGTCCAACCGCCCCCTCTCGCGGCCCGCATGGCGCGTGCTGATCGCTGCCCTGCTCGCCTGCGCGGCGCTCGTCGCCACCGCCACCGCGTCGCCGGCCCGCGCCGAGGCCGCCGACCCCGTCGCGATCACCGAAGGCGACGGCCTGCTGTGGGGCATGAAGCTCTCGTGGCGCAACTACACCGGGATCGGCACCTGGTCCGGCGGCGTCGAGTACGTCGGCGGCGAGGACGGCTACCGCTGGCCGTTCAGGACGGGCACGTACGACCCCGACACCCGCCGCGCCGAGCTGCAGTTCGGCGGCTCGGTCCGCTGGACCGGCCATGAGGGCGCGCTCGACGTGACGATGACCGACCCGCGCCTGATCGTCGACGGCGACGACGCCCGCCTCACCGCCAAGACCGTCAGCCGCAGCGAGGCGACCGGCGAGCTGATCGACTACGGCGACATCCCGATCGTCACCGTCGCGCTCAAGGCCAGCGCGTTGACCGTCGCCGGCGGCAAGACGAGCTGGAAGGCGCTCGCCACCAGCCTCACGGCCGCGGGCCGCGCCGCGTTCAGCGGCAACTACCCGACCGGCACGACGATGGACCCGATCTCCACGACCTACACCGGCCCCGGCGGCCTGCCCACGGCGACCGAGGAGCCGCTCGTCGGCTCCGGCGCGCTGGCCCTGCGCGAGGCCGCGCGCGTCACGCCCGACCCCGAGCGCCGCGTCTACGGCCTCGGCTACGAGTACGGCCACAACCTCCTGCACGCCGTGGTCGGCGGCACCGCCGGCATCGTCGCGCTGAACCCCGACACGCTCGCGCCGGTCGGCACCCCCCTCGGCGTCAACCCCAACTCGATGTTCGAGAGCTACCCGGCCCCGGCCTTCGACCAGGACGAGGGCCTCGTCTTCGACGCCAACGGCGCCACCACCTACGCGTTCGCGTGGGACGCCGACACCAGCAGCTACACGCAGACCGCGCTCCCCGGCACGTTCCGGGCCAACACGCTCACCTACAACCGCGGCGTCCTCTACGCCGGCAACGGCGACACGTTCGCCAGCTGGAAGCGCGACGGCACCGGCGCCTGGATCCAGACGCTGTACACCCGCAAGGGCGTGAGCATGAACGCCGACGCCCGCTCGGTGATCGCCGTGGACGCCTACGGCGACATCGTCGTCACCGCCGCCAGCACGCGCCCGGTGCGCCTGATCCTCGACGGCACGACGGCGACCGCCTCCTACCTGCCCGGGGACTACAGCGACCCGGGCGCGGTGCAGGCGCAGTTCAACCAGCCGACCAACGTGAAGGCGATCCCCAGCACGGGCGGCTTCTACCTCGGCAACTACCGCGGCCAGGTCTTCACCGTCCGCCGCGACGCCGACCAGGTCCTCCAGCAGGTCGGCACCCGCCTCGAGCTGGGCCTCGGCACGGTGCTCGCGAGCACCACCGACAACGAGAACCGCACGCTGGTCGCCATCGACACCGCGACCAACACGCTCGGCTTCGTCGAGAGCTCCAAGTCCGTCGGCCGGCTCGCGGTCGGCAGCGCGATCGGCAGCGGCGTCCTCAACCCGATCGGCGTCGCCACGGGCACCGGCGGCAAGCTCTACGTCAGCTCGGCCGGCACCCTGATCCGGTACGACCGCGTCGCCTACGCGCCCGAGGTCACGACGGCGCCGCAGGACGCCGTCGTCCCGCTCGCCGCCGGCGTCGAGAGCGGCACCGCCACGTTCACGGCCGCCGCCACCGGCCGCGCCGTGGGCGGCGTCACCCCGCCCCGGACGGTCCGCTGGCAGACGCGCGCCGGCAGCACCGGCCGCTTCGTGGACATCCCGGGCGCGACGACCGGCACGCTGAGCGTCCCGGTCACCGCCGACGACAACGGCCGCCAGGTGCGGGCCGTGTTCACCAACACGGGCGGCCAGGTCGCGGCGCCCGCGACGATCACGGTCAACACCGCCGCGGCGATCGCCGTGCAGCCGGCCGACGTCGCCGTCACGACCGGGACCACGGCGGAGCTGAAGGTGATGCCGGTCGGCAACCCGGCCCCCCAGATCCAGTGGCAGCGCAAGGTCGGCGGCTTCTGGAGCGACGTCGACCCCGAGTCGGGCGACTTCGACGTGGACGGCGGCTTCCTGCGCGTCCTGGACGCCGGCACCGAGATGGACGGCGCGCAGTTCCGCGCGCGCCTGCGCAACCGCATCACCCCGGGCTCCGACGCCTGGAGCACGGTGTTCACGCGGGCGGTCACGCTGAAGGTCTCGGCGCCCGTCAGCACCGCGGTGACGTTCGGCGGCGGCCACGTCGACTGGGGCTTCGCCAACCGCTGGCGCTGCTACGTCGTCGGCAACGTCGCGCGCGGCGGGATCGTCGCGGCGGACGGCGCGTCGCAGGTGCCCGGCACACTGGCGACCGGCTCGCTGTGCACCGGCCGCGACGCCGGCTCGGAGATCGTCCGCTTCGGCGTCCGCGGCGGCAGCTACGACCCGGCGACCGGGGCCCTCGAGCTGCGGCTCAAGGGCACGGTCCGCTTCTGGGGTCACCGATCGGGCGACGCGGCGCCACTGCTCGACACGACGTTCTCGAACCTGCGGCTCGTCGCGAACGGCCGCACGGGCACGCTCTACGCGGACACGGCCGGCGCGACGATGGACGCGCCCGTCCCGGTGACGCGCACGAACGTCCCGCTGGTGACGGTCACGCTGCCGTCCGATCCGGTCGGGCGTGACGGCGGGCTCGACTGGAGCGGCACGGAGACGGCGCTGACCGCCGAGGGCGTGGCCGTCTTCGGCAGCTACCCGGCCGGCGAGCCGTTCGACCCGATCGCGCTGTCGCCCGACTTCGGCACCCCCGAGGCCGAGCCCGAGACGCCCGTCGTCCCGGAGACCCCGGTCGTGCCGGAGACGCCGATCGTGCCGGTCACGCCGGTGCTGCCGACGACGCCCGTCACGCCGAAGCCGGCCCCGGTCGCCAAGGTCGCGCTCCTCAAGCCGGCGACGGTGAGCGCCACGCGGCGGAGCGTGCAGATCGCGCGCCTCACCTGCCCGGCCGGCGGCGGAGCGTGCACGGTGACGGCGCCCACGCGGGTGACGGTGAAGATCGCCGGCCAGCGCGTGCGCGCGACGGTGCTGGCGCCGCGCACGGTCGCCGCCGGCAAGCGCGCGACGGTGCGCGTGCAGCTGCCGAAGGCCGCGGCGAAGCGGCTCGCCGGCCGCAAGGCCGCCGTCAGCGTCACGGTGAAGGTGCGCGCCAAGGGCGGCAAGACCGTCACCCGCGTCGTCAAGGTGACGCTGAAGGGCGCGAAGAAGAAGGCGACCCGGGCGGTTGCCTGACCCGTCGTCCGGATCGTGCCCACCCCTCGGGCACGATCCGGATGACGTCCGCGGCGGCTACGTCTCGATCGTGCCGAGGAAGTTGGCGAAGGCGCGGTGCGTGCGGGCGGTGTCGCCGGTCGCGTCGAGGTCCATGAGGAGGCCGCGGATGACGGCGAGCACGACGGTGGCCAGCTCCGGGCGGCCGAGGCTGCGCATGCCGTCCTCGATCGGGGCGAGCCAGTCGGTGGTCGCGATGCGCCGGAAGCCGGGCCAGAGGGGTGCTCCCGCGCTGTCGTGCAGCCGGCCGAACATGCGCAGGTACGGCTCGCCCTGCGGCCCGGAGATCGCCGACCAGGCCCGGGCCAGGGTCACCGGGTAGGGCTCGTCAGGGCGCAGACGCAGCAGCGCGGTCCAGGCCTCGACCTGGCGCTTGCGGGCCTGCCCGAGGACCTCGCGGAGCAGTCCGTCCCGGGTCTCGAAGTGGTAGATGAGCATCCGGCTGGAGGTGCCCGTGGCGCTCGCGAACGGGCCCAGCCGATCGGGAAGGCCGTGCTCGAGCGCGTGGTCCGTGCACGCGTCGAGCAGCCGCTGCCTGATCTGGGGTTGGGGATGCCGGCCCACGCCGCGATCTTTTCACGTAACGATCGGTACGTCTACGATCGGTTGCAGCGCAGATCGAGACAGGATGGAGAACGTGATGAGGGTCGTCTTCGTGCACGGAGCGTGCGTCCAGGACGGGACGTGGTGGTGGCAGCGCACCGCGGCGCTGCTGGCCGAGCGGGGTGTCGCCAGCGAGGCACCGGCACTGCCGAGCTGCGGTGAGACGGGGGACGCGGTGGACGCGCACGGCCCCGGCCTGGCCGACGACGTCGCCGCGGTCCGCCACGTGCTGACCGCGAGCGACGAGCCGACCGTCGTGGTCGCCCACAGCTATGGCGGCATCGTCACCGCGGAGGCCGCAGCGGGCGTCGACGCCGTCCGGCACCTGCTGCTCGTGTCGAGCTACCTGCCCGAGATCGGGGAGAGCCTCGCCTCGTTCGGTGGAGAGGAGCCCGCCCCGTTCCTCGACGTCGACCCCGACGGCGGGACGTTCACCGTCCGGCCCGAGGCCCTGGCCGGGACGTTCCTGCAGGACTGCGACGCGGAGACCCAGCGGGAGGCCATGGACAAGACGGCCCGGCAGAGCCTGGCCGTGCTCGAGCAGCCGGTGCGGTCGGCGGCCTGGCGGGACGTGCCCACGACCTACCTCGTCTGCGCGCGGGACCAGGGCACGCCGGCCGACCGGCAGCGCGCGTTCTCCCGCCGGGCCGGCCGCGTCGTGGAGCTCGAGGCCGGCCACCACCCGTTCCTCTCCCAGCCCGCGGCCGTCCGCGACCTCATCCTCGGGTTGTGAGCCGCTGAGCGCCGGCGCCTACGGCTGCGGACGCGTCATCGTCGCGTCGAGCTTGCGGAGCAGGCGCTCGAGCCGCTCGCGCTCGGCGACACTGAGGCCCGCGAGCAGGCGCCGCTCGTTCTCGACGTGATCCTCCACGACGGCGTCGATCGTGCGGCGGCCGTGGCGGGTGAGCCCCACGAGGACCCCGCGGCGATCGTCGGGGTCGGGCCGGCGCTCGATCAACCCCGCCTGCTCCATGCGGTCGAGGCGCTTGGTCATGCCGCCCGTGGAGAGCATGACCGACGCGGCGAGCCGCCCGGGCGTCAGGCGGTGGGGCGCGCCCGCGCGCCGTAGGGCGGACAGCACGTCGAACCAGCCGGGCTGCAGGCCGTGCCGCGCCAGCCCCTCCTCGACGGCCCGATCGGCAAGGCGCGCCGCGCGCAGCAGGCGGGCGACGACCCCCATCGGCGCCGGGTCGAGGTCCGGCCGCTCCGTGCGCCACTGGTCGAGCATGCGGTCGATCGGGTCGTCGGTCATGCGTCGCCGCATGGTAGCTCGCCGGGAAGATGCTTGCCGCACAGGGAGTCCACGTGTAGCATCGGGAAAGTCGCTTCCCAGGAAGCTACTTTTCCCTCCTTCCCGTCCCCTGCCGAGAGGCTCCTCCCCATGAAGCTCTACGTCTGCTGGGGCACGTTCCAGGTGCCGGGCGTGCGCGCGCACCCGTGCCGGCTCGCGCACGAGGCGCTCGTCGCCGCCGGCCACGCGCCCGAGTTGGTCAAGGTGCACGGCGCCGGCGTGCTCCCGGACATGACGCGTGGCCGCCGCGAGGTCAAGCGCCTCACCGGGCAGTCGTGGGTCCCCGTGCTCGTCACCGACGACGAGGTCGTCACCGACTCGGCACGGATCGTCGCGTGGGCCCGAGCCCACCCGGCGTGACGCCTCCTACCGGGCGAGCACCAGATCTTCACGGGGATCGACACCGGGTGTGATGTCGTACGCGGTGCGTGGGAATCGACCCCTCCTCGCGCACCCCGTGACCTCTCTCTTCTGTCACGGAACGGACGGGACCGCGCAGCGGCGGGCAGCATCGTCGTCGCTGCGCACGGTCTCGTGCACCGGCGCCGGCCGCACCCGCTCGCCGATCTCGGGCGGACTTCGGTCTTCGGGCGGTAGGGTCCGCCGCCATGGCGAAACCAACGGCCGCGAGCGTCGGGCGCCATCCAGGCCTGGCCGTGCTGACGCTCGGCGCCCTCGGCGTCGTCTTCGGGGACATCGGCACCAGCCCGCTGTACGCGCTGCAGGCCGTCTTCGCGGCCGATGACGGCGCGGTCAAGCCGACCGAGGGCGACGTCTACGGGATCATCTCGCTCGTCGTCTGGTCCATCACGCTGATCGTCTCGATCAAGTTCGTCACGTTCATCATGCGCGCCGACAACGACGGCGAGGGCGGCATCATGGCCCTCGTCGCGCTCATCCGCCGCGCGCAGCTGAAGCGGCCGATGGTGAAGGCGGCGCTGGTGGCGGCCGGCCTGTTCGGCGTGGCCCTGTTCTACGGCGACGGGATGATCACCCCGGCGATCTCCGTCCTCTCCGCGGTGGAGGGCATCGAGGTCGCCGCCCCGAGCCTGGAGTCCGTCGTCCTGCCGTTCACCCTCGCGGTCCTCGTCGGCCTGTTCACCATCCAGCGCTTCGGCACCGAGATCATCGGCCGGCTGTTCGGACCGGTGATGGTCGTGTGGTTCGCGGTGCTCGCCGCGGCGGGGATCGCGCGGCTGGTGCACCACCCGGCGATCCTGCGCGCGCTGTCCCCGCACTACGCCGTGGACTTCTTCGCCGCCCATCCCGGCATCGCGTTCATCTCCCTGGGCTCCGTGGTGCTGACCGTCACCGGCGCAGAGGCCCTCTACGCCGACATGGGCCACTTCGGCCGCCCGCCGATCAGCCGCGCCTGGTTCTTCGTCGTCTTCCCCGCCCTCACCCTGAACTACATGGGCCAGGGCTCGCTGATCATCCAGGACCCGTCGGCGATCGCCAGCCCGTTCTACCTGCTGCTGCCGGAGTGGTCGCGCATCCCGATGGTCGTCCTGGCCACGCTCGCCACCCTGATCGCCTCCCAGGCCGTCATCTCCGGCGCGTTCTCCGTCACCCGTCAGGCCGTGCAGCTCGGCTTCCTCCCCCGCCTGTCCATCCGGCACACGTCGGACTCCGCGATCGGGCAGGTCTACGTCCCCGCGGTGAACTGGAGCCTGTTCGTCGCGGTGATCGCGCTGGTGATCGGCTTCGGCTCCTCCGCCAAGCTCGCGACCGCCTACGGCATCGCGGTCACCGGCACGCTGCTGATCGACTCCGTGCTGTTCCTCGTGGTGGTGCGGCTGCTGTGGCGCAAGCCCCTGTGGATGGTCGTCGCGGGCGTGCTCGGCTTCGTCACCGTCGACCTCCTGTTCCTCGCCGCCAACGTCACCAAGATCGCCCACGGGGGCTGGTTCCCGCTCCTGATCGGGGCGATCGTCTTCGTCGCGCTGTCCACCTGGGACCGTGGCCGCCAGGACGTCACCGCCGCGCGGATCAAGGCCGAGGGGCCGCTGCAGGACTTCGTCGACCACATGCACAAGCGGACGCCGCCCGTCACGCGGCTGCCCGGCGTCGCCGTGTACCTCAACCCGAGTCGCGACACCACGCCGATCGCGCTGCGCGTCGGGGTCGAGCAGATCCACGGCATCCCGGAGGAGGTGGTCATCCTCACGATCGAGACGACCAACTCACCCCATGTGCCGGAGAGCGAGCGGGTCGTCCTGGACCCGCTCGGCTACGCGGAGGACGGGTACAGCCACATCACGCTGCGCTTCGGCTACCAGGACCGGCCGGACGTGCCGGCCGCGCTCTCCCGCGCCCGGCGCACCCCACCGGGGCTGGAGACCGACTTCAACCCCCACCACGCCACGTACTACCTGTCCCACATCACGATCGTCCCCGACCGCACCGACGGCATGGCCCGCTGGCGCAAGCGCATCTTCGTCACGATGGCCCGCAACGCGACGAGCCCGGCCGACTACTTCAACCTGCCGGCCGAGCGCGTCGTCACCGTCGGTTCCCGCATCCGCCTCTAGCGAGGCCAGCGGTCACCTGATCCACAACCCCAAGCACGTCATCCGGGTTGTGCCCACCCCTCGGGCACGATCAGGATGACGTGCGCGCTCAGCGGGCGATCCGCACCCGCACGAGCTTCGTGGCCCTGATCGTCGGCCCGCCGGCCGGGGTGAACTTCACCACGACGTGCAGGGTGATCGTCTTGGCTCGGTACTTCGCGCGGCGGCCGGCCGGGGTGCGGGCCAGCGTCAGGGAGACGGTGCCGCCCTGGGCCGCCCTGGTCGGGAGGAGGCGGGCGTAGGCGAGCCGGTCCGCGCCCGGGACGATCGCCCGCGCGCTCGCGCGGCGGGGCACCGTGTGCGTCGCGGCCGCCTCGATCGTGCCCGGGCCCGAGACCGTGGCGGCGACCTTCAGGGTCCGGCCCGCACCGGCCCCGGCGATCTTGCCGAGCTTCAGCGCGCCCGCGGGCGCGGCCGGCGGTGGGAGGACGGGGACGATCGGCACGTCGGGCACGGTCGGGACCGTGGGCACGACCGGCGGCCCGGGATCGGGCGCGGGCACCGCGGTCACGCGCAGCGTCGCCGTCGCGTCGTCGTTGGCCGGCACGGTGTCGCGGGCCTGCGGGGCGACCGTCGCGGTGAGCGACGCGGAGCCGGCCGCGGCCCCCACGGCGACCGCGTGGACGGTGGCGGTCGTGCCGGCGGCGACGGCAGGCAGCGCGCAGACCAGGTCGGCGCCCGACGGGGCGCACGACGCGTCGCCGGCGGCGGGCTCCAGGCCGGCCCCGGAAGCGGCGCCGATCCGCACGGTGGTCTCCTTCGACGGCCACGGCCCGGCGTTGGCGACCCGCACCTCGACGGGCACCCGGTCCCCGAGGGCGACCTCGTCCGCGGCAGGCGCGATCGTGACCGCCCGGTCGCTCTTGGCGATCAGCGGGACGCAGGCCGACGGCGTGCGGCCCTGCCAGAGGCGGACCCCCACCCGGTCGACGTCCAGCGAGGCGGTGTCGGTGATCCGCAGGCCGCCGGCGGCGAACACGTCGGCGTCGCCGGACAGCCCCAGCCACGCGCCCGTGGCGGTGCACGACGCGTCGCGCGAGGCGTAGGCGACGACGGCATCGCGGACGGCCTCGGTCGAAGCGGGGGCGATGGAGCCCCGCACGAGCGCGCCGTCCGGATCGGCGGGATCGGGGACGAGCTCCAGGTCGGCCGGCGTCGCCGTTGGGGCGTCGCCGCCCGCCGTGAGCCCCTCCTGGCACGCGTCCGGGCTGGAGCCCCGGAACTGCGCGTCCAGCGAGAACGAGCGCGGGACGGCGTCGGACGGCGTCGGCATCCCGTCGAAGTCCGCTTTGGTGCTCACGACGGCGCCCGGGGCACCCGGGACCGCCGTCACCCACCGTCCCCGGTCGTCCGCGTAGGTGGTGGCCAGGACCGCGGCGCCGTCGTCGCACGTCGTGCCGGCGAACACCCGGACGCGCTCGAAGGGCCACGACGCCCGGCCGTAGACGGTGTCGCCCGCCCGGCCGGCGCCGGTGATGCCGGCCCGCAGCCCCGGCGACGAGTTGAGCTTGGTGTACGACGTCCCGAAGCGCAGGTTCCCGACGTCCCTCCACGGCCGGTCGGCGGCCTCGACGACGATGCCCCCGACGTCGATGGTCGGCGCCTTCGCCGCGAGCGCCGTGAGCTGCGAGGTCGTCGTGTCCGTGACGACGTACTCGTAGTCGCGCAGCGGCCAGACGTCGCTGGTGGGATTGGATCGGCGCAGGTACGTGGTGACGGAGACCGCCGTGCCCGAGCGGACGCCCATCGTGCCCGACACCGGCAGCGTCGAGAGGAAGACGGGCACGCACGGGCTGACGTCCGCGCCCTGCGCCGCCGTCGCGTAGACGATCCCCCGGAACCGCTCGATCACCACGTCCCAGCGATTCTCGTTCCAGGGATCGTCGGTCCGCGCCGTGGCCGCGGCGATCGGCGGCCCCGCGCACGAGGCGGCCGGCGCCGTCTTGTCCACCGCGTAGAAGCGCACCGTCGCGCCGGCCTCGGCCAGGCCCCACACCGCGCGGCGGTCGGCGCCGGACTCCCCGACGACGCGATGGTCGCCGGAGACCGTGGGCGGGGCGACGTCGGCGTGGGCCGGCGACGCGGCGGCCGCCCCGAGCAGGAGCAGGAGGGCGAGGGCGGGGAGGGTGCGGACGGCGGAAGGCATCGGGCGCACTCTGCGCACCGGCCGGCTCGCACACAAGCCGGAACATGCGTTTCGGAACAACTCCGAATCGGCGGCCCGCGCGGCGCCCGCAGGACCGGCGCGAAGGCTGAACGATCGTTCAGCCCGCGCGGCGCAGGCCCGGCAGCACGAGCGCCGTCACCCGCTCCACCGCGCGCTCCGGCCCATCGGCGATCCCGGAGAGCAGGCTGCTCGCCAGCAGCACCAGGAGCGCCCGGGCCGCATCGTCGAGCTCCACCCCGTCGCGCAGCGCGCCGTCCTGGCGGGCGACGGTGAGCGCGTCGAGCACGGAGGCCAGCAGCGCATCGTCGGCGGGTGTCGCGCCGGCCACGAGCCGGGCCGCGTACGGCCCCGCGTACGAGTGCCGCGCCGCGAGGAACTCGGCCACGCCGCGCAGCCGGTCGACGACCCGCTCCAGCCCCGGCTCCGCGGTCCCCGCCCGCCGGGCCAGCACGTCCTCGGCCTGCTTCAGGACCAGCTGGACGGCGACGTCGTCCACGTCGTCGAACAGCGCGTACATCGTCGACGTGCTGACGCCCGCCTCCTGGGCGATGCCCGCGATCGTGGTGCCGTCGGAGCCGTCGCGGCCGAGCAGCTCGGCGGCCGCGTGGAGCACCCGCCCCCGCGTCCGCAGCCGGCGATCGGTCAGCGCGGCGCCCTTGGCGCTGTGCAGCGGGTAGTAGTTGATCTCGGTCAGCCGGTCGTCCAGCGTCCGCCGGTCGCCCTGCAGGCGCATCATCACCATCGTGAGCGCCTGCGCGGTCCGCGCGAACCGCTCCACGTCCAGCCCGTCCGGGTCGACCAGGTGCCGCACGACCGAGCCGCTGAGCAGCGCCGAGTGCGCGGTGACGAACGCCTGGGCGTCGAACGGCGGGCTCACCTCGCGACCCCAGTCCTCGAACAGCGCCAGCGCGTACGCCGCGATCCGCGCGTCCACGACCCGGAGCATGTCGCCGTAGGCCACGTCCATGTCGCCGCCCCCGAGGGCCCACAGCCCCAGGCGCACCCGCAGTTCGGGATCGTCCCGGACGCGGGCGAACTCCGCCCGGTGCATCGCGCGCCCGACCTCCACCGGCAGCGCCGCCTCACGCACCCGGTCGACCTGGTCGGTGACCGCCCCGACCCCGAACTCGCCGGGGTCGAAGACCTGGGCCACGACCGCGTCGGCGTACCCCTCCAGCGATCCGAAGTGGTGGTAGAGCGTCGGCGCCCCGACCCCGGCCCGCCGCGCGATCTCCTTCACGCCGACGGCGGACAGCAGCGCCGCGGGCGTCAGCTCCAGCAGCGCCCGCACCCCCTCGTCGACCAGCGCCCGGCGGGTGGCGTGAGCGGGGCGAGCGGGCACGAGCGCACTGTATCCGCGAGGTCGTCGCGGGGACGTCATCCAGGTTGTTGCCACCCCTCGGCAACAACCTGGATGACGCCCCCGGTACGCGCCCGTGTTTGACCGTCGCCGGCCGCCGCACTAGGTTCGACGGGAGCATGATCGACCGCCTCCACGTCGTCGGCCCGGCCCGCGGCACCAGCGGCTACGACCGGCACACCCGCGCGTTCGTGGAGCAGTTCCTCGCCCTCGGCGTCGACCTGGGCTTCACGCAGCTGGAGGGCTGGTCCCCGGAGCTGCCGCCGGACCAGCGGCCGGCGTGGACCGAGGGCCTCGGCGCCACGGTCGAGGCGGAGACCGTGCTGCACTTCACGATGCCCCACCACGCCCAGCCGCTCCCCGGCCGGCGCAACGTGAACTACACGATGTTCGAGGCCAACGGGATCCCCCCGGACTGGGTGCGCCGCGCGCTCGAGCAGGACCTCGTCGTGCTCCCCACCACGGCCTGCCGCGACGCCTGGACCGCGAGCGGGGTGCCGGAGCCCCACCTGCGGATCGCGCCGCTCGCCGTCGACGCCGCGCACTTCGCCCGGCCGGCCGAGCCCCTCGCGCTGACCACCGCGGACGGCCGCGGGATCGACGCCTGCGCCGTGCGCTTCCTCAACGTCGCCGAGCCGCGCCCGCGCAAGAACGTGCTCGCGCTGCTGCGCGTGTGGATCCGCGCGACACGGCCCGACGACGATGCCGTGCTCGTGCTGAAGCCGTCCCTGTTCCATCCCGCGGCGTTCGACCAGTTCGCCGCCGACGTGCAGACGATGCAGCAGACGCTGGGCCGCTCGATGCGCGACGCCGCGCCGGTCGTCGTGCTGCCCGCCGTGCTGTCGGAGGAGCAGATGCGCGCGCTCTACGCCGCCGCGACGCACTACGTCTCGCTCTCCCACGGCGAGGGGTGGGACCAGCCGATGATGGAGGCGGCGGTCGCCGGGCTCGCGCTCGTCGCCCCGCGCCACACCGCGTACGTGGAGTACCTGCGCGACGACGAGGTCGAGTTCGTGCCGACCTGGCCCGCACCGTTCCGCAGCGAGGGGCGGATGGGCGCCGAGGACGAGATCTTCTTCCGCGGCCTGTCGTGGTGGGACCCCGACGAGGACGCCGCGGTCGAGATCGTGCGCGGCATCCTCGACGGCCGGTCGGAGAAGACGTCGCCGGGCGCGCGCCTCGCCGCCGAGTACACGTGGGAGCGCTCGGCCCGGAAGCTGCTCGCCGCGCTGGACTGAGCGCCCGGGGCGCGGCGCCGCGGTCAGGTCGCCGCGAGCGCGGGCCCGTCCGCCCCGAACACCACGACCGGCTTGGGGATCGGGTAGTAGGCCAGCGCCGCGCGGATGCGCTCCGCCAGCGGCGCGATCGCCTCCACCGGCGCGCAGCAGCTGCTGATGCGCCGGTGGTGCGCCTCGTCGAACGTGTTCGCGCCGTGATACCGGTACAGGTACAGGTGCCCCATGCCGGGCAGGCGGGCGACGCGCTGCGTCTCGAACAGGTGGCGCACCAGGACGGAGTCCTCGCCGCGCCGGGCCAGCGGGCCGCTGTCCGGATAGCGGAACGTCGGGTCCTTGTAGAGCATGACGGTGCCCGGGAAGAGCTGCGACTCGTCGGTGAGGCGGCCGCCCATCGTCCAGTCGATCCAGAACGCGCGCTGCTCGCGCTCGAGGTACTGGATGTGGTCGGTCAGGAAGCAGCACCGGGCCTCCTCGCGCAGCATGCCGGCGAGCTGCGTCTCCAGCCGGTCGGGATGGCTGAGGTCGTCGTCGTCCCACTGGCAGAGGATGTCCCCGCCGGCCGCGTCCATCGAGATGTTGCGGAGGCCGCCGAGCGTCTCGCTCGGGTCCGCGGGCACGATGCGGGCGTGCTCGACCTCGAGCTCGTCGAGGCAGCGCTGGAGCGCGCGCCGGTACCAGCGGTCGCCCTCCGAGACGATCACCAGCTCCCGCCGCGCATGCGTCTGGTCGGCGAAGCAGCGGATCGCCAGGCGCGCGAGCGCGAGCCGGTCGCGGGTGATCATCAGGCAGCTGACGCTCGGCGCGGCGGCGTCCGTGACCGTGGGCATCGGCCGCCGCTCCGGGGGCGTCGCGATCGCCGCCGTGAGGTCGCCGTCCAACGAGCGGGTGCCGGCGAACCCGGCCGCCCTCCACAGCGCGGCGGCGTCTGGCCTCCCTGCCTCCACGAGCAGGCCGGCCCGGAAGCAGAGCGCCGTCGCCCCGTCGAGCCGGGGCGCGGCGGCGGCGAACGTCGCCGCGGTCGCGGGCGGGTCGATCGGGTCGCCGCGGCCGTGCGGGGAGCGGTGCGCGCCGTGCAGCAGGCGGCAGCCCCGGTCGGCGAAGGCCCCGGCCACCGCCACGAGCACGTGGCGGGAGAACAGCGCGCTGCCGGCCGGCAGCGGGACGATCACGTCGTCCGGCGCGCACGAGCGCGCGAACGCGGCCAGGTCCGTCCCGGGCAGGACGCGCAGCCGCGGGTCCTCGGGCAGCCGCGCGGCGAGCGCCGCGTCCCCGAGCACGACGACCTCCCCGCTCGCGTCCTCCTGCCGCAGCGCGCCGTCGACGGCGAGCTCGAGGCCGCTGCCGGTGAGGTCCCCGGCGGCGACGACGACGTGCAGCCGCGGCGGCGGGCCAGGGTCGACGGGATGCAGGAGGTCGAGGCTGAAGCGGCGGTTGCGGACGATCTGGGGAACCATCTCCGGCGGCACATGGCCGCCCCGCAGCAGCGCGGTGTTCGTCTCGACGGCCTCCACGAGATCGCCGGCGTAGTGGGCCGCGACGGCGTGCTCGACCGGCAGCACGTACGCGTAGAGGGAGCGCTCGACGAAGAGCCGGTCGGGGCCGGGCGGCGGGACGGCCATCGCCCGGGAGAGGAAGAGGTGGGCGAGATGGTGCTCGCCCGCGCGCTGGTAGTGCAGCCCGATGCGGAACAGCGGCTCGGCCCGGTCGGGGCCCACCGCGAACGCGGCGAGGAACGCCTCCAGCACCTCCGGCCACGGGCGCTCCAGCCGCTCCTGCAGCAGCGCGACCTGGTAGGCCGAATACCAGATCTCGTCGGGCCAGCCGCCCATCTCCATGCGCCGGCGGTAGGCGCGGATCGCCGCCTCCGGCTCTCCGGCGTCGCGGTAGCTCTGGCCCAGGTAGAACGCGTAGCGGGCGTTGTCCGGTTCGTCGAGCAGGCCCTGCTCGAGGGCGAGCGCGTCGCGCCGGTACGTGAGCGGATCGCGGGAGCGGGCGCCGTCGTGGCGGACGATCGTGCGCAGCCCGTCGAGCCGGCCGACCGTCCGCGCCGCGTCGCTGTGCACGTACTCGTGGAGGACGCCGCGGAACACCCACGGGAGGGCGTCGCGCAGGAGCTGCCGGCGCTGGTAGACGAGCCCGTCGTAGGCGACCTCGAGGTCGTACGCGTCCGCTTCCAGGCGCGGCAGGCGGAACCCGGGGTCGGCCTCCAGGGCCTCGTCGGCGTCGATGACCAGGACGTAGTCGGCCCGGCCGCGCGCCAGCGCGAGCGCCTCGGTCCGGTTGTGCGCGAAGTCGACCCACGGCCGGTCGATCAGCTCCCCCGGCAGGTCCGCCAGGCGTTCCCGGACGATCGACCGCGTCTCGTCGGTGGAGCCGGTGTCGACGATCGCCCACGCGTCGACGAACGGCCGCACCGACGCCAGGCAGCGGGCGATGACCGGGGCCTCGTCCTTGACGATCATGCACAGGCAGATCGTCTGGCCGGCCTCGTTCACGCGGTCGCGGGCGCCAGCCGGAACACGCCCGCGGGGCCCTCGCTGACCCGGTACTCGGGCCCGAGCGGGACGATCGCGGTGCGGTCCGGGTCGTACGGCCGCAGCGGATCGGCGCGCACCTCAGCCAGCGCCTTGACCGTCGTGTCGCCCTGCACGGGCGAGGCGAGCAGCGCCTCGAACCGCACGTCGCCCGCCGCCGGACCGAGCAGCGGCACCGAGATCGCCGGCCCCGGGGAGGAACGTGCGTCGAAGACCCACCAGCCGGCCAGGCCGGCCGTCGCCTGGACGCGCAGGTCCCGCGCGAGCGTCAGCCCCGGCATCGGGTCCGGCACGGGGATCGGCACGTCGGCGGCGAGCACCGCGTGCCCGTCCGCGAACGTCACCGCCGCCGCGGCGAGGCACGCGAACGCCGGCGCGGCGCGGGCCCAGGCGAACCCCGTCGTCACCGGGTCAGGCGGCAGCGCGTCGCGCAGCGCGGCCTCCAGCGCCGGGGCCGCCCCGGCCGCCGGCCGGGCGTCGAGGAACACGTGGCAGCCGATGCGGACCGCGGGCCCGGCGGCGCCCCACGTGTCCTCCAGGGGGATCGCGTCGAGCGGTGGGACGGGCGGCGTCCACAGCAGGAACGCGAACGCCTCGCCCGAGTCGGGGAGGTAGAGCGCGCTGCTGCCCAGGCGGACGAGGGAGGTCACTCGGCGTCTCCTCCGGGACCGCCCTTGAACGGGCCGGTCGGGCCGCTCGGCCCGCGGTTGGTGATGGCGACGCTCAACGCCCAGATGAGGTCGCGCGCCGGCCCGTTGACCCCGCCCCGCACCATCTCGGAGAGCCGCCACATGATCTCCTTGATGTCGACCGGGCCCGTCGGCCCGATCGGCCCCTGTGCGCCGTCCTTGCCCGGGTTGCCGGTGGGCCCTTGCGCGCCGTCGCGGCCCGGATTGCCCGTCGGGCCCTGGGCGCCGTCACGGCCCGGATTGCCCGTCGGCCCCTGCGCGCCGTCACGGCCCGGATTGCCCGTCGGGCCCTGGGCGCCGTCTTTGCCCGGGGTGCCGGTGGGCCCCTGGGCGCCGTCCTTGCCCGGCTGGCCCGTCACGCCGTCCTTGCCCGGCGCGCCGTCCTTGCCCGGGGTGCCCGTGGGCCCCTGGGCGCCGTCCTTGCCCGGCTGGCCCGTCACGCCGTCCTTGCCCGGCGCGCCGTCGTGGCCCGGGGTGCCCGTCGGGCCCTGGGCGCCGTCCTTGCCCGGCTGGCCCGTCACACCGTCCTTGCCCGGCGCGCCGTCGTGGCCCGGCGTGCCCGTCGGGCCCTGGGCGCCGTCCTTGCCCGGGTTCCCGGTCGGGCCCTGGGCGCCATCCTTGCCCGGCTGGCCCGTCACACCGTCCTTGCCCGGCGCTCCGTCATGGCCCGGCGTGCCCGTCGGGCCCTGGGCGCCATCCTTGCCCGGGTTCCCGGTCGGGCCCTGCGCCCCGTCCTTGCCCGGATTCCCCGTCGGCCCCTGCGCCCCGTCCTTGCCCGGCTGCCCCGTGGGGCCGGTCAGGCTGTTCAGGACCATGTAGTTCCAGCCGAGGCTGGGGTCGTCCGTCGGCCCGATGGGGCCCTCGTCCGGCGTCATCGTTCGTCCTTCGTGTCGGGGGGCCACGCGATGTCGGCCAGGGAGAGGCGCAGGTCGGTGAAGCGCAGGATCGGCCGGCGCGCGGCGTCCGATCCCTGGTCGGTCGCGAAGACGGTGAGCTCGAACGCGAGTAGGCCGGCGTCAGAGGCGATCTGGCTCGCGCGGTGCCAGCCGGCCAGGCTCGTGGCCAGCTCGGAGGCGAACGCCCCCACCTCGGCCCCGGTGAGCGTGCGCGCCGGCACCAGCAGGACCGGCGTCCGGATCAGCATGTCCCCCACCAGGGAGCCGTAGGCCGCGGCCAGCTCGACGTCGACCGGCGCGGCGGCGGAGCCCGGCGCCACGTCGGTGGCGGCGAGGAGCAGCGCGAGCACGTGGTCGCGGAGCGGACGCGGCACCGGGCCGGTGCCGAGGGCGGCGACGTCGATCGTGGCG
>Ga0247757_10000449_pt1 | contig 34094 bp, 27 predicted proteins | sample UWRJL126311R4_FD_180929 | JGI IMG/M metagenome (GOLD analysis project Ga0247757, IMG submission 180929) | Plant litter microbial communities from Arlington Agricultural Research Station in Wisconsin, United States - UWRJ-L126-311R-4 | ecosystem: Environmental > Terrestrial > Plant litter >... | reverse complement strand
GGTCGCCAGCCATCCGTCCCGGCATCGGGTGCGCACCGAGAACCGCAAGACACTGGTGGTGTTCGACGAGATCCACCACGGCGGGGACGCCAAGAGCTGGGGTGACGCGATCCGGGAGGCGTTCGACGACGCCACCCGACGGCTGGCGCTGACGGGTACACCGTTCCGCAGCGACGACAGCGCGATCCCGTTCGTCGTCTACGAACCCGACAACGAGGGTCTGCTGCGTTCCAAGGCCGACCACACCTACGGCTACTCCGACGCCCTGGCCGACGGTGTGGTCCGCCCCGTCATGTTCATGGCGTACTCCGGTGAGGCCCGGTGGCGCGACAGCGCAGGCGAGGAGCACGCCGCCCGGCTCGGTGAACCGTTGAACGCCGAGCAGACCGCACGGGCATGGAAGACCGCACTCAACCCGGCCGGCCAGTGGATGCCCGCGGTGATCGCCGCCGCCGACACCCGGCTGCGCGGGCTGCGTCAGCACGTGCCCGACGCCGGCGGCATGATCATCGCCTCCGACCAGACCGCCGCCCGCGCGTACGCCGACCTGCTGCTCACGATCACCGGCGAGGCCCCCATGGTGGTGCTGTCCGACGACAAGGGCGCCTCGGACCGCATCTCGCAGTACTCGGCAAGTACCTCACGCTGGCTGGTGGCGGTGCGCATGGTCTCAGAGGGCGTGGACGTGCCGCGCCTGGCGGTCGGGGTCTATGCGACCAGCGCGTCCACGCCGCTGTTCTTCGCCCAGGCCATCGGCCGCTTCGTGCGGTCCCGCCGCCCCGGTGAGACGGCGAGCATCTTCCTGCCGTCGGTGCCCAACCTGCTCATGCTGGCCAGCGAGATGGAGGCGCAGCGCAACCACGTGCTGGGCAAGCCGCACCGCGAGACACTCGACGACCCGCTCGACGCGGAACTGGCCGAGCAGAAGCGAGACGAGCCCGACGAGGGCGAAGGCAAGATCGAATACCTCGGCGCCGACGCGGAATTGGACCAGGTGATCTTCGACGGCGCCTCGTTCGGCACCGCGACGCCCGCGGGCAGCGACGAGGAGGCCGACTATCTCGGCATCCCCGGCCTGCTCGATGCCGCGTCGATGCGAGATCTGTTGCGGCGCAGGCAAGACGAACAGCTGCAGAAGCGCACCGAGTCCGGCGTCGAACCGCCCAAGACCACCCACGGCCAACTGCGCGAGTTGCGCCGCGAGCTCAACACCCTGGTGTCGCTGGCGCATCACCGCACCGGCCGCCCGCACGGCTGGATCCACAACGAGTTGCGGCGCCGGTGTGGGGGCCCGCCGGTCGCGGCGGCAACCCGCGATCAGTTGAAGGAACGGATCGAGGCGATCCGGGTGCTGCAGCGCGAATTAACCGCCTGACGAGAGCTTCACCAGGTTCGCCAGCGAGTTCTCCAGGTGGCTCGTGGGGAACGGCGGAAACGGGATGTGCTCGCGCGTCTGCGGAGGAACCGCGGACCAGTCGTAGGTCAAGGTGACCCTGGTCTGCTGCGAGCCCACCGGCTCGAGGTCGTAACGCCACGTCCAGCCGCCGAATTCGAGCTTCCCGTCCTCACCGGGCTGCCCCGGTTTCCACGCGATCGTGCGGTCGGGTTCGAAGGCGATCACCTCGTTGGCCATCTCGTAGTGCCCGTCGGGATGGTTGTCGTGGTACATCGCGATGCGGAACACCTGACCGTTCTCGGTCAGGCTCCCCGGGTCGAGAGCGTCGCGGACCCAGCCGGTGCCGTCGATGGCGGCGTGCGTGGTGGGGTCGGCCAGCACCGCGAACACCGCGGCGGGGTCGACGGAGACGTCGGTGGTCAGGATCAGTGTTTCGGTCATGACAGTCCGACTGCGCGGCTACCCGAAACTCATCGCCGCCAGATTGGCCAGCGAGTCGTCCAGGTGGCTGGGCGGGAACGGCGGGATCTGGATGTGTTCGCGCATCGTCGCCGGAACGGCCGAGAAATCGTAGGTGAGGGTGACCCGGGTTTGTCCCGCGCCGACCGGTTCGAGATCGTAACGCCAAGTCTGGCCGCCGAATTCGAGTTCGCCGTCGTCACGGGCGCGCGCAGGCGCCCAGGCGATGGCGCGGTCGGCCTCCCAGACGATGACCTTGTTGGCGATCTCGTAGTTCTTGGCCGGGTGGCCGACGTGATACATCGCGACCCGGAACACCTGCCCCTGTTCGGTCAGCGGCTGCGGGTCCAGCGCCTCGCGCAACCAACCGGTGCCGTCGATCGCGATGTGCTCGGTGGGGTCGGCCAGCACCGCGAACACCGCGGCAGGCGTGGCGTCGACGACGGTGGTGGCGATCAGGGACTCGGTCACGGTGCGCTCCTGGAGACGGTCACAGGCCGAGCAGGCTCGGCAGGTCGGCCACCGAGTCTATGACGTGGTTGGGCTGCATCGCGAATTCGTCTGCGACCCAACGATCCAACGTGTCCTGACGGAATTTACCAGTACGCACCAACACGCCGGCCATGCCCACCACCTGGGCGGCCAGCACGTCGTTGTTCAGGTCGTCGCCGACCATGTACATCTCTTCGGGGTCCACACCCAGCCTGCTCGCGGCCGACAGGAAGCCCTCCGGTGCCGGCTTGCCGACCGCGGTGGCCTTGCGTCCCGAGGTCTCCTCCATGCCGATCAGGTACATACCGGTGTCGACCCGCAGGCCGTCGGTGGTGGTCCACGCGGTGCTGCGGTGCATCGCCACCACGGGGACGCCCTGGGCCATCCAGTCATAGACCCAGGACAGCGTCAGGTGGGAGTACTCGGGCCCGGCACCGCCGAGCAGCACCACGTCCGGTGTCTCGGGCGCCCGCGGGCCGGTGAAGTCGGTCGAGTACGCCAGGTCGATCCCCGGCATGTCGGCGTCGATCCGGCCGCTGTTGACCAGGAAGCACCGGGCGTCGGGGTACCGGCTGCGCACGTAGTCCGCGGTGAGCACGGCCGCGGTGATCACCTCGTCGGCCCGCACCGGCATACCCGCCTCGGTCAGCAGTTCGGCGATCTGACCCCGGGTGCGGGTGGTGGTGTTGGTCAGATAGGCGCAGGCGACCTGACGGTCGGCCAGCGTGCGCAGGGTCTCGGCCGCACCGGGAATGGGCTGCCACGAGGTCACCAGCACGCCATCGATGTCGAAGAGCACCCCACCGATCGCCATGGTGCGACAGTAAACGGCCGGCGGTCGGGCGCAACCGGGAGGTCACACCCGCCGGTCGAGGTACTTCGCGTTGGCGTCGCGGGTGGCCCGCAGCACAGACAGGTCGACTCCCAGTTCGTCGGCCACCTCGAGGATCGCGTCGACGTCCTTGGGCAGGCACCGGCCGCCGAAACCGCGCGACTCGGCGAACACCGCGGTGTGATCGCGTTCCACACGCGGATCGAGCAGCCACGCCTCCCGCACGGTGTGCCAGTCCGCACCGGCCCGCAGGCACAGCTCGTAGAACTCGTTGACGAACGTCACCTTCACCGCGAAGTAACTGTTCTCCAGGTATTTCGCGATCTCGGCTTCCGTCGCCGTGCACTGGAACATCCTCGGCTCCGGACCGTAGATCGACGTCAGCGCGCCGGCGAACCAACTGGTGACCTCCGCGGGTCCGCCCAGCACCTGGAACAGGTCGTCGCCTGCCCACCGCTGCCACCGGTTCTGACTGAACACCGTCTCGCCGAAATACTCGGGGCTGAAGCAGACGTCCTTACCCGTCTCCTTGGCCAGCGCGTCGGTGGTGCCGGGAGGAACGGTGGAGCGCAACAGGATTCGCCGGCACGGGGCGAGTGTGACGGCGTCGTAGACGTCCTCGAGGTCGGGCCGACCATCCGGCAGACCCGGTGTGCCCACGCACACGACCAGGAAGGAGCACTGCGCGAGCCGGGCCTCGGGGTACTCGGCGCCGGACTGGCGATCGTAGGAGACGACGTCGACGCCCACCGCGGTCAGCCGCTCCACCACGTTGCGTCCCACGTGACCCAGACCGACGACCCCGACGCTGTTCACAACCGCGTCACCGACGAGGCGGCCTGGTCGACGAGACCCCGGGTGTCCAGGACCCGCTTCGCGGTGCCGGCGATGTCGTCCAGGTCGTACTGCGGATGGGCTTGCAGGAGGACAACGAGATCGGCATCGGCCAGCGCGTCGTCGAGCACCGCAACGCTGGCCAGTTCGAACACCGTGCCCGCACGCCACACCGGCACGTAGGGGTCGTGATAGCTGACATCGCACCCCAGGTCGACGAGCTGGCGGGCGATGACATCCGCCGGGCTCTCGCGACAGTCCGCAACTCCCGGCTTGTAGGTGACGCCGAGCAGCAGCACCCGCGCGCCGCGCGCCGCGATTCCGGACTCGTTGAGCAGCAACCACGACCGCTGCACCACGTAGAACGGTGCAGACCGATTGATCTCCTGCGCCATCTCCACCATCCGGAACGCGTAGCCGAGCTTCGCCCTGATGCGGTGACTCAGATAGAGCGGATCCACCGGGATGCAGTGGCCCCCGACACCGGGGCCTGGCCGGAAAGCCATGAACCCGAACGGTTTCGTCTCGGCACACCGGATGGCATCCCACAGATCGACACCCAGTTCGTTGGAGATGCGCAGCATTTCGTTGACCAGCGCGATGTTCACGTGGCGGAACGTGTTCTCGAGGATCTTCGACATCTCTGCTTCGCGGGCGCTCTTGGCCTCGACCACCTCGTCGACCATCGTGGCGTAGAAGGCCACGGCGGCCGCCGCGGACTGTGCGGTGAGCCCACCGATCACCTTGGGGGTGTTGCGAATACCGAACGCACCGTTGCCGGGATCGACACGTTCCGGGGACGACGCGATGAACACGTCGACGTCGAGAGTGTGCCCGTGCCGAAGTATCGCCGGCGCGAAGAGATCCTCGGTCGTACCGGGGTGGGTGGTGCTCTCCAACACGACGAGCGTGGAGCCACTCAGCTGCTCCCCCACGGTGTCGGCGGCAGCCGTCACCGCCGAGAGGTCAGGAGAACCGTCCATCGCCAGCGGTGTCGGCACGCAGACGACGACGACGTCTGCTCCCCCGATGACCGTGGCGTCGACGGTCGCCCGGTAGTGCCGTTGCCGGGCGGTTCGAAGGCGCTGCGGGCTCACATCGCCGATGGGCGACTCACCCGCGTTGAGTCGGTCGACCACCGACCGATCGACGTCCAGACCCCAGACGCGATGTCCGGCCTCGACCGCGGCCATCGCCAGGACGAGGCCGACGTACCCCTGTCCGACGACGACCACTCGCATACTCATCTGCCCACCCCGGTCGGATTGTGAACGCGAGAGTACGGCGGCATCGCCCTCGACGAAAGAAATTTCCGACAATTCGTCGCCCACGTGCCGGACACCGGCCACGGGGCGGGGCGATGCCCGTGTCCGCGGCCGATCCGCAGCCTAACCGCAGCCGTGAACCACCGTCGACAGCGTACACAGGGGGGGCTCAGGCAGTGTTCAGACGAGCCCGGGGGTGAGTCGGCGACACACGCATCTACGTCGGACAACACCTACCGACGAATCCGCCCATTTCCCCCCGCCCCCACCTCTGGCGGCGGTATGTTCTGCGGACAGCAAACTGTACGACGCCGGGCCGCGCCGAGGCGTGCTCGCGAGGGTGGGGATTGTCGGCACTATGCCAGGTACGGTGCGTTTCAACCGTCGCGAATTTGCTGACGTCGCGATGCGAGGGCGGCTGCGCGAGGTCTCCGCGCCCCGGCCGGTACCTCCGTCCGCGGCGCTGCCGGCCACACCGGGCTCGGCCGCTGCACTGCGGGTCAAACGGGTGATCGACGTGACGGGTGCTGCCGCCGGGCTGATCATGCTGACGCCGGTCTTCCTCGTCCTCGCGGTGCTGATCCGGGCGTCCAGCAGGGGGCCCGTGGTCCTGCGTCAGCGGCGGGTCGGCATGAACGGTGCGGTGTTCGAGATGGTGAAATTCCGCACCATGGTGGCGACCGCCGAAGCCGACGGTCGCCCGGTGTGGTGTGCGAAGAACGACGAGCGGGTCACCCCGGTCGGCCGGGTGCTGCGCGCCCATCACCTCGACGAACTGCCTCAGCTGTGGAACGTGCTGATCGGGCAGATGAGCCTCATCGGCCCGCGCCCCGAACGCCCGGAGATCTCCGCGGTCCTGGCCGTCGAGATCCCGCAGTGGCAGCAGCGGCACTGTGTGCGACCCGGCATGACCGGCTGGGCTCAGCTGCGTTCCGGCTATGCCGCCAGCATCGACGAATCCCGTCTCAAACTGACCCATGATCTGTACTACCTACGTCACCGCTGCTTGCGCCTCGACCTCGAGATCCTCGCCGAGACAGTCGGTCTCGACCTGCACCGGCGGGTCTGATGCTGGTGGATCGCTTCTCTCGGAGCACGGCGCATCCGAGGAGCGACCGCGATGATGTGGCAGGCCAGGTCCTCGCCCTGGGTGGCGCCCGCCTGGGCGCCGCAGGCCTCAGCGCCTGCACGGCTCTCGTTCTGGCACACCAGTTGTCGAAAGAGGACTACGGCCGGCTCTCCCTCCTGACCGGCATCGTCGGCCTGGTCGTCGTGCTCTCCGACGTCGGGCTCACCTCGTCTCTGGCGCGCTTCGTCTCCGAGCGCCGGGCGCGACGCGGTCTGCTGATCCGCGTGATGGCCGCACGCGCCGCCGTCGCAGGTGTCGCCGCAGCGGGCGTGCTGGCGTACGCCGCAGGCGGGGGGCTGGGACACGTCGGATCGGCGGCCATGGTGGCCACCGCGCTGTTGATGGCCAACAGCACCGTGTCGCTGGCACAGGGCCTGCTCCCGGCCCTGCGCCGGGTGCGCACCGCTGCTCTGCTGACCGTGGTGGTGCCTGCCGTGGAACTGACCGGCATCCTGATCGCGTCGCAGATCGGGCTGACCGCACCGACGGCACTGATCGCGATGGCGGTTGCGGCGAGCACCGGCGCGGCGCTCAGCCTGGTCGTCCTGCTCACCCAGGCGCTGCCCACCGTCGATTCGGCGAGCATGCCCGACGTCCTGCGCTACGCGCTGCCGCTGTTCGGAGTCCTGCTGTGCGACAGCGTCTTCGGGGTCGTAGACCAGATCGTCATCGCGGCCTTCCACGGCGCTGCCGCCGTGGCCCCGTACGCCCTGAGCTGGAAGCTCGCCATGTTCCTGCACCTGCCGGCCGTCGCCGTCGCCGTCGTCGTGGGTCCGCGGCTGGCCCGGGACCGCGCGCAGGCCGGCACGCTGTTCCGGTTGTGGTTCCAGCGCACGGTCATCCTGCAGATCGGACTCGTCGTCGTGGTCGCCGCCCTGGCCCCTGACGTGCTGGGCCTGATCAACGAGCACTACCGGTCGGACGGTCTGCTGCTGCGCCTGCTGACGGGATACGCCGTGCTGTTGGGGATGGCGCCCATGCTGTCGATCGCACTGAACTATCTCGGGGGCGCCCAGGGTCGGCTCCGCATCGCCGCGATGGCCGTGGCGCTGAACGTCGTCCTCGACCTCGTGCTGGTACCGGGGTTCGGTGCGGCAGGCGCAGCCGTCAGTTCGACGGTGGCCTACCTGCTCTACGTCGGTGGACATGCCCGCCTGCTGTCCCGGTCGGTCGACGGAGTCTGGCGCGGAGGGTCTGCGCTGGCCGCGACGACGATCCTCGGCGCGGCGTCGGCGATCGCCGTCGCCGTCATCACCAGCCACGCGCTTCCCTCGACGACTCCGCTGAGCCCCGTCCTCGCCGCGGCGCTCGCGCTCGCCGTCTACCTCGGCATCGTGGCGCGGAGAGCGTTCCGGTGACCACCGTCCTGCACATCGCCGACTACGCGGCGCCCTACCCGGGCGCCTTCATCGGCCAGTTGAGGATGCTCGACGACGAGGTGCGGCGCAGGGGGCGATCACGGTGCGCCTTCGCGTTCCCCGCGATGGCCGCCGGACACGACTGGTTCCAGCGACAACGCGCCGACGGATCGCCGACCCGCACCGTCTCCACGTCCGCCAAACGCGGCCTGGCGGGGACCGCGGCCGAGTTGACCCGGGTCATCGCGGACAGTGATGCCGCGATCGTGCACACCCATTTCGGTGGTTACGACCTCGCCGCGGCGCTGGCGGTCGCCCGCCTGCGCCGCCGCGGCCACGACTGTCGTCTCGTGTGGCACTACCGCACCGCGCTCGAGACGCCCGTCGATGCCCGCGGACCGTTGCATCGAGCCAAAGACGTTGTGCGATTTCGCCTTCCGGCTCCTCTGGTGGATCGTTGCTTCGCGGTGACCCACGCGCTGGCGGACGAGGCGGCCCGGCGCGGCATGGGCCACCGCGCCTCGGCGATGGTGGCCGGTTGCGACACGGCGACCTTCGCACCCGATCCGGCAGCGCGCATCCGGATCCGCGAATCGCTGGGGCTCGCGCCCGCCGACGTGATGATCATGCACCTCGGCTGGCACTGGCACCGCAAGGGCGGGGACCTGCTCGCGGCGGCGGCGACGATCGCCCAGGCGCAGTTCACCGGTCGCCTGCACGTCGTCAGTGTCGGCGCCCCTGCGAGCGTGCCGCCGGTCACGGCGCTGCCCTTCACCGACCGGATCCGGGACGTCTACGCAGCTGCCGACATCTTCGTCTCCGCCAGCCGATCCGAAGGTTTCGGCAACGGTGTCGCGGAAGCCATGTCCTGCGGATCCGTCGTCGTCGCGGCGCTGGCCACGGGGCAGCGCGAGGTGTTCCGCGACGCACCGGGCTGCGTCGCAGCGCCGGTCGACGACGCGGACGCGTTGGCCGCCGGCATCACCGACCTGCTTGCGCGCCAGGCACAGTGGCGCGAACTGGGCGCGTCGAACAGGGCGCACGTCATCGAGCACCACGACATGCGTGACTGGGCGTCGCGCATGGCCGATGCCTACGACGAGCTGTCCCCCGTCCCGGTCGAGCCGAGATGACGATCCGCGTGATGGTGTTGATCGACACCCTCGCCACAGGTGGCGCCGAGAGCGTCGCCGTCGAGCTGGCCCGCGGACTCGACCGGCGCAGGTTCTCCCCGCACGTCGTGGTGACCCGATCCAGCGGCCCGCTCGAGCACCGACTCCGGCGGGCGGGGATACCGGTGACCGTGCTGGGCCGGCGTCGGCGGCTCTCGCCGAGCGCGTACCGCCGGGCTCGTGACATCGCCAGGCGCAGTGACCTGATCCACGCCCACAAGTTCGCCTCCGGCGTGTGGGGCGCGCTGCTGACTCGCAGCACGGGGACGCCGCTGATCGTCCACGAACACAACTGGAGTGACACACCGTCGGCATGGCGCGACCTCGTCATCCGGCACTGGACCGCCCCGGTGACGCGCAGGTTTCTCTGCGTCACAGCCGCGGTCGCCGACCAGATATCGGCGGCCGCACCGGGCGGCGCCGTCGACGGGCTGGCGAATCCGTTCGCGGCCGACGAGCCCCTGCCCCGCGCCGAGGCCCGGCGGCGGCTGGCGGTGCCGGGCGCGGGCGTCATCGTGGGCATCGTCGCGCGACTGCGCCCGGAGAAGAACCACGAACTCCTCCTGCGGGCGGTCGGCCGACTCCTCGGTGCGGGCCACGACCTCGACCTCTGCATCATCGGCGATGGCCCGCGGCGGGAGCACCTCACCGCTCTGGCAGCCGACCTGGGGATCGCCGAACGCGTCCGATGGGCCGGACATGTCGACGACGCGGGCAGTCTGGTGTCGGCCTTCGATGTCGCCGTGCTGTGCAGCCGGTGGGAGGGCCTACCGCTGGCGGCCCTGGAGGCGATGCACGCCGGCGTCCCGGTCGTGGCCACAGCGGTCGGCGGGCTGCCCGACCTCGTCGGTGGAGTCGGCCTGCTGACCGACCCCGACGATGTCGACGGGCTCGCCACCGCCATCGCGTCACTGCTCGAGGACCCCCACCTGGCCGCGCGACTGTCGGCGGCCGCCCGGCAGCGGGTGCGCGAACGCCACGACCCTGCCGCGGTGTCGCGCACCGTCGAACAGCTCTATCTGCAGGTCGCCGGCGCCGGGATGAGCACCCGATGACCGCGATCCGCCGCCAGCCGGTCGCCACGTTCACCGCCGGATCGCCCGAGCGGGGTTACTACAACGACCTGAGAGGCTTCGCGCGCACCAACCACGGGCTGGTGACGGAGTGCCGCAATCCGGTGACCATAGCCCAGATCGGTTTGGGGGCATGGCAATTGAGCAAGTCCGAACCACGATGGCGTGACACGGTGGACGCGGCCGTTCGCCGCCTCCTCGGCCACCTCGACGACGCGGGCCACCTGCCGTACGACTTCCCGATGGCGCACACCTACCCGCTGCGGCCGCCCTGGCTGTCGGCGATGGCCCAGGGACAGGCGGCCAGTCTGTTCGTCCGGGCCGCCGGCTCGGACGAGCGGCTGAGGCAGAGCGCGTCCAGCGTCGTGGAGTGCCTCTCCGACGTCGGCTCCCCCCTGGTGACGGACACCGACGACGGACCGGTGCTGCAGGAGTACCCGACCGATCCGCCCGCGCACGTCCTCAACGGATGGATCTTCGCCCTGTGGGGGCTCTACGACGTCGGGAGCGCCGGACCGCTCACCGAACGCCTGCGTGCCATGGACGCTTTTCACGCCGGCATCGACAGCCTGGCCCGCCGGTTGCCTCGCTACGAGCTGCCCGGTCACTGGTCTCGGTACGATCTGCGCGACGAGGGGCCGGTCAACGTCGCCAGCCCGTTCTATCACCAGCTGCACATCGCACAGCTCACGGCCATGAGCCGGCTCACCGGTGAGGCCGTGTTCGTGGACACCGCATCGAGATGGCAACGGGCAGTGCGTAACCCGATCACCGTCGCGCGGGCCATCACCGGGAAGATCCGCTTCAGACAGCACTATCCCAAGCGGGCAGCCTGATGCGCATCGTGTATGTGGGGGCGCATCAGTCCGTGCACACCCGACGCTGGGTCTCGTTCTTCGCACAGCGGGGCCACGACGTCCACCTGCTGAGCTGCGGGATGTCCGCCGATGTGCGCGATGAGCCGTACACCGTGCACGACCTCGGGGGCCCGGTGCCGACCAAGATGGGATACCTCGGTCGAATACCGCAGGCGCGGAGTCTGATTCGGTCGCTGCGACCCGACATCGTCCATGCGCACTACGCGACCGGATACGGCGCGATCGGCACCGCGGCCGGTATCCGGCCGACCATCGTCACCGCCCACGGCGACGACGTGCTGCTGGCCCCGCGCAACCCGGCCAAACGGGCGGTCGTCCGGTCGGTGCTGCGCCGCGCCGACCTCGTCACCGTGCCCTCGGAACAGATGCGCGATGCGGTGCTGCGCCTGCAAGGCGGTGCGGGGCGGGCTCCGCTCGTGTTCCAGTACGGCGTCGACACCGGACGTCTTGCGCGCATTGGTGATTCGGTCCGGTCGGTGACCGCTGCCCGGAGTGGGCGACCGCTGCGCATCGTCAGCGCCCGGCCGCTCATGGCGCTCTACCGCATCGATCTGCTGGTGCACGCGCTGGAGGTGCTGCACCGCCGAGGTGTGGCGGTCGAGTGTGACATCCTGGGCGACGGGCCCGACCGCGCCCGATTGGTCGACATCAGCAGAGCTGCCGGACTGACGAGCACCGTCCGCTTCCGGGGGGTGGTTCGACCTCACGCCGTGGCGGACGTGCTCGCGAACGCCGATGTCGCGGTGAGCCTGTCGAGCAGCGACGGCGCATCGATCGCCGTCCTCGAGGCGATGGCGGTCGGCCTGGTGACCGTGCTCAGTGACATCCCGGCCAACCGCGCGTGGGCGTGCCCGGAGGGCTCCGTGCTGGTGGCGCCCCACGCCGACGCCGTTGCCGAGGGATTGCTGCGCGCCGGGGCGCTCGATCGATCGGGCGCGGCGGCCGCCAATCGACGCATCGTCGGCGAACGTGCCGACCGCGACGTCAATCTCGGCCGCTTCGAAGCCGAGATGCTGCGCCTGCACCACGAACACCACCCGACGGCGGTGACGTGATGTGCGGGATCGCCGGCATCGTCTCGCGGGGGCGCCCGGCGCCACCCCGTTCGCTGGAGGCGATGCTGCACGCCATGCGGCACCGCGGACCCGACGGCAGCGGCACCTTCCATCACCGCGACGTCAGCCTCGGCCACTGCCGACTCGCCGTCCTCGACCCTACTCCCACAGGGGCACAACCGATGTCGGATTCCACCGGCAGGTACGTCTGCACCTTCAACGGGGCCATCTACAACTTCCGCGAGCTCCGGCGCACGCTCGAACAGCAGGGCATCCGGTTCCGGTCGACCGGTGACACCGAGGTGCTCGTCGAGGCCTACGCGGCGTGGGGCGCCGCGGCGCTCGACCGGCTCAACGGCATGTTCGCCTTCGGCATCTACGACCGGACGTCGGGTGAATTGTTCTGCGCCAGGGACCGGTTGGGCGTGAAGCCGTTCGTCTACACCTCGACCGCCGACGTGTTCGCGTTCGCGTCCGAACACAAGGCACTGATCGAAGCCGGGCTGGCCGGGCGGACGATGTCCGCCGATGGCGTCTACGAGTTCATCGCGCAGGGGCACGTGCGCGCCGGCAACAGCCTGTTCGAGGACATCCGGGCGCTCCCCCCGGGGTGGGCCCTGCGCGTCGGCACGGATCGGCGAGAACGGCTCTGGCAATGGTGGCGCCTGGGCGACGGCCCGGCCCGGGACACCTCCGCCGCCGACCACGCCGAGTTCATCAGAGATCTGCTGGTCGATGCCACGCGCATCCGGCTGCGCAGCGACGTGCCGCTGGGCACCCATCTGTCCGGGGGGCTGGACTCCAGCGCGGTGACCGCGGCAGCAGCCGTCGGCGGTGGCCGCGACATCGCCACCTTCACCGGCGCCTTCGACGGCCACGCCCGCGCCGACGAACGGGTCTGGTCGCGGCTGGTGGCGGCCGAGACCGGGTTCCGGGCCATCGAGGTCGAACTCGATGTCGAGGCATTGGCCGAGGTGTTCCTTCGCGTCATGTGGCACATGGACGAACCGACAGCCGGTCCGGGTGTGCTGCCCGCGCAACTGGTGTACGACGCGACGAAGCGGGCTGGGGTGAAAGTCGTTCTCAGCGGCCACGGTGGCGACGAACTGTTCGGGGGCTACCTGCGGCACCGGGGGGTGTACTTCCGGCAGGTGGCGCGCCGATCCGGTACGCCGGCCCAGCGGGCAGGCGCTGCCATCGAACTGGCCAAGCTCGCCACCGAGGCACGGGGGCGGCTGGTGCGCAGTCAGACGGTGCACGACAGCGACCTGTGCCCCGATCTGCTCGACCGGGTCGACCCCGAGGTGCGGCGGCGGGCCCGGGCCGGGCCGGGCAGTTTCCGGTCCGCGGCGGAACTGATGCGATGGGACCTCGAGCACTACCTGCCCGGGTTACTGCACGCCGAGGACCGGGTCAGCATGGCCGCGTCGATCGAATCGCGGGCGCCGCTTCTGGACTATCGCATCGTGGAGGCCGCCAACAGCATTCCCGAGCGGAGCCACTTCCGCAGGTGCACCAGCAAGCCGGTGCTGCGCGACGCGGTGGCCCCCTGGTTGCCCCGCCGGGTGGCCGAGCGGCGGGACAAGCGCGGCTTCCCCACCCCGCTGGACCGGTGGAGCAGTCGCCCCCGGATGACCGGCCTGGTGAGGGAACTGACGCACCGACGCGGCGGCGACCAGGTCTTCGATCAGGCGTTCCTGCGACGCCCCGAAGCCATGAGTGCGGGACAGCTGTGGACGGTGATGACCATGCAGGCGTGGCTGGCAGGTGACTCGTGACGCGCGCGGTCATGTGCGTCGTCGGCGCCCGACCCAATTTCATGAAGATCAAGCCGATCGTCGACGAATTGGACCGACGCGGTGTGGCGGCGACGCTGGTCCACACCGGTCAGCACTACGACAGCGCGATGAGCGAGGTGTTCTTCGACGATCTGCAACTCCGCCGCCCCGACCTCCATCTGGGCATCGGCGCCGGAAGCAACGGCGCGCAGGTCGCCCAGGTGCTGACGTGCATGGAACAGCTTCTCGCACACCGTAAGACCGATGCGGTCGTCGTCGTCGGCGACGTCAACTCGACGGTCGGGGCGGCGCTGGCGACCGCGCACTCTCCCGCCCTGCTCGCGCACGTCGAAGCCGGTCTGCGCAGCGGTGACTGGTCCATGCCAGAAGAGGTCAACCGGATCGTCACCGACCGGGTGAGCGACGTGCTGTTCGCCCCGACGGCCGCGGCTGCCGAGAACCTGATGCGCGAGGGCCGCAGTCCCGAACACATCGAGGTGGTCGGTGACGTGATGGCGGAAGTGCTGCAACGATTCCTGCCCGTCGCTCGCCGCCGCCCGATCGTCGGCCGGCTGGGTCTGACTCCCGGCCGGTACGCCCTCGCCACGCTGCACCGGCCCGCCAACGTCGACGAGCCCCAACTGCTCACCGATCTCCTCGGCACGCTGGACGAGCTCGCCGCCACGGTGCCCGTCGTGCTGCCCATGCACCCGCGCACCCGCCGCCGCATGGCAGAACACCGGATCGACGACCCCCGACACGTCACGGTGGTACCCCCGCTGGGGTACCTCGATTTCGTCGCCCTGCAAGCCGGGGCCCGACTGGTGCTGACCGACTCCGGTTCCGTGCAGGAGGAGGCGCGCTCTCAGGGCCTGCCCTGCCTGACGCTGCGGGCCACGACCGAGCGCCCTGACACCGTGGATTCCGGTGTCAACGAGCTCGTCGGCACCGACCGAACGACGATTCTGGCTGCCGCCCAACGGATTCTGTCCGGCCCGCCGCAACGGTCGCCCGTCAGCGCCGTCGGTCCTGTCGGAGAACGCATCGTCACCGCCCTTCTGCAGAGGATCACCTGACATGCGTACACGGCGCGCCCCGCGGGTCCTGTTCCTCGCCCAGTTCTTCCCTCCGGAGACGTTCGCGGGCGCCAACCGGGCGCACGCCCTGGCCCGCGCGCTGGACCGCACGCACACCCTGACGGTTCTGGCGTTGCACCCCGGCTACCCCGATCGGGGCTGCTACCGCGCTGACGCCACCCGACGCTTCGACGCCGAGGCGCCGTTCGTGGTGCACCGCAGATTCAGTTTCAGCCCGCACCGCTACCGGTCCCGGATCGCCAGGGCCCTCGGTGAGCAGGGCACCGCGCTGCTGCTCGCTCTGCGCGGACTGCGCGTCCGTTCCGACGTGGTGGTCACCTCGTCGCCGTCGATGTTCCTGGGTCCCGTCGCGCTGATCGTCGCCACGCTCACGCGCGCGGCCTTCGTCTGGGACGTCCGAGACGTCACCTGGGCGATGGCAGCGGAACAGCAGGCCGGTGCCGGCCGCCTTCTCGCCGCGCTCACCTCGCTGCTCGACGCGGTGATGTGGGCGACGGCGCGCCGGTGTCACCTGTTCGTCGCGGCCACCCCGGGCATCGCTGAGCTCGCGCGTCGGGCCGGTGTCTGCGGGGATCGAATCCTGGTCGTGGAGAATGGCATCGACGAGGTGCGGCGGTTCTCACCGGCCACCGATCTCGCGCCCAGGACCCGGCCGGTGGTCAGCTATGTCGGGTTGCTCGGCCAGGCGCAGCGCCTGCACACCCTGGTCGACGCGGCGCAGCGGCTCCCCGATGTCGACTTCGTGATCGTCGGCGAAGGGCCGCAACGCGCCGACGTGCAGACCCACATCGACCGCACGGGCTGCCGCAACGTCTCGATGCGAGGATATGTCGAACCAGGCGCTCTCCCGGAGGTTTTCGCGGCGAGTGACCTTCTCTTCGCCCAGGTGGTCGACTCCCCCACGCTGAACCAGACCGCCCGACCGTCGAAGTTGCTCGAGTACATGGCCACCGGGCGTCCGCTGGTGTATGCGGGACGCGGAGACGCCGTCGACCTGATCAACCGGATCGGCTGCGGGGTGTGCGTCGCCCCCGAGAGCCCCACCGAGCTGGCCGAAGCGATCCGGGGGCTTCTCGCGGCACCGGATCGACTCGCCGAACTGGGCTCCCGCGGTGCCGCCTACGTCACCGGTCTGCCCTCCCGCCAGGACCGGATGGACGTCCTCGCGGGCATTGTCACGCAACGATTCTCACCCTCCGGAGGCCGACGATGACCCATGTCCGACCGATCGGCCCCGGAGTGGCGGTGCTGGGTTGCGGCCCGTTCGGCACCAACCATCTCCGTGTCTGGCGCGAGCTCGGATGCCTGCGCGCCGCGGTGGACCCCGATCCCGCCGCGCGGCGATCGGTGACGACCCGCTGGCCGGACGTCGAGGTCACCGACGATCTGCCGGGCACACTGGCACGACCCGACATCGCGGCCGTCGTGATCGCCACGCCTGCCGCCACCCACGCGTCGTTGGCCATGCAGGCCATGACCGCGGGCAAGGACGTCCTGATCGAGAAGCCGATGGCGCTCGACGTGCGCGACGGCGAGCTCCTGGCTCACACCGCGCAACGCCTCGGCCGCGTGCTGGCGATCGGGCATCTCCTCCAGCACCATCCGGCCGTCGCCGCGCTCCTCGACCTCGTCGACACCGGAGAGCTGGGGAACATCCGGTACGTGCATTCGAATCGATTGAGCCTGGGCCGGATCCGTACCGCCGAGAACGTCCTGTGGAGCTTCGCGCCACACGACGTGGAACTGCTGACCCGCATCCTGGGTGACGTACCCGAACACGTCGCGTGCCACGGCGGCGGGCACACCACGCCCGGTGTCGCCGGTACCGCTGTGGTGTCGATGTCGTACCGCGGCGACCGGCAGGCGCACATCTTCGCCAGCTGGCTGCAACCGCTGAAGGAGCAGCGGCTCGTCGTCGTCGGCGACCGGCAGATGGCGGTCTTCGACGACACCGCCGGCTGGGAGCGGAAGCTGACCCTGCACCCCTACGACGTCGATCACCAGCCCGGCAGGCTGCCGAACGTGGTGCGCGGCGACGCCGTTCCCGTTGCCGTGGCGCCCGGTGAACCACTGGACATCGAGTGCCGGGAATTCCTCGACTGCGTGCGCAACCGCGGGCGACCGCGGGTCGACGGATCCGTGGGTGTCGACGTGCTGCGGGTGCTCGCGGCCGCTCAGCGCTCCCTCGACGCGCACGGCGTACCGCAGCCGGTCGAGCGCGACGGTGACGGCGACCCGCAGATCCATCCGACGGCGTCGGTGCATCCGGCGGCGAAGGTGGGGCGCGGCACGAAGATCTGGCATCACTCGACCGTGCTCGAGGGAGCCAGCATCGGTGAGGACTGCATGCTGGGGCAGAACTCCTTCGTCGGCCGCAACGTCCGCATCGGCCGCGGGGTCCGGTTACAGAACAACGTCTCGGTGTTCGAAGGCGTGGAACTGTCCGACGACGTGTTCTGCGGTCCGTCGATGGTGTTCACCAACGTGGACCGGCCCCGCGCACACGTGAGCCGGGCGGGTGAGTTCCTCCGCACCCGGGTCGGCACGGGGGCCACCATGGGCGCCAATTCCACGATCGTGTGCGGGGTGTCGATCGGCCGGTACGCTTTCGTCGCCGCGGGGGCCGTCGTGAGCCGCGACGTCGCCGACCACTCCCTGGTCATGGGCGTCCCTGCGCGGCACCGCGGTTGGGTGTGCTCCTGCGGTGACGAACTCGTCACCACGGGCGACGTGGGATCGTGTGCGCGGTGCGGGCGCCGCTATTCGGGGTGCGCGAGGGGCGCGATCGAACCCCTGGCACCCGATCTCGACGAGAAGTTGGCCTGAGATGGCCGTTCCCACAGAGCACGTCACGTCGGTACCGCTGTGTGACCTGTCCCGGCAGACCGCGCTCCTGGAACCACTTCTGCTGGAGGCCACGCAACGCGTGCTGCGCTCGGGGCGCTTCATCCTCGGGCCCGAGGAGGCGGCGTTCACCACAGAGCTGGCCCACCATGCCGGCGCGCGGCGGGCCGTCGGCGTGGCCTCCGGCACCGACGCGCTGGTGCTCGCGCTCCGGGCCGCGGGCGTGCGGCCCGGAGATAGGGTCATCACCACGCCGTTCAGTTTCTTCGCCACGGCCGAGGCCATCCTGATCGCCGGCGGGCACCCTGTCTTCGCCGACATCGATCCTGTCACATTCACGGTGGATCCTGTTGCGGTGCAGGCAATCCTGCGGGACAAGTCGACGATGCACCGACGGGTGGGGGTACGACCCGACGACGTCACGGCGCTCGTGCCCGTCCATCTGTTCGGGCACCCGGCCGACGTCCCGGCACTGGTCGACGGCGACGCACCGCGCGTGGTCATCGAAGACGCCGCACAGGCGCTGGGTGGCCACCTCGAGGGACGATCCGTCGGAACCCTGGGCACGGCAGGGTGTTTCAGCTTCTTCCCCAGCAAGAACCTGGGCGGTTTCGGCGACGGCGGAGCCGTGCTGACCGACGACGCCGCGCTGGCCGACGCGGTGACGACGTTGCGAGCGCACGGCGCATCACGGGCACACCATCACGAGCAGATCGGCTGCAACAGCCGACTCGACGAGCTGCAGGCGGCGCTGCTGCGGATCAAGCTCGGCCGTCTCGACGCATGGATCACCCGACGCCGGGCGGTGGCCGGCAGGTACCGGGAACTGCTCGACGACGTGCCGGGGATCATCCTGCCCGAAGACCGGGCCGGCGGCGGACACTCCTACGGGCAGTACACGATTCGGGTGTCCGGCGAACGGCGCGACGATCTGCGCCGCTCGTTGAGCTCGGCCGGGGTCTCGACCGCCGTCTACTACCCGGTCCCGCTGCATCTGCAACCGGCGTTGCGCTTCCTCGGTTACCGGGCCGGTGACCTACCGATGGCCGAACGGGCCGCGCGCGAGGTGCTGTCGCTGCCGATGTTCCCCGAGCTGACCGACGGCGAGGTCGCGACGGTGGCCGCCGCGATCAGGGCGTGGGCCCGATGGTGACGGATACGACGGTCCGGACGCGGAGGCAGACCGTCCTGCTGGCCGTGACGGTGGTGTTCACGATCGTCATGTTCTTTCCCGCCGTACCACCGTCGGTGCCGGGCAAGCTCAAGGTCGCCGGCCTGATCCTGCTTGGGGTCTGGCTGGTCGCGATCTGGCGCCGTCCGGGGTGCCGGCTGTTGTGGCGCGAGCACCCGGTGATCGGGGCCGGGTCGGTCGGCTTGGCGGTGTGGACCGCGGCATCGGCGCTCTGGGCCGTCGACAGGTCGACCGCCCTCGGCGCGGCCAGTCGGATGGCGGCCGGGATCCTGCTGATGGTGATCGTGTACACGGTGGCCTCCGATCGTGGTGCCTCCCGTGTTCTCGGCCTGGCCTACGCACTCGGCGCAGTCCTCAGCATCGCCTACGGGGTGATCCTGCGGCCGGGGCCGCCGATCCCCGGCGCGGTGTTCGATCCGACCCGGCTCTACGGCGGGATGGGCGAACCCAATGATCTCGCTGCCGTCCTTCTGCCTGCGGTGGCCATCACCGTCTTCGCCATTCCCCGGGTGCGGACGCTTCTGCAGCGGGTCGCGATGACGGTCCTCGCCTGCGCCCTGCTGGCCGGTGTGGCCCTGGCACAGTCGCGCGGTGCGTTCGTCGCGGCCGCGGTGATGCTCGTCGCCGGCATCGCATCGGCCGGGCGGTACCGGATGAGACTGGCCGCGGCTGCCGGCGCCGTCGTCGTCCTCAGCGTCGGCTACGTCGTCCTGTTCGCGCCGCAGGCGGTCCACCGCAGGCTGAACAGCCTGCTGCGCGCCGACGTGTACGGCGGCGTCGCCGACGGCTCCGGCCGCCGCGAGCTGTGGGAACAGGCGATCGCCCTCTTCCCCGCACATCCGCTGACCGGGGTGGGGGCACACAACTACCGGTCCGTGACCGGTGAGGCTCTCGTCGTGCACAACACCTACCTGGAGATCCTCGTCGAACTCGGGCTGGTCGGCCTGGTGCTGTTCTCGATCGTGCTGGGTGGCGTCGTCGTGCGCGCGGGCCGGCGGATTCGCCGGTCGCCGGACGGGTGGACCGCGACGCTGCCTGCCCGCGGCGCAGTCGTCGGCCTCGTGGGCCTGCTGACGGCGTTCGTCTTCATCTCCGGCGAATTCACCCATCAACTGTGGTGGCTGCTCGGTTATGCGCTCGCCTGCGCGGCGCCCGTGACCGAGCGTGGACCGGACCGTCACCGCGAACGAACTGGCCTGGCTATCTTGAAGCCATGAGCCCGCAGTGGAGCGCCGACGACGTCCCCGACCAATCCGGCCGCACCGCGGTGATCACCGGTGCGAACACCGGCATCGGCTACGAAGCCGCCCGCGTGCTGGCCGGCCGCGGCGCGCGCGTCGTGCTCGCCGTCCGCAACCTCGACAAAGGCGGGCAGGCCAGGGACACGATCCTGCGCGCCCACCCCGACGCGGACGTGGCGCTGCAGGAGCTCGACCTGACCTCGCTCGCCAGCGTGCGCAGCACCGCCGAGGCGCTGCGCGAGACGTACCCGGCGATCGACCTGCTCATCGACAACGCCGGGGTGATGTATCCGCCCAAGCAGGTCACCGCCGACGGCTTCGAGCTGCAGTTCGGCACCAACCACCTCGGACACTTCGCCCTGACCGGGCTGCTGCTGGACCGGCTGCTGCCCGTCGCGGGGTCGCGGGTGGTGGTGGTCGCCAGCATCGCCCACACCATCCAGGCCGACATCCACTTCGACGACCTGCAGTGGGAACGCGGTTACCACCGGGTTCCGGCCTACGGGCAGTCGAAGCTGGCGAACCTGATGTTCGCCTACGAGCTGCAGCGCAGGCTCGCCGCCGCCGACGCCGACACCATCGCGGTGGCCTGCCACCCCGGCATCTCCAACACCGAGCTGATGCGCCACATCCCCGGCTCCGGGCTGCCCGGCGTCTCGGCGTTGACGGGGTTGGTGACCAACAGCCCGGCGATCGGTGCGCTGGCCACGCTGCGCGCGGCGACCGACCCCGAGGCGCGTGGCGGTCGGTATTACGGGCCGTCGGGATTCCGCGGTCTGGTCGGCCATCCCGTCCTGGTGCAGTCCAGCCGCGCATCGCACGACGCCGCGGTGGCGCAACGGCTGTGGACGGTGTCCGAGGAGCTCACCGGCGTCAGCTTCCCGCTCTGATGCGCAGCGTCGACGAGCATCGCCGGATGGTCGGCGGGCTGATCACCGCCCGGGCACCCATGGAGCTTCCGCTGACCGAGGCGCTGGGACTGACGCTCGCCGCAGAGGTGATCGCGCCGCTGTCGCTGCCCGGTTTCGACAACTCCGCCATGGACGGCTACGCCGTGCTGGCCGCCGACGTCGCCGAGGCGTCCGAGGCCGCCCCGATCCGGTTGCCGGTCAGCGAGGACATCCCGGCAGGCCGTACCGACATCCCGACCCTGCAACCGGGCACCGCGCACCGCATCATGACCGGCGCTCCGCTGCCACACGGCGCGACCGCGGTGATCCCGGTCGAGGCGACCGACGGTGCCGTCGACACGGTGACGATCCGCGCCGGCGCCGCGGAGGGGCAGCACGTCCGGCGGGCCGGTGAGGACGTCACCGCGGGCACGACGGTGTTGCACGCCGGACAGGTGCTCACGCCCGCCGCGCTGGGCCTGGCCGCCGCCCTGGGTCTGCGGGAACTCACCGTCGTACCGCGCCAGCGCGTTCTCGTCGTGTCCACCGGGACCGAACTGGTGTCGGCCGGCCAACCGCTGGCATCGGGACAGATCTACGAGTCCAACGGCGTGATGCTCGCCGCGGCGGTCCGCGACGCGGGTGCCGAGGTGGTCGCCGCCCCGACCACCGGCGACGACGTGGCCGTCTTCCGCGAGACGCTGCGCACCCACGTGGGCGACGCCGACCTCATCCTCACCACCGGCGGCGTCAGCGCCGGGGCATACGAGGTGGTCAAGGACGCCCTCGGCCCGGACGGCGCCGTCGAGTTCGTGAAGGTCGCGATGCAGCCGGGCATGCCGCAGGGCTCGGGCCGGATCGACGGGAGAGCGGTGGTGACGCTGCCGGGCAACCCGGTCAGTGCCCTGGTGTCGTTCGAGGTGTTCGTCCGGCCTGCGTTGCGCGCCGCGATGGGCTTCACCGATCCCGACCGGCCGCGCCGCACCGCGACACTCACCGAGAACCTGACCTCACCACGCGGGAAACGGCAGTTCCGCCGAGGCGTGCTCGACGCCGTCGAGGGGACGGTGACCAGCTATGGCCCGCCCGCGTCGCACCACCTGCGGTGGCTGGCCTCGGCGAACTGCCTCCTCGAGATCGACGAGGACACCGCCGAGGTCGCGGCGGGCACGCGGGTGACGGTGTGGGACCTGCGCTAGCGCACACTCTCCTCGGTAGAATCGCCGGACGATGGCCAGACGCCCCGACCTCCCATCAGGCCCCGCGCGGTTGGCGGCCCTGATCCGTACCTCCGTTCCGCCCATGCACCCCGCCGGCCTGCCGTTCGTCGGCGCGAGCCTTGCGGTCGCGCTGGCGGGACGGCGCCGACGCTGGATCCGGCGCGCCGCGCTGACCTCCGCGGGAGCCAACGCGGCCTTCTTCCGTCACCCGCCCCGCACGCCTCCCACCCGGCCCGGTGTCGTCGTCGCCCCCGCCGACGGGCTGATCTGCGTGGTCGACGAGGAGGTGCCGCCCAGTGAACTCGGGTTGCCCGCAACGCCGTTGCCGCGCATCAGCATCTTCCTGTCCCTGCTGGACGCGCACGTGCAGCGCGCACCCGCCGGCGGCGAGGTGGTCACCGTCAAACACCGTCCCGGCCTGTTCGGTTCGGCCGACCTCGCCGCGGCCAGCGCCGACAACGAACGCAACAGCGTGGTGATCCGCACCCCCGAGGGCATGCTCGTGATCGCGGTGCAGATCGCCGGCCTGCTGGCCCGCCGCATCGTGTGCACCGCATCCCCGGGCGACACGCTGGGCATCGGCGACACCTACGGGCTGATCCGGTACGGGTCGCGCCTGGACACCTACCTGCCCATCGGATCGAAGATCCTGGTCAGCGTCGGACAGCGGACGCTGGCCGGCGAAACCGTGCTGGCCGAACTGTGATCCGGCCCCGCAGACGCCGGCTCAAGTCTCCGGTGGTCAGCGCGAAGATCCTGCCGAGCGCGATGACCGTCGCCGCGATCTGCCTCGGGTTGAGTTCGGTGAAGTTCGCACTGGACGATCGGCCCACCGAGGCGATGGCGTTCCTGGCGGTCGCGGCGATCCTCGACGCCCTCGACGGACGCATCGCGCGCGCCCTCAACGCCACCTCCCGGATGGGCGAAGAGATCGACTCGCTGGCCGACGCGGTGAATTTCGGTGTGGCACCGGCGTTCATCGTCTACGGCACGCTGCTGTCCACGTCCCGGGTCGGCTGGATCGTGGTGCTGCTCTACGCCGTCTGCATCGTGCTGCGACTGGCCCGCTACAACGCCATGATCGGGCTCGACCAACCCGACTACGAGAAGAAGTACTTCGTCGGGATGCCCGCCCCGGCAGGCGCGATCGGGGCGATCGGCCCGCTCGCGGCCAAGATGCAGTTCGGGGACGGCTGGTGGACGTCGGAGCCGGCCGTCGTGATCTGGATGATCGGGATCTCGCTGCTCGTGGTCAGCACGCTGCCGATGCGCAAGATCCACACGTTCGCGGTGCCACCCAACATGGTCGCCCCGCTGCTGGCGCTCCTCGCCATCGGTGTCGCGGCGTCGATCCTGTACGGCTACCTCGTGATCCTGGCGATCATCATCGGCTACATGCTGCACATCCCGTTCGCGATCCGGACTCGCCGGTTCCTGGCGGCGCACCCCGAGGTGTGGGACGACAAACCCCGCCAGCAGCGCGCGGCGCGCCGGGCGATCCGACGCGCACAGCCGCACCGCCGGTCGATGCTGAGGCTGGGCCTGCGCAGACCGCCCAGGGGCTGACATGGCGCACCTGACGCTGACCGCGCGGCTGAACACCTCGGCACTGGACTCCCGCAGGGGCGTGATCCGGCTGCACCCGGAAGCCATTGCCGCGCTGGGCATCCGCGAATGGGATGCGGTGTCACTCACCGGGGCCAGGACCACCGCCGCGGTGGTCGGGGTGGCCCCGGTCGCGACACCGACCGGCACCGCACTGCTCGACGACGTCACGCTGTCCAACGCCGGCCTGCGTGAGGACACTCCGGTCCTCGTCGCGCCGGTCACGGTGTACGGCGCGCGCTCGGTGACGCTGTCCGGCTCCACGCTGGCCACCGGGTCCATCTCGGCGGCCACGTTGCGGCAGGCCCTGCTCGGCAAGGTGATGACGGTCGGTGACACGGTGTCGCTACTCCCCCGCGACCTGGGTCCCGGCACGTCGACGTCGGCGGCCAGCACCGCGCTCACCACCTCGGTGGGCATCACCTGGACCTCGGAATTGCTCACCGTCACCGCCGTCGATCCCGCGGAACCGGTGAGCGTGCAACCCAATTCGCTGGTCTGCTGGGGCACGGCGCAGGCCGGCCCACCGCAGACCCCGCCGGCCGGTCCGCCCGAGCGGGTCGTGCAGCCGGTGAGTTTCGACGATCTCAAAGGCGCCCACGCCCAGGCGAGCCGGTTGACCGAATGGCTCAAGCTCGCGCTCGATCAGCCTGATCTCCTCGAAAAGCTGGGCGCCACAGCCAATCTCGGAGTCCTGGTGTCCGGCCCCGCCGGTGTCGGGAAAGCCAGGTTGGTGGCGACCGTGTGCAGCGGCAGGCGGCTCGTGGAACTCGACGGTCCCGAGGTCGGCTCGCTGCGTCCCGAGGACCGGTTGGCGCAGGTGACGTCGGCGGTCGCGGCGGTTCGCGCCGGCGGCGGGGTGCTGCTGATCACCGACGTCGACGCCCTGCTTCCGGTCCCGCCCGAGCCGGTGGCGACGCTGATCATCGCCGAACTGCGCGACGCCGTCGCCACAGCCGGTGTCGCGTTCATCGCGACCACCGCGGTTCCCGACGCCGTCGACCCCCGGCTGCGCGCACCGGATCTGTGCGACCGCGAGCTGGGCTTGAGCCTGCCGGATGGGGCGGTGCGCGCCCAGCTGCTCGAGGTGCTGCTGCGCGACGTTCCGGCCGGCGATCTGCAGTTGACTGAAATCGCGGAGCGCACACCAGGTTTCGTGGTGGCCGATCTCGCCGCGCTGGTCCGCGAGGCCGCGCTGCGGGCGGCGGCGCGGGCCAGCGAGAACGGCGACCCGCCGGAACTGCGGCAGGAAGACCTGACCGGCGCGCTCGGCGTCATCCGGCCGCTGTCCCGTTCGGCGAGCGAGGAGATCTCGGTCGGCTCGGTCACCCTCGACGACGTCGGCGACATGGTGCAGACCAAGCAGGCGCTCACCGAGGCGGTGCTGTGGCCGCTGCAACATCCCGACACCTTCGCCCGACTCGGCGTGCAGCCGCCACGCGGCGTGTTGCTCTACGGTCCGCCGGGCTGCGGCAAGACCTACGTGGTGCGGGCACTGGCCAGTTCCGGCCGGCTCAGCGTGCACGCGGTCAAAGGCGCTGAGCTGATGGACAAATGGGTCGGGTCGTCGGAGAAGGCGGTGCGGGAGCTGTTCCGGCGGGCCCGCGATTCGGCGCCGTCGCTGGTGTTCCTCGACGAGATCGACGCGTTGGCGCCGCGGCGCGGACAGAGCTTCGATTCCGGGGTCACCGACCGGGTGGTGGCTGCCCTGCTGACCGAACTCGACGGCATCGAACCGCTGCGCGACGTCGTGGTCATCGGGGCGACCAACCGTCCCGACCTGATCGATCCCGCGCTGCTGCGACCCGGTCGGTTGGAGAAACTGGTGTTCGTCGAACCCCCGGACGCCGAGGCGCGAGCCCAGATCCTGCGCACCGCAGGCAAATCGGTTCCGCTGGCCGGCGACGGGCCCGACGCCGTCGACCTCTCCGCGCTGGCCGCGGATCTGGACGGCTACAGCGCCGCCGACTGCGTCGCCCTGCTGCGGGAGGCCGCGCTGACGGCGATGCGCCGCTCGATCGATGCCGCCGACGTGACCGCCGCCGATGTCGCCGCGGCCCGCGAGGCGGTGCGGCCGTCGCTGGACCCCGCGCAGGTGGCGTCGCTGCGCGCCTTCGCCGACGCGCGCTGAACTGGTCGTATCGCCGGTTGTTGCCTTTGCCGTCGACCGGGTCTACCGTTTGCTGTGATATCGGTCACAGCCGAGGGGGTCCCGTCATGGGTTTCACCGAGAAGAGCAGCATTGCCGTGGCGGCCGTCGTTGTCGGGGTGACCGTCGGAGCGAGCGTCGTGGCCACGCCCGTCGCGGCGCCGCAGCGCACCATCCCGGTGTACTCGACCGCCGCCGTGGACCTGGTCGCCTCGTCGACCGAGCTCCAGCCGCCCCGAACCGCCGATGCCCAGCAGGCGCTCGCCTCCGTCGCCGACCAGATCGACGACGCCTTCATCGACATCACCGTGCTCATCCGCCGCGGTGTCACGCCCGCCCTGAACGGTCTCGGCTACCTCGGCAAGCAGCTCTACATCGGCCTGAACCTGATCGAAAGCGTCACGGCGAGTGCGGTTTTCAACGGGACGGACGTGTTGCGTGGAGAGAAGTTGCTGCGCAATGTCGGGGAGTTCGCTCTGGACGTCGGCGTCTCGGGCCTCTACGTGCTGTACGACGAGCTGTTCCTCGCAGGCAAGGGGGACGCCTTCGTGCTCGATCGCCCACCGCTGGATCACCCCGTTCGCTGGACCAGCGCCGATGAACCCCGGAAGGGATTTCCGCTGACGGTGCCCGAACGCGACCCGATCGAACTCGACGTCACCGCAGCCGACCCGGACTCCGTCGACTCCGTCGACACCCTGCCGCAACGGGATGGCGCCATCACACGATGGAAAGCGAAGCAGGCTGACCTCACGGAAAAGCGGGCGGAAAAGCGGGCGGAGCGCCGCGAGGCACGGGAAGAGCGTCGGGAAGCCCGGGAGGAGCGTCGGGAAGCCCGGAAGGCCCGCTCCGCCGACTCGGCGAGCGCGGACTGACCACCGACGCGGGGGGATTCCCCTATTGGTGCCCAGACCCCTTGTGATGTTTGCTGAATGCACAGGCATCGGAGCCGGGAAACGGAGACATCCATGGGGTTCATCGAACGAGGCAACGCCGTCGTGGCGGTCGCAGCGGTCGCGGGGGCGACACTTCTGGTCAATCCGGCGGCCCCGGCTGCTCGCAGCGGTCCAGCCCAGACGACAGCACACGTGAACTTGACTGCTGCGTCAATCGGCTGGCAGCCGAGAGACGTCGCTTCTGCGCCTGATCGGATCGACGACGACCTCATCGACTTCCGTTACGCCGCGCGCACGGACTTCACGGAGTTTGCCAATCAGCTCGGATATCTCGGCAAGCAGCTCTACATCGGATACAACCTCATCGAGAGCATCGTGGCGAGTGCGGTGTTCAACGGCACCGACATCGCTCGCGGTGAAGGCGTGCTGCGCAACATCGGTCAGTTCGCCGATGACGTGCTGTTGTCGACGCTGTTCGTCGCGATCGACGAGATCAGCCTCGCCTCGCCAGGCACCTACCCGATCGCGATCAGCCGGCCGCCCCTCGATCACCCGGGCCAGTGGGGTGACGCCCTGGCGCCCAACCGCTACGACCCGCTGTTCGTGCCACCGCGGTACGACGGTGCCCGCCAGGGGCCGTCGTCCGTGCTCGCCGCAGACTCTGCGGGCCGGGCCGCCACCCCGTTCCTGGACGGGATCGACAACGCATTCGTCGACGGCACCGTGGCGTTCCGCAGCGGTGTCACTCCCGCCCTCAACCTGCTCGGCCCCATCGGCAAGCAGCTCTACATCGGGGTGAACTTCGTCGAGAGCGTCACCGCCAGCCTGGTGTTCAACGGCACCGACATCCTGCGCGGGGAGGGGTTGATCCAGAACCTGGGCGAGATCGCCGCCGACGTCGGCCGGTCCGCGCTGTTCGTCGCCATCGACGAGATCGCCACCGTCAGCGACGCCACTGCGATCGCCATCGACCGCGCACCTCTGGACCGCCCGGCCCGGTGGCGCGACGCGGATCCGCCGTTCGCCGACCAACCGCTGACGGTGCCGGACCGCGATGACGACCTGACGGTCGACACGACCGAGAAGACCGAGAAAACCGAGAAAACCGACACGGCGGCCTCGACGGTCACGAAGGACAAGAAGGACAAGAAGGACAAGAAGGACAAGAAAGAAGCAGCCACGTCGAAGCGCGGTCTGTTCCCCAAGTGGAAAGCGGCCCGGGACGAAAAGGCCGCGCAGCGGGAAGCGCGGAAAACCGACAACGGCAGCTGACCCGTCCGAACGCTTCCCCTCCCATCCTCGTTTCTCCAGCTAGCAGCGAGCACCTCGATGGCAGGAGAACCGGATGGTAGTCAGCACCCGCGAGTCGGAAGGTGTCGATGTGATGGACCTACTGCGGTACGAGCAGGGCCCGCCGCATGAGCTGTTCGCCAGGATGCGCGCCGAGGCCCCGGTGTGCTGGAACCGGACCCAGGACGGCACCGGCTTCTGGTCGGTCACCGGGCACGAGGAGATCGCCCACGTCAGCAAGCATCCGGAGCTGTTCTCGAACGCCGCCGAGGGCATATTCCTGCACCGGGATCAGGCGATTCCGCTCGACATCAATCGCGACAACCTGATTTACATGGACCCGCCCAGGCACGCGGCATATCGGAAGATCGTCGCGACCGTCTTCACCCCGCGGACGGTGAGCGCTCTGGAGGACGTCGTGCGTCGGCTGTCGACGACGTTGCTCGACGCCGCGGTCGCCAAGGAGAGGTTCGACTGGGTCGCCGACGTCGCGGTGCCGCTCCCGCTGGGTGTCCTCGTCTCGCTGATGGCGCTGCCCGAGGAGGATGCCACCCAGCTGCACACGTGGACCGAGATGCTCGGCGAGTCGTGCCGCGTGCCGGAACCTGCCGCCGGATTGAGCGTGCTGCCCGAGATGGGCGCCTACCTGCAGGCCCAGGTCGAGCGGCAGCTCGAGGCCGGTATGGAGGACAGCCTGGTGATGCGGTTGCACCGTGCCCGGGTGGACGGCGAGCAGCTCACCGAGACAGAGATCATCAACTTCTTCTCGCTGCTGACGTTCGCCGGCAACGACACCGTGCGCAACACCGCGGCCGCCGGGATGAACCTGTTCCTCGACCACCCCGATCAGTGGCGGCTGTTGTGCGAGAACCCGGAGCTGATCGGTTCGGCGGTCGAGGAAGTGCTCAGGTGCACGTCGGTGGTGCAGTACTTCAGGCGCACCGCGCTCACGGATGTCGAACTCGGTGGCAGGCACATCGCGGCAGGCGATCCCCTGATCCTCTGGTACACGTCCGGATCGCGCGACGAGTCGGTGTACAGCTCCCCCGACGTCTTCGACATCACCCGTACGACGCACGACCACATGGCCTTCGGCGGTGGGGGGCGACACTTCTGCCTCGGGGCGGGGCTGGCCCGCCTGGAGCTGCGGGTGTTGTTCGAGGAGACCATCCGTCGACTTCACGACATCGCCCGCGACGGGGCGATCAGCCGCGAGCCGTCGTCGTGGGCCCACATCATCGACCGTCTGCCCATGCGACTGACCCGGGTCTGACGCCCTACCCCGGCTCGCCGTATTCGTCGAACCAGTAGGCGAGCTTGCCGCGGCGGCTGACCGCCCGAAGCCGTCTCTCGGCCAGCTCCCGGGTCGCGCTGGTCGTCACGATCAGTACCTCGTCACCGATCGCCAGCCGCGTCATCGGTTCCGGCACGAACGACAGGCCGTCGCGGATGATCAGCGTGATCACGCTGGGGTCGGGCAACCGCAGTTCGAGCACCGTCACGTTGTGCAGCCGCGAACCCGGTGACACCGTCATCGTCAGCAGGTCGGCGCCGAGCACGTCCAGCGGCGCCGCGTCGACCTGCAGCTCCCGCGTCGTGTCGCGCGGGATCAGATCGAGGCGCTCGGCGACCAACCGCAGGCTGGGGCCCTGCACCACCGTGTAGAGCACCACGAGGATGAACACGATGTTGAGCAGCCGGCCACTGCCCGGCACGCCGGCGACGATCGGGTAGGTGGCGAGCACGATCGGCACCGCGCCGCGCAACCCGGCCCAGGACAGGAACATCTGCTCCCGCCGTGGCACCCGGAACCCGACCAGCGACAGCGCAACCGACAGCGGGCGCGCCACCAGCAGCAGCACCAGGCCCGTCACGACGGCGGGCACCACCTCGTCGAGCAACTCCGACGGGGAGACCAGCAGCCCGAGGATCACGAACACGCCGATCTGCGCCAGCCAACCCGATCCTTCGGCGAACGACCGGGTCGCCGACCGGTGCGGCAACCCCGAGTTGGCCAGCACCACCGCGGCCAGATACGCCGCGAGGAACCCGCTCGAATGCGCGGCCCCGGCCGCCGCGAACGCCACGATGCCCAGCCCGAACGTCGCCAGCGGGTAGAGCCCGGCCGCGGGCAGGGCGAGCCGCCGCAGCGCCATCGCGCCGAGGAAGCCGAACCCCAGCCCGATCGCCGCGCCCGCGACCAGTTCGTAGACCAGGGTGAGTGCGACGGCGCCGGGGTGGAGGACCAGCGGGGTCGCGCTGAACAGCAGCACCAGGATCACCGCGGGCGCGTCGTTGAAGCCCGATTCGGCCTCGAGCAGGCCGCCCAGCCGGCGCGGCAGCGGCACCACGCGCAGCACCGAGAACACCGCGGCGGCGTCGGTGCTCGACACGATCGCGCCCAGCAGCAGGGCCAGCTGCCACGGCATGCCCAGCAACCAGTGCACCAGCGCGGCGGTGGCCAGCGTGCTGACGCCGACCCCGACGGTGGCCAGCGCCGCGGCGGGTGCCAGCACCGCGCGGATGTCGGCGAACTTGGTCGTCAGACCGCCCTCGACGAGGATGACGCCGAGCGCCGCGGTCCCGAGATCCTGTGCCAGCTGCGCGTTGTCGAACTGCAGCCCCAGCCCGGCCTCACCGATGAGCACCCCGACGCCGAGGAACAGCAGCAGGCTGGGCAGCCCGGCGCCGTTCGCCAACCGGGTCGAGGCGATACTGCCCAGCAGCACCAGCCCGCCGATGAGCAGCGCCACGTAGAGCTGGTGCAAGCTCACCGAAACCTCGCTGTCCTGCTCGACGGCACTTGTGTCGGAGTCAGTAAATCAGCAGAGTCGGGTGTGGGCCGGACGTGAAGGAGGGGGCTCATGCGGATCGCGGTGGCAGGAGCGGGTGCGGTCGGTCGGTCGGTCGCCCAGGAACTGGTGGGTTACGGCCACAAGGTGCTGCTGATCGAGAAGGAGTTCCACCGCTACGAGCCGGCCAGTGTTCCTGGCGCCGAGTGGTTCCTCGCCGACGCGTGCGAGGTCACCTCCCTCGAGGAGGCCGAGATGCAGATCTGCGACGTGGCGATCGCGGCGACCGGCGACGACAAGGCCAATCTCGCGCTGGCGCTGCTGGCCAAGACCGAGTTCGGCATCGGCCGGGTGGTGGCCCGCATCAACGACGCCCGCAACGAGTGGCTGTTCACCGAGGCGTGGGGTGTCGACGTGGCGGTGTCGACGCCCGTGGCGATGGTCGCCGCGGTCGAGGGCGCGATCGACGTGGGCCATGTGGTGCGCCTGATGGCGCTGGGTCGCGGCCCGCGCGACGCCGGCGGCGGGGGCAGCGCGAACGTCGCGTCGTTCACGCTGCCCGCCGACAGTCCGCTGGTCGGTCGCCGGGTGGGAGATCTCACGATGCCGGGTGACAGCGCGCTGGTCACCGTCCTGCGCGGCAACCGGCTGATCGTGCCGGAGGCCGGTGACGTGCTGCGCGACGGCGACGAGATCCTCTTCGTCTGCGGACCCGAGGGCCAGGATCGTATCGAGGTGATGGTCACCGGGCGCTGACGCAGCCGGGGAGCGACGATGGCCGACCCGTAGACTGAGGCCCCGGCCGCCCTCGACGAAACGCCGCCTCGAAGACACGCTGCCCTCACGAAACGGAGCCATGCTCGCCATCCTCGCTGCGCACGCCGTGGCCACGGTGTTGGCGCCGGTGCTGGTCAACCGTTGGGGTCGTCGGGCGTTCTATCCGCTGGCGCTGGTCCCGCTCGGTTCGCTGATCTGGGTGGTCGGCCACTGGCCGGGGTCGGGCGATGGGCAGACGCGCAGTGTGCGCTGGGTGCCCGAGCTCTCGATGGACATCACGCTGCGCTTCGACGCGCTCGCGGCGATCATGAGCGTGCTCGTGCTGGGCATCGGGGCGCTGGTCCTGTTCTACTGCGCCCCCTATTTCCACCATCACGACGGCCACACCGAGAAGCGGCTGCCCAGTTTCGCCGCCGAACTGGTCGCGTTCTCCGGCGCCATGTTCGGGCTGGTCACCAGCGACAACATGCTCGTGCTGTACGTGTTCTGGGAGATCACGACGGTGCTGTCGTTCCTGCTCGTCGGCCATTACGCCGAGCGCGCGACGAGCAGGCGCGCGGCCACCCAGGCGCTGCTGGTGACGACGCTGGGCGGGCTGGCGATGCTGGTCGGCATCGTCGTGATGGGCACCACGGCCGGCACTTACCGGATCTCCGAGCTGGTCGCGGACCCGCCGTCGGGCGTCGCCGTATCGGTGGCGGTGGTGCTGATCCTCGTCGGCGCGCTGTCGAAATCGGCGATCGTGCCCCTGCACTTCTGGCTGCCCGGCGCGATGGCCGCCCCCACCCCGGTGAGCGCCTACCTGCACGCCGCGGCGATGGTGAAGGCCGGTGTGTACCTGATCGCCCGCCTGGCGCCCGGGTTCTCCGACGGCCCGGAGTGGCGGCCGACGGTGGTGTCGCTCGGTGTGCTGACGATGCTGGTGGCGGGGTGGCGGGCGATCCGCGAATACGACCTGAAGCTGATCCTGGCGTTCGGGACGGTCAGCCAGCTCGGCCTGATCACGGTGATGGTCGGCGCGGGCGGCAGCGAGATGATGCTCGCCGGGCTCGCCATGCTGTGCGCGCATGCGATGTTCAAAGCCGCGCTGTTCATGGTGGTCGGCATCATCGACCACGCCACCGGCACCCGCGACATCCGCAGGCTGGCCTGGCTCGGCGACCGCAGCAGACCGCTTCTGGTCATCGCGTGCGCCGCGGCGGCCAGCATGGCCGCGCTGCCGCCGTTCCTCGGCTTCGTCGCCAAGGAGGCCGACCTCGAGACCGTGCTGCACAGCCCGACGCTGGGGGCCGCCGCGCCCCTGGTGCTCGCCGGCATCGCGGCGGGTTCGGTACTGACCACGGTGTACAGCCTGCGGTTCATCGTCGGGGCGTTCGGCCGCAAGGGGCGTCCCCAGCCGAGCACCCGGGTGGCCGAACTGCACCGTCCGCAGCTGTCGTTCCTGCTGCCGCCGGCGATCCTCGCCGGCGCCGGCCTGGTGTTCGGTGTGTGGCCCACCGGGTTGGACGCCGTCCTGACCGATTACACCGACACCGTCCCGGATCCCGCGGGTCACCAGCCCGATTACCACCTCGCGCTGTGGCACGGCGTGAACCTGCCGCTGCTGCTGTCGGTGGTGGTGCTGGGCGCCGGTGTCGCCATGTACGCCGGGCGGGGCCGGTTGCGCCGGGCCCGGCTGGGGTTCCTGCCGCTGGCCAACGCCGACCACGTGTACGACGCGGTGCTGCGGCGCTTGGACGTCCTGTCGGTCCGCCTCACCGCGGTGACCCAGCGAGGCTCGATCCCCGCGACCCAGTCGGTCATCCTGACCACGCTGGTGGTGGTCCCGTTGACGGTGCTGATGCTGGGCGCCCGCGACCGGCCACAGTTCACGCTGTGGGATTCGCCGCCGATCGCGGTGATCGGGCTGCTGATGCTCGCTGCCGCGTTCGCCGCCTGCGTGATGCGCAACCGGTTGGCCGCGGTGCTGCTGGTCGGGGTCACCGGTTACGGGTGCGGGGTGATCTTCGCGTTCCACGGCGCCCCGGACCTGGCGCTGACCCAGTTCCTCGTCGAGACGCTGACGCTGGTGGTGTTCGTGCTGGTGCTGCGGGTGCTGCCCGCCGAGACCGGCGGCGCCGACATCCGGCGCTTCCGAGTCCCGCGGGCCGTGCTCGCGGTGGCCGTCGGCGTGACCGTCACCACGCTGGCCGCGTTCGCGATGGCGGCCCGCTCCGGGCGGCCGATCGCCGACCTGCTTCCCGACGCGGCGTATCTGCGTGGCCACGGTGCGAACACGGTCAACGTGCTGCTCGTCGACATCCGCGCCTGGGACACCCTGGGTGAGATCTCGGTGCTGCTGGTGGCCGCCACCGGTGTGGCGTCGATGGTGTTCCGCAAC
>Ga0247757_10000448_pt1 | contig 34183 bp, 28 predicted proteins | sample UWRJL126311R4_FD_180929 | JGI IMG/M metagenome (GOLD analysis project Ga0247757, IMG submission 180929) | Plant litter microbial communities from Arlington Agricultural Research Station in Wisconsin, United States - UWRJ-L126-311R-4 | ecosystem: Environmental > Terrestrial > Plant litter >... | reverse complement strand
AAGGACATCCAGCACTACCGCCCCGCCGAGGACTCCGAAGCCGCTCGCCTGGCAGATCCGCTGACCCGATTCGCCGAGCAGGCCCGCCTCGACGCGGACGAGATCGACGGTATCGACGCGTCGGTGTCCGAGGAGATCAGCCGCATCGGCGCGCAGGTGCGTGAGCTGCCCGCACCGGATCCCGCGACCGCCCAGGATCACCTCTACGGCTTCGATCACCACGTCGCCGATCCGGCCCGGCCGGCACAACCCGCCAAGGACATAGCTTATTGGAAGGCCGTCAACGCCGCGTTGGCCGAGGCGTTGGAAGAGCGGCCGGAGGTCCTGGTCTACGGCGAGGACGTCGGCTTCGCCGGGGGCATCTTCGGGGTGACCCGCGGCCTGCAGAAATCCTTCGGCGCCGACCGGGTGTTCGACACCCCGATCGCGGAAGCCGCCATCCTCGGGTCGGCCGTCGGTGCCGCGATCGAGGGCATGCGGCCCGTCGTCGAAATCATGTGGGCCGACTTCGTTTTCGTGGCGCTGGACCAGATCGTCAATCAGGCGTCCAACGTCCGCTACGTCAGCCGGTCGAAGCTCACGGCGCCACTGACCATCCGCATGCAGCAGGGGGTGACCCCCGGGTCGTGCGCCCAGCATTCGCAGAGCATCGAGGCCGTCCTCGCGCACATCCCCGGAATCAAGGTCGGCCTGCCTGCCACCCCGCAGGACGCCTACGCCATGACCCGCGCGGCCATCGCAGATCCGGACCCGACGATCCTCGTCGAGCACCGGGGTCTGTACCAGGACACCGAGCAGGTGACGCTGGGGGGCGATGTCGAACGTGCCGAAGGGGCCCGCGTGCGACGCGACGGCTCCGACGTCGCGATCGTCACCTGGGGACCGATGGTGAAGTCGGCGCTTCGCGCCGCCGAGGAATTGGCCACTGTCGGCATCGAGGCGACCGTTCTGGATCTGCGCTGGCTCCGCCCGCTCGATGACGAGACGATTGCCCACGTGGTTGCTGCAACGAGCGGTCGGGTCATCGTCGCGCACGAGGCGACCCGGTCCGGTGGTTTCGGTGCCGAGGTGGCGGCTCGCATCAGCGAGTCGCACTTCGATCGACTGGCCGCACCCGTCGCGCGGATCGGAGCGCCGGAGGTTCGCATGCCGTCCGCGCCGGTTCTGCAGAACGCGCTGATCCCCTCCAGCGAGGGAATCGTCGACGTCGCCCGTAAGCTGGTCGGCCGCTGAGCTGACGGCCCCGGCCTCGAGAGGAATGTGAGCATGGATCTCGGTATCCGCGGCAGCGTCGTCGTACTGACGGGGGCCGCTGGTGGGATCGGGAGGCCGACGGCGATCCGGTTCGCGGAGGAGGGCGCGCGGGTCGTGGCTGTCGACCGGGATGCGGACGCGCTGAAAGAGCTCGTCGCGCAGCTTCCCGGCACCGGCCACAGCTATCTGGAGGCGACGCTCTCCGGGAAGGCCACTGCCGAATCGGTGATCGACCACGTCCTGCAGGAGTACGGCCGGGTCGACATCGTTGCCCATCTGGCCGCGATCCTCGAGGCGATCCCGGTGCCGGACGTGACCGAGGAACAGTTCGACCGGCACATGAACGTGAACGTCGGTGCCACGTTCTTTCTCGCGCGTGCTGCGGCAGAAGCCATGCGCGCCGCCGACATTCACGGGTCGATCCTGCTGATGTCCTCGGGCGCATGGTTGTCCGGCGGGATGCCGACGCGGTTGCCGTACGCCACCACCAAGGGCGCGGTGACGACGATGGCGCGCAGCCTGGCCAAGGAGTACGGACCCGACGGCATCCGGGTCAACTGCATCGCACCGGGGCTCATCGACACCGCGATGATGCGAACGGGTTTGGCGCCCGATCAGCGAACCGCGATGGAGTCCGCAACGCCGTTGCGTCGCTTCGGTCTTCCGGAGGAGATCGCGGATACGACCGTCTACCTGTGCTCGGCACGCGCATCGTTCATCTCGGGCGCGGCGATCAACGTGTCCGGCGGAAACACCCTGTACTGAGAGGACCAGCCCGATGATCGTCGACCACCGAACCTACACAACCAAACCGGGGAGTCTTTCCACGTTCGTGGACACCTTCGAGCGGCTCGGCCTTCCGCTGTACCGCCACTACTGCGGGACCCTGATCGGATACTTCGTCTCCGAGAGCGGGACTCTCAACCAGGTGGTGCACCTGTGGGGTTACGACGACACCGCGGATCGCGACCGGCGCCGCGCCGCGCTGCGCAAAGACCCTCAGTGGCAGAGCTTTCTGGATACGGCGCTGCCCCTCCTGGTGCACCAGGAGAGCCGCCTGCTCACACCGACATCGTTCTCGCCGACCATCGCGTCGCCGGCGCAGTCCTGAAAGCGCCGATCCCATGTCGACATCGTCAACCGCCGCCCCTGACACGAATGCCACCGCATCTGCCGGCCAGCGCCGAAACGCCCGCAACGCAGCGGTATCCGGCTTCGTCGGCACCATGCTGGAGTACTACGACTTCTTCATCTTCGCCGCCGCTGCCGCGCTCTATCTGCGCGAGCTGTTCTTCCCCGACGCCGGCACGGTGGGCCAACTCTTCGCGCTCGCGACGGTCGGCGTGGCCTATGTGACGCGGCCCCTCGGAGCTCTACTGTGGGGTCACGTCGGCGACGTCGTCGGGCGCAAACGCGCCCTCATCCTCACCCTGCTCCTCATGGGCATCGCGACCTTCGCGGTGGGCCTGATCCCGACCTACGACCAGATCGGCGTGTGGGCTCCGATCCTGATCATCGTCCTACGCCTGGTGCAGGGACTTTCGGCCGGAGGTGAGTCACCCGGATCGGCGTCCCTGTCCACCGAGCAGGCGCCCGATCATCGCCGCGGCTTCTACGCGAGCTGGACCATCGCCGGCGCCACGGCCGGCATCGTACTGTCATCGGCGGTCTTCATCCCGTTGCAGCGCTTGGGTTCTGACTTCATGATGGCCTGGGGTTGGCGGATCCCGTTCCTGCTGAGCGCGATCGTCACGATCGTCGCGCTGCTGCTGCGCAGGACCCTGCGGGAGCCGGAGGTTTTCGTCGGAGTGAAGAAGCACGACGAGACGGTGACGGTGCCGCTGCTCGAACTGCTCCGCCGCCATCCGCTGACCATGCTGCGCGTGACCGGGATGGCCCTGTTCCTGATGGTCATCACGATGGTGAACGTGTTCACGCTCTCCTATGGCACGGGTGTCTCGGGAATCCCCCGCGAGGAGATGCTCGCGTTCGTCAGCGTGGCGAATCTGTTGTCCGTGTTCACGATTCCGGCCTGGGCGGCGCTGTCCGATCGCGTCGGACGACGGCCGGTGTTCATCGCGGGGTGCGCCGCGATGGTCGTTCTCGTCTTCGTCTTCTTCGCGCTGCTGACCAACGTCTCGGCGTCCGGCTCGTGGCTCGTCTGGCTGACCGGCATCCTGCTGATGGCCGGCGCGTACTCGATGAGCAACAGCGTGTACCCGGCGTTCTTCCCCGAGCAGTTCCCCGTCAACGTGCGCTACAGCGGCATGGCGGTGTGCCTGATGCTCGGGCTGCTGGTCTCCGGCTTCACCCCGGCCATCGCGGAGGTCATCAGCGGACCCGAGCACAACTGGGTGGGGGTCGCCGTCTTCGCGGCTGGCTGCGTGACGATCTCGGCGATCTGCGCGCTGCTCAGCCCGGAGACCGCCAAGATCCCCACCGCAGAACTGGGCGCTCCCCGCTAGCGGATCACCAGCGCGACGGAGCTCATCAGACCACCTCGACCAGGATCTTCTGCGCGTCCCCGCTGGGGTCGAGCAGGCGGTCGAATCCACGCTCGACGATGTCGGCCACCGGCACCACATCGCTGACCGCCTTCTCCACCGGGAACCGGCCCGACGCCACCAACGCGATGATGCGCGGCCAGTCCGTGACCGGGTAGCACCAGGTTCCGATCAGGCTGAGATCCCGGTTGGACAGGTTCATCGGATCGATGGAGGCCGGTTTGATGTGCAGGCCGACCTGGGTGATGGTGCCGTGCGAACGCACCGCGTTCAGTGCCGCGTTCAGGCCGGGCTCCGAACCCGAGCATTCCGCCGCCACATCGACACCGATGCCGCCCGTCATGTCCTTCACCGCCGACGTGACGTCATCGGAGGTGGGGTCCAGAATCGTCGCGATGCCGAAAGAGGCTGCCAGCGCACGGCGTTTCGGGTTCGGCTCGGAGATGATGACCTGCGAGGCCCCGGCCGCGTGCGCATAGAGTGCGGACAGTGCCCCGATGGGTCCCACGCCGGTGATCAGGATGGAGTCTCCGGCCCTGAAACCGGTTCGGTCGACACCGTAGGCGGCCACCGCCGACGGTTCGATCAACGCCCCCTGTTTGTCGCTGACGGTGTCGGGGAGCACGCTGACCTGGCTGGCGCTGAGCACCAGTTGTTCGGCGATCCCGCCGCCGTCGAAGCTGAGTCCCACGCAGGCCATCTGCACGCAGAGGTGGTTGAGCCCACGGCGGCAGTAGTAGCACTCACCGCAGAACACCAACGGCTGCACCGATACCCGGTCACCCACCGCAACCGTGGAGACGTTGTCGGCCACCTCGACAACGCGAGCGGACAGCTCGTGGCCGAGCACCTGCGGCGCCGAGGACCCGGTGAGCGGATGGGGCGACGTCGGGATGACGATGGGTCCGGCGAGGTACTCGTGGAGATCGGTGCCGCAGATACCGCACAGGATGGGACGCAGCCGCACCTGTCCCCGCGTGAGCGGACCCGGCTCCTCCACGTCCTCGACCCGAATGTCATGCTCGTCATGGAAAATAGCGGCGCGCAATTCGATTCTCCCTCTTCGTGTTTCAGATGTTTGAACGTGTAGCGGTCAGCGCCCGACCGACCTCACACACTGGTGATGCCGCCGTCGATGACGACCGCTGAGCCGGTCTGGTAGGCCACGTCCCCGCGCAGCAGGAACATCACGGTCTCGGCGATCTCCCGGGTCGAGGCGTACCGGCCGATCGGAGTGCCCTCTTCGAAACGCCGCCGCTCCCAGTCGGGGTCGTCGGGGTTGACGAGCACTTCCGAGCGTCGCATCAGCGGTGTCTCGATGGGACCCGGGCACAGGCAGTTGATCCTGACGCCGTGGGCCGCCATCTCGCTGGCCGCGCTGCGGGTCAGACCCAGGACGGCGTGCTTGGTGACGGTGTAGTCGGATCGATCCGGGGCGGACTTCAGGCTGAGGATCGACCCCGTGTTCACCACGGCGCCGGCGCCTTCGGCCTTCATGTGGGGCAGCACGGCCTGCAGCCCCCAGAACATGCTGTTGAGGTTGACGTCGATGACGCGCAGCCAGTCGGCGGGATCGGTGTCGACGATGGACTTGTGCACGCCCTCGACGCCTGCGTTGTTGAAGAACAAGGCCGGTGCGCCGTGCTCGGCGCTGGCGGCATCGACGTAGCCGAAGACCTGCGCCCGGTCGGCGACGTCGGCACGGTGCGGCACGACAGACGCCGTCGCCTCGTTCGCGGTCGCCTTGGCTGCGTCGCCATCGATGTCCACGGCCAACACCTTCGCGCCTGCGGCGGCCAACGCGAGCGTCACCGCCTTGCCGATGCCGCTGCCCGCACCGGTCACGATCGCCGACCGTCCGGCGAAGGACCATTCACCGGTCATTGCGCGGCCTCCTGTCCCCGGCTGGCGCAGGTGTTTGGTATCGGTGGACACTCTGCTGGTCCATCCTGTGGCTACACGCGGTGCCGGACACCGCTGCCACCCACCCCGGATTCCGGAACGTGGACTCACGACACTCCAGGTCAGCGATCATTGACGAACTCCTGGCCCCTCGGACGACGAGGACGCGACGTTCTCGGATGCGACGAGCGTCACACACGTACTGATTCATGACACTAAACACTGAATACGGTGGTGTCAACCAAATCCCCACGGCCGTCAGACGATCCGAGGCGGGAACAAACGCGCAATCCGTTGCGCGACAACACGATCATCGACATGACGGCAGAGAAGCGATGAACGACGGCGAGGAATGCGTTCGTCTAGACCGAACCGGGAAGGGCAGCACGTAACACCGTCACGTGGTCGGTGGACCGCTTGATCTCGCCCTGTTCGATGCGATGGGCGAGCTGGACGACGGCGTCGTTGACCGGCGCCCGCCTACCGACCCGAGCGAGTTCCTCGACGACCCGACCGTTGATCTGGTCGACTTCGCTGCGGCGCGCCTTGATCCAGTCCTGGAGCACGGTGGACAGCGTGTGCGACAGGACGTACTTGTCGAGGAGCACGTCCATCAACGTGTCGACGAAGGCGTGCGGGTGGGACGGATCCACGGTGGTCAGCCCGAAGATCGGTACCACGGACCGGCCCGCGGCCAGGGCGGCGTCGACCGCCTCGTAACCGGCCTGCAGCATCACCTCTTTCATCCCGGGATGGTGTCCGGCCTCAACGATCGACAGGTCGAGGATCGCCGAGGGAACCAGCTCGGCGGCATTGATGACCAGTTTCATCCACTTCGCCGACCGGATGTCGTCCACCACGTCGACGGCGCCCGAGTGACGCAGCAGCGACGCCACCTCCTCCTCCCGGCCTGCCGTGGCGGGCCCGAGGCTGCCGACGGCGAACCAGCTGCGCGATCGGGGCGAGTGCCGGTCGACCAGGCCGGGCTCGAACATCGTCGACGAGATCTCGATGACGGCGCCCAACGTGCGCTCTGCGCCGAGGATCTCGGCCATGTCGTCGACCGTCATGCCGTTCTGCACGCCGACGGCGAGTCCGTCGTCGGCGAGGTAGGGCTTGATCAGTTCGCACGCCCAGCGCGTGTCGTAAGCCTTGACGAGCAGCAACACGATGTCGAATCTGCGGCGCAGCGTAGCCACCTCGCAGAAGTGCAGCACCGGCACGGTGGCTGACACCTTCTCCTCGGGTGTCTCGACGCGAATCCCGTGCCGCCGAATGGCCTCGACGTGGGCGGGCCACTGCTCGATGAAGGTGACGTCGTGGCCGGCCTCGGCCAGATCGGCGCCGATCGCCGCCCCATTGGCGCCGGTTCCGACGATCGCGATGGATGGCATGGCCGCCCTTCTTCGATGCTCGTATCGGGGGTGGATCAGTACTCGTAGTCGACGACGGCCCGTCGGGACACGAACTCGCCCGCGATCTCGGCGGCCTTGCGGTGTTCGGGGTGGGCCTGATAGGCCTCGAGATCGGCGTTCGACCGATGTTCCGACACCAGCACCACGTCCCAGTGACCGTCGACGGTCCCGAGATCCGGACGCACGATGATGGACTCGACCTCGTCGAGCGTGGCCAGCGCCTCCAGGGCGTCCTGCATCCGCCCGATGTGTGCCTGCCGCGCCTCGTCGTCAACCGTCTCGAGTTCGAAGGCCACGATGTGTCTGATCACGGATTGCTCCTCGAATGTCTTGCGACGGGGTGTGCAACGGAGATTAACACCAATGAGACCTCGGGCCCAGGGGTTGCACGGCCGATTTCACCCCCGGGTGAGGTGGTACGCGAAGTGCGGTGACTCTGCTTGACACGCAACAAGATCAGCTGGCGCATCCGGTGGAAACCCGACTGACGGCGGCATGTACATCGCACGCGATTTGTAGCATGCTGCTGAACACAGCCGAGAAATCGAGGTGGGTCATGGGTATCGAAGAACTCGACATCGCGGTGGTCGGGACGGGCGCGAACGGAGCATCGCTCGGTGCCGACATGGTCCGCAGCGGACTGTCGGTCACCTTCGTCGAGCAGTGGCCCGCGCACGTCGAGGCGATGCGCGAGCACGGCCTCACCGTCAACTTCCCGGACGGCACGGTGGAGAACACGTCGGTGACCGCGTACCACCTCTGTGAGGTGGCGGAACTGCGTCGGCCGTTCGACATCGTGTTCACCAGCGTGAAGACCTATGACACCCGCTGGGCGGTCGAACTGATCAAGCCACTGTTGCACGAGCAGTCCGTCGTCGTCGGTCTCCAGAACGGCATGACGATCGACGACGTCGCCGACATCGTCGGGCCCGACCGCACGGTCGGTGCCGTATTGGGCATCGCCGCCAACATGTTCGAGCCCGGGGTCGTCAACCGGCAGGTGTCGCGCAGCGACACCTGGACCACCGTCGGCGCGTTCGCCGGAGGCCACACCCCGCAGGTGGACCGGGTCCAGGCCGTCCTGTCGACGGCTGCGGTGACCGAGACGTCGACCGACATCCGCGCGTCGAAGTGGATGAAGCTCCTCGCCAACATTCCCGAGATGCTCCCGTCGGCCATCCTCGGGGCACCGCTGCTCACCGCGGTCCACGTCCCCGGTGTCAGGGAGACCATGAACGAAGCGTCTCGCGAAGCGTACGCCCTGGCAAGGGAACTCGGCATCGCCATGGTGCCGATCTTCGGGATGACCGCCAGGGACGTGCCCGACTCCGATCAGTACGCGCTGGACCTCCTCGATGCCGTCCTGAAGTCCTACTCGCTGGAGGACACCCGCGTTGCAGTGCTGCAGGATTGGGACAAGGGCCGGCACGCCGAACTCGACGCCTACAACGGCTACATCGTCGAGACCCGTCGCAAGCTCGGGGGCAGCGCACCGGTGAACGAGGCCATCCTGCAGATCGCCAACAGGATCGAATCGGGAGACCTGGCACCGAGTCTGGACAACGCCGATCTGTTGGTCGCCGCCGGCGCTCTCGCTCACTGACGAGGCGCCGGGCGCACCTCTAGATCAGGATCGTGAGTGGGTTCTCGATCCGTCTGACGAAGGCCGACATCCATTGGGCCGCGACAGCGCCGTCGATCACCCTGTGATCGGCCGACAGCGTGACGGTCATGACGGTGGCGGTGCCGAGCTCGCCGTCGATGACAACGGGACGCGGTGCGGCACCCCCCACGGCGAGGATGCCGGACTGCGGCGGGTTGAGGATCGCCGAGAACTCGCTCACGCCGTACATTCCGAGATTGGACACCGAGAAGCTGCCGCCCTCGAGTTCCGCCTGCTTGAGCCGGCCCTCGCGGGCGCGGTGCGCGAGGTCGGCCACGGTGGCCGCCACGACGGACAGCGGCATACCGTCCACGCCCCGCAACACCGGGGTGAGCAGACCGCCGTCGACCGCAACGGCGACCGCGATGTCGACCTTGTCGAAACGCCGTAGTGACGTCTCGTTCCAGATCGCGTTGGCCTCCGGCACGTCCGCGAGCGCTCCGGCGACGGCCTTCACCACGAAGTCGTTGAGCGAGACCTTCACCGCGGCAGCCGCGTTGACCGAACGGCGCAACTCGATGAGCGCATCCACCCGACAGTCGGCCTTGACGTAGAAGTGCGGCACGGTGGTCTTGCTCTCGGTGAGACGCCTCGCGATCGCCTTGCGCATGCCCGTGAGTGGGATGTCGGTGAAACCGTCTTCTGCCACCGGCGATGGCTTCGAGGGTGGCGCCTGCGGCTCGGCGGCCGGGGCGGGTTCCGCGGCAGCCAGGCGGTCCAGGTCGCGACGCACGATGCGCCCGCCTGGTCCGGTTCCCGCCACGGTGGTGAGGTCGATGTTGTTCTCGCCGGCCAATTTCCGGACCAGAGGGGTCGCAAAGAGGCGTTTGCCGTTGGTGCCCGACGGCGCCTCGGGCGGGGCCTGACGACCGGGTTCGGAAGTCTGCTGGTTCGCCGCCGCGCGCACCGGTGCGGAGTCGCGCTGCGACTCCGCCTCGAGCACGGGAGCGCCGGAGTCCGGATCGGCCATGGTGGCATCGGCCTCCAGTCCGGCGTCGGCGTCTGGTGTGCTCGGGGCGGCACCCGCCGGTTGACCGGCCCCGCTCTCTCCGTCATCGAGGCTCTCCCCGGGAGCCAGCACGATCGCGATCGGGTCGCCGACGGCGACGGTGGCACCCGGCTCGGCGATCAACCGACCCAGCACGCCGTCGACCTCTGCCGACAGTTCGACGACGGCCTTCTCGGTCTCCACCTCGGCCAGCGCGTCGCCGACCTTGATCTCCTGGCCGGTGGCGACCAGCCATGACTGGATCACGGCCTCGGTGACGTTGGCCAGTACCTCCGGCATCCGTACCACGGTGGGCATCAGCGGTCACTTCCCGTCGTCTGGTTCGCCACGGGCTGTCCCATGCCGACACGGATCTTCTCCAGGCCGGCGACGATCTCCTCGGTACCCGCAATCGCGGCGCGCTCCAACACCTTCGAGATGCTGGGTGACGCCTCCCCTCCGGACACCCGCTCGATGGGTTGATCCAGCCAGTCGAACAACCGCCGCTGGATCTCGTCGGCCAGCCACCCTCCGTAGGAACTCCCGCGCGCGCCCTGCTCGACGATCAGCACGGCGTTGGTCTTCTTCACGCTGGCGATGATGGTGTCCCAGTCGATCGACGCACGGTCCAGCCAGCGGAGGTCGATCAATTCGGCGTCAACGCCGGTCTGTTCGATGGCCTCGGCGCATCGCGCGACCATCGACAGGTAACTGATGACCGTCACCTCCGTACCGTGTCTGCGAATCGCCGCCCGCCCCGGTGGGATCACGTAGTCGAGATCGCCCTCGGGTACCTGGTCGGCCTTGGGGTAGAGGTCGATGTGTTCGATCACCAGTACCGGATCCTGCAGGGCCAGTGCGGCGTTCATCAGCCCCACGTAGTCCGCGGCGGTCGACGGCGCCGCGATCCGCCAGCCGGGGCTGCTGGAGAAGATTCCGGCCGGGTCCATCAGATGCTGGGAGCCGTAGCCCGACCCCATCGCCACCTTGGTCCGCAGCACGAACGGAACCGGGTTCTCGCCGCCGAACATGTGCCGCGCCTTGCCGATCTGATTGAACACCTGATCGGCGGCCACCCACATGAAGTCGGGGTACATGAACTCGACGACGGGGCGGAACCTGCCGTCGAGCGCCAGCCCGCCCCCGACGCCGGTGAAGGCGTTCTCGCTGATCGGCGTACCGACCACCCGGTCGTCGCCGTACTTCGCCAGACCCTTGGTGGCGCCGTTGGTGCCGCCGCCGAGCCGGTGCACGTCCTCGCCGAAGACCACGATGCGCTCGTCGGTCTCCATGCGTCGGTCCATCACGCCGGCGACCGCTTCGACGAACTTGACCTTGCGCCAGGGCCCTTGGTGGTCGAGGGGATCCAGTGCGGCCATCTCGTCGAGCTCGCTGGCGTCGCCACGGACCCCGACGTCGACGAATCCCGGGTCAGGCCAGAGCTCTTCGCGGATACGGCGCTTGCCGTCCTTGTCGGGGTCGGGTTCGGTGAGCTCGGCGGTCACGGCCCTCATCGCTTCCTGCGCCTGGGTCCGCACCGATGCGACGCCAGCCTCGTCGATGAGGCCGAGCCCGATCATCTCGCGCGCCATCCGCTCCAGCGGATCACGTTGCCTCCACTCGGCTTCCTCCTCCTTCTGGCGGTAGCCGAAGGCACTTCCCGGGTATGGGCCGTTCTGGTGGAAGAACCGGTACACCTCGGCTTCGACCACAGCTGGGCCCTCCCCGCTGCGCATCCGCTCGGTGGCCTGCTGCGTCGCCAGGTGCACGGCGAGCGGATCCATCCCGTCGACGCGCCAGCCCGGTATGCCGAAGCCCTGCCCGCGTACCGAAAGCCTTGTGTCGGCGGTGATCTCGTCGACGTGCGTGGAGACGGCGTAGAGGTTGTTCTCGATGAAGAAGCAGAACGGCAGCTTCCACACCGCCGCGAGGTTCATCGTCTCGAGCACCGAGCCGATCTGGCTGGAGCCGTCGCCGAAGTAGCTGATGGTCAGATCGGTCGTGCCGCTGTGCTTCTGCGCCCAGGCATTCCCGGCGCCCATCGGCACGCCGCCACCGACGATGGCATTGGTGCCCAGGGCACCCGCCTCGAACCACTGCAGGTGCATCGAGCCGCCGCGGCCCTTGCAGTACCCCTGCGCCAATCCGAGGATCTCGGCGAGGGTGCGCTGCAGCACCCGTTGGATCTTGGGTGTCACCACGGCAGCCGGATCGAGTGCGCCGCCGCTGACGTGTGTCAGCGCCTTGGCGAGGAATTGGTGGTGGCCGCGATGGGAGCCGTTGACCGCGTCCGTGGAACGCAGTCCGACGATGGATCCGACCGCGCCGCCTTCCTGCCCGATGCTGGAGTGCGCGGGACCGTGCACCAGGCCCTCCCCCGCGAGCTCGAGCACGGTCTCCTCGAAGGCACGAATCAGGTGGAGTTCGACGAGCATCGTCGCGAGCAGGGCCGGGTCGGCGGCCTTCCAGTCGTCCTCGGTCGTCGTGAGTTGAACCCAGGGCGCATTCGTCTCAAGGCTGCGTTCGAGTGGCATGGACCCTCATCTCCGTTCGTGGTCAGCGCTCGAACCAGAGTGAGCGCGACCACACCAACATAACCCTATTGGATCCAATTTGGCCATACCCACCCGCCATATGCCGATTGCAGGCCTATCCTCGCAATCATTGGATCCATCAACGTGAGGAGTGACATGCCTTTGCCAGGCCTGGTCGGCACCGACCACATCGGATTCACCGTGCCGGATCTCGAAGAGGCCCACGACTTCTTCGTCCGGGTCCTCGGATGTACCCACGTCTACTCGCTGGGTCCGTTCGAGCACGACGACGACTGGATGCGCGAGCATCTCAACGTGCACCCCCGCACGGTGATGCGCCAGTTGCGCTTCTACCGCTGCGGCACCGGAGCCAACTTCGAGGTGTTCTCCTACGAGCCCGCGGACGGGCAGGCCCCGATCCCGCGCAACAGCGACATCGGGGGTCACCACCTCGCGTTCTACGTCCACGACCTCGACGCTGCCGTCGATTACCTTCGGGCCGAAGGGATTCGCGTTCTCGGTGATCCGACCCCGAGCCGTCACGCGAGCGAGGGGCAGCGCTGGGTGTACTTTTTGAGCCCGTGGGGCATGCAGTTCGAGCTGGTGAGCTTCCCGAACGGCAAGGCCTACGAGAAGGAGGCCGAGGTGTTGCTGTGGAACCCGAACAAGCCGGCGGAGTGACCCGCGTCCGCGACGGGGTCACCGGCACCCGCGTCGCGAACGAACTCCGTTCGGCCATCCTGCACGGCGCCCACCCACCGGGTACGCGGTTGCGCCAGGAGGAACTCGCCGCGCAGTTCGGCGCCAGCCGGGTGCCTGTGCGGGAGGCGCTGCGCATCCTGCAGGCCGAGGGGCTGATCACCACGGTGGCCAACACCGGCGCGTGGATCGCCCGCCTGAGTCTCGACGAGTGCGTCGAGCTGTACCAGGTGCGCGAGCGTATCGAACCGCTCCTGCTGCGCTACAGCATGCCCGCGCTGAACGCCGATCAGGTCGATCGGCTCACCCAGCTCGTCGAGGAGATGGCGCGCGCCCGCGACGTCGAGGAGTTCCTCGAACTCGACCGGGCGTTCCACCTCGGCACCTACGCGGGTGCGGACACCAGCTTCCTCGGCCCGACGGTGCTGCGACTGTGGAACACCACCCAGCACTACCGGCGCGCCTTCACCCGACTTCTCGATCTCGACGGCAACCGGATCCTGCACGACGAACACCACATGCTGGTGACGGCGATCCGCGAGCAGGACGGCGAGGAAGCCGAGCGTGTTCTGCTGGGCCACATCAGGCGCACCCGCCTGCAGTTGGCGCGCCACCCGGAGGTGTTCGCATGATCCGTATGGCGGCCTGAGGCCCTCAGTGCTCGCGGCCGTGCACGAACCAGATGCCCTCGAACTGGACCGGTCCGGGATTGCGCAGCACGTGGGGGATGCTCGAGTCGAAGCCGAGTGACTCGCCCTCTCGCAGCAGGAAGACCTCGCCGCCGACGGTGATCTCGATCTCGCCCGCCACCACGAAGCCGTATTCGTACCCGTCGTGGGTCGAGAGGTGATCACCGTCGCTGGACGTGGCGCCGGGCGCATACGTGATCTTCATGAAGTTGACACCGTGTTCCGGTGTCGCAGCGAGGCGCTCCCACACCACGCCCTCGGCCATGGTCAGGGACGAGCGGTGCGAAGGGTGCACCACGGACACCCGGTTCGCGTATTCGGTTGGCCGCCAGGCGTGCACCGGATCCATCCGGCCGTTCGATCCGGCGGAGCCGTTGGCCCGTCTTCCCTTGCGAACGGCGGCGATCGGGGCCGCGGCCTCGTCGGCCGCCTCGAACAGTTCGTCGACCGAGACATTCAGCAGTTGCGAGAACGCATACAAGGTCGCGACCGAGGGCTGGGACTTGCCGTTCTCGATCTGGGAGACCAGCGACGGGGACACGTCGGCCTGGCGCGCGAGTTCGCGCAGTGAGACGCCGGCCCGCAGCCTGATGGCCTTGAGTCGCTGACCCAGTTGATCCATCGTCGTCCCTGCCCTAGCCGGTATCGGAGATGTCTGAGATTAGCAGCACTGTACGCCGCGCGCCCGCAACTCCGGATTGACGTGGCCGACAGGCGGTTCCCGGACCATCCGCCGCCTTCAGATTATCCCGTTGTTCATCTACACTGAACATTCACGTTGCAGGCGTGAATCTGCAATGCGCCCACGATGGAGGGAATCTCATGACCGTTGACTCGACGACTCCTGACTCGAACCGGGGCCGCGCACTGGTCGTCGGGGTGACCGGAATCGTCGGCCAGGCAGTGGCACGCACCCTGCTCGCCGACGGCCGGGAGACATTCGGCCTGTCGCGCAGCGGTTCCGCGCCCGACGGGGTCACCGCGGTCAGGGCCGACCTCGGCGATCCGGCCGGGCTCTCCCGTGCGCTCGACGGGGTGAACCCCGAACTCGTCGCGATCACCGCATGGACCCGCAAGGACACCGAGGCCGAGAACATCGCCGTCAACGGCGGTGCGGTGCGTGATCTGCTCGCCGCACTGGAGCCGTCCGGGTCGGTGAGCCACGTCGCGCTGATGACCGGTCTCAAGCACTATCTCGGCCCGTTCGAGGCCTACGCCACCGGCGAGATGCCGGACACTCCGTTCCACGAGGAGGAGCCCCGCCTCGACACCCCCAACTTCTACTACGCCCAGGAGGACGAACTCTTCGGCTCGGCCGAGCGCAACGGGTTCACCTGGAGCGTGCATCGCGCCCACACCGTCTTCGGCTTCGCCACGGGCAATGCCATGAACATGGTGGCGACGCTGTGCGCGTACGCCGCCATCTGCCGGAAACGGGGGTTGCCGTTCGTCTTCCCGGGTTCGGAGACTCAGTGGAACGGCGTCACCGACGTGACCGACGCGGAGCTGCTGGCCGAGCAGATCGTCTGGGCGGCAAGCAATGACGCCGGTCACGATCAAGCGTTCAACATCGCCAACGGCGACACGTTCCGGTGGCGTTGGCTGTGGCCGCAGATCGCCGACCATTTCGGGCTGACGTGGGAGGGCTTTTCAGGCGAACCCCGCACCCTGGAGACGGCGATGGCCGACATGGCGGACACGTGGCGCGAGATCGCCGACGAACACGACCTGGTGGAACCGGACCTCTCCCGGGTGGCCTCGTGGTGGCACAGCGACGGTGACCTCGGCCGCGACATCGAGGTTCTCACCGACATGAACAAGAGTCGCAAGGCGGGCTTCACCGGCACGCGCGACACCAGGGACAGCTTCTTCGACTACGCCGAACGGTACCGCGCAGCGCGGGTCACCCCGTGAGCTGAGCGCTCAATTCGATGTGCGCCTTGATCGTCGACTGGGGGTGCTGGGCGGCCTCGAGTGCCGCGACGGCGTCGTCGATGGTGAAGCGCTGGGTCACGATGCCCGTCAAATCGATACCGCTGTTGGCCAGGAAACGCAGCGTCTCGGGCCACACTCCCGGCGACCCGATCGAACCGGTGATGCGCAGCTCCTTGGACTGGATCAGTCCCAGCTTCGCCGGCGCCTCCCTGCCGACGTCGATGCCGATGTAGGCCACGCGGCCCCGGAACGTCACCAGCTCGAGTGCGCGCGCCATCACCTCGGGCCTGCCGCTCGCCTCGACCACCAGGTCGGCTCCACCTCTGCCTGGCGCGAGGGTGGCCAGGACGTCGTCGACATCGTCGGGAGCGACCGCATGGTGCGCGCCAAGGGATGTCGCGGACATCCGCCGATCGGGGGACGGTTCGGCGACGACCACCACGGCGCCCATCGCCACCGCAGCCGCCACCACCGCGAGTCCCACCGGTCCTGCACCGAGCACCACGACCGTGTCGCTGGCGTCGACACCACCTGCTCGCACCAACGCGTAGTACGCCACGCTGAACGGCTCGACCAGCGCGCCCATGGTGTGGGACAGCCCGTCGGGCAGGCGGTGCAACCATTCGGGGCGGGCGACGAAGAACTCCGCCGCGGCGCCGCTGATCGAGAACCCGAAATGGTCATCGCCGATCACGCATTCCCCGACCACCCGGTCACCGGAGGCCAAGCCGGTCACCTTGTCCCCCACCGCCACGACCTCACCCGACCACTCGTGCCCGGGGATCAGTGGATAGGCGAACGGGATGATGTAGCGGCCCTCCAGCAACTCGATGTCGGAATGGCACACGCCCACCGAGCGGGCGGCCACCAACACCTCGTCGTCGCCGATCCGTGGAACGCTCAACTCCGCCACCGTGGCCACGCCGCGCTCCCGATACTGCAATGCCTTCACGTGCGCTCCTCCGTCGTCGCGCCACGCGGATCGAAGAGCACCTTGCCCTCCAACTTCCCGGTGGCCAGTAGTTCCAGCTGTTCGGGCAGGTCCTCCAGTGGATGCACCGACTCGAAGACCTCGCTCGCGAGATCGGTCCCCGACAGGATGTCCAGTGCGGCGCCGAGGTCGTCGCCGCACACGTGCGCCAGCGTCGTCACGATCGAGATCTCCCGCATCACCAACGTGTGGATGTCGACCTCCTGCTGCCGCGACGGCAGTCCGACCTGCAGGACCGTTCCGCCGGTGCGCACCATCGCGATCGCGTTGTTCAATTGCCCTGGCGCGCCGCTGGCTTCGATGACGACCTCGGCGCCGCGCAGTTCCGACACGGCGTCCGTTCCTGCGGCCACCGTGCCTGCCGCACCGAGTCGCTGCGCCCGGTCCAGCCGCGTGCCCGGGAAGTCGACGACGGTGACCTCGACGTCAGCCAGTGACAGCAGTCCCGCCAACACGAACGATCCGATGGCGCCCGCGCCGATCAGGACCACGCGATCTCCGTCCGAGGCCCCAGCCCGTCTCGCCGCGTGCAGCCCGACGGCCATGGGCTGGGCGAGTCCCGCGCTGTCCAAGGACATCCCGGCGGGCACCCGGGTGAGAATCCCGTCGGGGACCGACACGTACTCGGCCATCCCGCCGCCGGTGTTCAGGCCCAATGTGTAGTAGACGTCGCACAGGTTGGTGCGACCCTGCAGGCACCGAACACATCTGCCGCACGACACGCCCGCACCCGAGGCGACGACGTCGCCGAGTGCGAAGCGTCCGTCTTCGGCCGCCTCGACGACCTCGCCGACGAATTCGTGGCCGAGGATCATCGGCCCGCTGTGCGCCGTGACCGGGTGAACGCGGTTGACGGGGAACGTCTTCGGGCCGCTGGACCATTCCGTGGCATCGGTGCCGCACACCCCGCTGCGCAGCACGCGCAGCATGGCCTCACCGGGCCTGCGGACGGGTTCGGGCACGTCTTCGACGCGCACGTCGTGCGCGCCGTGGTAGACCGACGCGCGCATCAGCCCTCTTCACCCCGGCCGGCGACGGTGTTGAGATGCGACTGCGAATTGCGCACCACAGGAAGCTGCCCACCGACCGAGTAGTACCGCTGCCCGGTGACCAGGAGCTCTTCGGCGGGGAACTTGGTGACCACCTCGCAACCGGTCGCCGTCACCACCACCTCCTCCTCGATGCGCGCGGCGCCGATACCGTCGGCCGACGGCCAGTAGGTCTCGAGGGCGAAGAACATGCCTTCGACGAGCACCTCGGGATGGTCGAGGGACACCAATCGCGAGAAGATCGGCTTCTCCCAGATCGACAGGCCGACACCGTGGCCGTACTGCAGGGCGAAAGCCGCCTCCTCGTCGGGGAATCCGAATTCCTGGGCGGTCGGCCAGACCGAGACGATGTCGGCGGTGGTCGCACCGGGACGCACCAGGGCGATGGCACGGTCCATGTATTCGCGTGCCCTGGTGTAGGCGTCGTGCTGGGCACTGCTGGCCGAGCCCACCGCGAAGGTGCGGTAGTAGCAGGTCCGATATCCGTTGTAGCTGTGCAGGATGTCGAAGAAGGCGGGGTCCCCCGGCCGGATGATCCGATCGGAGTACACGTGCGGGTGCGGCGAGCAGCGCTCACCCGAGATCGCGTTGACGCCCTCGACGTACTCCGAACCGAGGTCATAGAGGGTCTTGGCGACCAGGCCGACCGTCTCGTTCTCCCGGACACCGGGTCGCAGGAACTCGTAGAGCTTGTCGTAGGCCGAGTCGACCATCGAGGCGGCCTGCGTCAGCAGGGAGATCTCGTCGGGTGTCTTGATCGATCGCGCATTCAGGAAGACCTGTTGACCGTCGACGACGTCGATCCCGGCCTTCTGCAGGGCGAAGAGCACGGGTAGCTCGACCACGTCGACCCCGAGCGGCTCGCCGAGCAGTTCGAAGCGTTCCAGTTCGCGCTTGATCTTGCGGGCCACCTCTTCGGCGATCCCCGCGTCCGGGTTGAACGCCCCGCGGAGAGTCGAAATACCGGCTCGCGCACCGGATTCGATGCGCGGCCGGACCGCGCCGTGATGCGGCGCGTGAGGGTCGGCATCCATCTCGGCCGTCGTCGTCGACAGCCACGGGTTGTACAGCTGGTGATGCCGGGCCGCGGAGCCGAAGTCCCAGACGATCGGATCGGAGTTACGCGTCAGCAGGGCGAACCGGATCATCTTGTCCATCGCCCAGGTGCCGATGTGCGTCGCGGACATGTAGCGGATGTTGGAGAAGTCGAAGGCCAGTACGGCGCCCAGATCGGACTTCTCCAGTTCCACCCTCAGCCGCGCGAGGCGTTCCTCGCGGAGGCGATCGAAGGAGATGCGTTGTTCCCAGTCGACGGCGTTGGTTCCGAATGTCGCTGTGCCAGTGTCCATGTGAAGGTCCCTTCGGTAGCGTGCGCCTAGACGCGGATGCCGCGGCGCCAGCGCGCAACGGTGTAGAGCACTGCGGCGACGAGAATCAGTGCGCCCTGGAAGAAGTACTGCGCGGCGGAGCCGAGGTTGAGCACCGCGGTGGCATTGAGCACCTGCTGCAGAGCCACCGCACCCACCAGTGTGCCGATGAACGTGCCGCGGCCGCCGAGCAGGCTGGTGCCGCCGAGCACGACGGCCGTGACGCTGGTCAACGTGAAGGCCGACCCCTGGGCGGGGTCACCGATACCGTACTGCCCCATGAACATCAGCGCACCGAGGAACACGAACAACGACGAACCCACGTAGGCCAGGATGACGGTTCGGTTGATGCCGATGCCGATCCGGCGAGCGGACGGTTCGTCCGAACCGACCGACCGCAGATTCCAGCCGAGTCTGCGGCGGCGGAGCACGTACTCCATCCCGACCGCCAGGACGACGAAGACCACGAAGGCGATCGGCAGGGGGCCCACGCGATAGTTGACCGCGTTCTGGAAGGCGGTGCTGACGTAGCCGTCCTGGGTGGGCCGTAGCAGGAACGCGACACCGCCGAGGGCGATGTAGAGCGTCAGTGTGGCGGCGATCGGCGTGAATTTGCCGAAGCGGATGAGTGATCCGTTGATCGCGCCCACCGCGGCCGCGACGGCCAGCATCACCACCAGACCGAGGACGACGGTTGCCACCGACGCACCGTCGACGACGAAGAACGACGAGATCACCACCAGCAGCCCGGCGAGCGGACCCACCGACAGGTCGATGCCGCCGATGAGCAGCGCGATGGTCTGCCCCATCGCGATCAGCCCGATCGCCGTGGCGGCGGTCAGGATCGTCGAGACGTTGAAACTCGACAGGTAGCGCTCGCTTCCCGGCGCGATGCAGGCGCCCAGCACCACCATCAGCACCACGAGCAGCATGGCCGGCGAGTAGTCCCCCGCAAGCAGGCGACGGAAGCCCGAACTGCCCGCCTCGCGTTGCGCTGCGGCGACCGACACCGTCTCGGCCGTGGACGTGACGGCGGCCGAGACGATGCGTTCCTCGGTGACGTCGGCTCCCACGAGGGTCTCCACGACGTGGCCGCGCGACATCACCAGCACCTGGTCGCAGAGACCTTCGAGTTCCTTGGCGTCCGAGGACGCCACGATCACGGGCACACCTCGTTCCGAGGCGCCCCGCAGGATGCCGTAGATCTCGGCACGCGCTCCGACGTCGACGCCCTGGGTCGGTTCGTCGGCCACCAGCAGCACCGGCTCCGAGAGCAGGGCGCGTGCGATGACCACCTTCTGCTGGTTGCCGCCGGACAGGGCCGAGACGGCGGCCTCCATCGACGGGGCCTTGACCGAGAGCGAACCCAGTGAGGCACCGACGGCGTCGTTCTCGCGGCGGCGATTCATCAGCGGTCCGCTGGTGAACGACTTCAGTGCGGTCAGCGCGGCGTTCTCCCGCACCGACAGGCTCATCGCCAGGCCTTCGGCCTGCCGGTCGGCGGGCACGAAAGCACTGCGGTGCAGCAGACTTCGCGCGTCGTGCGCCCCGTCGCCGACCGTCACCGTTCCGGTGAAGCTCTCCAACCCCGCCAGCGCCCGCAGCAGTTCGCTCTGCCCGTTGCCGACGACCCCGGCGATCCCGACGATCTCACCGGGCGCGGCGGACACCGATATCGCGTCGAAGCCGGGTCCGCAGAGCCCGTCGATGACCAGGTTCGGCCGATCGTCGGGCTGACCGATGTGCTTGTCGGGGAACGTCGAGTCCAGCTTGCGGCCCACGATGAGTTCCAGCAGTTCGCCGTCGGTGATCGCAGCCACGGTCGAGGTGCCACGCACCCGGCCGTCGCGCAGCACCGTCACCCGGGTCGCCAGCTCCCGCACCTCGGCCATCCGGTGCGTGATGTAGACGACCGCGGTGCCCTGTGCGACGACGTCGCGGATCCGGCGGAAGAGCATGTCGGCCGCATCCGCCGCCAGGGGGGCCGTGGGCTCGTCCAGCACGAGGATCCGTGGCGTCACGGCGAACCCCTTGGCGATCTCCAGTAGATGCTTCTCCGCCAGTGTCAGGGACTCGACGCGATCGCCGAGGTGGACGTTCAGTCCCACCCCGTCGAGGATGGCGCGCGCCACCTCGTTGGTCGGCCCGTCGGCGAAGACCTCGTCGGGCAGTGCGACCTGGAGGTTCTCCAGCACCGTCAGATCCGGTAGCACCGCGGGATGCTGGTGGACGATCGAGATACCCAGTCCGGCAGCGGTTTTGGGATCCAATCCGGTGACGACCTCGCCGCGCACCGTGATGGTGCCCGCGTCGGGGATGACGGCACCGGTGGCGACACCCATCAGCGTCGACTTGCCCGCTCCGTTCTCACCGAGGACGGCGTGCACCTCCCCGGGCAACACCACGAGCGACACATCGGTGAGTGCGGCGACGCCGGCGTAGTGCTTGGAGACACCCGCCAGCTCGAGGGCGGTGTCCTCGGTCCTTTCGACGGTCAAGACGTCGACGTTCGGTTGAGTCACTGGATCGTCCTTCGTCTCGTCAGCTCAGCCATCGAGCTTCGCCTGCTGATCACCGGGCATCGTCGCGGACAGGTACGTGTCCGGGGGGAGGTCGTGACGGCACTGGACCGGCTTGGCGGGGTCGGTCGAGTCCTCGAAGACAGGTCCCTTGAACGCCTTCTCGGCCGGAGGCCGGCCGCCCGTCGCCAGCGCCACCGCGTGCTGAATGGCCAACCGCACGTTGTCGTTTCCGGTTGCCACCGTGATCATCTTGAACGGGTCGGACTTCTGGCTGTCCGCCCAGAAGCAACTCAGGGAGTTGCCGTCCGAGGTCGCCAGCGCGGGGATCGGCCGTCCACTCTTGGTGAACAGCGGCAGGGCGCTGACCAACGTGGGCCCGAAGTCGGACACGATCACGTCGATCTTGGGGTACTTGGCGATGTCGGCGGTGAGAAGTTGCTGGGTCAGCGTCGGATCCCAGTTGGTCGGCTGGAACGGCGTCTGCCCGATGAACCTGTAGTCGGAGCCCAGATCGCCTGCCAGGGCCTCGTATTCGGTGGTGCTCTGGCTGGACCCCGCGGGGCCGCCGAGGAACAGGATGTTGGCGCCCTTGGGGACGTTCTTCTTGATCCAGGCCGCCCAGTTGTGGGCGTCGTTGGCGAAGTCGTCACCGATCCACTCGTCGTAGTTGACGCCGGCCTGGCCACCGGGGTCGACCCGATAGGGAACCGTGACGACCCCTTCCTGGTGCGCGGCCGTCAGGGCGGGCAGCACCGCCTTACCCGCGTCGGGGAAGACCACCATCGCGTCGACCCCCGCGGCCACCATGCCCTTGATGTCCGAGATGGCCTTGAGGGTGTTGCCCTGACCGTCGGCGTAGCGAAAACTCTTCACGCTGGGGCATTTCGCGGTCTCTTCCATACCCGTCGCCGTCGCCACCAGTCGCCAGCTGTTGCCGCCGTTGCCGTCGAGCAGACCGAATTTGATCGGCTTGGGACCACACCACGACGGAATCTGCTGTGGGGCAGCCGCATCGCGGACAGCCGGTGCTGCGTTCTGCGAGCTGGACGAGCAGCCACCCACGAGGGCGACCGCTGCGGCGATCGATCCGATCACGATTGTCGACCGTGGAGTCATGGGTTTCGTCTTCCTGGCGATTCGGTTGTCGGCCTGGTCTGGAGGCCGGCGTGGATCAGGCGGGTGCCGCAGCGGGTGTGGACCGCGTGGTGAACGGCGTGAGGATCGCGCCCCAGTTGAGCGTGTAGAGCGAGATGCCGACCGCCAGCGCGGCAGCCTGCACCAGCGGCGAGATGGCCGAGGAGACGCCGAGCACGCTGACGAACTGGATGAGCTGCTGGAGGAAGACGGCCGCGATGACCGTCGGCAGCGCGAAACCGCGCCCACCGAGCAGCGACGTGCCGCCCAGGACGACGGCCGCGATCGATGGGAGCAGGTAGTTGTCACCCGCATAGGCGGACGGCATCGACGTGATGCCCGCGATGAGAATGCCTGCGAGGCAGTACAACAGCTGCGCCCACACGTAGGCCAGCGACTGGTGCAGACGAATCCGGAGGCCGGCTGCGCGTGCCATCCGCCGATTCGCGCCGATCGCCTCGAAACGGCGTCCCGCGACCGTGCGCTTGACGAACACCGCGACGACGATCAGCGCGGCGACCGCGAAGAACACCGAGTTCGGGATCCCCAGCGTCGACCCACCTCCGATGCGGGCCAACAGATCTGTCGTGGTTCGCGGACGTCCGCTGGAGATGGCCAGGTTGACGCCGTAGAGCACGGCGTTGGTGCCCAGCGTGGCGATGATCGGATTGAGCCCGAGAGCGGCGATCAGGACTCCGCTGAGCAGCCCCGCGACGACGGCGAAAGCCAGGGCCAGCGCGATGGCGGGAACCAGAAGGGATCCGTTCCCATTGGGGATGTGGGTGACCATCACGACGGCCAGGGAGATGCCGCCCGCGACACTCAGGTCGATGCCACCCTGCTGCACGACGAGCATCTGCCCGAGGCCGGCGATCGCGAGGACCGCCGCGACCGGGAGCATGCCCGACAGCGACGTGAACGACACACTCGCGGGTTCGACGACCGCGCTGACGAGGAACAACAGCACGGTCGATGCGCCGACGGTCGTCAGGCCTTTCGACAGGGAAACCCGCGCGAATCTCGGCTTCTCGTCGATGCGATCCGACCGCGGATGTGTTGTCGACATGTTGGCTTCGCCTCCACTGTGACGACGTTGGACGTCTCGTCACCGTTGTGAACAGGGTCACTCTCGAATGTTCAGTCGTACTGTACGGTGTCACATGGAAACGCACAAGGTGGTCGACGTGCTGCGTGAAGCAGCGATCTGGAGACGGAGTCGGTAGGGATGCGAGCCGGCCTCGGGGCGAATGCCATGGAGCCTCAGCAGCGCCGGACGAGGGGCTCTCGGGACACGCGATGCGTGGTTCTCGCGTGACTTCCGGGCTTCGATGCTCGCCAGAAGTCGTGCGTCACGGGAATTCTCGCGTGACGGTGAAAACCGCCGCTGAAACAGCGGTTATGAAGTGGAGCTAAGGGGATTCGAACCCCTGACCCCCACACTGCCAGTGTGGTGCGCTACCAACTGCGCCATAGCCCCGGATGTCGTGCTCACCGAAGTTACACCACGACCATCGTCCTCTCAAAATCGCAGGTCACGGGCATTCGCCGCCGGCCTCCGGGCCGAGCGGACGGACCTCCGTGCGCTCGCGCATCACCTGCGGGCGGGTTTCGGGCGCGAACACCCATCCCACGCAGGCCAGGCCCAGGATGACGCCGCTGACCAGGAACGCCCAGCCGTACGAGGTGTACTGCGCGATCAACCCGACCAGCAGCGATCCGCCGATCGACCCGAAGTCGGCCATCATCTGGAACGTCGCCACCGCGGTGCCGCCGCGCGACTTGCTGCCCACCACATCGGCCACCGCCGCCTGCTGCGGCGAGACGAAGATTCCGGTCGCCGCCCCGGCCACGTAAGCAGCCGCCAGGAACACCGGCAGCGACGTCGTGAAGCCCACCAGGGCAGTCGACAGCGACGCGAGGCTCAGCCCGGCGATCAGCAGCTTGCGCCGCCCGAGCCGGTCCGATAGGTACCCGCTGGGAATCACCACGGAGATGTTGCCCACCGCGAAGGCGGTCAGCGCCACCCCGGCGGCACCGGGGCCACGCCCCAGCACGTCCACCACGAACAGCGGCACCAGCGCGACGCGCAGGCCGAACGATGCCCATCCCGTCGCGAAGTTCGACAGCAGCGCCGCCCGGTACGCCCGGTGCCGGAACACCGCCCGCAACGGCACCGGCGATTCGTCGTCACCGTCCGAGCGCGTGATCACCGTCGAGTGACGCAGGCTGACGAACACCACGGTCGCGGCCACCAGCAGCGCCGCCCCGTAGATCAGGAACGGCGCCGACAGCCCCAGCCCGGCGGTGAGGCTGCCCAGAATGGGCCCGCCGACCGAACCCACCATGAAGCCCGAGGAGAACAGCCCGGCCACCCGACCGCGCGCATCCGGCGGCGAGATACGGATCAACAATCCCAGCGACGACACCGTGAACATGGCCGATCCGATCCCGCCGAGCGACCGGAAAAGCAGGAGCTGCCAATAGGTTTCGGCGAACGCGCATGCCGCGGTGGACAGCGCGACGATCAGCAACCCGCTGATGTAGACGCGCCGCTCCCCCAGCCGCTGCACGAGCATCCCGGCCGGTGGCGCACCGACCAGTCGCATCACCGCGAACGCGGTGATGACGAACGTGGCCGCGCTGATGCTGACACCGAAATGCCGGGCGTATTGCGGCAACACCGGGGCGACCACGCCGTAGCCCAGCGCCACCACCACGTTCGCCGCGACGAGCACCCAGACTTCCCGCGGCAGCCGCGGAGCGGTCGCCTCCCGACAGTCGCCGTCGGCGACCGAACTCACGAAATGACCGCCGACACCACTTCCCGGGCGGCGTCCTGCACCTGCGCCAGATGATCGGGGCCACGGAAGGATTCGGCGTAGATCTTGTAAACGTCTTCGGTGCCCGACGGCCGCGCGGCGAACCAGGCGTTCTCCGTCGTCACCTTCAGCCCGCCCAGTGGCGCGCCGTTGCCCGGTGCCGTGGTCAGCTTCGCGGTGATCGGTTCACCCGCCAATTCGGTGGCACTGACCTGCTCGGGCGAGAGCTTCGCCAGCCGCGCCTTCTGCTCCCGGTTGGCGGGCGCGTCGATGCGGGCATAGGTCGGCGCGCCGTACTGCTCGGCCAGTTCGGCGTACCGCTGCGACGGCGTCGAGCCCGTCACCGCGAGGATCTCCGACGCCAGCAGCGCCAGGATGATGCCGTCCTTGTCGGTCGTCCACACCGAACCGTCTCGGCGCAGGAACGACGCGCCGGCGCTCTCCTCTCCGCCGAAGCCGATCGAGCCGGAGATCAGTCCGTCGACGAACCACTTGAACCCGACCGGTACCTCGACGAGCTTGCGGCCCTGTCCGGCCACCACCCGGTCGATGATCGACGAACTCACCGCGGTCTTGCCGACGGCCGTGTCGGTCGCCCACTCCGGCCGGTGGGCGAACAGGTAGTCGATGGCGACCGCGAGATAGTGGTTCGGGTTGAGCAGCCCACCGTCGGGGGTGACGATGCCGTGCCGGTCGGAGTCGGCGTCGTTACCGGTCGCGATCTGGTACGAGTCGCGATTGGCGATGAGACTGGCCATGGCATTGGGTGAACTGCAGTCCATCCGGATCTTGCCGTCGGTGTCGAGGGTCATGAAACGCCACGTCGCGTCGACGAGGGGGTTGACCACCGTGAGATCCAGGCCGTGCCGCTCGGCGATGGCACCCCAGTAGTCGACGCTGGCGCCGCCCAGCGGGTCCGCGCCGATGCGGATCCCCTCGGCGGCGATGGCGTGGATGTCGACCACGTTGGGCAGGTCGGCGACGTAGGCGTCGAGGTAGTCGTGGCGCTGCGTGCTGGACAGCGCCCGCGCCAACGGCACGCGCTTGACCCCGCGTAGCCCGTCGCGCAGCAATTCGTTGGCCCGCTTGGCGATGACGCCGGTCGCGTCGGTGTCGGCCGGGCCACCGTTGGGCGGGTTGTACTTGAAGCCGCCGTCGCGGGGCGGATTGTGCGACGGGGTCACGACGATGCCGTCGGCCAGCGAGGTGTCCCTGTTCCTGTTGTACGCCAGGATCGCGTGGCTCACCGCAGGCGTCGGGGTGTACCGATCGGCCGAATCGATCATCACGACAACGTCATTGGCGCCCAGCACCTCCAGCGCCGACACCCACGCGGGCTCGGACAGCGCATGGGTGTCGCGGCCGATGAACAACGGACCGGTGGTGCCCTGCGCGGCCCGGTACTCCACGATCGCCTGCGTCGTGGCCAGGATGTGGGCCTCGTTGAACGCTGCGTCCAGACTGGACCCGCGGTGCCCGGACGTACCGAACGCCACCTGCTGATCGATGTTCTCCGGATCGGGCGTCACGGAATAGTAGGACGTCACCACGGATGCGATGTCGATGAGATCTTCAGGTTGTGCCGGTTGACCGGCACGGGGGTTCGCCGCCATGGCTTTGATTCTGCTACGTGCGTGCCCCCCACAGAACACTGGACGGGTGACCAATCGGCATACTCTCCGCCATGGCCTTGGACCGGCGTGAAGTGGCCGCGGTGTTCGCCGGTGGCGCGATCGGCACTCTGGCCCGGGCCGCCTTCGAAGAATTGGCCGTTACCGACCCCGCTCGCTGGCCCTGGCCGACGTTCACGGTCAACATCGTCGGAGCGTTCCTGCTCGGCTTTTTCGTCACCCGCCTGCTGGAGCGCCTTCCGGTGTCGAGTTACCGGCGGCCGTTCCTGGGCACCGGGTTCTGCGGCGGCCTGACGACGTTCTCCACGATGCAGGTGGAGACCGTGAAGATGCTGGAGCACGGCCACGTCGGGCTGGCCGCCGGGTACACGGCGGCCAGCCTGGTCGCCGGCCTCGCGGCCGTGCAGCTGGCGTCCGCCCTCGTCCGCCGGGTACGGAGCCGCGGATGACGACGGCGGTGGTGTGGGTGGGCGTGGCGCTCCTCGGTGGTCTCGGCGCGGTGGCCCGCCTGACTGTCGACAAGGCGGTGTCGCAGCGGACCCGACGGCCGTTCCCGCTCGGCACCCTCGTGGTCAACATCAGCGGGGCGTTCCTACTGGGCCTGCTCACTGGTCTGGCGCTCAACCCACAGCTCGCCCTGTTGGTCGGCACCGGGTTCGTCGGCTCCTACACGACCTTCTCGACGTGGATGCTGGAAACCCAGCGCCTTGCCGAGGAGCGCCAGCTCGTCTCGGCCGCGGCGAACATCGGCGTCAGCGTCGTGCTGGGCCTCGGCGCGGCGTGGCTCGGCCAACACCTCGGAGCTGCCCTGTGACCGAAATGCGGGTTCTGACAGCGTATTTCGCCGAGCGCCGCCGCGTGCACGGTCGGTTCGCCGCCGATGCAATGGTCGATCTCCTCGAGCGCGAGGGCGTGTCGGCGAGTATCACGCTGCGCGGCATCGCCGGCTTCGGGACCACCCACATGCTGCGGGGCGACCGCGCGCTGACGCTGTCGGAGGATCCGCCCGTCACGGTGACCGCGGTCGACAGCGCCGACCGCATCGCCGCGCTGGCCGACGATGTCATCGCGCTGACCGGCCACGGCGTCGTGACCCTCGAGCGGGCGTGGCCGGAGCTGGAATCGCTGCCAGAAGACACCGCGGTGCGGCTGTCGATGCACCTCGGCCGCAAGCAGTCAGCCGCGGGCGGGCCCGCCTACGTGGCGGTGTGTGACGTGCTGCACCGGTGCGGCTTCGTGACCGCGGACGTGTTCCTCGGGGTCGACGGTACGGTGGCGCGGCACCGTCGCCGCGCCCGCTTCGTCAGCCGCAACGCCGACGTGCCTGTCCTGGTCACTGGTATCGGGACGGCTCCCCAGGCGCTGCGGGCGATGTCGGAGTTGCGCGCGGCGCTGCCCGATGTGCCGATCAGCGTGCGGCCGGCGCTGCTCTGCAGGAACGACGGCAGCACGCTCGCGGACCCTCCGGCGACGTGGCCGCTGCAGAAGCTGACCGTGCACAGCTACGAGGACAGTCACCGCGACGGACGGCCCCTGCACCGGGCGCTGACGGCGCAGCTGCGGGCGACCGGCCAGGCCGGTGGCGCGACGGCACTGCGCAGCATGTGGGGTTACCGCGGCACCCGACCACCGCGGGGTGACCGCTTCCTGCAACTCGCTCGCCGGGTGCCGGTCACCACCGTTCTCGTCGGTCCCGCGGCCGCGCTGGCCGCCGACCGGCAGATCATCGACGAGATCACCGCGGAACACGGCGTCGTCACGTGCGAGCCGCTTGCCGTGCTGGTGGCCGTGAGCGGCGACCGCCGCTACCGCAGCGAAGGGTGAACCGTCACGGCTCGGGGTGTGCCGTCTTCTTGCCGAACGGCAAGACGGAGACGATGCCGACCACCAGGGCGCCGATCACCAGGCCGACCACCGCCGAGGCTGCGGTGTTGACCAGCCAGGCCAGCACGGCGCCGACTCCGGCGACGTCGTTGACGTACCCCTCGGCGTGGTGGACCAGGCCGTAGGGCGCGTGCCAGCCGAGCGTGTCCGCGCCGACCAGCAGGATGTGACCGCCGACCCACAGCATCGCGGCGGTGCCCACGATGGAGAGAAAGCTGAGCAGCTTCGGCATGCCGGCGACCAGACCACGGCCGATCCGCTGGACCGCACCGCTGGACCGCTGGGTGAGGGCTAGCCCGGCGTCGTCCATCTTGACGATGCCGGCGACCACGCCGTACACCGCGATCGTGATGACGATGGCGACAACGACGAGGATGACCAGCCGGGGCCAGAACGACTGATCGGCCACCTCGTTCAGCGCGATCACCATGATCTCGGCGGACAGGATGAAATCGGTGCGGATCGCGCCAGCCACCATGGACCGCTCGGCGTCCGGTCCGGCGCTCGCGGCGGGGGTGCCGTGGTCGGCGTGCCCGAGGAACCTGCCGAGCACCTTCTCCGCGCCCTCGTAACACAGATAGGTCGCGCCCATCATCAGGATCGGGGTGAGCAGCCACGGCGCGAACTGGCTGAGCAGCAGCGCCACCGGCAGGATGAAGATGATCTTGTTGCGCAGGGAGCCGATCGCGATCCGCTTGATGATCGGCAGTTCCCGTTCGGCGGCGATGCCGTGCACGTACTGCGGGGTCACCGCGGTGTCGTCGATGACCACGCCCGCCGCTTTGGCTGTCGCGCGCCCGGCCGCTGCGCCCAGGTCGTCCACCGAGGCTGCGGCGAGGCGGGCCAGCGCGGCCACGTCGTCGAGCAGGGCGAACAGCCCTCCGCTCACCTTCTGCCCCTCGCGGTCATGGCCGAAAGACTACCCGCAGCGCGATTGCAGACGGGGCACTCGTCGGCGGGCTCGCGAGCGACCCGCTGGGGGCATCAGCTTTGCTGCTGAACGGACACGCCGAGCAGCGGCGCGACACGCGTGATCGATCGCCCGGGAACCCGCCGCCGTGCTAATTTGCGAAACGGACATCGTCACGTGCGGGGGCGTGCGGCGCATCGACACGCTAGGGGGTGCGACATGCCGAAGGTCGTCCGTCCGTGGCTCACGACCGGGTTGGCCATCGTCGGTGTCGCCGCCGGTTCGGCCGTACCGCTGCCGACGCTTCCGAAATCCGATGTGCGCGTGGAGAACACGGCGGCCCGGGTAGATGCGGTGTCCAGCCCGATCCAGTATTACCCCGAGGTCCTGCAGCGCTCGCTGACGAACGCCCACAGTTTGCTCGACGAGTATCTGGCCGATCCGCTGCCGGTCGTGCGGGCCATCGCCGACACCCAGAACCAGTCCTTCACCGAGGTCGTGGACGCCGCGGTCGCGCTGGACCCGGTGGCATTCACCCACGCCGTGGTGGCGACGGTCGGCCGCCCGACGGCGAGTGCGGCTCGCGTCGTCGGCAGTGGTGAGCCCTTCGCCACCGCGGGCAGCATGATGGTCCGGCTGACGGTCCCGGCGGTCAGCGGCGTGCTCGCCGCCGGCACCGCACTGTCCGATGTGGCGCAGGCGGGTTCGGACCTCGACGTGGTGCACGGTGTCAGCGCCTTGATCAACGTGCCGGGCCGCGTCGCCGACGGGGTCCTGAACGGACAGGTCGACGGCCAGCACGAGCAGTACTTCGGCCTACTGGGCTCAGTCGTGGAAGCCCCTGTGTCGGACGAGATCTCGGGGCCGGTCGACTACCTGATCCGATCGCTGCACGGTATCGGCGACACGATCTCCTCTCCCGGCCAGCACACGGTACCCGCGGCCGAAGGGGTCGCCGGTCCGGATCTGACGGGAGCCCGCGCCGACGCTTCAGGCGCCGGTGGCGGAGATCCGGGCCCTGGTGGCGAGGACCACACGACGACGTCCGACCATCGGACCGGCGCGGAGCCCACACCCACGGAGCACGGTGACGACGCCGACGACGCGCCGACGTCCGAGTCCGCTCAGCCCGCCAAGCCGTCGAAGCCGGCCAAGCACACCAAGACACCCAAGCCCTCCAAGGCATCCAAGCCGGCCAAGGCAGCGACCGACGACCCGTCCGCCGGCGAGTCGTCGAAGGGCGGCACCACCACCAACTGACGCCGGGAGTTTCGACGGTTGGGCACTCGGGTACCAACGGGGGCATCCTGCGACAGATTGGTGGCCCATGAAAACCCATCCGAGGACAGCCCTTGCCGTAGTCGGTGCAGCGACCCTGCTGATGTTCGCGGTGGGTTGCGGTGGCGGCGACGGTGGCAGCTCGTCCAGCACGTCGTCCACGACCTCGACCACGTCGTCGACCAGTGCCACCATGACCACCCCGGCGTCGAGCACCGCACCGACGATGAGTACGAGCCCGGCCCCCGGTGGTGCCCCGGGTGGCGCGACGGGCGGCGGCGGCGCCGATGGTGGCGGCGGCGCCATTCCCGGTGGACCCACCGGCGGCGGTGGCCCCGACGGCGGCGGCGGCTCGATCCCGGGCGGACCCACCGGCAGCGGCGGACCCGGTGGAGGCGGCGGCGCCATTCCGGGTGGACCCACCGGCAGCGGTGGACCCGGCGGTGGCGGCGGCTCGATCCCCGGCGGACCCAGTGGCAGCGGCGGACCCGGGGGCGGCAGCCTGTGCGTGCCCGGTGTCGGTTGCGGCTCGATCCCCTGAGCCGGCCGGTGGCCTCGAAGCGTCCCGCTGTCCTGTTTGACGTCGACGGCACCCTGGTCGACTCGAACTATCTGCACATCTACGCCTGGATGCGGGCTTTCGACGCGGAAGGGGTGCGCACCGATGCGTGGCGGATCCACCGCTGCATCGGCATGGACGGCTCGACGCTGGTCCGCACGCTGTCCGGTGACGCCGGCCAGGACGTCGTGGACCGGCTGAAGGAGCGGCACAGCGAGTACTACCAGGAGTCGTCGCACCTCCTGGCGCCGCTGCCCGGTGCCCGGGACCTGATCCGGCGGATCGCCGATCTCGGCCTGCAGGTGGTGCTGGCCACCTCGGCGCCAGGCGACGAGTTGGAGAAGTTGCGCAAGGTCCTCGACTGCGACGACGTCATCTCGGAGATCACCTCCTCGGAGGACGTCGACACGGCCAAGCCGCAGCCCGACATCGTGCAGGTGGCGTTGCAGCGGGCCGGCGTCGACGTGCACGACGCGGTGTTCGTCGGCGACGCAGTGTGGGATTGCGAAGCCGCGCGGCGCGCCCGGCTGACGTCGATCGGGGTGCTCAGCGGCGGGGTGTCCCGCGGCGAACTCACCGAGGCCGGCGCCGTCGCGGTGTTCGAAGACCCGGCCGACCTGCTGGCTCACCTCGACGAGAGCCCGATCGGATCGCTCGCCGCTAGCGGGTGATCCCGGCAAGCCGGCGCCGCGACGCCAGGCTCTGCACCCGCTGGGGCCACCAGAACCAGCGGCCCATCATGGTGGCGACCGCCGGGGTCATGAACGATCGCACGATCAAGGTGTCGAACAGCAGACCCAGCGCGATGGTGGTGCCGACCTGGGCCATCACCGCCAGGTCGCTGAAGGCGAACGACGCCATCGTGAACGCGAACACCAGCCCGGCGGAGGTCACCACCGATCCGGTGCCTGCCATGGCCCGGATGATGCCCGTCTTGAGCCCGCCGTCCTTCTCTTCCTTGAACCGCGACACGAGGAGCAGGTTGTAGTCCGACCCTACGGCCAGCAGCAGGATCACCGACATCGGCAGCACCATCCAGTGCAACTCCAGGCCGATGAGGTGTTGCCACAGCAGGATCGCCAGGCCGAACGAGGCGCCCAGCGACAGCAGCACCGTGCCCACGATGACCGCCGCGGCGACCGCACTGCGGGTAATGATCAGCATGATCACGAAAATCAAAGTGACAGCGGCTATTCCGGCGATCAGCAGGTCGTAGTGCGAGCCGTCACGCATGTCCTTGTAGGTGGCGGCCGTACCGGCGAGATACACCGTGGCGCCCTCGAGCGGCGTTCCCTTGATGGCTTCTTTGGCCGCGGTCTTGATCGCCTCGACCTTGTTGAGGCCCTCGACCGTCGCGGGGTCGTCCTCGTGGCTGACGATGAAGCGCACCGATTTGCCGTCCGGTGAGATGAACTGGTCGATGCCCTTCTTGAAGTCCTTGTTGGTGAACACTTCCGGTGGCAGGTAGAACGAGTCGTCGTTGCGGGAATCGTCGAACGCCTCGCCCATCGCCGACGAATTCTCCTGCTGCGCGGCCATCTGGTCCTGCATGCTCTTCTGCGACTGGTATGTCCTGAGCATCATCGATTTCATCGACTGCATCGACTCGATCTGGCTGGGCAGCAACTCGACCAGCTGAGGCATCAAGGTGTCGAGGCGTTGCAGGTCGGGCACCAGGTCCGCGATGTCGTCGCTCATCGTGTTGATGCCGTCGAGGGTGTCGAACACCGACCGGATGGCCCAGCACACCGGGATGTTGTAACAGTGCGGCTCCCAGTAGAAGTAGCTGCGCAACGGCCGGATGAAATCGTCGAAATCGGCGATGTGGTCGCGCAATTCGGCGACGTCGAGCGCGGTGTCCGTGGTCTTGACGACCATCTGATGAGTGGTGTCCCGCATCTGCTGGGTGATGCTGTACATCTTCTTCATCGTGTCGATGGTCTTCTGCATCTCGTCGGCCTGGACGAGCATGTCGGACATCCGGTCCTGCTGGTACTTCTGGTTCAGCTGCGTGAGCGTGCCCTGCATGCTCATCTGGAACGGGATGGTGCTGTGCTTGATCGGTTTACCGTCCGGCCGGGTCACCGTCTGCACGCGGGCCACCCCGGGTACCCGGAAAATCGCCTTGGCGATCTTGTCGATCACCAGGAAGTCCGCGGGATTGCGCAGGTCGTGGTCGCTCTGCACCATCAGCAGGTCGGGATTCATCCGCGCGGTTCCGAAGTGCCGGTCGGCGGCGGCGTAGCCGACGTTGGCCGGGATGTCGGAGGGCAGGTAGTTCCTGGCGTCGTAGTTGGTCTTGTAGCCGGGCAGCGTCACCAGCCCGATCAGCGCGAGGGCCAAGGTGCCGGCGAGCACGGGTCCGGGCCAGCGCACCACCATCGTCCCGATGCGCCGCCAGCCGCGGGAACTGATGACCCGCCGCGGTTCGAAGCGGCCGAACCGGCTGGCCACCA
>Ga0247757_10000447_pt1 | contig 34204 bp, 28 predicted proteins | sample UWRJL126311R4_FD_180929 | JGI IMG/M metagenome (GOLD analysis project Ga0247757, IMG submission 180929) | Plant litter microbial communities from Arlington Agricultural Research Station in Wisconsin, United States - UWRJ-L126-311R-4 | ecosystem: Environmental > Terrestrial > Plant litter >... | reverse complement strand
GTGCGCTTCGCTATTCGCACAGTGGGCGAATAGCGCGCCGTCCGTGGCCCCGAGTGCGTCTGCCAGAGCGTCCGCCAGCTTGAAGTAGTCCGTACGTTCGACTTCCGTGAAATACGGCACCACGTACGGACCCGAGAATACGAAGCTGACGCCGTTGATGTTCTTTTCGCCGAGCGGCGGTCGGGCGCGCACGTCGACTTTCGCGTCGAAGCGCTCTTGGGCGATCAGCGCCTCGGCCTTGGCCCAGATCAAGCTGCCTTCGCTGGAACCGGTCGCACGCTTCACGAACTGCGCGATGGCCGGGCTGCGGGTCAAATCAACCTGGGGACCGCGACGCAACAAGACGAGCTCGACGTGCCAGCCCTCGACGTCCGCCGGGCCGACACTGCCCCCGCGTGCCACGCGTGCGCGTGATTTGCCGCACGCGGTGCTCGCGATCACCCCGCGCTCGTGCTCGATGTTGCTCGCGTTGTACGTGGGCGCCGTCACGCTCGCGATCACGCTCGCCACGGGCCCCGAGCTGAGCAGGCGGTTGACGGTCGCGAGCGGCGACTCTTTGTTCGGCAACAGGTAGCGGTAAGCAACCCCGAGTGTGACGAGCAGCAGCGCAAATGAGACCACGGTGCGAACGATCGAGAAAAATCCCAGGCCATTCGAGCGCTTCTGGCGGACCCGGCGCGGCACGAGGGGCGCGCGCTCGGCCGCTTCACCGAGCAACTGCGCGATCTGCTGCACGCGGCGTTCGCGCAGGTCGTCGGGTAGGCTGTCCCATTGGAGGATTGAGCCTTTCAGATCCGCGCGCGCTTCCGTGGCGCCTTTGCCAGCCACCAAGCACTGACCGTCGACGCGCACCTTGGCCGGTCGCCCGAGGCGCTGCAGTTCTGCCTCGACCATGCCCCGGATTTGTTGGACGAGTTGCTCGTCAGTGACCTCGCCCGACACGCCCCCCAGGGTAACCCATTCCGGCCGAGGGAGTCCACGGGCGGCCGGCAATGCTAGCCTCGCGGCCATGGTTCGCCCCCTGATCCTGCTCAGCAACGACGACGGCTACCGTGCCCCCGGGATCAATGCGCTTCGGCGTGCGTTCAGCGAATTCGCGGAGGTCGTGGTGTGCGCGCCGGAAATCGAGCAGAGCGCGACCAGCCATGCGCTCAGCGTGCATCGCGCGCTCCGGCTGTTCGAGTCGAGTCCCGGGATCTTTTCGATCGACGGCACTCCCGCCGACTGCGTGTACGTCGCGCTGCACGGAAAGACGCGAATCTTGCCGCGCTGGCCGGATGCGGTGGTCTCGGGTGTGAACCACGGTGTGAATCTGGGCGACGATGTCTTCTACAGCGGGACCGTGGCGGCGGCGCGCGAAGCCGCACTGAAGGGCATCCCATCGCTGGCCGTGTCGACACCGTTCGATGCGGATATGGATCGCGCGGCCGACCTTGCGCGGCGCGTGGTGCAGTCGCTGCTGCTTCGCCCGGTAACGACGCCGATTTTGCTCAATCTGAACGTACCAAAAGGCTACACGGGGTTGCGGTCGGCGCGCTTGGGCCGGCGCATCTACCACGACGAAGTCGATTTTCGGCGCGATCCCCGTGGCCGCGAATACCTGTGGCTGGGCGGCCCGAGCGCGGAGAGCGAAGCGTTGCCCGGCTCCGACACGGAGGCGTTCGACGCCGGAGTGGCGAGTCTTACCTCACTTTCGCTCGATCTGTGGGCGCGTGAAACGGACGACTTCGTGGCGCGTCTGCTGGCCGACGTGGTGTGAGGGGCAAAACGTAGGGCGCCGGCCGCGGCGCGCATTTGTGAGTTTCGGCTCGGCCGACTACGATGCGGAGCATGGCGGTTAGAAAAGGCACGTTCGCGAAACCGAACAAGCCGGTCCCAGCTCGATCTCAACCGACGCCGCGTGGAGTCGAGCTCAAAAAAGCTGCCGAGCTGTCCGCGGATAAACCGATCCGCGCTGACGATTCATCGCTCTTCGACTCACTCGCGTACGTGCGCGGCTTGATTCGCGACGTGCCCGATTTCCCGCAACGCGGCGTGCTGTTCCGTGACATCACGCCGCTGCTCGCCGACCCACGCGGGTTTCACATCGTGCTCGACACGATTGCCCATCGCTTCGTCGGTGAGCAGGTGGACGCGGTGGTGGGCGTCGAGTCGCGCGGGTTCATTTTTGGCGGTGCGCTCGCCGCGCGGCTCAACACTAGCTTCGTGCCCGTGCGTCGCCCCGGCAAATTGCCGCGCGGCACCGACAAAGTGAGCTACTCCCTCGAGTACGGCGAGAGCGAGCTCGAAATGCACCGCGACGCGCTACGCGAAGGCGCGCAAGTCTTGGTGGTGGATGATTTGCTGGCCACGGGCAGCACGGCCGCGGCCGCCGGCGAACTGGTCGACCGCCAAGGCGCGTTCGTGATTGCCTACGCATTCGTGCTCGAACTCGGCTCGCTCGGCGGGCGAGAGCGGCTCGCGCCCGCGCCTTGCGTATCGATCGTGCGCTACGACTGAGCGAAGCTCAGATGACGCGGGCCGGGAAGGCGATCACGTCGCTCAGCTCGCGTGCGCCGAGCGCCAGCATCAGCAAGCGATCGAAGCCGAGCGCGTTGCCACCGGCGCGCGGCATGCCGCTGACCAACCCGGCCAGGAACCGCTCGTCGATCGGGTAAGTGGCGCGGCGCTCGGCCGCGCGGCGCGCGAAATCTTGCTCGAAGCGCCGCCGCTGTTCATGGGGGTCGGTGAGTTCGTCGAAGCCGTTGCAGAGCTCGACGCCACCGACATAAAGCTCGAAGCGTTCGGCAACGCTCGGATCGTCGCTCGATAAGCGCGCCAGCGCAGCTTGATTGGCCGGATACTTCCACAAGAAGAGCGGCTTGGGCTCACGGGCGAGGCCGGGTTCGACCGAGCCCACGAGCAGCTCGAAGTAGCGCGCTTCGTCCGTGTGCGCGAGATCGACCGCGTCCGCGATACCCGCGTGCTCGCGAAATGCCTCACGCACGGTGATGCGTTGGAAGGGCAGGGCGAGCTCGTAGCGTTGGCCGGAGGGGCCGAATAGTTGGGCCGCGCCGGACACGCTCTGCGCCACGCGCCGCAGCAGTTGCTCGGTGTCGGCGAGCATTCGTTCGAGCCCCGCGAAGGCGCGATACCACTCGAGCATGGCGAATTCGGGTTCGTGCAGTCGTCCGAATTCGTCCAGGCGGCTGGCGCGCGCGAGCTGAAAAATGCGCGGGAATCCAGCCGCCAGCAGCCGTTTCATGTGCAACTCGGGGGACGTGATCAAGTACCCACCGTGAGCGGGGATCGCGTCCAAGTGCAAATCGACCCCCGGGGCTGGCACGCGCAGCGGGGTCTCCACTTCCAAAAATCGTTCTTCGTGCACGAAGTACTCGCGCACGGCCGCGATGGCTCGGGCGCGCGCTTGCAGGTTGCGCCCCACGCCGTGCCAAGCGAAGCGCGCGACGTCGCCATCTCCGCGGGGCTCCGGGCAGGGCGTTCGTTCGAGCAGCACTGCGTCGCTGAGCGCGCGTCCGTCATAGCGCCCTTCGACGCTCACGAGATCACCGGGCGCCACTTGGGCAGCGCTCACGGGCGCGACGCGTACGCTCGCGAACGCATCTGAGAGCTCGCACGCTTCCGCGTGCACGACGCTGATCCGGCCCGCCACGCGAACCTGAGTGCCGCTTGGGACCCGCGCGAGATCGCTGGGGGAAAACCAGCCCACGGCTCAACCGCCGCGGAAGGCGCGCAGCGCAAATGCCGCGATTTCCGAGCCCATCCACGGGGCCATCACGGCCAGCACCACCGCCACGACGAGCAAGCGCGGCAGATGGCCGAGCGTGGCGTCCTGAACTTGAGTTGCGGCTTGCAGCACTGCGACGAGCAAACCCACCAACGCGGCGATGGCCACGACGGGCAGTGATACGGCCACTGCCAGCAGCAGGGCCTCTTGACCCAGGGCAGCCAATGCTGACCCGGAAGGCACTCAGCCGCCCTCGCCGCCCAAGCCAGCTTCGGCCGCGGTGTCACCGCCGCCGGAAGTCGTCCCCGCACTGCCGCCGGAGGTGCTGGTTCCCGCGCCGCCACCGGAGCCACCCACCGCCGTTCCCGTGAAGGGTTGGCAGCGAGAATCAGTCACGCGCTCGGGGTTGCAACAACGATTCGCACCGTCGCCTTCGTTCACCAGCTTGGTTTTCAGGGTGCAGACTAGGCCATCGCCGCAGTCGTCACTGCCCGTCGTGCCGAAAGCGTCATCACCACAGCGCTCGCCTTCGCTTTGTTGTGAACAACCGGGCACGAACGCGAACAGAGCCAAGCCCGAGACGAGCGTGACCAGCGACAAGAAACGGGCGGTGGAAAAGCGCATGCTGCGGGGCTTCGTACCAGGGCTTCCGGCGCCTGTCACGCGGGCAAAAAGCACGGCATTTCGTCGCCCTTTCGGGCTCGGCGCGCCGACGATCATTCGCGGCGCTTGTTCTTGGCTTCGACCGCGGCCGCGAACAAGCGCAGGTAGGAAACGGCGCTCAGGATCGAGAAAACCAAGGAAATGTAGACCAGCGCCCGACCCACATAGACCAAATCCACCATTCCCAGATCGATCGGACCGAGGGACAGGTGGTACGGGTAGCCCAGGATCAAGGCCAGGATGCCGACCATCTGCAGGGCGGTCTTGCTTTTGCCGTCGTCGCCGGCGGCGATCACGACGCCCTCGCTGCTGGCGATGCTGCGCAGACTCGTGACCGAGATCTCACGCGCCAAGAGCAGCACGACCGCCCACTCGGGGATGCGGCCCATGGGCACCATGTACACGAGGACCGCCATGACCAAGAGCTTGTCGGCCAGCGGATCCATGAATTTGCCGAGCACGCTGACGACGTTCATGCGCCGCGCGAGGTAGCCGTCCAACAGGTCCGTGATGGCGGCGGCCGAGTAGACCAGGGCGGCCCACACGCAGTCTTTCGGCGAGCCGCGGCCGAGCAACATGATCACGAGCGGGATCACGAGCACCCGCGCCATGGTCAGCAAGTTGGGGACGTTGAAGGCGTCCTCACTCAGTGAACGGCGGCGGCGCTTGCGTTCGCTCAGAGGCAAGCGATTCGGACGTCGAGAGAGTAAGCCAGCTTTCGCCATATCAACCGAGGTCCACTAGCACCGAACCACTGCCTGAAAAGGCCACGAAGCCCGGCGCTTTCAACGGTGCAGATTCCAAGTCCAGCGGGTGCCCGAGGAGCCGGCCAATCCAGCCCACCACGTCGTCGGCGCGCACGGCGAGCTTCTGGTTCTCGGTTACCTCTAGTACCCGCGGGGGTTTGCGGCTTTCGATCAGTACCGTGCCGCGCCCGCTGATCTGGACTATCGAAACCGGCTCACCACCGCCGCTCGGCAAACGCCCATTTTCGTGCTGGGCCGTGCCGGCATAGCCGACCAAGCAGCTCTCCCTGACGTACACGAACGTGCCGTTCAGATCGAGCGCGGAAAGCTCGCGCTCGGGCGCCGCGCCAACCAAGATTTGCCCCGCGCCACGGAGCAGCACCCAGGGCGCGCCCGGCCCGCCCAACGGCTCGCTCAGCTCGCGGCCGCGCATTCGGCGCAATAGAGGCTGATTCGCGAACGCCGCGCCGTGCGCGAGCAAGCCGCGCACGGCATCACTGCGCACGGCCCACGTCTCGGTCACTTCAATCAGCGCCGAGCGGCGACTGGGCGCGACCACGGGTTCCGACGCGCTCACTTGCGCCTGGATCGAAGGCGAGCCGCCACTCGTGAGCGCGGGCAATAGCGACGAGCGGCTCAGCTCGACCGGCTCGGGGATCGCCGGCACTGCCGGCCCAAAGCGGCCGGGCAGCGAGGAGCGGCGGGCGCGAGGAGCGGCGGGCACCTCTTCTCCCGGTTCGACCGCGCGCCAACGACCGGCCCGCGAGAGCGGGCTCAAATCCGGCTCGGCGCTGGCTCGGGAAAACCCCGGTTCGTCGTTTTCGAGTTCCTGCACGGCATCGGCCGCGGCCGCGCGCACTTCGGCGCGTTCGGGCGGGTGCTCGCTCTCGCGCGCTTGCGCGCTCTGCTCGATCAGCTGCTGCATGCGCCGCACCAGGTGCGGTTGGCCGGCGCGGTCGAAAGCCGTGCGCGCTTTTTCGAAATCACCGAGCCGTTCGTGGGCAAGCCCGAGGTATCCCCAAGCGCGCACGTGATCCGGCACGCGCGCCGTCACTTGCTCCAGCGAGTCACGGGCCAATTGTGCTTGCCCCGTCTTCAGGCAACAGAGCGCCAGGTTGACGCGCGGGCTGATTTCCTCGGGGCGCGCGCGAATGATGTCTTGGTAGATCTCTTGCGCGCGCGGGTACAGCCCGAGCCGAAAATAGACCACGCCCAGCAGCCCTTGGCCCTCGACATCCTGCGGCTGAACGCGCAGCGCGAGTTCGAGCTCCTCTTTCGCCTCGCTGACGCAGTTGTCCTGCAGCAGCTCGCTGCCGCGATACAGGTGAAACAGAAAGTCTTCACCATCGAACTTCGCAGACGGCGCTTCGCTATCGTGCTCTTGGCGGCGCATGGAGAGCGCCGCGGGCGTGGTCGATGCCACGCTCGGTCGACGTGGCGGGGCGGTCGGCGCGAAGCTCGGGTGCTCCGAGTCCGGATCCTGCTCGACCCCGCTCTCCGAGTCGTCACCCAATTCCGCCATGTCTGGACGATACTCTAGCGGGTTGCAACCGAGCCGAGAAAACTAGACAGCAGGCGAATTCCAGCGGCTTGGCTCTTTTCCGGGTGGAACTGCGTGGCCAGCACGTTGTCGCGTGCGACGGCGGCCGTGACCGAGTTCGGCCCGTAAGACACCGTGGCTTTGGTCACGTCTGGCTCGAGGGGCACAGCATGGAAGGAGTGCACGAAGTACACGTGCTCACCATCACCGCCAGCAGCGGCAAGCTCTCGGTGTCCGCCCGCCCGCAGCTCGAGCGAGTTCCAGCCCATGTGCGGGATCTTGATGCCAGGCGCACCGAGCAGCTTCTTGACCGAGCCCTTGAACCAGCCCAGCCCCTGATACCCGGGGGCCTCTTCGCTCGACTCGAACAAGATCTGCATGCCCAAGCAAATGCCGAGGTACGGCGTGCCGGCGCGCAGACGCTCCGGCAACACCTGGAACAGCTCTGGACCGAGCGCTTTCAGGAAGCCGTCGAAGTTGCTTTGGCCGGGGACCACGATCGCATCGGCACGACGCACCACGTCCGCATCGGCGCTGCGCACCGGCGTGATGCCGAACTCACGGCCCGCCAGCTGCAGTGCTTTCTCGACCGAGTGCAGATTGCCCAAGCCGACATCGACCACGACGACGGAGGTCACACCAACATCCCCTTGGTCGATGGCACGCCGGGCGCGCGCGGATCGAGTTCGGTGGCAGCCCGCAGGGCCCGCGCGAACGCCTTGAACGAGATCTCGACGATGTGGTGCAAATTCTGGCCCTCGTGCAGCACGACGTGCAAATTGGCCTGGGCGGTGCGGGCAAACGCCTCGAAAAAGACCTCTGCCAGCTCCACGTCCCAAGTGCCAATTTTGGCCTTGGGCAGCGGTACGCGCCAGACGAAGAACGCTCGCCCCGAGAGATCGATGGCCGCCGTGACCAATGCTTCGTCCATGGGCAAGGTGGCAGAGCCGTAGCGGCGGATCCCGTGGCGATCGCCGAGCGCGTCGAGCACGGCTTTGCCGAGCACGATGCCGATGTCTTCGGTCGTGTGATGCCCGTCGATCTCGACGTCGCCTTCGGCGACCACGGTCAGGTCGATCGAGCCGTGGCGGGCGATCTGATCCAGCATGTGCGAGAGGAAGGGCAGGGGCGTCTGGATTTTGGAGACGCCCGTTCCGTCGAGGTTTACTTCGACGACGATCTTCGTCTCTTTGGTCTGGCGCTCGACCTTGGCGATACGCGGGCTCATTTCAGTTCCTCGACTTTCCATGCGGCGTGCTCACGCACCAGTTCGATCGTACCGCCTGCGCCATAGGCGAGCGTGGCGCGTTCGCCCACGACTTCGAAGCGGGCGGTCGGCAGCGCGGCTTTGAGCGCCTCGATCAGGCGCGCCATGTCTTGCTTCTGCTCGCCCTCCCAAGCGCTGCGCAGGGTGGATTCGGTCAACCCTTCACGTTGGCTGTCCGGGACAAACCGCAACAGCAAATCGTAGCGCTTGTTCTCTACGGCGCGCACGAAGGCAAGAGAGGCCGCTTCGGGAGAAGCTTGGCTGTACAGATCGATTGCCGAGCCATCCACCCGCCACGCCCCATTCTCGAGTACGAGCAGCAGCGGCTCGCCATCCGCACCGGTTACCGTAGCCGTAACCCGGGCCGGGCCCGCCTGGGGGCGGTCGAGCGCTCGGACCAGCTCTTGCGCCTGCTCAGGATTCTCCTGAATCATGCGTTTGAACTGTTCGAAAGGTATAGTCTTTTTGGCGTCATCGCTGAGCAGCGCGTAGGCTTGGGCCAGCTGCCCGCGTTGGATCGCGCGGGAGTACTCGGAAAGCGTGCTTTCTGGGCTGCCCGTGTTCGCCCCGGCGGCGCAGCCGACCAACACCGGCACTTGCGCCACGATCAGCGGAAGCGCGGCTAGAACGCGCAGAACGCGACAGAAGAGCAGGGGCCGTGCCGAACGCGACATGCCCCGGGGGATACCACAGGCCGCAGCGTCTCGCGACTTAGGTACGTGGAGGTCAGCAACTGGGCGCGAGCCGGCCAAAGCGAGCGCGATCGGCGGTTTGGCCGCGGCACCACCCGACACCTAGCTGGATCTCTGGTCGATCCGTATTACTGTGGAAACATGCGTCCTGCCCCAAAGCCACGCCGACCGGAGCAGCTCGCGATCTTGCCGCTCAGGAACTCGGTGTTGTTCCCGATGTCGGTGGTGCCGATCAACGTCGGCCGCCCGCGCAGCGTGCGCCTGGTCGAAGAGTTACTCGGTCAGGAAAGCGCCATGGTCGGCGTGCTCACGCAGAAGAACTCGGAGACCGTCGAACCCACGTTCGAGGATCTGTACGCGATCGGTACGCTCGCCCGCGTCGTGAAAGTGATTCGACTCGGTCCGTCCAATTACAGCGTCGTACTGAACGGCCTCGGTCGCTTCCGCATGCAGGGCACGACGGGCCTCGAACCGTACATGACGGCGGAAGTGGAGCGCATCACCGAGCCGACCGAGCCCGCGCCGGACTTGCATCAACTGGGTCAGAAGTTGCGCGAGAACACGCGGGAAGTGCTGGCGTTGATGCCGAACCTCCCGAAAGAGACCGCGAGCATCTTGGACAACGTGCGCGAGCCCGGTGCGCTCGCGGATCTGATCGCTTCCAACTTTCCAGAAGAACAAGCCAGCATTCACGTGCGGCAGCGCGTGCTCGAAGCGTTCGACGTGCGCGAGCGCGTCGAGCTGGTCCTGGGCATGGTGATGCGCCAGCTCGAGGTGCTCAAGGTGAAAGACGAGATCTCGACGCTCGTCCACACCGAGATGAGCCGGTCGCAGCGCGACTACGTGCTGCGCCAGCAAATGCGCAACATCCGCGAAGAGCTCGGCGAAGCGGCGGACGACGACGAGGTCGAGCAGCTGCGCGAGCGTATCGCGCGCGCCGAGTTGCCACTCGACGCGGAGAAGACGGCGCGCAAGCAGCTTGGCCGTTTGAGCGGCATGCAGCCGCAATCGGCCGAGTACCAAGTCACGCGCACCTACGTCGAGTGGCTCGCCGACTTGCCCTGGTCGCGCGTCACGCCCGACCGCGTGGACGTGCGCGAGGTCAAGCGCTGCTTGGACGAAGATCACTTCGGACTCGAGCGCGTGAAAAAGCGCATCATCGAGTACTCGGCGATCCGCCAACTGCGCCGTGACAAGAAGGGACCGATCTTGCTGTTCGTCGGCCCGCCGGGCGTCGGCAAGACCTCACTTGGTAAATCGATCGCGCGGGCCATGGGCCGACGCTACGGGCGCATCTCGCTCGGCGGCGTGCGCGACGAAGCCGAGATCCGCGGGCACCGTCGCACTTATGTAGGCGCACTGCCGGGCCGCATCATTCAAGCTTTGAAGAAGACGGGCTGCCGGAACCCGGTCTTGGTCTTGGACGAGATCGACAAGATGGGCGTGGACATGCGCGGCGACCCCGCCGCCGCCCTGCTGGAAGTCCTGGATCCGGCGCAGAACGACACCTTCGTCGACCATTACATCGATCTGCCGTTCGATCTTTCGGACGTCACCTTCATTGCCACCGCCAATTATCGCGGCAATATCCCCGATCCGCTCCGCGATCGCATGGAGATCATCGAGGTGCCCGGCTACACGCTCCGTGAAAAACGCAGCATCGCCGAGCAATTCTTGGTGCCCAAGCAAATCCGAGAGCACGGCATCACCTCGGACCAGATCCAGTTCGAACGGGAAGGCATCGAGCTCATCATCGATTCCTACACGCGCGAAGCCGGCGTCCGCGGCCTGGAACGCGAGATCGCCGCCGTCTGCCGCGACGTCACGGTCAAGCTGGCCGAGGGCAAAACCTTCTCGACGATCCAGGTGAACCCGGCCCACGTCCGGGAACTGCTCGGTCCGGAGCGCAATTTGAACGAGATCAACGAGCGCAAGCTGGTGCCCGGGATCTCGATCGGCCTGTCGGTCTCCGGCAGCGGCGGCGACATCCTGATCGTCGAATGCACGCGCATGCCCGGCAAGGGGGACATCCGCATCACGGGCGGCCTGCGCGACGTCATGAAAGAATCGGCCGCGACCGCGGTCTCTTACGTGCGCTCCAAGGCCGACCGCTTGCGCCTCGATCCCGAGTGGCTGAAGACCATCGACCTGCATTTGCACATCCCACGCGGCGGCTCCTCGCGCGACGGCGCCAACGCCGGCGTGGCCATGTTCGTGGCGGTGGCTTCGCTGTTGCTCGACGCGCCCGTCCGCTCGGACGTCGCGGTGACCGGCGAGATCACGCTGCGCGGCAACATCCTGCCCGTCAGCGGCATCAAAGATCAGGTACTGGCTGCGCACCGCGCCGGGATCCGCGAGATCTTGCTGCCGACACGCAACGAGCGCGACATGGAAGACGTACCGAGCGAGATCAAGAGCGAGCTGCGCGTACACTTCGTGTCGCGTGTCGATGAAGTGCTGCCTTTGGTGCTGCGAGCGCCCGAAGCGTCGGACAGCGGCGACCGCGAAGTGCCGCAGTCCGGCGGCGACGCGCACCCCTGACGCTCCCTCGTGCCCGTGATGCTCTCCAGCGCGCCGGAGCCGGTGCTGCGTGCACGCTCGGTGCGGGTCGCGGCGGCGTTTACGGCCGTTGCCTTCGTAGCCGTGGGGTTCATCCCGCAATTCGGCGGGCCTGGTTATGAGTCCTCGCTGGCCGCGGGGGTGATCTTGCCGGCGACGACTGCGCTGTGCTTGGCGTTCGGTCTGGCCGGTCGAAAAATTGCGCCCCTCGATGCCTTCGGCCGCGGACTGGCGACCGGCTTTGGCTTGGCCGCGCTGGGCCTCGTGATCGTGCTCGGGCATGGAGTCCGGGTCGGGGTGTGCGATGCGAGTTGGGGCCTCGAGCTGTATCTGCTCGCGCCGTTGCCGGGGGCGCTGCTGGCGGGCGCGTGGGGGGCCGCGGTCGCCATGGTTGCCGGCCACGTGCGCCCCGGTTGGCGGCGACGTACAGCTTGTATTTTGGGGGCGCTCTCCGCGCCGCTGGGAGGCATTTTGTTCAGTCTGGGCCGCTTCTACACGAGCCCGATGGTGTTCGCGTTCGATCCGTTCTTCGGATACTTCTCGGGACCACTCTACGACACGGTGATCGACGCGTTTTGGGCGCTCGCGACGTACCGCGCCGGCACGTTGCTCACGCTCCTGGCCGTCGGCGCGGCCGCGTCGTTCTTCGATGACGAGCGGCAATTTCTGGGATTTCGAGGCCGTTTTTGGCTCGCGGGCGTCGGACTCGCGGCCCTCGGCGGCAGCGCGGCCTTGAGCTGGAACGGCGCCGCGCTGGGCCATTTCAGTACCCGCGCGTCGATCGAAGCAGCGCTCGGCCAAGAGCTGTACGGCGAGCGCTGCGACGTCAAATACTCGAGCGGGATCATGCGCCGCGATGCGCTCTTGTTCGCGCGCGATTGCGACGCCGAGTTGCGCGCCGACGAAGCGTACTTCGAGATCCGAGGGCCCGAGCGCGTGACCGCGTTCTTGTTCGCGAACGAAGGCGAAAAGGGCCGGCTGATGGGCGCATCCAGCACGTACATCGCCAAACCCTGGCGGCGTGAAATCTACGTGCAAGCCTCCGCTTACCCGCACCCGGTCGTCGGCCACGAGCTGGCGCACGTGCTCGCGGGCAGCTTCGGGCAAGGGCCGTTCCGCGTGTCGGGACCGCTCGGCGGCTGGATCCCGGATCCAGGGCGCATCGAAGGCGTGGCCGTCGCCGCTTCACCCAACGACAACGACGACTTCACGCTCGACGAATGGGCGAAGACGCTGCTCGAGCTGGGGCTCTTGCCCCCGCTCGAATCGGTGTTTCGCCTGGGTTTTCTCGGGCAAAACTCATCCACCGCGTACACCGTGGCGGGCGCGTTCGTGAGTTGGTTCCACGATCGGCATGGCGCCGCTGCCTTGCGACGTTGGTATGGTGGAGAGCCGATCGAAGGCGTGGCGAATCAGTCCTTCGCCGAACTCGAAGCGGCCTGGCGCGCGCACCTCGCGAGCGTGCACGTCTCGCCGACGCTGCTCGACGAGGCCCGCGTGCGCTTCGACCGCCCCTCGCTGTTCGGGCGTCATTGCCCGCGCATCGTCGACAAATTGAACGGCATCGCGGGGCAGAAGTTGGGAAGCGGCGATACCGCGGGCGCACGCCGCGCTATTTCGGAGCTGCTACGCCTCGACCCGCACCACGCGGGAGCCAAATTCCAACTCGCCGCCTGTGAAGTCAAAGACGGCAACGAAGCCGCCGCGCTCACGGCCTACGCCACGCTGGCCGCTTCGCCCGAGCTCGCCAAACTCGAACGCGCCGGCGCGCTCGAAACCCAAGCCGACGTCGAATTGCGCGTGGGTCGCTCGATCGACGCCCGCCGCGATTACGACGCCGTGGCCGAGATCGTGGCCGACGAAGATCGCCTGCGCACGCTCGACGTCAAACGCTCCCCCCAGAACGAGATCCAACGCCGCGCCATCGCCGACCTGCTCGTCGGCGATCCAATCCTCGGCGCAGCCTTCGAAGTCGCCGCGCCCCGACTCGCCGCCTGGGCCGACGCCGAGCCCGAAAATGGCCTCCCGAGCTACCTGTTGGGCAAGAATTTGTTTGGGCGTGGGCGCTTTGCGGAAGCGAGCGAATACCTCGATCAGGCCCTGGCAAAAAAGCTCGGCCTCCCGCGCGTGAAGCGCGAAGCCTGGCGCACGCGCCTCACGCTGGCCTGCGCCATGAGCGACAGCGCGGCCAAGGCGCGCGCCCTCGATGCACTACGCGCCGACGCCGATCTCAGCCCTGCGCGCCGCGCCACGGTGGAGCGACTCGCCCTGCGCTGCCTCGCGCACTAGGACTTCCGCGCGATTGCCGCTTCGAGCTCGGGAATGCGCTGCCGGGCAATGAGCAGCGACTGCTCGATGGCTTCCTGGTCGCTGCGAATGGCTACGCGGTCGCTCGCGTCGAACCACTATGGCTTGCGGGTTCGGTCCGCTTCCAGCTCTGCAATCCGTTTCTCGGCTTTGCGCAGCGCCTGTTCGGCCGCGCGGCGCGCCTCGGCTTCGATGCGACGCCCTTCCGCTTCGATGCCGCGTCCTTCCGCCGGATACTCTTCGGGCGTGGGGAATAACTGCAGGCCGTATTCGTCGCGACTCAGGGCGCAGGGTTAGGTCACCGTTCGCTCCCTCGACGGGAAGCCAATAACCGCCCAAACTGGCGACTTTGCGCCCGGTAGCTCTCGAGTTTGTCCTGCCAACTCGACTCACCCGAGTCCGAATCGCTAATGATCTCGACCGCGACGTGTGGAGCGCCTCGCTCCCACACTTTCCAAGACAGAAAATGTTCGTGCTTACTGCCGAAACGGACGAAGGCTTCGGGAGCCAAGCAGACGTTGCGCGACTAGCCGCCGAAGCCGCGCACGGTCACGGCCCGCAACAAATGCCGCTGAGCGGCAGCAAAAACGGCTAGCGCGGGCAGACTCAGGATCACGTTCCCCGCCATCACCAAGTGCCAGCGCACGCCCGTGCCTTGTTCGCGCAAGAGCGCAATGGCGAGCGGCAAGGTGCGAGCGTGATCGTCCGTCGTCAGCACCAGGGGCCAGAAATAGTCGTTCCAGTGCGAGACGAAGCTGAACAAAAATAGCGAGACCAAGGTCGGCTTGAGCAGAGGCGCGAGCAGGCGATACACGATGTACAGCTCGCTCGCGCCGTCCATGCGCGCGGCCTCGATTTGCGAATCGGGGACATTGAGTAGCGCTTGGCGAACCAGGAACGTGCCGAGCGCGCTGACGCCAAAGGGCAAGATCAAGCCGCTCAACGTGTTGACCAAGCCCACGCTGGCCAAAAGCGAGAAAACGGGCACGAAGCGCACCTGCGCGGGGACGAGCAAAGTCGCCACGATTAGTCCGAACGCCCAGCGTTTCCCGCGAAAGCGCAGCTTGGCCAGCGCGTAGCCGGCGGGCAGGGCGAGGGTAATCTGTAGCGCCGCGATGCCGAGCGCCATGACGCTCGTGTTGAAGAAGTAGCGCGCGAGGGGCAGCGATCGGAACACTTCACGGTACGCGGCGAGGGTCGGCTGCTTGGGCCAGAGCGCGGTGGGGGAGCTGATGATCTCCCCCAGCGGCTTGAGGCTGGTCAGGCCCATCCATAAGTAGGGGAACAGCCAAACGAGCGCGACCGCGCACAGGACGCCTTGCCCGAGCCAGCCACGAAAGCCCATTCGTCGGCGATTCATGTGCTTTCCTCGCTGCGAAAGAGCAAAAACTGCACGCCCGTGAGCAGCAGCAAAATCACGAAAAAAACCACCGCTTCGGCGCTGGCACGGCCGACCCGCAGATCCAGAAATAGCTGTTCGTAGATGGCGTAGACGAACACGGTGGTCGAGCGCACGGGGCCGCCTTGCGTCATCACGCGCACCACGTCGAACAGCTGAAAGCTCGCGATCAAGCTGGTGGTCGCCACGAACAACGTGGTCGGGCGCAAGAATGGCCACGTCACGCTGAGGAAGCGCTTCGTCGCCGTCGCACCATCGAGCTCGGCCGCCTCCAAGATCGACGGCGGCACATCCTGCAGACCAGAGAGAAAGATCACCAGCGCGTAGCCGGTGATCTTCCAGACCGTGACCCCCGCGACGGCCCAGGGTGCGAGCGACGGATCGCCGAGCCAGTGCGGGGCGCGCCCGCCCAGAAAAGTCCGCCACAGCCCGGAAAAGATGCCGGAATCGGCATCCAACAACCACAAAAACAAGAGTCCGACACTGACCCAAGACACCACGTACGCGCTGAACACGGCCGAACGCACGAACGCGGCCAAGCGCCCGGGGCGATCCAAAAGCAGCGCCAGCGCGAGCCCCGCGGCCATCGAGCCCAACACGACCGCAAGGCTCATCGAGAGCGTCGTGGTGAACGTCTGCCATAGATCGCCCGAGCGCCACAGCGAGCGGTAGTTGGCGAGGCCCACGTAGCGCGCGGGCGTCAGCAGATCCCAACTGAACAAGCTGTGCTCGACCAGCATGATCAGCGGGTAGACGAAAAACACGAACAGGAGCAGCAGCGTGGGCAGCAGCATCCAGTACGGGTCGGCACGCCGGCTGGGTTTCACGGGGGCTCCCGCGCCAAGGCTCGCGCTTCCGTGAGCACCGCGCGGGCGTCGCGTTGCTGAATGACCGCGCTCTCCAAGCGTGGCTGCACGATTTCACGCTGGATCCTGAACAAATCCACCGACCAGGGCCACGGCTCGGCCACCGTGAGCTGCTCCAGCGCCACGCGATCGTTCGGGTGCTGCGCGTAGTAGCCGCGCGCTTCCAGCCTGTGCACGGCCGCGCGCGTGACCGGGATATAACCCGTACGGGTGGACCAAGCGATCACCTGCTCGGGCTCGTGCATGAAGCGCAAGAAGCGCACGGCCGCCGCTTTTGCTGCGCTCGGCGCCGAGCGCAGCACGATCCAGAACGTGCCGCCGGTCGGCACCGCGCGCTTCACGCCTGCCGGCAACGGCGCTGCAATCAGCGGAAAGCGCGCATTGGCTTCCAAGTATTTGAGAAACGCAGTCGATGACCAGATCATCGCCGCGCGGCCGCTCAGAAAGTCCTGATTGCATTGCTCCCAGGCGTTGTAATCACGCCCCGGGGGCGGCTTCATGAAGCCGCCCCGCGTGAGCTCTTGCCACAACCCGAGCGCTTGGGCGCCCGCCTCGTCACCCAAAGAAATACGGCCATTTTCGGCCACGATCGCGCCGCCCGCTTGGCCGACGAGCGCGACCCAAAACCACCAATTGATCGGGCAACCGAAGCCGAAGCGCGCGCTCGCGCGGTCGCTGAGGAGCCTCGCGACCGCGCGCAGTTCGTCCCAGTCACGTGGCGCGCGCAGTCCGGCGCGCGCGAACAGCTCGCCGTTCAAATAAGCGATGGGGGTGGAGCGATTGAAGGGCAGGGCGACCAAGGGCCGCGTGCCCCCAGTGACCCACGTCCGCTCTTGCCCAAGCTCGGGGATCACATCGAGCTCGCGAATTCCCGGGTAGTCCGCGAGCGGCTCGAGCACGCCGGCCTGAGCCAGATAGGGCACGACCTCGCCCACCACGTGACTCAGCACGGGCGCCGATCGAGCCGCAATCGCCGTGCGCAGCTTGGCCAAGCCCTCGAAGTAGTCGCCCTGGTACACGGCCTGCACGTAGTCGCGCGTTTGGCTGTCGTTGAAGCGACGCACCAAGCTCTCGAGTACCTCGCGATTCGTGCCGCCGTAGCTGAACCACAAACTGACCGGGGTACGACCTTTCGGCACCGCATCCGCCGCGCACGCGCCCAGCAAAGTGGCGGAGCCTGCAGCACTTGCCCGAAGGAAATCACGTCGCGGAATCATCGCTCGATCAACGTGGGCAGGCGGTAGCCGTCTCGACCCAACCCAGCTATAGCCCGTCGTTCTGTTGCCCGATACGCTGCCCTCAAATCGTCACCAACTGTCGGCCTTAGTGCTCTTGGCCGCCAGTTGCGTCACGGCCTGCGGTCAAGAAACCGCGCCCGCACCGAGCGCGCTTGCGGGCCCGTCTGCGTCAACGGCAGTCAACGCGAGCGCTCCCGCGGCGGCGCCCGCACCGGAGCCGTCACCGCTGCAGTGCCCGGCCGGCATGTCCCTGCTGCCCGGGGGCCTATTCTGGGTCGGCTCGGATCCGAGCGAGCATTTCTCCAGCGACGAAAGCCCGCGCTTCCGCACGCAGCTGCCGCCGTTCTGCATGGATCAAACCGAGGTCACGGTCGGGGCCTATGCCGAATGCGTCGCGCGCGGCGCGTGCACGCCAGCGGTGTCTTCGCATTCGCACTGCACCGCCGCCCACCCCGACCGCCCGAACTACCCGATCAACTGCGTGACCTGGCTGCAGGCAGACGAATTCTGCGCGACGCGCGACGCGCGCCTGCCGACAGAGGTCGAGTGGGAGTACGCGGCGCGCGGTGGGGACCGATACCTCAAGTACCCGTGGGGCTCGGAGAGTCCCGACGATCACGCTTGCTGGAAGCACTGGGAAGGCTCGTGCGAAACGAAGAGCTATCCCGCGGGCGCGTTTGGCTTGTTCGACATGAGCGGCAACGTCTGGGAATGGACCGAAGACTGGTACGCGGCGTACCCGTGGGCGACCGAGACCGGCTACGCCAAAGTCTACCGCGGGGGTGGCTGGAGCCGGCGCTTCGAGAAGTGGATGCATACGCGTCTGCGCGATCGCGCCAAACCCACCGATCAAGGCGCCCACTTGGGCTTTCGCTGCGCGAGCGTGCCCGATCTCGAGCGTTGTCCATTCGGCCAGGCCGACGACAAGCATTGCTTTGCCGGCGTGCTCGACATGCAGTGCACGCCGCCCAACGCCTTCAACGGGTTGCGCTGTGCAAAACCCGATTCAGGCCGTTGCCTCGAGGGCCGCGAAGAGCGAACAGGCCGCGGCTGCGTGCTGAGCGAGCCCGAGACCGCGCTCCTCTCCGACGTGGAGGCCGAGGCCAAACAAGTGCAGCGCGTCCCGGCGCCCGAGTTCAACGCCGACTGCCGGAGCAACTTCGGCGCGCGCAATCGCGCCTATCGTTATTCCGGCGGCACCCACAAAGCGCGAAACCTGGTCAGCTCACGGGCTGGCTGTAAGAACCGCGACGTGGGCGTCGGCTGGAACTCGACGTGTTGCCCGTAGCTCCTCACTCCGCGGTCAGGTCGACTAAGTTACCCGTGAGCATCAACAGCGAAAGCGCTGTCCACGACTTTTGGTAGTAGATGGTACCGGCGGTCAGCGTTTGCGTGGCCACGCGCGCGTAAGCTTGATCCAAAAACGGGCGCTGCGCGGCGATGCTCATCGCGCCCACCGCGGCGGGCCCGACGAACGACGCGGCTTGCAATCCGCCCGCCGTGGCTTTTTCCGGGCGGGGCATGCCATTGAGCTCGTAGCCGTCCACGATGTTGGTCGCGCCGACCCCGCTGTAAAACGAGGTGATCTTCTCGAGGTACGCCTTGGCGCGCGGCTCCCCGAAATAGCAGTAGTCTTGGCCCACGCGGAAGGGCACGCGCGTCGAGTCGTTTTGAAAGTGCAGCGGCGCGCCCGCGTAGGCGACGACCGGCTTGCCACTCGAATCACACCAGGCGGGCACGAGTCCGTTGCTGGCGTTGCCATTCGTCGCGTTGAGGCTCTTCTCGAGGATCGTGTAGTTGGTCGCGATCGCCTTGTTCCAGTTCTCGACTTGACCGGTCACTTTGCCAAACACGCGGAAGTAAGCCGGCGCGAAATAGGAGGGATTGGTGACATCGACGCTGCCCCACTGGTCGCCCGCCATCAGCATTTCGCCGCGACTGTGGTCGACTTCGTGCTCCCAAATCGCGTTGATCAGCTCTTTGGCATGCTCGAGGTACGTCTTGTCCAGCGTGCCTTTGCCTCCCCATTGGCGGTCGGCCATGATCAGCGCCCAGGCCATGTCGATGTCGCCGTCCGAGGCGGCACCCGTACCGCCCGCCGTCACGGCGTTGTCCGGGCCGATCTCCCAATCCATCAAGCCATTGGCGTTGAGGTGTGACTGCTCGTAGCGCCACAGGCCATCGAACACGGGTTGATCGGCGAAGTATGCCGCCAAGATCATCCCGTAGCCGATGCCTTCGGACACGGTCGAGCCGATCACCGTGCCGGAGTCCGGCTTCTTCACGCGCAAGAAGCCGCCTGCGCCGTCCGCGGTGACGGTCGCGTCTTTGAAGGCTTGGTATGCAGTGCGCGCCGCGTTGTCGTCGGGCGTGGTCGGGTACGTGCAAAACGTGCCGAATTGGTGCTGGGGGAAGGGGCGCAGCCCGCCCGTGGGCGCGCCGCCTGCGCCCGGAGCGCCCGCAGATCCAGAGCCGCCCACGGGGCCCGCGCCCGCCGTCGCCGGAGCGCCGCCGGCCCCGGCAACGGCGCCGGGAGTGCCGCTCGCTCCGGCCACCGCAGCCGAGCCCGCCGCGCCCGGAGCGCCCGCCGCGCCCGGAGTGCTCGGTGCACCCGCACTTCCACTGGCTGGTGCATCACTGTTGGAAGAACAGCCCGCCGCAAACAACAAACCACCGAGAGACAATGCCAAGCGTGTCGAGACCATGAACCGCGAGCTTAGCTTGCGGCGGTCGCTCGGCAATCACCGCGCGAGGGCAAGCCTCTTCCAAAACCCGCTATTTCTTCCGCTCTTGATGCCAAATTGAAGAGAGCGACACGGTCCCGCCCGTGGCTCACGTTGCACACGGAGTGCGCGATCCAGCTCAAAACCTGGTAAGCGAGGGGCTCCGATGCAAACGTCGCGACGCAACCTTCGCCTGCTGATCGAGCTTTCGTCTTTAATGCTGCTGGCTTCCTGTGCCTCGTCACCCGCGGCCAACGCGCCGCCGGCTCACAGCACCGAGCCGTCGGCTCCCGCGCGAGCGAGCACTGCGGCGCCCGAAGGCCTCTCGAGCGCGCCGCGCGCCACCGAGCCCGCGAATTCCACACCGCCGAGCCCGGCGCCAGAGTCCGTCGCATCGCCGCTGCCCAAAGGCACCATGGTTTTGCAGATCGGCGATTCGTTCGCAGCGGCGCTGGGCATCGAACTCGGTAAGTTATTGAAGGGGGCGGGGTTGCGCAGCGCGCTCGAATACAAAACCGCCAGCTACATTCCCAACTGGAGCTACGAGGGCGACATTCCGAAGTTCGTCTCCACCTACCAGCCAGATCTGGTGCTGATCACGCTGGGCGCGAACGAGATCGAAATTCCGAAGCCCGAAGAGCGCGTCAAACCGATCAAGCACTTGGTCAGTGTGCTGGGTGGGCGGCCGTGCGTGTGGGTGGCGCCCCCTTTGTGGAAGCCGGATACTGGCTTACTCAAAGTGATCCGCGACAACATCGCGCCCTGTCGTTACCTCGACAGCAACGCCCTCGTGCACGACTTGCCGCGCGGCCGCGACAAGATCCACCCGAACCCCGAAGGCCGGCAAATTTGGGCTAAAATCGTATTCGATTGGCTGGCCCAAGAGCGCCTCGGCAGTCCCAAGCAGCCCTGGGCACTCAAGCCGGAACTGGTCGCGAACTAACGCGACGCGCAGCGCAGGGCAGGGTCACGCGCGCGCGCGCCGTACCGCAAACTCGCCCACGCAGAGACCCAAGCCGCCGCCGACGAACAGCGCGATGAAGAACGCGGCAAACACGCTGCCGAACAGGTTCTTCGTCGAGGCGTGACCGGGGAAGTAGAGCGCGAACACGATCGCGAGCCCAAACCACGCGCTCAGCCGCGAACGCAGGCCGCGCTGTGCGCCGGCGACCTCGAACACGACCGCCAGCGCCATGCAGCCAACGAGCACCAGCGCGGTGGCGAGCGGGGGGCTCTGCACCTGGTCCAAAAACACGACGCGGTACGCGCCGAGCTCGGCCGCCGCGAGCGCCAGCGCGCCCAGCGCGAACACGAAATTGCGCAGCGAGCTGTGCGCGTCGCGAAACGGTGCGACGCCCGAGAACACGGCGATGGCAGGGATGAGCAGGGCCACGATTTGCCCTTCGAGCGGGCGCACCGAATCGAGCTTGGAGCCGCCGACGAGGAGCAGCAACGAACCCAGCAGCAACGGCAAGCGCAAACGAGAAAGAGCGTCGGACATGCTGGTTCGTAGGCCGCGAAGGTCATAGCATGACGCCCCGTGCCTCGCGAAGCCAGGTCTCCCGCATGCCGCACGCGGACTTTCGTGACCGGGCTTTGGATTTTTGGGGGGGTGCTCCTGGGAGGCTGTACTCGTCATAGCGGTGTCACGGTGCGCGTGCCGCTGCCCACCCGCCCACCGCACGTTGCGGCGCGCCTAGGCACCCACATCCCGAGCCGCATCGGGAGTGAGCGCCTCGATTTCAACGCGCGCATCGATCCAAAACTGGAACGCATCGAGGTCGAGCTGTGCCCGAGGGGGTTTCGAATCGAGCGGCTCAACGCGCCGAGCCCGGGTGCGGAGCGCCTGCTCGAGTCCGGCCGCATCGTCACCCCGCAGGGTGCATACGCGTGTCCCGGCGTCGGCGTCGACTTGCCCCTCAGTCAACCGGATGAATGCCTGCACTATGCGGTGAAGCTGCCCGATCGAGCGCTGGATCCGACCAGCGCCAGGCGGGCAGGGGCGGACGCGCTATGGTCACCCGACCTGTGGCTCTGGGTGCCATCGCCGCGGCCCGAGGGCGTCGCCATGCACGTGAACTTCAGCCTGCCCGAAGGCGTCCACGCACTCGTGCCATGGCAAAACACCGTGCCGGAGAGCGCGTTCGCCTGGAAATCGGCGGGCGCGTTCGGTCATGGGCCGCCCGAGCCGTTACCAGTCCCAGGCGGCACCCTGGACGTCGCGCTACTCGGGGCCGGCTTCGGCGAGCGTACGAACGCGGTTCGCGAATGGATCGCCGCGGGCGCCCGCGCGAGCAGCCTCCTGTACGGACAATTTCCCGTATCCCGTGCGCTCGTCCTCACCGTCCCGGGCGATCGCGCAGGCCCCGGCTTCGGCATGGCGCTGCGCGGCGGCGGCCCCGCGGTGGTGATCCTGCTCGATCGCCGCGCGAGCGCGCCGAGCCTCGCCAACGACTGGACGGCGACCCACGAGTTTCTGCACTTGGGTGTGCCGCGTTTACCGCCGGAAGATGCCTGGTTGTTCGAGGGGCTCGCCAGCTACTACACGGAGGTCGTCCGCGCGCGCGCCGGCATGATCAGTCCCGCGCGCGCCTACCAGCACTTATTGGACGGCTTCGAACGCGGACGGCAGAGTGGCGGCGCGCTCTCGCTGCGCGACGAGAGTGAGCAGATGCACGAACGTTCTGCGTTCTACCGCGTGTATTGGGCGGGCGCCGCGTTGGCCTTCCTGACCGACGTCGAGGCGCGCCGCGCGGGCGGGCCCACGCTCGACTCGGCCCTGCGCGAATTCGCCGCCTGCTGCGCCAACTCGCGCCCCGAAGACGATTGGAACGCCGAACGCGTGCTCGCGCGGCTAGACCAAAGCCTGGGCGCCCCGCGCTTCACCGAGCACGCGCGCCGCTGGCTCGATCGCGCGGAGTTCCCCGAGCTCACCCCCGTGCTGCGCACCCTGGGGGTCGCCGCCGGCACACGCGGCGAAGCCATTTTCGGCCGCGCCCCGAACGCCGCGATCCGCGACGCGATCATGGCGCCATCACCAGCCGAGGCGCAGCGCCAACCCTAGCGCGGCGGCGAGCAGCGCGAAAATGCCGAACACCCAAGCCGGCCCCGCGACGAAGTACGGGTACACCATGCTGATCAGCCCGAACAAGATCTGAGGCGGACGGCCCTGCTTCTTGCCGTACATGAAGAAGCCGAATCCTACCGTCGACACGGCAAAACCAGCGAGCAAGGAATTGCCGTCGAGAGTCATGCGTTCTCGTCGCTCAGCCTAGCAAGCAATCCGGCACCTGAGCCGCAATTCGCCGGAAAAACCGCTACCTCAGCGCACGAATCGCGCTAGCGTCCCGCCGTGTCCACGCAAACATGCACCGCGTTCGCGCTCGCTTTGGGCCTGGTCTTGACGCTCGCCAGCGCGAGCTGTGGGCCGACCTGCCCCCCGGGGCAGCAGAACTGCGGCACCTCGAACCCGGGCAACGCGGCGGGCAGCGATGACGGCGCGGGCAACGGCTCGACTTGCGACTTTCTCACGGCCGTGCAGAGCTGCATGAACAGCTATTGCGCCACCGCGACCAACCCGTTTTGCACCTGCTACAAGCGTGGCTACGACATCACCACCAACGGCTGCACGTGCGTGACCTTCGATACGAAAAAGTTCTGCGATCAAGCCGAGGCCAACGGCGCCGACGCCACCGCCTATGATTGCGCGGCGGCCAGCAGCAGCGTCTCCTCGATCTGTGTCGGCGTGATGTCCCCCTGACGTGATGTCCCCCTGAACGGACGGAAAACGCGCCTCAGGCGACATGCCCATTCATCCGCCGACGTGCGCCTACAGCCAGCTTGCAACGATAACGGGCGGCAACTCGTGCGGCACGGGTTAAGCTCTGGGGTCATTCCGACCGTTCAATACGGAGATCGATGAGCTCGCAGCCTCCACCCCTCAGCTACTCGTCAGGTTCATTCCCAGTTGGCGAACGCAGCGACGTCGCGCGCGTCCTGGTCGTAGAAGACGACCCGCATTTGCTCCGCTTGCTCGAGCGGCTGCTGCGCCGAGCCGGCATCGAGGTAGAAACGGCCGCCACGCCGGAGGACGCGCTCGACCTGGTCTCCGCGCTCGGCTTCGATTTGATCTTGAGCGATCTGTTCGCACCCGAAATGAGCGGAGCAAAAATCCTGGCCGCCGTGCGCCTGTTCGATCCACTGCTGCCGATCGTGCTGATCTCCGGCGACGCCGAGGCCCGAGAAGCCCTGGACGCCATCCACGACCCCGCGCTCTACTTCATGGCCAAACCGTTCGGCAACGAGCCCTTGCTCGACCTGATCTGCGGGCTGGTCGGCGTCTCACGCCGCGGCCAGCTCCGCCCACCGCCCCTCGCCAGCAACGAGTGAGCGCCAAGGCCCCGAACGCGAGCGGGCCAAGGGCCAAGGCAAGGGCCAAGGGCCAAGGGCCAAGGGAAGAGCCGTCGCGCCGTGACGGCAGTAGGTCGCTGGCCATGCGCAGGGCTCGCTTCTGGCGCTTGAACTACACGGTCCATCCCTTGGACAGCAAAAACTCCCCGCCCTGAGCGCCGACTGAGTTGGGTCACTCCGGCGCGTCCTTGGCCTTGCCGATCGCTCGATCTGTCGAACCAGCACGCCGCCGAAAGTTCGACGAAGGGCGCTCAGAGCCCCGCGTCGAGCGTGCGACGCTACCCCGCGTTCGATACAGCGGGCGCCATCGACTGGGCCGCCTGTGAGGGCTGCCACGGCTCCCGGCAGCTCCTCCTCGAGTGGGCCGGTCGCCAATTGCGAGCCGGATTTTACTGGTGACCCCGACGAGAATCGAACTCGTGTTATCGGCGTGAGAGGCCGACGTCCTAACCGCTAGACGACGGGGCCAGTGCGGGTCCGGGGGGAGGCGCCCGAAACCGCTGTGAACGTTGCTGGGGGACTAGGATTCGAACCTAGATAGCAAGAGTCAGAGTCTTGCGTCCTGCCGTTAGACGATCCCCCAAGGGGATCCTGTTGCTTGTTTCCCCTGACGGGGCGACGGTAACTATCCTCAATCCTTCCGACACGCAAGAGCTTCGTCAGGAAAAGATCATCAATTGGCCAGCTGGCCGCAGGTGCTCGGCGGCAGGCAACCTGCGGAGGCAGAGTCGTGCTCTCGGTTCAGCGTCGCGGCGGGTGGCCTTGGGAGGGCAGCCGTGAGGGCCGTGAGGAGCGGCAGGCGCGCTCACTGGCGTTCGCGGGGGTGGGCACGCTAAGGTTACGGGATCATGCGCGAGCGCGCCGTGGAGCCCGGAGTGATGGCTCCTTCGCATCAGGCGTGTTGGGCGAATCAGCCGCGCCTGATGGCTCGGACGCAGCGCGCGTGCTCGATGAACTGGGAGCCATGGAACTTCGCGTCATAGGTTGCCACGGCGGAGAGACGCCGCGTCACCGCACCAGCGCGTTCGTGATCGACGAGCGACTGGCGATCGACGCGGGCTCGCTGACCAGCGGCATGGACCTGAAGGCGCAGTTTCGCCTGAACGCGTGCATCATCAGCCACGCGCATTTGGATCACATCCGCGATTTGGCGACAATCGCCGATAACCGCTGCCAGGCCGATTGCGAACCGCTGGTGGTGGCCGCCACCAAAGAGACGCTCGCCGTGTTGAAGAAGCACTTCTTCAATGGCCTGATCTGGCCGGATTTTTCGGCCATCCCGAACAAGGCCAAGCCGACCATTCGCTACGTCGAGTTGAAGCCGGAGAAGCGCGTGGAGGTCGCGGGTTACCAGGTACGCAGCGTGCTGGTGAACCACACCATCGATTCTTCCGGCTTCATCGTCGAGGGCAAGGACGCGACCATCGCGTATAGCGGCGATACGGGCCCGACGGACCGCTTCTGGGAGCTGCTGAATCAGGAGAAAAACCTGAAAGCGCTGCTGATGGAGGTGAGCTTTCCGAACCGTGAGCAGAAGCTGGCCACGGTCAGCGGCCACCACACGCCGCGGACGCTGCTCAAAGACCTCAAAAAATACGTGCAGCCGCAGGACTTGCCGACGCTGCTCTATCACATCAAGCCCGTGTTCCAGGGCGAGGTCGAGCAAGAGATCGCGCGCCTCAAAGGCGTGAACCTGACCGTGACCGCGCTGAACGACCAGTACGTGCTCTGACGCGGGCGCTCGGCGCGACGGTCTGCCGCTTGAACAGCGACCGCCGAGCGGGCTCCGAAGCACGGTCCCCTCAGCCATGCCCGCCGGTTTAGTTGACATAATGTATCTTATGCGAACTACAGAGCGCACATTCGGGGAGTAAACCCGGCCGCCCCGCGTGGGCTCACGGCTTCGCGGTGTCCGCTTCGCGCAGAGCTTGGGCGAAGCGCGGATCGTTCTGCGCCAGATCTTCGATGAACTCGGTGACGTTGGCCGTGAGGTACGACCATTGCCATTGCTCGAGGATCACTACCGGACGCGAGGATGCGCGGTGCCAGTTCAGCTCGGGCGCTCGGTCATGACGGTAGTAAGCAAACCGGTACACGTCGCGGAAGACGCGCGCCTGCTGGAGCTCGTGAGCCAAGTGCTCCGAAAAGCTGGTGCCGACGATGAGCGCGTTTCGTGGTCCGCGTCGGAGCGGCTTGCTCAGCCGCGCTTTGACCGACGGAATTGGGTCCAGGAACGCCGAGTAGTCCCAAACGTTCACTAGACGCGCCAGATCGGTGTCGGAGCCGGTCGCCGTGTGCGGTGCGCCACGGTTGCAGCGCAATTTCGAGCGCCGACGCGGATTCGCGAACCGCAGCTGCTCCACCACCCGCTTTCCGACCTCGCACGCGCCGATGTACGTCCAATGCGTGCCCCCGCGATTGTACAGCGGCCACGTGGGGTCCTCGGCGAACAGCTTCGAAAACTCGCCCGCACCGTCGACCACGGGGACCTTGGCCGCTCGTAGAGCGCGGAGCAGCCGCCGATAACCCTTGGCCGCCTTTTCTGGTCCGCCCGGCAGCGTGAAGTTGGGGCCGACGCGATGGCTCCAGATCGCCGTCTTCACTGGGAAGAACACGATCATGAAATCGACGTCGAGGGCGCGGAAGGCGCGCGCCGCGCGAGCCACCAGCCGCGTCTGCTCGGCAACGGAGTACGGGCTGCGCGGCGGAGCATCGCCTTTGAGCTCACTGACCCCGTTGTGGTTGTTGATGAAGTTCATCTCGAACAACGTGTTTTCCTCGCCAACCACGATCGGCATCCCGGTGTGCGCCGAGATATCGTGGAACGCGAGCCAGTTGAGGCTGTTGTCCGAACGCACCATGACCGCCTTCAAAGACAACTGCTGCTCCAGCCAGGCCTCGAAATCGGACTGGAATTTGCCGCTCCAGAAACTAGCCGCACTGAACGCCGGCCGTTCCGCCGTGCGCGAGACGCCGTGTAGTTGGCCGTCCCCGAGCGCGTGAAATGGCGTGTCGATGGCCAGCGCGAGGAGGCAAAGAAGAGGCAGCAGGAGCAGTAGGAATTTGAGCGGACGCGGCATCAGAAGCGAAAGTAGATGAACGGGTTGAACTTCGAGTTGACCAACGAGATCACCGACACCGCAAAGGCGCTCACGGCGAACGCGAACCGCACGCCATCACCCAGCCCAGATTGCACGGCGGGCGCGCGTTTGCCCACGAGCCACGCGATCCACGCCTCGGCTCGGGGCCACGCCATCAAGGCACAACCCGCGAGCCCAAGCGCCCCGTAGAAGCGCGTTCGGTTGGGCAATAGCTCCCCCCAAGTGTATAGGGCGTCCGGACTGTCCAGCGGGTGCCAAGCAAACAGTCGCCCAAAGTAGCTCAGCGCGCCCGACAGGTGATCGGCGCGAAAGAGCACCCAGCCGAACATCACCAGCAAGAACGTGAGCAACATCGACAGCACGCGCGGCATGTAGCCGGTAACGGTCTGCCAGGCTCGGCTCCGTTCGATAACCAGCCAAGCGCCGTGGTAGGCGCCCCAAGCGAGGAACGTCCAGTTGGCGCCGTGCCAAAAGCCGCACGCCAGAAACACGATGATCAGGTTTCGGTAGCGCTTGCCCTCGCCGGCGCGGCTGCCACCGAGCGGAATGTACAGGTAGTCGCGCAGCCAACTCGAAAGGGAGATGTGCCAGCGACGCCAGAATTCGGTGATGCTGACCGAGGTGTACGGCGCCTCGAAATTCTCTTTGAACGAGAAGCCCATCATCTTACCAAGGCCGATGGCCATGTCGGAATAGCCCGAAAAATCGAAGTAAATTTGCAGCGTGTAAGCCAGCATCCCCAGCCAGGCAAAGCTCGTCGGGACGCGACCGCTGTCGAGCGAAAAAACCCGATCCGCGACGGCCGCCACATGGTTCGCGATCAGCACCTTTTTGGCGAGACCGAAGCTGAAGCGAAGCGCGCCTTCGAAGGCGCGGTTCAGTGAGTGGACGCGTGCCGCGAGCTGCTCCTGCAGATCCTTCCAACGGAAAATCGGGCCCGCGATCGAATGCGGAAATAGCGATAAAAACAGCGCATAGTCCGAGAAACGCCGGGCGGGCAAGGCCACTCCGCGCGAAACATCGACCAGGTACGAAATCTCCTCGAAGGCGACGAACGAGATCCCCATCGGCAGCACGACGTCTTGCCAAGCAAGGCCGTGACTGCCGAACGTCGCCGCCAAGCGGTTGCCCTCGTGCACCAGGAAATTGGCGTACTTGAAGTAAAAAAGCAGTGCCAAGTTGAGCGAAACCGCCAGCGCAAGTAACGTCCGGCGGCGGGTCGAGCCCGGTTCGGTGCGCGCGATCTGCCGGCTGAAGACGAAGTCGATCGCGCTCACGACGATCAACATCGGCAAGAAGCGCGGCGCGCCCCACGCGTAAAAGCACAAGCTCCCGAGCAGAGCGACGGCGTTTCGTAGGCGGGCCGGCGCGACTAGGTAGATCAGCAGAAATGCCGGCAAAAACCCAAATAAGAACGCGACGGAACTGAAAGGCATCGGCTACGCAGCGGCACGACGCTCGGTCTCGGCGCCCGCAAGCTCGCGCCCCGACCGAACGCGTCCGAATTCTCAGATCGGCGAAGCGACGGTCAGGCTCAGGAACGTGCCGCCGTTGGTCATCACGAACGCACGCGAGCCATACGCCGAGGGCGTCATGCTGGCGCCGTCCGACACGTGGATGCCGTCGATCAGCTCGCCGCCCAGTGGCGACACCAGGAAGATGCCCATGCGTGAGGCCGTGACCAGCAACGCGCCGTTGATCGCGACCGGTGCGGATACACCGCCGGTCGGCACTTCACGGCGCCACAACTCGCGACCGGTCTCGGGATCCAAGCCCCACAGCCCGGTCGTGCCGCTCGAGGCGATCAACACGGTGCGAGCCGGCTCCGGCGGACCGCCGTCACGCCGTTCGTGGGCTGGCTCACGCCACAGCGTGAGCTCACTGACGCCCGCCACCGCCGTGTTGGGCCAAACTTGCACGCCGGTTTCGGCGTCTAGCGCGAACACGCCGCCCGCGTAGCTGGCCACGTAAACCACGGGTCCCGTGGGCAGCATGTTCGGCACGGGCGTGGTGTCCACGTCCAGCTGCTGCGGCACTTCACCCAGTGTCTGCTCGGCTTCTGCCGCCAAGTCGACGGGCTGCCAACGTTCGGCGCCGGTCAGCGCGTCGTACGCAACCACGTTGCCGTCGCTGAAGCCCGTGTACACCTTGCCACGAAATACGGTCGGGCCGGCGTAGCCAGCGACCTCCATGCCTGCGGCCGGCGAGCGATGCTGCGACCAGCGCACTTTACCCGTGTCAGGCTCGAGCGCGAGCAGCGTGTCGTTGGCGTTTACGACGTAAAGTAAGCCGTTTTTTAGCACGGCCCGGCGCGACACCTCGGCGTTGGACATGAAGCGCCAGAGCAGCTTTCCGTCCTTGGCCCGCACTTTGTAAAACGCGCCGTCGTTCGAGCCGAAGTACACGACGTCTTCGGTCGGATCGTAGAGCGGCGCGCACTGCACGAAGCCGATCGTCTCGAAACGCCAGAGTTGCTCGCCGTTTTCTGCGCGCAATGCGTATAGGCCGTTATCGCTCGAACCGGTGAATACGCGCTTGCCGACCGGATCGATCTCCGGTTGGCCGCGCTCGTAGGGTTCACCCGCGCGGCGCGAAGGCGCCACCAGCTTGCGCGTGTAGTTGACGTGCATCGCGAAATTCGGACGCTGCAACCAGAGCGGCATCTCCGGATTCGCGCCCCCGCGCATGGCGTCACAACCGGCGGTTGCGAAGCCGAGGCCAGCCGCCCACAGCGCGCAAGCTACGCGCGCGACCTGCGAAACGGCTTGCCTCACGGGGCGCTCGCCGGCGGCGCGGGGACGTTCGGCGCGCCGCCTGGGGTCTTGCCCATGTTCTTCAGCAGCTCTTTCAGCTTCTCGGTGGACAGCCCTTTGCCGTCGCCCGCGCCGCCCATTTGCTGCGTGAGTTCCTGAATTTGCTCGGCGGTGAGCGTATTGGGGCTCGCGGTCACCGCGGTCGGGTCGACGCGGCGCTGCAGGTCGCGCACCGTCTGCTGCAGGTAGCCGGTCGGGCCCGCGCCGAGCGCCTTCTTGGCGTCCGTGCCAGCGGTTAGCGTGTCGAGCCGTTTCTGCGCATCTTTCAGGAACTCTTTGGCCTTCTCGGTTTGGCCCGCGGCGAACGCCAAGCGAGCCTGGTGGTACGCGCCGAGCGCGTTGAAACCGAGACCATCGACGTTCGACAATTCGCCGAACGCTTTCAGGGCCGCGTCCTTGTCGCCGGCGGCTTCGAGGCTCAGGCCGACGCCTTCCAGCGCGCGCCCCTTCACGCCCAAGTCAGCGGCCGCGAGCTTGCTATCTTTGACGGCTTGGTAAGCGTTCTTGGCGTCTGCGTATTTGCCTTGGTCGTAAAGCACCGAGGCCAAGCCCAGCTTGGCGAACGTGGCCGCCGAAGTCGTGCCGCCATCGGCGATCGCGCGGTATTGCTTCTCGGCCTCCTGCAAGCGCAGGGCCTCGGTCGCATATGTGGGGCGAGTTTCCACCAACCCAGTTTGCGGATCCGGCTTGCTGTCGTCCGCCGCGCCAATGCGGGCGCCTTCGGAACGAATGGCCGTGCTCAGCTTGGCCGAGGCCTGTTCCGCGGCGCGGTTCGCGCGATAGCCGTAAACGGCGTAGCCGACCCAGCCGACGATCACGACGATCACGACCCACTGCACGACGTTGGCGTTCTTCTTCAGCCACTCGCCCGCGGCCTGGGTGGTGCGAGCCAACGCGTCGTCGACGATTTCGCCGGCTTCCAGATTGCGGGCGGGGATCGCGCGGCTCCCCTGCTTGGTGCGACGGCCACCTTCGGCCATCTCTTCGCGCAGGCGCTTGTTGCGATCGCGACTCGGCCCGGGGTCTTCGGCCAGGGCGCGCTTCTTTTTCTTCTTTTTGGGGGCGCCAGACGCGACGGCGGCAACGTCCGATGCCTCGCCTTCGGAAACGACTTCCGCTTCCGCGGCTTCCGCTTCTACTTGCTCTGTTTCATTCGCTTCGGGCTCCGTTTTGTCGGGACCCGAAGACGATCCGGTTTCGTCGTGCTGCTCAGCCACGGGCGCTTCTATACACCATTCCAGCGGTTAGCGGCATGCACGGCCGTTTTTTGGACTTTGCGGCAAAAACCCGGAGATTTCCGGGCATTTGGGCTCACTCACCGGGGACGTTCGAGCCCGCGGCGACTTCGGCTTGCCAGGGCTTGGGTGGCGGCGGTGGCAGCTCGTCGGCGAGTGGCACCAGGGCTAGCGCATCGAGTTGCACCGTGCTGTCCGCAAAAACCACGAATTTACCACGCAAGCCCGCCCGCGCGCCGACGCTCTTGGGCAACTCACCATAGACCACCACGGGTTCGGGACCCGTTGGAATGCGCAGCCGAAGCGCAAGGGCCGCGTCCAGACTCGGCAGGCTCGGCTTCTTTTTGCCGCCACTCCAGTCCGGCGCGCCCGCCGCGATCAGCACCTCGCCGGGAGCGTTGCCCGTGGCTCGCGCGCGCACGAAGGCCCTCACGCCGCGGCCATTGCCGCCCGAGGGAATCGTCAAAGTCACGCTCACGCCGAGCGCGCTCTGCGTGCGCAAGCGCCGCAAATCTTGACCCTCGGGGCCTCCGATGTATTGCAAGATCTTGGCTTTTTCCGCGGCTTCCAAGCCATTCGCGAGCGGGTCCGGGACGCCCATGAAGCGCACCAAGGGCGGCGCCAGCGCCTCTTCCGTCTTGAGCGCGACGAGCGCGTTCACCAGCGCCACGCGCGTCGATTGCGAGCGCTCGTTGCCGAGCGCTTTGAGCAACGAGCCCTGCCCGAGTTCCCCGCCGATGTGCGCGAGGGCTTCGGCCAGGTATGGCCGCAAGCGTACGTCGTCCAAGCTTTGCACGAGCGGCCACACCGCGTCCTTCGCGCGGATGTTCCCGAGTGCGGCTGCGATCTGGCGCGAGCGCTCGAAATTGCGCGCGGCCGAGTCCTGCCACCAGGCGATCAGGGTTTTGTCGCCGCGACCGTCACCGACCTCGGCCAGCACCAGCGCGGCCAGCCGCCGCACCGACAAATCCGACGATTTTTCGAGCTCGAACGTGTACGGCGCGCCTTCCCCGAGGCGCGTGAGTGACAGTGCCGCATAGCGACGCACCACGTCGTCTTCGTCGCGGCCGAGGGCCAAGCGCAGCGCGGGTTTGGCCTCCGGGCGCTTCAGCTCGAACAGCAGCTCGGCGGCTTTGCGTCGGATCGCCAGATCTGCGTCGTCCAGCAACGCCGCGATCTCTTCCACCGCGTCCCCATCGCCGCTGATGCCGCGCAGGATCGCGGGCGGCCAACCCTTGCCCTCAGCGCGCAGGCCGTTCTGCTCGTAGCGACCGTGGGACGCGCCATATTCTTTCAGACGCGCGCGCATCTCGGCGAACTCTTTGGGCGAACTCGCCGAGATGTCACGTTGCTCCAAGGGATCGCGGCTGAGGTCGAACAGTTTACATGCGCCCAACTTGCGAGCGCACACCAGCCGCAGCGACCCTTCACCGAGCAGCGTTTGTTCGTCGGTTTCAGCCAACACCAAGCCGGGCCCCGCTTCGCGTTTTCCCGCCAGAAGTGGACCTAAATCGCGACCACGCATGCGCGGCGGTTTGGGGATGTCGAGCGCAGTGAGCAGCGTGGGCAGCAAATCGATGGTCTGTACCGGCTCGGCGATGCGGCGCGCCGCGAGGCGGTCCGGAGCCGAGATCAGGAGCGGCACGCGCACCTGCTCCTCGTACACGCTGGTGCCGTGATAGTGCCCGCCGTGTTCGCCGAATTCTTCGCCGTGATCGGCAGTCAAGATCACGACCGAATTCGGCCGCCGCGCGCGGAATGCGCGGACCAAGGCGCCCACGGTCTCGTCCGCGAAACGCACCTCCGAATCGTAGCGATCGAGATCGCGGTCCCCAAACGAAAACTCGGGGTGATTTTCGTATGGTTCGTGCGGCGCGAACAGGTGCACCCAGCTAAACAGGCGTTTATCGTCGGGCGCGGTATCGAGATACGACTGCAGTTGCTGCACGCGCCGTGGCCCTTCCGCGAATTCGACCCAGCGATACTCGAAGCCGAGGAAGGTGTCGCGGAAGCTCTGAAAGCGATCCGGATCGATGAAGAACACCGCGGGGGGATAGAAGGCGGCCGTGCGGTAACCATACGTGCGCAGCAGGCCCGCCCAGGTGTCCGAATCTCGCGCGATGTCCTGCAGCAAGAGCGGGCGCATGTACTTGCCCGTCATCAGCGACGTGACCGAGTACGAAGTGTGCGGCGTGGGCGCGTAGGCGTGCTCGAACACCACCGCATTTTGGGCGAGCTCGTCGATGTGGGGCGTGGTCGGCCGTGGGTAGCCGTAGTTGCCCAAGTGGTCGGCGCGCAGCGCGTCCACGCTGATTAGCAAGAAGTCGCGCTGCCGCAGATCGAGGGTGCGGCCGGTCTGCTCACTGCTGAGCGATTGACAGCCGCCGTGAGCGGCGCGCTCGCTCGGGCTCAGCGAATCACAGCGCACTTCGTCTTCGGGCGCGACGGGCACGACCAGGGTCGCGAGTTCGACGGCGCGGCTGCCGAGCGGTGCGTGCTCGCTGACCACGAAGCGGAAGTTGTCGAAACGCGCGAGCCGCTGCGCGCTCGGCAGCACGAGCAGCGCGGCCAGTAGCCACGCGCCCAAAACGAACAGGTTGGCTTTTGCCGACCCCGCGCCGAGCTCACGGCTCGGCGTCAGCGCGCGGTGCAGCGCCTCGCCCGCGAGCGGCAGTGCCAGCAGCGCCAGCGCGGCCAGCCCCAAGTGGAACGCCGGGTAGAGCCGCACCAAGATCAACCGGTTCGCGAGCTCGGCCACGAACACACCGAGCCCGATCGAACCGACGCACCACCAGGGCCGTTCACGCTGTAGCCGCGCGAGCGGAGGTGCGGCCGCCCACACCGTGGCGCCGACCAGTGCGCCGACGATCATCGCGAAACCGCCCCGTTGGCCCAATGTCGCGAGGTGCCGCACTCCC
>Ga0247757_10000446_pt1 | contig 34260 bp, 30 predicted proteins | sample UWRJL126311R4_FD_180929 | JGI IMG/M metagenome (GOLD analysis project Ga0247757, IMG submission 180929) | Plant litter microbial communities from Arlington Agricultural Research Station in Wisconsin, United States - UWRJ-L126-311R-4 | ecosystem: Environmental > Terrestrial > Plant litter >... | reverse complement strand
ACTGTACTTATATCTTTAATATCTTTATACTTAGTTAAACGATTTTTAAATAAAATCTAGATATTAACTTTTACTATATTATATTATTGCTTATTAAGATTAGTATTTAAAAAAATAAATATGGAAAAAAGTAATCTATAGGGAAAGTTTTAGATTTTTTATTCTCTATATTTAGTGACTTACATGCCTTTAAATCTACTTACTAATCAGGATTACTAATTATTAAATTTAACTCCTAGATATAGTCTTTAAATATCTAGTTTTATTTTTATTATAGCATTAAAACTGGCTAAGTTATAGTCTTTTAAAAAGGGTATCTTTTTTAATTAGTCGATTTTTATATTACCCTACTATAATATTATTATTATCTTAGTAAAATATTATAGTAAAGTTAGTAATAGGCTTTATAGATAATTCTAGTTAATTTAGGGATCTTATAGGTAATAGAGCGCCTATATATTTTAATATATATATATCTAAATATAAAAAAAGTTTTAGATAGTTCCTTTTAAATTATAGTATTTTCTTAGGATATAGCAAGTTTTAAATAGAGTAGTTTAAATAAATAAAGGACTATAGGCTATAGGTTTATATAGACCTTTATAGAGTATTAAGACTATATTTTATAGTTATACTCCTAGTAGTACTATAGTAGAGTTATAATATTATAGTTATTAAGATAGTTATTAAGATATATTTAATAGTTATAATACTAGGTAGTAGTATAGTACTAGTATACTACGAGCTACTAAAATACTATTAACTATTTAATAATAGTTAAAATAGTAAATAATCTAACTATAGTTTTAGGTCTTTTTAACTCTTATAAAAGGGATAAAGTAATACTAGGCCTTAGTCCTACTAGCTTTTATCCTAAACCCTTTAAAATCTTTTCTTTATATAATCTTCGAGTTATTATATAGTAGGGGAAATACTACTATCTTTAAGATCTATTTAGTATATTTAAGATAAAAGTCTTGTTTATAAATTTATTTAGCTAATAGTTTATAAAATTCTTTTTTTATTAAAAGCTAAGTTTATATTAGTTAATTCCCTTATTTATATATATTTAGGTTATATCCTAGTACCCCTATATAAGTATAGAATATATAATAATATACTTTTTTATAATTTCTATATAATTAATAAATCCTCTAGATACTAGCTAATTAATCGCTGTAAGAGTAGCCTTAATTAGCTCTATATTAACTATAGTAGGTGGTGCTAAACGCTGACGCATTTTGGTGTTAGGCGCGCATTGACCCTTCGCGCGCATTGAGCCATGACCTACGGTATACTATAATAGACGAACCTTCATCCGATTTATCGGCTAATCAGGGCCAACCTCGCTTCCACCATGCCTGCCTCCCCTCGCCTCACCAAAACTCATCCATGCCCTTCATCGATTATCAGGTCCCCGATCTTCAGGAACGGACTTTCGTGCAGCATCCTAGCCTCCTCACTTTTTCATAGATTAGTTGCTAGCAACCTTCTGCTGTTATCACATACTTCTCATACTGTCAATTGCTGACGACAATAGATCTTTTTTTCTTTTATCCACAATACTAAGTGCTTTTGTGCAAGCCGTGTGTCTACGCCATTCCACCCCTGTATCTTGCCAAGCATATTAAAAAACAACACGCGCGTGAGGCCCACCACGGCGCCGGCCTTGAATTTAGCAGTTCCAGATCGCAAAAGCAAGCTACCGCGCTTGCCAGGCGCCTCCAAGAAAAGTTTGACATTCTCAATCCCAGGACCTGTAAAATTCCGCTGCCGTCGCCCACGGACCCGGCCCTTCCGGACCTAAAGCTCTATCGTGGCTACCAATGCAGTCGCTGCCCATATATCTTGGCGAAGACCAAAACGGGGCATGAAACCATGGAGCAGCACTTCAACCAGCACCGACTCCTTCCTCGGAAAAAGGGTCGACCCAGAAAAATACCAGACATACCCGAAGAAGATCAGGGGCCGATGTTCAAAGAAGTCTACTGCCAGCGCTTCTTTGCTGCATGCCATCAGAGCTCCTTCTTTGCGGTCCATGTCCCGTCCGAGGTCGGGGATCTCAAAGCCAAACCTCAGACGGGTAGGACAGATCTCCTTAAAGCCGTTCTTAAGGAGCAGCTCCATGCGTGCGAACTTGAACAAGAAGCCGTAGCGCGGACGTATAGCAGTTCGGTCGCAAAGACAGAAGTGCCCCCTTAGCTTGAGATGACGAGATGGCCCCGCTACTTTCATGGTCTTGACATGACTGAAGTGGCCCCTCTCGCATACATGCCCAACCCTCATACCGAGGCAGCTCTGGTTGTTATAGGGGAGCCCTTTGACCGCATCATCGAACAAGCATATCTGTCTATCTGCGAGGACTGAATTAGCGTTTTTGACCAAGCCAAGATCAACAGCTTCATCGCAGAACGATCTGCCAAACAAGAGCGCATGATCATGGTCAAGCTCCAGAAGGGAACCTTCCGAGTGTACAAAGATCTGTGGAAACGTCTTCTTTGTTTTGCCTACCGCACAAGCCTGCCCAGCCAGGAAATACCACTACCTCACCGATTCACCACCGAGCAGCTCTCTCGGCTAGATCAGGCAATGGTGCTTGCTGATGAGCTGATATCTCTAGGGCATGTAGATAGCGACGACAAGCTGTACAAGGATGAGGTGCGTACGGTAGCAGCGGACATAGACAAGGCTTGCTTGCTGCTGTGCATTTCCCTCCTAGACCACACTCTGCAAGGAGATCACTTTGAAAGTGTAATTCTCAGCTTCCTTGCCGTGCTGGGTATCGATGAGAAGCCTGGCGGTGTGTTTCGCAGCACGCTAAGCTATTCGCCAGATTTGTCCAAGTTTATCAAAATGGCTCAGATGCTTGTTGTGCAGAGGGCAATTACTGGGGTTGAGGACGGCGAAGCAGAACACCCATCTGAGCTGTTAGACGAGATGAGGATGCGGTTCATGATTCGAGGTACTCGGACGGCCTTCGATTGGGCCTATCGCCTGCGATCCTACGCAAAGAAAGTAGTCAGCAACACTACTAACCTTGGGTACATAATGTGGTCTGAGGATGCGGAAACAGTCACGTATCGCGACACCAGTTTCAGTATGGGCTCTCTTCGAGAATTCATTGCCTTCCAGGTGGAAAAAGCCCAGAGATGCCTGGAAGAGCTCCTGCTCCTACATCCTGAAGAGTGTCGAGAGGATGTCGTTCCTAGCGTCGGGCTTCATCGCCTGAAAGACGACCATAGCAACGGCCAGAAGGGCTGGAATTTCCTCAAGGATCTACGAAATGCAGAACTGCTTCAAGAGAGGGATGACTGGCTCTTCAACCGGGTGCTTGAAAACGACTGGCTATAATATGATGATATTGCGAGCACCCAATTATCTACTGGGCTCGTTGCATTCCATTTGTTGCAAGTTGCAGGTTCCTACCTCAAAGCAGGGAGAGTGGCCGAACCGCACCGATCATACCCCCGCAACAGTAGGAGTAAGCTAAGCTTGTTTACTACTACAAGCATCTGCTGAGGCGGGCGGAACTAAAACATATTCAGTGGCGCACGCTATTTAGTTCTCGAGCCTGGAACTGAACCCTTGATTTGACCCTGAACCTACCACGGGACTTAAAAGCAGTACCTAAGGCAGTCCTGCCACTAGAATCTACCACGGTCACTATGGGAGAGCGAAAGCAGATACACATATAATAATAAAATAAGTTATAATAACTAGCGAAAATCTATATTCATACTAATAGGAGATCCATTCTGGTTTACTAGGCGTTTAAGAGTAAGGAGCGTATAAAAAGAAACCATACACAATGAAATTTGTTGACACTATTCCAACAATTCTGATTGGTGTTAGTATCCCCCACCGACGATGATTTGGAGGAGGAGAGGCTTTTCGTCATAGACTGCGCCCTCCTGGTTAGAGCCATCTGCCGAAGGATGAACATCATCATAAGGGAAGGCATATCCAAGATGGTCGGAGGCCACTTCGTGGCAAATACGCGCATAGTGGTTGGTGATGGGCTCCTTGTAGTAGTTTTCAACCTTTTCGCCCTGAGGTTGGTTTGGGTTGGCCCATAGGGTTGATCGATTCAACGCAGCGCATATACGAGCCCCAATGTTGAGCTGAACCGGAGAGACGTCTTTCCCGACGGCAAATGGTCCCGAATCACAAGTGAAGATATCGCGGGTCGATGGTTTCTCGAAAGACGCGATACCGTCGAAAGTCAGCTTGGTGCCTTTGACACGGCCTTTGACAACCCCTGTGGGACCCTGTGTGTCAATTACCAAGTCCTCCGAAGTGTATTTTCCCCACACTGCATCGACGTAGCGATCATAGTACCCATTCTGAAATGCAGGCACCAGCGAGGCTCCTAAATTTGGGCCAAGAACCCTCAAGATTTCGCCTGATGACGAGCGTTTGATGAGCCCTTCCCAGTCGCCACTCAATTCCTCCAGCTTGGACCCGATAGTCTTGAGGCCATCAGAAGGTATCCCTGTGACTTTCTTAAGGCCATTCTCCGTCAACAGCTCCAGGGCAATTGGCAGGCCAACAAAATCAACATGCGAGAGGTTGGCAAAGAGCTGCGTTTGATCAAATGTAAATTCGCAGAAGCCCCATTGCGTTTCGATGTTCTGGTCGGTAACATTCTGCACTGCCGGCTCCACGAATGCTGGGCCTGGGTTGCGATAGAATATAAGCTTTTTCTCCTTGCTGAACCAGATCCGTGCTCCTACCATCTGCGGCACCTGAATGGCCCGCTGGGTAGCACTGTCGATGGATATGCTGATTTCCTCCTCTAGAGGAGCAAGATTGGAGGCCGGCGACGTAGGATGATATAGAGAAGAGCCGTCGGCTTTGAGAGCTAAGAGGGTTCCCGTGAGGTCTCTGCCGGTGACATGCGCATATAGCTTAGAACCTGTAGTGTTCTTGATATGAACCGTGATTGATGCCATGATTGATTGGGTTTCCTTTGTTTTCACTCGCTGCTGCTTGGCTGATTGATTGATTGATTGCTAGGGTGCTCAGTTGCTTGCTAGGTTCTTGGTTGCTTGCATTTCTATCGACTGGAATACCCCATTATATATACTTTTCGTCCTTCTGGACTTTGCTAAGCATCAGGAAGCCTTGCAATGATTTTCACCTCCCTTGTTCAATCTATAGTATCCTCTCAGCTCTGACTCAGGTCAGGGTGTAAGATGTGCGGTCAGAGTATCTCGCCATCACACTGAAAATCTGAAAGTCACGAAGAGAACACTACATGTCGAACTCGGTATATATTAAATGGTTGGAATTGAGCCTAACATTCAAGCAAACCCAAATAACCCCCGTAGTGCCCAAGAGACTCAGCTACCCGGATCGACACAAGGGGGGTAGCAAATGAACCGTCAGCACCGTGCAATTATGAAATCTATGGTGCCTTTGATAAAATACCGCCTAGTAAGTCGTGACATCGCGAGGATATAGCGTTTATGGTACTGCAGCGGTCTAATCCTAACCCTAATAGTTGTAACTGGACCCTTAAAGTTTTACACCTATCTCGTAAACCTTCCGAAAGGCCGTGCATATATTAACAGTCTATTATAAGGGTTACGGTTAGTGAATCGTTAGCTGTATAGTATATAAGGCTTCCGAAACCCTGAATTCAAGCTCACAAATCGCACATATAGAGGGGCTAGGAAATGCCGCCTATCTACTACTAATAATACAGGCTTCTTTAATTATAATTGGGTTTAGAGGCACCAACGAATAAAACTTTCATTAAGCTACAATGTTTTGGTAGAAATAAATATTTAGCTCCGTTTCTTATAATACATTAGGTCTTACCGTAACATCTTTCCAGCTAGATAGGGTTTAATTTGTCTTCTATTACGGCTTATAAGAAGTATAAGAAAATATAGATACCTAAATCTATATACTATTCGAAGAATGCTAATAGAGTTAAAGGGAGCTGAAAAAGGTAATATAAATTAGATGAAATTTTTGGGGTCAGAGGTTGACTCGGCCCCGATCGCCAAGCTTAGCCGAACTCGGCTCCTAACTTAGCCGAACTCGGCTCCTAACTTAGCCAAACTCGGCTCCTAACTTAGCCAAACTCGGTTCCTAACTTAGCCGAACTCAGCTCCTAACTTAGCTAAACTCGGCTCCTAAATACTCTACTTAACAACGCTTGCGTTCGCGTTCCAACACTGTTGTCAACGCTATCGTTCGTCTCGTCATCTTCGCTATCTTGAATTTCTTCTACCTTATAGAGTGTTGCGGGCGCCTCCGCCTCGATGCTCAGCGTCTTCTTCTCGCTAATAGGCCCGCTGGCAATTCCCCTCTGGTCCTAACCAGCCCTCAAGTGCCTTGCTAGCCACGCATATATCTTGGCGCTCCTTCTTCAGCAGCTTAATCCAGACATCCAGCTGACCTACACGAAGGGTGCGTTTCTATCCAGCGATTCGCAATCTTATCGTATAGTATCAGGGTTAGCATGCCCCAGCCTACCTCCTGAACAATTAAGTACCAGCGCATCGCTTAGTTTAATCGTCTTCTGAATACCTACTTATCCTTCTCAGTAGCGTTGGGGCTGACCAACGCTACCAGCGCTGCAATTGCCTCTATGCGGACCGGACCCTTACCGTACCGATTTCGCGTTCTATCGTTGCTGGATATAAAGTCGTTATACCGGATCTGCGCTATTTTGTTCGAGTATGCTTGACCTAGGAGGGCTGATGCCCATCGAGACCCGATATAGACGGCTACTAACTCTACTTCGTAACGTATATATATGTTCCAGGCAAAGCAGAAATCGTGGTCAGCATCAGTATCGTTGCGCACGTTTGGCAGCTGCAAGCGCTTAGCTCCCGTGTTAATCTTAGTCTAGCTGCTAGCGAGCACGCCACCACCCCTGAAAGGGGAGCCGCGTTCTCACCAAGCCTGCAGGAACTAGGCAGCGTGGTACTGAGAGGACTGGTTTCCCAGTACCCGCGCTTTCTCTAGAAGGGTATAGGCTGTGAGATAGGGAGTTTAGGTGGAGTTATAGAAGTCCGTCTCATCGGAGACTAGCTACTTGATAATCTAGGCGATAAGAGACTCGTCCTTTTTCGTAATGGAGGTATAGGCAGCCTGTTCCGGAAGGGAAGCCTTGTCGCTAGGTGCTACAAGGCCGAGCGCAAGGCGTTTCTTCGTATGCGAAACCAAGAGTTTCTTGCCGCGTTCTCACTTAGTACAGCGGTTGTTGTTGGAGACGGCTGTGGTATATAGAGGCGGGTCTTCTAGCTAGTCGTCCGATTCGCTAGGCTCAGATAGCCGGGGGCTGACTAGAGGTATCTCATCGGTGGTGGATCGAGCGCGCTTCTATATAGAGGCTGGCGCGGATGGGTATGGCTGCTTCTTTTGTTGCGAGGGTGAAGCAGAGGCGTGTTACGAAGGGGAAGCGAAGGGCTTCTGCGCATACGGCGGCTCTTCCCTCCCGTCCTATGCAAGCGACTCGGCCGCGCAGACTAGACGACTCTAGGCTTCGTTGGGTAGAGCGTTGTCGGCGAGGGCCCTGCGCAGCAGCTATATGGCTGATAGGATAGAGTGGGCAATGAAGACAGGTTTGTAGATGGCGGTATCGTCGGGGATGAGCCAGCCAGCGCTGTGCAGGTGGAAGAGCGCGTCGTGCTACGAGCCAGAGGCCGTGGCCTGGCGGAAAAACAGCTTCTTGTAGTCTTCGTTCGGCGGCTCGTACGCGTAGTGGTGAGCGAGATCCGCGTCGCTGGCTAGGGGAAAGCTCCGACGACCGCCGTCGAATTGCTTTGCGGCTTCGTCTAGTACGGTCGACCAGTGTATTCTCGACGTAGGTATTAGAATTCAGGTAGAGAGCGGATGTTCGGATGGAGGCTACAGGCAAAGGGGCTTAGTATTGTTCGTGTTCTGACACGGGTACACCGCAGCACCGGAAGTCAGACCGCGCACAGACTGCTACCACTACGCCCTCACCAACCAGCGTCAGCGGAGCTAGGAACACAATCAATGGAAAAGCAAGAACAGTACTTATACGTCGATTATTGTAAAGGGGCGGAGTAAGTACTAGGCCGACGGGTGGGTTGTATCGCGCCCGTTCGTGTTCTTCCCGCTCCCTACCATGGACCTATTCGTGCAATTGTTTGAACACCTGCCTGAACTTCACGTTATTATCTGCCAACCATGTGCCACCGCTATACCACCGGCTCAGGTCTCTACTCACCTCAAAGAGCGCCACCCTAAGGTCGCAGTCGCTACGCGCAAGAGCCTGGCAGCAATCGTATATGCGCTGCCGGACCTCGCGTGGAGGCCGGGAGACGTGCGTGTACCGAAACCGGCTAAGGAGCCTATCGCTGGCCTGAAAAGCCAAGGAGATGGGTTGGTATGCTGGGTGGAGAAGTCATCTTGTCACGAAGCCATCTTGTCACGAAGCCATCTTGTCACGAAGCTATCTTGTCACGAAGCCATCTCCCAGCCACCACGGCAAGTTAACATGAACAGAGCCAGCCAGGCACTGGCATTAGGTGTTCCCCCTGGTGTGTCTAAATCGTTTCGTGCTTTGGCAGATTATCGCGTTATCGAATCGATCACCGAGCAGAAATACTAACAAATAGTACATTATTTAGGCTCCTAGAAGGTTTACCTTTTTCATGGCTTCACGTTATAGAGAACTATTAGAAAACCGAAAATTTAAATACTTAACCTAATCCAACACCGACTCTACTACGATCAAACCCAACCAAACTCCGACCAAACTCTAACCCCTACTCGGCTGATTCACCAGCCTACTCATAACCCTTATATAGCTTTTATCAGCCGTTGTTCCCTCCAACTCCTTCCCATCTCTCAGCCTTCGGTTTGTTCTCCGCCGTGCCGCGCGCGCTTCGAAGTCCTCACCGGCGCAGTATTATTTGCGTCCTCGCTCCGCGGGCGTTTTGATCGCGAGGGTAACTGGGCCTTGTCAGGAGCCTGGGCAGTGCTCCTGTCGAGCCTGATCGGGTCGAGCGCCATGAGCGTGTCGTACTTGTCACTGAGTGCTTGTTTCAAAGCTTCCAAAGGAAGCCCTTGGAGCTTCTCTTGTGCCGCTTTGACATCCGACTCCCAGTTGCCGTGACATTTTTCCCATCCTTTCAACGTCTTCGTAAGGCTGACTTCACCCTCACAACTGCCGTTTTTAGTGTCTAGATAACCGAAATGCCAACTTATGTGTCTTTTGTCATCGGCGGTCACGGCTATCGTTTTTTCCTTCGCTTCGGAGTCCTTCAGGAAGGCGTTTAGCTCCGGACACACTTTACACCCATAAGAATAGCACTTGTGCACTTCCGTCGGGCGAGCCCAGTCTTCTGGCTTTGACGGCTCTTTGTCCACGGTCTTGGTAATGTAGGCTTCCACGAGCGATTGGAAGCAAGTCTGCACCTCCAGGGAACCTGTATTCACCGATGGAAGCAGTTCTTTGATCAGCTGCAATAGGACCCCTCGCACTGTGTCCTTTTCAGCATGGAAAGCTTGTTCCGAAAGCTGCCGCAACAGATTGGAAGCTGAGTCCTCATTGTGCGCCAATGCCTGGTTGTAGAAATCTCGAATGAGTACGTCAGCGTTCCTGCTGTATAAACGCTTTACGTATACGTAGTAAAGGTCGAAGTCGAATGTCGAGATTGCGGAAACTAAGATATTACCAAGTAGGTCGAGGAGGAATTTCCTCCGCACATTTTCTGGTTTCGATAGTTCGAGGAGGAGCTCGATATTCAGGGCAGTCACGAAATCCTTGACTTTTGTGAACCCATTAACAAAGTCTATGACTGCATCGTCTATTTTCTTCCTATATGGGCGGTTAGTTACGTAATTCGATTTGTCGGTGGGAACTTGAATGACTTGGTTGGTAGAGTGTGCCAAAATACAAATATAGAGGGGCTTGGATTCTCTTACCGCTGTTCCTGTGTGTATTGGATTTTGAGGTCCGAAGCAATTTCCTTGACTGCGGCAGCGTCTTCTTTACACGAATAATTCTTGCACGTATAAAGCGTCGCAATCAGTTTGTTGCTGTACCAAAATTTCCAGTCCTGCGCCTTCGCTGGGTCTTTTCGGCCATTGTTGTTTCCACAAAACCCGTTGTAGAAATGGGTCAGACCCTTGTAAACACCGCAGAAAGTGTCACATTTTAGCATGGATCTGAAGATGCTAGAGAGATCGTGCACGTTAGCGGTACTATCCAATACGTAGCTCAGTGATATTGGGGCGAATCTTACTTGTCTACCTCAATTGGGGAATCCTGGAGATCAATCAGTCCACCGAGTGCATACCAAGAGCCATAACCCCAGGTCTTGACAATGTTCTTCTGCGCTTCCTCAAAGACAGGCCAATCGCCGAGAAATGCAGCGGTGACTGCAGCAAAACCGAGGTACACATCGTTCGCCGCTGCGGTGGCAAACCTTTGATCCAAGATTATGCGGCAAAGGCGAACAAGTATCTTGTGCAGCGTCATCTTGGCGCTGTCGTTGGTACCCGTCCGTAGATGCCTCATGACCTTGTTCACATCCTGAGGAGATCTTGGGTCGAAGAGGGGGGCGTGCAGGGAGTTCGCCCGGACAATAACAAGCACCTGACAGTAAACAACTATTATTAGCATCGTCATGCTTGTGATGTTGCGTTGCTTCGGCTTCAGGAAGCTTACCATATCCGAGTAGGTTTCCTCGATTTCACCATGTTGGTTTCCTATATATTCTCCGCCGCCGCGAAAGTCCGGGTCTCTATCATAGCTGATGGAGCTCAAAAGCGAGGTCTTATTTATGTCCACCTCTAGTGGAGATAGCTCGAACCCCTCGAGGCTGCAGACGTGGTACAGATATCTCTGGCGAGCCATGTTGGATTCGCCGTCCTCGTCGTTTGGCCAAATCTTGCACTTATCGAGCTGGGCAAGAAACAGGTAGGATTCGCCGTACCGGTCACAACTGTCGGCAAGGCAGCGAGCACGTTGGTAATCGAGGCCTTTTAGGCTAGAAAGACGCAAGTTCCTCGGTGTGTACTGATGATCGAGAGGATAGACAAGAAAGTCTGGCGGATTTGGCAGCCTTTCCCACGTTGACAGGGCTTCTACCAGACTTTGGATCTGAGAATCCAGTACCGAGGCTGATAGGCGAGAGCTGTCGTGATCGATGACGAGGTTGTACGTAAGGACCCACCGGTATCCTGTCTGAACTGGCTTGATCTTTGTACTAGTGAGTACTAGGTCGCCTTGAAACCAAGAAGGTAACTTACCTCGTGGGTGACGTCTGCATACCAAGCAAGGTAGTAGGAACCATACGCTGACGTCTCAGCGGTGGATAGTTCCAATGAATCATTCCCGTGCTGCAAGCATACCGCACCGCCCGTATGTTTTGAAGGAAGGCAGATGACTAGTGTTCCAAACATGGCCGGACTCTTCTCAGTACTATCCCAGACTGTCAGCCCTCCGTTACGGTGCTATGTGCCGAGACGCATCTTGACCTACTCTTTGTGAGGCTTGAACATGGCTCCTGGCTCGTAGAGAAGGTGCTTGTATAGCTCGGCGCGAACATTGGTCCCAGCATGAGCAGGTGGTACTCCAAGCTCTCGGACAACACGCTGGACAAGTTTATTGACAAAACCATCCCATTGTGGGTTCTGGAAGCTGACTCTCTCCGCGCTAATCTGCAGCGTCTTTCTCACCGACTCATCCACTAGCGTTTCTCTGCGCTTGCCAAAGGGTGCCTTGTCACTTTTCTTGCCAAGGTTCCGAGCTGCTTCTTCCGACAGCGGTACGGCGATAGGCTCACCACCATCCACGCAGATGCCTGGGATCGGGCAGGAATCAAGAATACCGCCAGTTGCAAAGGATCCCGTCGCTTCAATTCCGTCGATGCGCTCGAGGAGAGTTTGTCGGAAGACTTTCTCTTCTTCGTCCAGTTCTTCGTACTCGTAGATCGAACTATCCTCCGAATCGCTCCCCATTTTGGCACCCGAGTTTGAGTTGTAGTCTTGTCTGAATGTATGGGGATGCTTTTTCAACGGTAGGAAAGCTAGCTGAACGGAAGGAACGAAATAAGGGAACAAAACAAAGAGTCTCGTCACTTAGCCTGCGGAGAGGAAGCGAATGATGAAGCGTTGGAGATGTGGCCGATGGAGATAGAAGCAAACTTCGCGCTGGCAAATGAGATGGGGTGTTGGCCCTCGCTTAATCGCACGCCCCCCGGTACTACCTAGGTCGGACCCGCTGACGTCAACGCCTCTCTTATGTTCGTCGCGTTCACCGACTCGCGCTGTGTGCCCGACGAGACGGGAATAGATCAGACCGAAGTATGCAAAGGGTCTCCCACAGCTACTGGCATGATTTGGAGTCGTTCTTTTATGTGCTTATCTAGTAGTGCCGTCGTGGTTGGGGTGAGGAGTGGCCGGCAGGCACTCTGATAGCAAATTGGTACACCAGCAGCTACTTACCGAGAGTTTGCTAGCGCCAAACGAGGGTATATGGGTGTTGATGGATTTGGAGGTATCCTAGAAGAGTCCGCGCCACATTTCGACCGTGCCAAACCGCCCCGCGGAGAATCGCGAGGGATTTTGTTTCTATATAGCATACTTAATACACAAATTGTGGGTCTATTCGTTGGGACACCCCTGCTTCACATGCCCAGCACCTTGCCTAGCTGCGACTCTGGAAGCATCCGGTACCCGCGCACTCTCCCAACGTTCAGCTCCGCCGTCATCCGCGAATAGCTCGCCGATCCGCTTGCCTCGCCCCGTCCGTCCTAAAAAAGCGCCTACAGCCCTTCCCAATAGGCACTATAACCTAAGTGATATTAACTGCTCCGGCCTACGAATATGAACCGTCGCTTACCGTGACGGAAGGACAACACGGAACAACCTGGGGATGTCTGAGGTTTCGGTGATTGGGAAGCCGTTCAGTGCGAGATTTGCGCCATACGGGAGTTCGAAGCTGTATATAGCGGTTCTTCCTGCCCTAGAGCTTGTGCATGTGGAATTGGTATAGTAAGCTATTACACGCACGCACTATGTCTGATACCCTCTTCTTAGATGCCACTGTAGTGTTTGCCAGCAATTGTTAGAAAAAGGTCTTTTGTTGGGTGTAGTGGCGGATGGTACACGTAGTGGCGTGGTGAGGTTTTAATATGTTCGAGGGTGCAAGAACAGGATTTCTGCTTTAGGCCAGGAATCTCAGCTATACTATATGATCTGGTTTGGGAATTCCAATACGCAAGGCTGCTTGAGAGAGAAAGAGGAATACCTAACAATCGTCCCGAGCGTAGGATATGAGTCTAAATGATAGTGACTTCCTGTCCTCGCTTACTGTCGCCCACATGTATGTACGGAATTGTGTCTCACTCGTTGCACTTACTCTTACTTCCTTTCCTACATCCAGTACCTCGAGGTAGACACCTGCTCTTCGGAAAAATGACGGCGAACCTCGAGTGGGCGTCAACACTATTCCATGATTCCATAGGACAGCAGAAGACGAAGTCCAAGTCATGCCCTCAGTCCAACCCTTGTATCTACGATGCTCACTTCTCAACAGTAGACATTATAGATCACCTTCTGGAATCCCACCATCTGGTCTGTAGGTGCCGACATCAGTGATCTCCTCTGATCCGCAACCAAGTGGTCAAGATGGTCAATCTCCATTCAAGTCCCAGGACGGGGATCCACAATCGTGCGCTGTCGACAAGGCATTAATTTACCTTTGATTGTGACGACCGCGCCAATTTCGTGTACGTCGGGGTTGGGTCGTAGTATGCTTGTCAATTTCGTTGTGCGAGGCGGCAAGATCACAGTGGCCGATTTCGCGCGGATTAAATCAAATTCTTCGTTAGACTCACCCGCGTGTAGCGTATAGCCGCATCTAATTTTGCATCCGTCGATGCTAGCCTAGGACTATGAAGGCGCAATGTGCGTCGGCGTTGCTTGAGCCCTTTCGTCGGGGTCGACCCACCATAATAGCTCGTCGAGAAAGAACTCTAACCATAAGCTATACGAAGCCTCAATCTGATATTTCCTTTGAAGTATCGATGCAACTCCCGCTATCGCGACCAGTCTATCACTGGAATGCGTTAGCTTTATGCCAGTGTACGACTCGAGAATGTACGCCTATAGAACGTGGACTTGCTGGCTGATCTTGGGATTGCTCAGGTTCTGCCCTAGAGAAGAGAGCTCGGTATATTTTGTCGTGAGTGTATTGAGGTAATAGGTCTCGGTGTGTCTACTGATAATTTCTGGGCTATACTCGCACGCAACGCCTTTCCGACATTCCTAATGAATCTCGGCGGTGCCGAAATATATAGTGCGTGGCGTTAAGCAGCGCTCTTGAAAGCGTTAACTACGCGAGTTAATCGCGAACACGCCGGGTGCATTACTTCTGGAATCCCTATAGCTGTTGCCTTAAAATTGGTAGAACTTGTTACCCTTAAAGTAACTTCGATATCTGAGGCTATTAGTAGCTAATACTTTGCAGTCGACCCACTGCAAGGGCTTCCGTTTGACTAGGAAGCTTTGCGTCGTATCTGTAGATGTCGCGGCGGATATGGTGAAGACGGACCTGGTATAAACGTCTTCCATCCGAGCAGCTTCGTCTTGGAAGTCGCCATCTAGACCCTGGATGATATATAGAGCGTCGATCTATAGGTATCCCACTGATAAAGCCCGGTATACGGTGACAGCGTCCTTAGCTATATTGCTGAGGGCGCTGAATACGATTCCTTCGGCGAAGGCTGCGTGGTTACTTTGCAGGAGTAAAAGCTGAGGAACTAAGCCCCGGTAATAACTCAATGCTATATAAGAGGAATCGACCGCTAATATACCGTCAACCAATCTAACGTCTTCGGAGTCGCCTATGTTGAGGTTTAAAAGCCTTGTTGGTTTTCTGAGCTGCTCGCGGCTTCGATATTCTGTATGCTGGGAAGTGCACGTGTCTAACCACCTTGCCACCATCGTATAGCACTCTCTAGACCTCGTATAGTACGAGAGCTGGGCGCGCGCAGCTTCCGGCTCGTTAGTATCCTGAAGATTCCCTTCGAGGTATCCTCTTAAATTGTGGAGGAGTCGCGTTGTAGCAAGGATATTCAAGTGGTAGTACCCGCCGTCTTAGAACTAGTGTAAATGTTAAAGGCTCTCTAGCCTTCCGGGGCTCCTTTTTTGGGGTTTCATGCTGTCTTGTAGAGATATACCCCTTGCTTGGTCTTGTCCTTGGCTGCGGTTTCGAGAGCTTATTCGATTCCGTTTGGGACTTGGCGTAAAGCAATACTACCAGCTAGAATCGAGCAAAGATAGCAATTGGCTTTATGTGAGCCGTTGAAGAGAGCCTGTACGTTTGGGTAATAGTAGAGTAGCCCGGGATCCTGGCCTTTGATCAAGCAAGGAAGAGCTGATGTATATAGATTATTTAGAACACTTTTACACCAGCGGTACATTCTATGGGGTGTTGTAATTGTCAAGTCATGACTTTGATCTTTGATATTCAGGGTAGTCATTATCCGGGTGAAGCCGCGGCGCGTCAGCTTGTTGAGGTTTAGATTTAGAGAGGGAAGGCGGGGCTCGGAAAAGAAGGCCTTCCTATTCTGGGACTAGACCTTTGTCTGGTACCACCTAATAGTGGTTTAGATTGTAGCTGCTTAACAATAGTTAAAAACTATACTTTATCTTCATTCGGAGCTCTTGCTTAGAGGCAGTCTATAGAGAAGACTAATAGCTCGGCACTAAATAGCACTAAAAGGTGAACATGAAGACGTAAAATCGCAAGAAGCCGGAAATGTAATTAACTTTGCGGCTACTATTAGATAAATATTCCAACTATCGTTTCTATGCAACATTAACTCGGACGGGATCACTCATATATGCGATTGATAATACACAAGGTCATCCGACCAAGAACTGTTGCATGGCCAACTCACCTTTTTGCTGGCGAAAGATGATCTCTTCGTCTATGACTCCACGAACATAGCCAGTGACTATTGGCTTGGAAAATGATTGGGGAACGGATGCGCACCTTTCATTAATGACAAAGTGATAACGTCCGTACTGTCGAAAAACTAAAGGGACTATCGAACTTACTATAATCACGACGATATCTCCAGCAGTAACGTAATGCGGCCCTAGCCCAATGTAACCCTATTTGGGGAGGAATATTCGCCGCCCGAGTACTGTACAGCTATAGCAATCGATTGTAGCTCGAACTAACGTCGCTTCCCCCTCCTCTTCTGTTCCGGGAGAGATCGTGAAGTCCGTATTACGTTCAGTGGTTTAAAAGACGATGTCCTCGGCATTTCGGCCGTTAGCATTGTTAATTAAAAAACATCCTTTAAGGATTCTTGCGTGACCTTGTACGGTTTAGCGCCTTCGACTCTTGCTATGGTTTTCCATTGTTTGGACGTTTCCATATCGAGAAGATGCCGTTCCCCAATATCGGCTATTGTGTCTACAATCACCCCATTTGCGAGCAAAATTTGCGTGTCCTCCGAAAATTCAAAACGCTGATGAACCCCTGTTGTCAGGCTTGGGTTGAATATGAAGGAATTGGCGTCGCCACCGAGGGCTTTGAAAGGTAGGATATAAAGCCTCTAGGGTAAGAGCTAGTAATAGACGGTTTTGCAGGGGTCGGGTTCAAAAAGTCAGCTTTGCGGTAGAACGGGTACCCTTATTCAGCAGATTCCTTCTTGTTTCCGCGGGATATCGGTGACGCGCTTTCTGCCTGAACCTTGCCTCGGCTGCGGAGGACGACATATGGGATAGTGCTGTTATCAAATCCACTACTTTCACAGCTGGCATGGCGCATGAAGTGTGCGAGATCCAAGACGGGATGTTCTTGGTAGGAATATATCGGCCATCCGCGCACTGAAAATTTAGCAATCTGAAGGCAGTTCACATGAAGCACGGCAGGGAGACATGGAGGATGCTCGACAATCCATTGCAACGTTCGAAGGACTGACTTCACTCGACCCCTCATCATTCTCTAGGAATTCAATAAATTCCACAAGTCATCTACTGCCAGATCCATTTGCTGCCATTTCAGTATCGGTGTTTTCGAGCGTCTACATCCCACACCCATTGTGGCGGGGCAGTCTTACCAGTTGTTGAGGTAGTTACTGTGCATCCTTCATTGCGTCCTGTGCCGCTAAAATCGTCTGTATTGCGTCGCTTTTGCTGAGTCTCTGAACGCTTCGAACCCCTGCTGGACCGTTTGGCCGGGAATCTGTGATCTACAAGTTCCTCTATTAAACTATCAGATTCCTCGAGGTCCTCCCTTGTATCTGAAACACCGTCTAGCGACGTCTGAGGCTCTTGGCTCATGGTGTATGCTGCCGTCTCCGACACGGCAGCCACGAAGCTTAAACCCGGGCTGGCACACGCATTGTCAGCTTCCATAGGACTTGCTCTCTCATTTGCGAGCCTGATTGCCTCGTTTCTTTGCTTCCCAGCCCAATCTCGTCCGTTCCTGTATGCTTGCAGCCAGGCCACACAGGTGTCTCGCGTGTCGGTTATAGCAAAGGACCGTAGCTAAGTCACGTAGTACTGCGGCCGCTCCCCAGGACTGCGCGGCGGAGCAACGTGGCTGGTATACATCTTGAGGGTGCCGCCGTGATAGATCGATGTCATGGTATAAGCATTGTTATCGTAAACTGGGTCGTCTTGTCCATATGATTGTAAACTCTACATAGCCCTCGCTCCCAATGCACCATCATAACACGCCTGTCGTCTGGCCACCGCTAAAGATCCATCAGGCCCCTTAGCTGCTAGGAAGTTCGGCGCCATGGGAAGATCGTGCTGCGTCGAAGGAATGATATGGCCGCTAAGCTCGTCGTGAATCTTCCGGCTGAGCTGTTCTGGGCAAGCGCCGTAGTAGATATTAGGGTTGCCGGGCTTGAGCGTGCTATCCGTCAAAGGGTTGAGGTTAGTAAACGGGACTCCTCCTAAGCAGCCTCTACGGTCCTGAATCTTGCCTTCGATAATAGGAATTACTAACTCTAATACCTATTTTTCTTTAGCAGCATATACGGCCGCTCGTTTAAGGTTTCTAAACTCTCTATTAGAGAATTAAGATGGCGAGAAAGATAGTCGAGGTTAAGCGAATATTTATCTAAAATTTTTATAGTTATTAGGCTTCGTAGGTATACTACTATCGGGGTATATGTATTTATTAGGATAGATAGTATTATTAATAAGGTGTTGTTAAAAGTAACGCTCGTAAACCCTATTACTCTTTATTTCCGCCGTAGTCGTGGTAGGATTAGTGCTTGGGGGTTTTACTAAACCCTACTATCGGCTCTAAGAACTCGACTAGCTCGGGCTTATCGCGTAATCGGAAGGACAGATAGGTTTACGGAACTAGAAAGCGTCGTTAGCTTTAGCGTAAGCCGGCAAGTATCTTATACTATATACGTTCCTTAGATCGGACAGATCTGGGCCACCGTGGCTGGCAAGTAGCTGTGTGTCCTTTAGTATCCTCGGCTCGTAGCGAAGATAGTCGGTAGCGTTTTGAGTTGTTTGGCGATTTCTCTTCGATTTAGCCAGGAAGTTTCGAGTCACCGGCCAGCGGGCTCGTTGATGCGGTGAACGAGGCGGGTTTGGAGCAGCTTAAGCGTTTCTTCGGTCTAGCTCGCTCAACGCTCGCTTAGTCAACCGATCTTCGATAAGTTGTCCCAGAAAGCTAGTAGCAGTTGGGATCCGCTGGGAGGGCTAAGCCTCTGCTTTTTCGATACGGGTCGCGATATTTCGTTCAATTGAGGTGTCTCTGAGTGCCGACGTTTGCGCGAGCTAGGGAGTGGTGGCTCGTGCATGTGGCGGTTTTCGATCGTAGGAACCTCGAGATAGGTAAAAGTGGGCCGGGAGCGGTGCCTATTATAGCGCGGAGCTCACCATAGCCTGCGATGCAGAGAGGTTGGGGTTCGGAGAGCTTGGACCGTGCTTCGAATTCTTAGCAACGGCAGACGAGTCATATTGCTCGTCAACAAGCAAGGGTCAGAAATTAACCGGCTCTTGTTGGCTGCTACCTTACCACTCGATCTAAGTTCCGAATACGACCCGCTACTGCAGCCTGGGTCCTCGCATACTCCACTCGCGTCGACTACTTCGGCTACGGCTAGCTACGCTCTGATCATCTACAACACCCTATCGTAGAAGCAAGGCTCTATCAACCGTTCTTCTCCCTCCTCACACCATCGCTATCCTACCCACCGACTCCTCCAGCCATCCTTCTCTCTCTCGTTATATTCTTCAGGACGCTTCGTTCCAAATACCTCGGAAGATCCCAATCTCTAGGCGAAACATACCCCGACGCGGTCGTACCTGAAACCAAGCGATTCCTTGCCGCTGGGAAATCCGGGGTCGTTTATGAGACCGATTCAGAACGTGTCCTAAAGGGATATCACGATGATGACGCTTCCGAGACTGAGTGTATTGTTTATAAACGGCTTGATCCACACCCTAACATCGCAAAAGTGCTGGAAATGCGGGCGGATTGATCTATTGTTCTTGAGCGAGGCACACCACTCCGGAGCATCTGTCGAGCCCCCTTTGCAAACAAAATACCGATGGAGATGAAAGTCCGCTGGCTGAGACACGCATCAGAAGGCTAACGGTACTTACACACTCGCGGCATTGTTCGTGGTGGCGTTGGAAGCCATAATTGGATTCTTACAGGGCAAGATTGCATAAAGTTGATCGACTTTGAAGGCTGCAGTATTGATGGTGGGCTGGCAGGATCCTGCTACGAATGGTTCAGCTACCGGCCATCGATGCCTCGGGTGAGTCGAGGCACGGATATTTTTACATTTGGGTGTGTAATCTACGAGCTTTCGACTGGGAGACAGCCGTACCATGAACTCGAAGCATCGGATGATCCGGACAAGCAGGTCGAAGAGCTATACGCAACTCAACAATTTCCCGATATTACAAATCTTCCCCTTGGCTAGCTGATACAAAAATGCTGGGATGGCAACGCCAGCTCCATGAGCGAAATTATCATAGAACTAGAGGCATTTCCCACTTAATTGATGAATGGTCTTTTTCATAGCCACCAGCGAGCTACTCTTTCTCACTGCATTCTCCATCATTTCACCCACCGTCGAGAACGTACTCTGCCCAAGCCTTGCCATCTAGCCACTGATATCAGCCTGAATTCACAAACACTTAGCGAGCTCTTCTTGCGTGATTTTTTACCCGTTTAACTTAGTAGACTTCGAGTGCTATCCCCGAACCAAGGCATGCCGGGCATACCCCCCCTTTCCTTAAAGCAAGTTGATCCAGGGTTGCGTCATAAGTCGGATTTACGCATGCAGCGCCTGGCTTTGGTGACAGCTAGCATCTCTTTCGTAGGCGTGTCTCTATTTTGCGCCGTGGTCGCTTTGTACATCCCCTTTGAACAGCATGAGTTTTGCCATACATGCACATAGCCAAGATAGAAACAGGTCGATTGGTGCGAACGAGTTTTAAATTTTTCGACAATGAAACTCGTACATGCAAGATGAACGTCTTACAATAACGGTCTAATCATTACGCTCACGTAGCGGAAAGGACGAGACGGGATGCATAAATGGAGCGGCTGCCCTTTATCACAAAGCTACCATGTTAGGCCTAGCGGTAAGGTGCAATTAAGGCGCAGATATTCGGCGCGGAAATCCCGTTGGCTCAAAGACACTAAGAGCAAATAGTTGTCATGGATGCAGCGCAGGCTTTAGCTTATTAGCGAAAAGGTAGCGATTTAGGTACAGGAACGCCGAGCGAAAATTTTGTCTCACTATCAATACGGAGACCTTCAGTAGAAAAGCGGGCTTAGTAGAGGCAAGATTGATTGTCGGTCATCGGGAACCAACCGTTTCCAGAACAACATGTAACCTTGCCGCGTTTGTGCAGTGCTTAGTAGCACTCCTGCCGCTCAAGTCGTAATGGATGCCTAGCCAACTCACAATTCGCGCTGAGATCGGTCCCAATGGCACCCAATAAGAGCATATGACCGTCAGTTAGTCTTCTATCGCGATAATCTGCATGACCACCTTTTATCGTGCACCGCTTTCGATCCGCCCAGCAACGATTCTCACTCCATTTCGCCTACCATCAATGACAATGGCATCGAAATCTTTAGCGGATAGGACAAAGATTAGTCGCATGCTCCAAGTACGTGTGCTCTTTCTTCTTGTCTGCTCGAGTATCCGACTAGTGTACGACTAGCGACGCACAGGATGACGCTCAGGCGGGCATTTCCAAAAGGAGGCATATCTGCCGATGTAACGAATCGAGATCGCCTGCGGAGAGTATTGGGTCGAAGAATGCGTAGGACCGGTCGTGTCGATTACGTGAAAAGCGCCCCTGATGTAGAAGGAACTCTTAGTTACTCCGTTTGCGACCAATGATGCCCCGTGACTACTTGATCCATTCGTTGGATGTAACCCAGAATCTACAGTCGAACGGCACTTCCGAGGGCGAATAAATCCATCATTATGCTTGCATGATCTTCTGGTTTGCAAGGCAGGTATGTCGTGGTAGATTTGAGAGAGAGGCCATCTATAAGGATCTCGCCGTCCGCAGGGAAGTGTTGGCCCTGGAAATCTGCAAGCTTGACGTTAAGATTAGCGCCAAGAAGGAAATTATCGTGGCGGAGATAGTAGTGGAGGATTTGTTTTGAGTATAATTATATAAGCTCGTTCAATGTATTGCAAGACATGAACAGTTCATCACGAACGGCATTATGGATGTTCAAAGAATGGAATAATGGGTATTGCACAATCTCGGTGATCCCTACGCGCACCACGGCAAGGTATCGGAGGGTTAACATATATACCACCGGTTCAATGTTCAAATATTCCACTATATCAAACATTCGCTAGTGAACAGAACCTACCCACGTAGCCATTCAGACTTTCTTCGATCAACCTCCGGATGTCCTAGATCTAAAGCATCCCACTTATATATTTTAACCATAAGGGCGATCCGAAGATCTTACCCGCCGCAATCAATGTGAAACATATAAGCAGGTTCGGCCTGCGACCTGAGCGAGGTTGCCTCTCCACTTACGCAGCCATCTCTCGCGCGACACAGGCGCATCTCAACGTAACTTCAGTTCCTTCAGTCACGGCCTATGCACATACGTATTAAAATAAAATAATTATAACATTTGACGTCGTGACGAACAATGCTCGCTTTACAACGGAGAACCACCAGGCACCATGTGCGTATTCGCAGGGGGCAGCCGCTAGCATCGGTTGCGCAACACCTGAAAAGATGGCGGCAATACTACAACCACCAGCTTTTTACACTTTCAGACGCTCACTATCCAGCTATGCGAAATACTCTAAACAGATCAAGCAAATAGGTCCTAATAACACCTATAACTTCAAGGAAACTCAAGTCTCGCTAATCGCGGATATCGATGCTGTATGTCGCGAGATTGCATCTACTAAGCAAATTAGATCATTTGTTCATAAGTCCAAAAAATGCCGTGGCAGGACGCTGTCTGTATGCTCTCCAAACATATCCAGCCACCAACCTCATCTCACCACTCTACCGCTCATCAGGTCCTTGAGTCGTCTCCGTCTTCAGTGGAATCAGAAAGAACTCCATAAGAAGCGGACCTGGAACTCGACCAATAGTTGAGTATGAGATCGGTCATCAACCATACGACGCTTTGTCTATCGTTCGACTACCTCACCGCGCACGACAATCAAAAGCATATCATCTTCTTGCACGCCACTCTGGGCCCTTGTAGACGTTGTGACCCTAAAGCAAGAGCCTACTAAAGCACATGGATGGTTCTGGTGGCTGTTGCTGTTAGTGTTAAAGTTTATCGCGGTGAGGGTTGTGGGGCGGGAAGGGATGAATTCACGAGTGAGGGTTTCGTACCTGGGTAGTGGCGTGTTGATAAGCACAGTGATGTTGTGCCTGATCATGCGGTTCTTACTTATTATCAAGCGGATGGGTGGGCGGACAGGATTTGGGGGTATACACAAGGTGTTTGGAACAGAGCGATGACCGCGTCGTAATATGGACCGGGTTCGCTCACACATCCACGCCCGTCATGAATCCGCAGAAACATCATTAAACGATGCGGCCAATTAGAACCGTCTGGTGAGGTCTTTCGCTTCTGCGCTCAAATCGTATCATGATCTGTAAGCAGCTAGGACCATGTCATATATCGGGTTCTCGCTATATAAGAGTGTCACTAAGACTTATTTATATCTAATACCAGCAGAGATTCTTATTTAGGGTATGATTTAATCGAAAGATGTGTTGATCAATCTAGCAACAAGTGTAATTAAGGCGTGTCAAAATCCAACTCATTAGAGGCGGCCTTTTCTGTGTCCCTGATGACATCCTGCATATCGATGATCAACTCGTTTTTTATTTGGCCGATGACTAGACCGCACAGGTTCCCAGTTGCGAGATCAACACCTGCACCCGAATCGCCAGGAATGCCAATGCCGTTTTCGTACCAATCAGAGCTCTCCCCCTTGCGCTGGGAGAGAGACCAACAGGCGAGATCCTTTGAATTGTTGCCCTACATGCCTTTGCTAAGCTCAGTGAGTATACCATGACCTTTATATTGACATGTGTATACGGCCGTCCGTGGTTTACCAAGCCGAGCGGCCCCGAGCACCATTGCAAATTCCTTGCGTGGAACGTGGGTGATTTTGTTAATATGAGGGCAAGGTCTCGTCCTATTCGCCACAGGTATCTCGATCAGTTTGGTTGGTGCTTAATCAAACTTTATTATCGCCCAGTTGGCAATGAAAAAATACCGTGTTCAGACTGCTTCGTCGATGTCTAGGTTATTGCACTCCATTGGAGCGTCATCTCTGCTCTGGCAATCTTCTCCAGAAGCCAGGATGACGTTTGCAATAGGACGCTCCCCAGGATGAGTAATGATGGATTTGTACATTTCATTCATGGTCGAACCACGTGTTCATTGGTGTACACAAACACATTATTGTTGGAAGTCCGAAACCATGGTCCCAAGCTTCCAAGGTTACCACTGAGCATCTCATTGTCTCTTTAAAGGTCAACACTCATAATCCCATCGCCCATCTTCAAGCCCATGGGCTCGGGATTCGCTATGGGTTCTTCTACACCAGCTGAAGGTGTGAAAGTTCCTTCAACAATCTCGACAACCACTTTCATCCCTCTTGAAACGGTCCGGAACTAAATATTGAGTGTATTTCTTAATGGTCTGTTGTAAGAGGGTAGATGGCAGTTGCTCGCATACGATGTATATTGTGACCAAAGTGATGTCGCCATCGTCATTCTCGTCAAACTCGGCGGTGCGAGAACATGGTCCTAGGGGTTTATGTAGCCACTCCGAATAGAATGGCCAGATGCGATCTCGGACCACTTCGACAAGGCTTGGATGGTTTAAGTTGGTAAATTGGGCTAAGAAATATTCAGCACGAGACTGTGCTTCTTTGTCCCAGTCCAAGTTCACTGTCTCCCCCCAGCCGTAGGTCCCTGGGATCATAGATCGACCTGATATCGGAGGTCGTTCTAGTGCGGGCGACGCTTCTTGGTATTTTTGCACGGTGACTACCGCGGAGGTGCTGCTGCTTGCTGCTTCAGTTTGATGTCAGCTTGGCGATTGCATCCTCGGTGGTAAGCAGATTTTGCTACTTACCTTAATCCGATTGAGATCGAGCCAGCACCAGCTTATGAACCGTTACGATCATCTCTTTAGTGACATCCCTCACCGTCTCAAAGTCCTCCTCCGTGGGCTTCCCAAATTTGTTCATGTCGAAATGGGTCCGTGAGAGCGAGAACTTGCTCGTCGAATCAGATAGGTCGAGGCAGCCAGAGCTCTCGCTCACCACGAATCTCTGCGAATACAAGTCAGCCTCTGTAAGATGCACAGTCCATTCTCGAACCCACCGTTCGATCCTCCTTCCCTATGATCTTTCATACGTTGCTCGACTTCAGCTCGTAGAAGCATGCAACCTGGGCTTTACTTGCCTGCATCCTCCGTGTCATCCCGAACTGATCCACCACGCCCTGAAGAAACTTGTTCCCCAGCTCTAATATCTTTAGGACATCCATCTGTACTTCTTCCTCCTGGTATTCTCTCCGCGCCGCCTCAAGCATCTCTACCTGGCTTATTCCCTCCGCCCCTCGGAGCGGCGTGCCGAAGAATATGAGGCCGGTAGTAGACGTAAATATGCCGGGCCACTCCTGCTCATCATGTCGGGCATCTAGGAGTGCCTATAAACCCTTAGCTGCGGGCGCGTCTAGTTCTAGCTCGCATGCGTACCTTCAGCACGACCAGCCCGCCGAAACAGTGCGCTATGAAGATCAGCGGCCGAAATAGGTTTTCCTGACAATATTAGCGATGATAATACGTCTCATACGCAGACTCCGCACCTCTCTTGTCCGCCTTAAGGCCAGTAGCAACCGCCGTGCCACCGCTGACATCTTCTGCCGCATTGACCCTTCTCCAAACCACTGAGATTGGTATCCGTATCGCATGGTGCGCGGGTCCGGCGCCACCGCCGGCAGCATGTCGTCCTTGTCGAGCCAGTTGACCCATTGCAGGCTCTCCTCCGCGCCGACATTCTTGCACCAAGTGTCTTTCGGGTGGGCCCCGATGCCGTGGATTGCGATGATGCTGGGGCAGATCAATATAGAGTTCCGGAAACAGATTAGACGGTGCTGAGAAAGAACACACTCAATAATCCGGGCTGCTTCCAGCGTGCCTCGAGGCTCGCGCAGGACCTTCAGCCCGATGTCGTCGTCCGTCACCGGCCGAATCTATTTCCGCAACAGTTTGGCGCGTTTCACCCCGCTTTCCACCCACCATTTTCGTACTCGAGGGAGCAAGGTGCCTGCTCAAGCTGTGAGGTGCGAAGTCTTAAAAGAGTAGAAGAGTGAAGATGAGGATGTGAAGACGAACAGACAGGCTGAGATGCCAGGTTGAGACTGTCGTCAGATCTGTCCGCGTGCGGCGGGGCTGAGTTGGGCGAGAGGCGTCGTTGCACTGGGTGTTGGGGGACAGCCTGCGCGAAGCGAAAGCGAACAAGGTAGGTAAAGATTATGCCAAGCACTGCAGACGCCGTACCTGGCAAAGTTCTCCGGCGTGTAAAACCCGGAAGCCGATTGTGCAAGTGAGTGTATCATCCCCAGCTCGTTCCTTCGAGTGCTCTTCCATAAATCTAACGTATATTTGTCTGTCGTTTTAGTCAGCGATCCAGTTAGCGACGACTACTAATTCTCCCGTCTAAGGGAGAGAGGTGAAAGACGAGGTTGCAGATTTTTGCTACTGTCCTTACGCACGTAGTTACGTTGGTGGTGCAACTTATTCTACCTTTGGTTGGCGTGTTGTGAGCAATGTGAATGGAATAGATAAGTAAAGCTACTGAACCGAGCTACGACAGTGCCTCTCAAGTAGCAGAGACCGTCAGATATCACGCTGTTTTTAAGGTTTACTGCATTCGAGCTCTCATGTTTGTACCCTGAGAGGAGTACTTGCGGAGGAAGGTACGCTGATATAGAGACCAGCTCCACCACCGCTCACACCATACATCTCAAGTATAGTGTGTCCGAATTGTCGCTCCCTCAAACGAGGCCCCGGCCCAATCATTGATATTCAGGCGTCACACACCTACCAAGACCTCCTCAATTTAGCTAAGCACTGCGAGTGCTGCGATATTCTTACTAGAGGTTGCAGACTACTCGGTGTGCTCCACAAGCGCGAGACCGATGTTAAAAGCTGCGACATCTGGTTCGCCTACGAGACCGATAATAGCTTTTCAGAGCGGTACTGCCAGAACTGATCTGCTTCGTTATCCGCTGGCGGAGTTTTGGTAGTTTACAATCTTAGACGATGGAACAGCCGGGTTTCCAAGTATTTGGGATGACATACCATCTGACGACGTGCAGCTGGCAGCACAGCATCAGCCGAGTCATTTGAGTGTGTCAGGAGATGGATACACGAGTGCTCAACTGAGCCCGAATTCTGTGAAGACAATACTAATCGAACTCTGCCTACAAGATCATTTGATGTCGGCCTTGATGGTAGAGGCTTAAGAGTCATGGAAACAGGAGATCAAACAGGTCAGTACGTAGCGCTCAGTCATTGCTGGGGTAAGTCGCAGATTATCACACCCACAAAGTCGACACTTCCATAACGAAAAGAGCGCATTCGATTCGAAAATCTTTGCGAGGTATTCTATCAATCAATCCAGCTCAGGAAACGACCAGTAATACTGTATATCTGAATCGGTACGTATTTCAGTTTGCAACATGCATTCTGAGACGATAGCTAACCTACACCGCCATGACTAGATTCACTGTATATCATCCAAGACGACAAGAGACTAGGCGTGAGAAGCTTTCAGAATAGCTGCCTTCTATAAGATAGCTGCATTTACAATTGCTGCCACCAGTTTTAACGCCGGGAATGGTGGATTATGCCGGAAACATACCGGTTTTATACTCTCTGGCACCACCGCAGACAGAAAACACACTCACACATTTTTGGGGAAAGTATAGAACAAGAGACGTTGGCTTCGGGTGATAGGGAAGTAAATATCTAAGACACGAGTAGCGGCGAGTGCCTCTTAACGCTCGAGGGGTATAGTAATAGGGTCAACTTGGTGGCCTTCTCCTACGATTAGGCTGGCAAATAGGTTTAGGATGCCTAGTAATAGGGTTAGATTAGGTTATAACTGTATAGGCTTTAGATACTTCTTTAATAGCTACTCAGTACATACAGATACTCTTTATTATGCTTAATAACCTCAATATATATTCTTAATCAGTATCCTAGAGTAGAAAAGATCGTAAAAACTTGGAAGCGATGAAGGAGAAAGGGAATAGCTTAGGTTACATTACTGGATCAACAAGAATTATAATATATACATACTATCATACCAAGGATCTTTATACATGTAGGCACCCGCATGCAGGCGATCCCAATGTGTACCCTGCTCCAAAGCCGAAGACCATCGAACCTGCCACCGCGCATTTGTAGCCAGGCCGGCCAGATCTACCCAAACAGTCAGGCATAAAGCAAACCCAAAAAAGAAGGGAAAGGACACATTGCTCCGTCCACCTGTAATCCATTTGTCGCAAAATTTAAAGAATTCGCGTGCTGGTCTTGACATGTGTTCGCCCACAAACGTGTTGTGCGCCATGAAACGGAATCCACAAGCTATGAGGACCAGTGTGGTACTAATGTAAGGCAGCAAGTAGATATCTAGGAAGCCCCAACGTAGAAAGGGCCCCATGATAGGATCAAATAACCAGGATAGACCAGATTTGCCGGGTTTCCTTAAGGATACAAGACCAAGGGCTCTGGGATTCTTCTCCATGATAAGAACAGAAAGATCAAGAAAATCCGGGGAGAAGAAGAACAGACTCATAGAGCGGGTGATAGTATGCAGAATGATCCCACCTTCTATATTGTGCTGCAGTGCTGCAGGAAAAAGGGAATTGACTCGGATCATAAAGATGTTGTTGTAGGCTTGAATCTTGCGCCATATAGAAGCTGAGGATTGTAAAGTAGCTTCTGATTCAAGATTCTGCTGCATTTCGTGAGTGCGCAGCTCTACTGTTGAAGATGGCTGCAAAGACTCGACATCGCTCGGTGCTGGCGTGCGGTCCCACGTCACGTTGAGCATAGCAAGAAGCATGCTGTTCAATACTGCTGCAGTGCCGCCGATAACTAAATTGAAATTTCGCAAGTCAAAAAGGGTGTACGAGTTCCAACGGTCAGAGAAGGCGGTCAAGGCCCTGTAACGAATCCCGAGACTACTAGAATACTGAATGAGGAGCACAACAAGCAGAACGAAACGGCCGAACCACGTCACGCCGTAAGCCGATCTTTTGTAGTGAACCTGATTAGGATCGGCTTCATATAGCGGGACTGGAGTACCCGACCTTATAGAGATGTGGCTGCCAAGGCATGCTCCGCCCCAACGCCAGAGCGATGATGGTCGACTGGGCTCGGGTGATGGCGATCGACTTCTTAGCCATTGTATGCTCGATTTGAAAACGCGTGAGAAGAATTGCGCCACGGAAAGTTCTGGGATGAAGATGAAAACCAAGAGCATCGTAAAAGTCCTCCAAGGTGCTGATGTTATGCCCTGCATACTCATCAGGTGGCCGTATAAGGCGAGTGAAATGACTTGGATGCCAACGGAACGTATTAAGACTTCCTTCAAAGTTCGACCACTAGATTTACCCAAAGAAGATACCAAGCAGTTGTAAACCGCTTCATTTTCTAAGCTGCGGCATGTCTGGATCGCGTAGCGAAATAAAGTTGCCTTTGGTAAAGACATATCGTTGCCTATACTAAAGAGGAGACGGTAAATCTGGCGAAGGGAAACAAAAGAATCAAGGTAACAAGATATCTGGAAAAAAAATATGTTCCGCAAATAAAACGGTTAATTGGAGGTTGAAATAGATTTTATAAATTAATCCATAGCAATGGCGAGTAGTACATTCCAAAACTGGGACCACGTAACTCACGTCATCACTCTATCTTACCGACTTGGGTCAGGTGGTGCCATTGGATCCCGGGCGGCTAAGTCTCCCATGCACATAGAGGTGGCTTATAGCGTCCAATGCCCTGTGAGATTCATTGATAGTTCCGGGGTAGACCTGAGGATTACTGTCCAGCCCGAAAAAAGAAGTCGGCGGTACCAAACGGAGGTTGTGGCACAGGACAGTCAGACGGGATGGATAAGGTACCAGTGCCTCCCCAGCATGCGATCCATTCGTCTACAAGTTATTGGCGCGGCGTGCACCCCAGCCTCAGACCCCCATATTTGGACCCTTGTATTATATTCACTCTGGATGCTAGTCAGCCTGCACCCGGCGTTTATTAAAAGTAATATATGCCGGTTAAAGTCGTATTGAATAGAAACAGACAACCAATAGTCCAGGTTATAGGAGAAGGCAATCGATATTGTCCCCGATGTAAGCAATCAGTATCGCAGATATAAGCGGCAAGGAATCCATGAAGACGTGGGGAGTAATCGGCCGCCGCCGATAAATAGAAATTTCTATTTCCGGACTCCAATCATTCGGCAACTTTACACTTTTATATAACCCTCTAACGCATAGGGCTTTCCAATGCTATAATGTCGCATTTGTGTGTATGTGTGTAGGGTGATTATTTTCGTAAAAATTAGTCTGGTATATAGTGTCGTAGGCTAGGCACTGTCGTGAGCACATGCGCGAACTAGCTGTAGTGATAACCTTGCTGCGGTTCCTGCAAATAAGCAACGGTTAGGCTGGCCTTCCAGATATGAGGCAATAAGGTATACAGTAAGCAAAGTTACACCGCCGGAAGAGGGTATGGCCAGTGCACGTGGAAGCGACACGCGTTCCGAGTTAGCATCCCAGGGCAGAGAGTTTACTATGTTAATAGGAGTTCCTCCTAGCGTACGCACATCGTACCATGACTTAGTAGACCATGGCGAGGCCCCTCGCACGGCCGAGGCTCGATGGAAGGGAAGGCCCAAAGTTAGTGGTGCCTTACACCCTGAGAAGAGAGTGCCCTCGTTAATTTCCTCTTACAAATTCCGGATCTTGGATAACCAGCATGGATTATATTCATACCCTTCCTTACCTTCGTCGCTACCCAAGACCGACCGGCCCCTCAAACCTTACCGTAAAAACTCGGCCTACCGCTACCAATCATTATCTATGCTCCTGTCAATATAACAATATTATTTTCATACATCGCCTCCCGTTCACTGCCGCTTTACTCTGCTAGGTAGTCTAAATCTGGACCCTCCCAGTACCGTTACTCACGTCTTTTATTCCGATCTAAAATCTATTAGAAGCCAGAATTTCTAGAAATTATATAGACATGTGGTAGACTTGGTTTCTCACGTGCCGTTATAACACTTGGCTTCCACTCTCTATACAACCGTGCGAAAGACGGTATACAGGGGATAATTAATCCCACTGTAACACCGATAGTAAATGTGACAAAAACAGGAGAAAAAATCCAGGTGACGTCCTTCGTTCCGAAGTTGTGACTGCGAAAGTATAGGGTAATAATACTGCTTAGGCAGGCGCTGTTCTTTGTCAATACTTGATCAGTTGGCCCAAGTAATATTAGGAGGGCGGCATGAAATGAGCTATAACACCGTATTATTTAATGCAAGGTAAATAGTAATATAACACTCTCACCTTTATATAATATGGGGATGTAAAAGTAAATACTTACCTAAACCCATAGGAAAGATAATTATAACACTTAATCTTTTTCCCGAAGGTAGCTTAAGCTCCTATACTAAGGGCAGTGGCAGTATAAGAATATAGAAATCGATGAAGATGGAAGTAGCCGTACTAAGTGTACTCGAAATATAGCTATCCCTCTCACAAGCTTTGCTAGACTATCCAGCTAGATATATAATCCTAGGGCCTACGTCGCGGTGATAGCCCTAAACTATTAACAAAGGTTACTTTCTTATTATTCTTTTTTTCTAGGTAATAATATATACTTTTTAGTATAGAAGTTTTATATTAATATAAGTATATAATTACCTAGCGCCTTCTATCTTAATAAAATATCCTGTCTTCGTCTATAGAAGGATATACTATTATCCTAAGTAGGGAGTTCAACTCCTAATCTTTACCCTATATAAGATATAATATATCTATACTATATTCTTACTTCTAATATCTTTTATACTAGATTTTTTTCTTAAATTTAATATTATAAAGTTTATATTAAAATAATTAAAGTTAATAAATATCTAAGTTAGTTAATAGATTAGTATTAGCTATTTATTATTTAGTTAGTTAAAGTTTAATAAGTTAATCTAGTAAGCCTTTTACTATATTTAAAAGATATTAATAGTAATATTATTTTAAAGAAATTATTATTTAATTTAATAGAATAGCTTTTATATATCTATTATTATTATATATTCTAAATTTATATATAAAATATTTTAAGTAATTATTAGAATTATATAATTAATATTATATAACTACTTAGCTTTCCTATAATATACTAGCGGCTTTCTACTAGTATACTAGTAGCTTTTTAAGTTATATAATAATTATATTTACTAGCTACGTTTACTAGCTATATTCCCTTACTATATCCCTTATTATACCCTTTATTATATCCTTTTTATTTCTCTTTATTATAAGTTATTATATATATAAGCTAGGTCCTATAGCGCTCTATATATTATAAATGGAATTATATCTTTATATATATAAACTCATTTAAAGTTCTCTCTATAGAATTAATTATTTTCTCTTATATAAAGCTATTATAGCTATAATATAATTTAACCTATATATCTAGTACTATACTAATACTAATTAGTATTTAATTTTTTAAAAATTATAGATTAATAAGAAATATTTAATAGGAGGAGTTTTTTTAATTTACTAAGACTTAGCTCTAGTATTAGAAGTAGCTAATCCTTAATATTCTTCCTAATACTAGTCTAGAATAATAATAGTTAGTATAAAAATAGAGACGCCTATTAAAGATTCTCTTTAATTAATTAATACTTCTTTTAATAAATCTAAAAGAGAAATATTATAAAGCTCTCTAATACTAGCCTAATCTAGAAACTAAATCTATATTAACTATATAATAGTTAACTTATATATAACCTACTAGTATATTATAATATAAAGATATTTAAATACGCTTATAGTTCTAGGACCTCTATATTAATAGGTACGCAAGTTAATTATATAACTTTAAAGATAGTAAGGATATTAATATAGAATACCTTAATATTATTATCCTTAATTAGATTAAATTTATTAAAGAAGATAGAATATCTAATAAGTTCCTATTAGATTAATATAAGGAAGAATTTATATAATAGTTAAAGAAATATTTTAATATAATCGATAAATAAATTAAGAGACTAATAAAAGAACTCTTTTAAAAATATAGTATTTATATAGTATATAACTAATATAATAGTATTATAGAATAATTTATTAATCTCCTTAAACTAAATAAATATCTAGTATAGCTAGAAGATAATCTTAAGTCTACTATAAGCGATCTAAACTTTATATATATATAAATATTAAAATAAAAAATATAAATAGTTTTAATAATATACTAGTACTAGTACTAGTACTATTATTAATATCTATATTAGTACTATTAAAATAATTAGTTTTTTAATATATAGAAATTTATACTTTTACTAATTTAGTAAAGCTATATAATAATAATATAAAGTTTACTAGTAATTTATATAATATACTAAATATTAAATTTAATATCTTCTATAACCTTTATATAAAGGCTAGCGTTAATAAATTAAACTATATAACTACTTTTAGTACTATATTAAAAGAAAATATATAATTATTCTATTATTAATATCTTATATAGAAGAATCTACTATTTAATATTATAGTTACTTAAATATATATATACTTTTATACCCCTAAGAATTATTAGCTATTCTTAAATAAATAGTAAATAACTATACTTAAAGACGTTATTACTACTAATCTTAAAAGGAATCTAGCTAAATATATAGAAATTATTATTAAGTAATTATAGCGAACCTATTAGAGGCTTATTTAGAATTTTAGAGCTAGTAAAGGAAGCCTAGTAGGATAGCTAGTTTCTATATATTAAGATATACTAGTATATATATAAATACTTATTAAACTAGTAATAATATTTAAAAGTATTATAGTAGACCTTTATAGTATTATTAGACTATAGATATACTATTAATTAAATAAATTTATAAATAAGACTTTTATTTTAAGTACGTTAAAAAGATCTTAAAGATAGTAATATTTCCCCTACTATATAATAACTTAAAAATTATATAGTAGGGTGATATAAAAAACGACTAATTAAAAAAGATACCCTTTTTAAAAGGCTATAACTTAGCCAGTTTTAACGCTATAATAAAAACAAAACAAGATATTTAAAGAGAAAAACTAGAAGTCTAATCTTATAATTAGTAATCCTGATTAGTAAGCAGATTCAAAGGCAGGTAAATCACTAAATATAGAGAATAAAAAATCTAAAACTTTGCCTATAGATTACTTTTTTCCGTATTTATATTTTTAGCTATAATTTTTACTAATTATAGATTACTAAGTCAAGTTTCTATAATTAGCTTTATTAGTAATTCTATAAAGTATTAAAAGAATTATTATAAATTTAAAAATAAGCTTATATAATTATATAAGCAGATTTATAATCTAGATTAGTAAGATTATTATATATAATAAAATCTTTTCGTTTTCAAATTTTGATTCCTTAAATCCTCGAAATGGCTCCTCAATTTTCAAATCTTGAATCGAAAGTTAACC
>Ga0247757_10000445_pt1 | contig 34315 bp, 33 predicted proteins | sample UWRJL126311R4_FD_180929 | JGI IMG/M metagenome (GOLD analysis project Ga0247757, IMG submission 180929) | Plant litter microbial communities from Arlington Agricultural Research Station in Wisconsin, United States - UWRJ-L126-311R-4 | ecosystem: Environmental > Terrestrial > Plant litter >... | reverse complement strand
CGCGCACTCCCCCCTCCCTCCCTCTCAGCGCGGCCCCCTCCCCGCCCGTGAATCCGCCAACCAAGGCTCCGCCGTAAAACTCCTCGACGTAACCCACCTCTCCAACCTCTACGCCCTCGCCCCTAGCAAGAAGCCCGCCCGCGCCGTCATGAACATGTTCGTGTGCGCCGCGCGCGACCTACGTCCGCACGAGCCGAGCTCCAGCATGCCCAGCAGCTGGGGCGATCTCGACTTCGACGAAGACGACTACGGGAATGCAGATCGACAGCTGTTCGACGTGCAGATCCTCGAGCGCCATCCGTTTACCACGCAGACGTTTATACCGATGGGGCTCAGCGGCTCGGAGAGGCACACGCAGTATCTGGTCGTGGTGGCGCCGACGTTGCCGGCGTCGGCGTCGAAACTGCACACGGGGAGGCCGCCGCCGTATCCGACGCCCGAGGTGAAGAGGCAGAAGAGCATCAAGGATGTGTTTGCGAGGGCGAGACCCAGCCCGTTTACGAATGAGTCGGCGCCTCCGCCGAGCCAGTTCACGCGCTTGCATCCTTCGGCCCGGCCGAAAGGCCCTGGGCTACCTGATTTGAAGAACCTGAGAGCTTTCATAGCAACGGGGAATCAGGCGGTCACGTATGGAGCAGGGACCTGGCATGCTCCCATGGTCGTTATCGGTGCACGGCCAATTGATTTCGTGGTCATGCAATTTGCAAACGGGGTCGGGATTGAAGACTGCCAGGAGATTGTCTTGAACCCCGCAAAAAATGCAGAAGAAGGTGTGGTGATTATGGTGGACTCAGACTCTTCGGGGAAAGTCCAAGTCAAAGCTGGGATTGGATCTGCTAGAGCAAAACTTTGAAATCACATTGTCGTGCAGCTTCCCATTTCTGTTTATAACCCCACACAATATTTGGCGCAATACATTTTTAAAGACAAATTTTTTTTAAGTTCGCTATCAATCCAGCGTTATTTGGAAAGACCAAATCTCCAGAATAATTCAGTACCCTTAATTCTCACCCTGGAAACAAACCTCCATTAACTGGAGAGCTTAGATCTTGTTCTCTAGGCGTCGTTCATTTCTCAGTACTACCAGTTTCTTCACCACTTCGTCCAATGGAATGACCTCGCCACGTTGCTGGGTAGCTTGGTCGTCACGATTGCGTACATTGGCAGCCTTATTGTCACGTTCTTCCGCACCCACAACGAAAATAAAGTTGTACAGCGCCAACTGAGCCGTGCGGATCTTCTTCTGCATGGTATTTCCGCTGATATCGATATCGGCATGAATGCCTTCGGCACGGAGTTTAGCTTGAACCTCCTTGACATATTCGTTGACGGCAGGCATAACAGGAATGACCATCACCTGACGAGGAGAGATCCAGAAAGGCCAGCGACCAGCGAAGTGCTCTGTCAGAATTCTGGGATTCTCATCAGCTCTAATTTTCGACATGATGAAGATCATCACGACTTACCCAATGAAGCGTTCGAAAGAGCCATAGATAGCACGATGGATCATGACGGGCCGAGCATATCCAGGCTGAGGCTCTGCCACCTTCGGCACATCTTTCTCATTTCCAGCTGATTCCTTAGGTTTTTCCTCATCCTCCGGCTTGCTTGCTTCCTTCTTCTCAACTTTCGGCCTGGCCTCTGAGGTCATGTACTCTAGCTCAAATTGTCGAGGCAATTGGAAGTCAAGTTGAATAGTAGCGCATTGGAAGTCTCGCTTCAGAGCATCCTGGATGGTGATGTCGATTTTTGGACCATAGAAGGCACCATCTCCAGGGTTCAGCTCCCAGACACCTCCTCCGTCTTTAGTGAACTGGTCGAGCGCCTCGGTAAGTCGTGCTTCGGCTTTATTCCATGTTTCAACTTCTCCCAAGAATCCTTCAGGACGAGTGCTCAGCTTCAGCTTGAAAGTGAAACCAAATTTACCATACACCTCCCTCAAGAAATCGAATAAGCTTGATATTTCTTCCGTGATTTGATCCTCGGCGCAGAAAATGTGGGTATCATCCTGTTGAAATCTACGCACACGCGTCAAGCCAGAGAGAGCACCAGAGGCTTCATTTCGGTGCAAGATACCGAAGTCTGCCATCCTAATTGGAAGCTCACGGTAACTTCGCTCACGGTGCTTGAAGATAAGACAGTGACCAGGGCAGTTCATAGGTTTTAGTGCCCATTTATCCTTCTCAACCTCGAATGTGAACATATCCTCAGAGTAGTGTTGCCAATGACCCGAGATTTTCCATAAGGAGGAATTGTACATGTTCGGAGATCCAACTTCTTGATAGCCACGCTGCCAGTACTGTTCTCTAAGATAGGCCATAAGAGTATTGTAGATAATCATTCCGTGTGGCAGAAAGAAACAAGAGCCAGGGCTATATTCGTGGAAGAAGAAAAGTTCCTGTTCTTTGCCGATCTTACGGTGGTCACGTTTGGCAGCCTCCTCGAGATACTTCAGATGCTCCTGCATTCGGTCCTTATCTGGGAAGGAAACACCGTAGATACGTTGCAGACTATCGTTGTTTGCATCACCGAGGAAGTATGATGCCGAGTTCTTCATGACTTTAAACTGCTTTATCCTTCCAGTGTGGGGCACGTGAGGCCCTCGGCAAAGATCAATTAAGGGTCCGTTACGATACACCGTTGTGAAGGTTCCATCTGGGATCTTGTCTTTGATGATATGTTGTTTGTAAGGATTCGATTTGAACATCTCCAGTCTGCGGCGTGTATTAGCATACATCAATTAGGCCTTTGAGCATTACTGACAGATCCTCCTTAGACAGACTCAAGCGTTGGAATACCTGCTTCTCTTTAACAATACTGCTGACGATTGTCTCAAGGGGCTTGTAATCAGTGCTCTCGACAACCCCCTTTTCCGGCAGTGCCATCTATAGAGATGTAAGCTTTGTTGTATGTAACGTAGTATAGACTCACCTCATAGTAGAAGCCATCGTCTATTGGCGGGCCAATGCACAGGTCACAGCCGAATCTACGTTCTGAAGCTTCCCCAAGAATATGCGCGCTCGAATGCCAGAAGACTTTCTTGCCCTCGGGATCATCGAAGTCCAGAAGCTCTAGGCGGCAGCTCTTCTCTAAAGGTCGCTCCAAGTCCCAGAGAGTCTCACTCTCAGTGCCCTTGTCGAGCCTGGCAATAACGGTGCGCTCAAACAGACTCTTACTAATTCCTCGCGCAATGTCTGCTGGGCTTGTGACCCAAGACTCTCCTATAATGACCTTCCCATCTCCAAGCGTGATCTCGATCTTCTCTGTTGACAGAACAGTCAGCGACGAGAGACATGGTGTTCCAATGTGGGATGTTCACACCTCGTGGCTTCTGAGCAACTTCCTCGTCGTATTTGGCCTTAAGTTGCTCACTGCTATGCGTTAGTCTAGAACACCGAATACAAGAAACCCATACAAAATCTTGACTCGGTGGTCAATGTAGGCTGGAGCTGGGCTAAGTTCAAGCGGACGACCCTCAGTACCCTCTGGTGCCTTCTTCTTCTTCTCTTTCTTTGGTTTTGTTTCGCCCGAGACGGCGAGATTCTTGACGTTCTCGACTACTTCTTTTACGGCTTCAGCCATGGTTGCGTTGTATGAAGATCGGGCTTAAAACCCCTCGTGTGCACTATATAAATGCTGTATGAGTCAAAGTTGCGCCAAGAAGGTGAGATTGGTATGAGTCTACTCTGCATACCTCGTCTAAATGGTAGTTAGAGCCGTACGAAGTAGACACAGCAACGAAGAAATTGAACCAAAGCGTGACGACTCAAAACATTTGGAGCTTCGTCCAACCCACCTCTTGGCGCACCCGCGTCGCGGTGGTAGCGGGGCACACGCTACATTCGGCAGTCACGGAACAATGTAATTCCGATTGGTCGGCGATTAGCTGGGCAGAATTGATTTTCTCTTTCCACCTGCACAGCGTACAACAGCTCGACGCCCACGACGATTGCATACCTAACGTAACACACATAATGTCGTTTCGCGGAACCCCAAGAGGCGGTCGAGGAGGTGGTTTTGGTGGCGGGAGAGGCGGTTTTACTCCCCGTGGTGGTGCGTTCAATAGCACTTTGTAGCTCTGTGATGCGCGCTGCTAACAGCTCTCAGGTCGCGGAGGAGCAGCATCATCTTTCGGACCTCCAGATCAAGTGCTCGGTGAGGATCTCCTAGGCACCTGTTATCTCGAAACTTCACTAAGTCAAAGTAGAGATGGGAACTTTTGTTCACGACGTCGAAGGCGAGCTGTTCTGCGAATCTATCAATACGAAGGTTCCGTACTTTAACGCGCCCATATATTTGGAAAACAAGGTGAATAAATGACTATTTAATTGCGCATGCGCGATGCTAGGGCGAGACTTATACGGTACAGACTCCGATCGGCAAAGTCGATGAGATCCTTGGTCCGCTCAACCAGGTGTACTTCACCATAAAGCCCCAAGAGGGTATCCAGGCGAAGTCGTTTAAGAAGGGCGACAAGTTCTATATTGGTGGTGACAAGCTCCTGCCTCTTGATAAGTGAGCAATCTGCTGTTCCTTATTCTCTGACATCAAACTGATATTCTTCTAGATTCCTGCCGAAGCCGAAACCCCCGCCAGGTGCATCTAGAGTGAAGAAGCCCGCTGGAGCTGGCCGTGGAGGACGTGGCGGCGCCCGCGGCGGCCGTGGTCGCGGAGGACCTCGCGGAGGTGGTTTTTCAAGAGGAGGAGCTGGTGGACGCGGTGGTGCACGGGGTGGCTCACGAGGAGGCTTCGGTGGTGGCCGTGGTGGTAGCGGAGGATTCTCAAGAGGTGGCCGTGGAGGTTTCAGCCGTGGAAGAGGATATTAAGACAGCGAAATGTCCCCGCTCCGACCCGACCTTCTACGACGGACCCAGAGCTGTACGCCATTTCCTGCGGTACCGATGCGAAAAATCTGACATTGATACCATGTTCATCACTGGCGTTCGGCGTTTACAGGGGCTATAACTTAAACTAGGCAGCCCGTCACTGCAAGCACAAAGAGCTTTGAGGCGCTCATTAGGGTGTAGCTTGCATATATATCATGTTTCTGGCCAACGCGTTGCAGGCGACTGCGAAGCATTGTACGAAGTATGTTCCAAGGGTCTAGATCAATGATTGGATTTTCAGCAGCTTTATCATTCTGAGAAGTATACTCCAACGCAAACGAGTCAGGTTGACACAACGATTTTTTTGCAACATGTACACGGTGAGCTGTAATTACATAATGTTGCCAGTGAATATAGCGGAAGGGGTAGAAGCATGACATAGCTTGTGAAAAAACATGAAGGTCAGATTGCATCAGCATATGTGAAGCCCTTCGATAGGGTCTTTAAATGATAGATTATTGAGCTACAAGGAGCCTATTCACAGTAGCTATATTTTCGGAGTGACATCTTAGATTGTCTAAATGCATGTGTTTCATGAATGGCTGGGGCTTGGCGACTGGCGGGTCACGTTGACGTTTGTCTGGAACTGTGGCTGTGGCTTATGACGTTGACCGCAGCAGCCCACAAGGAAACCTTGAATAGCTCCGACCGCACATCACGCGTACTACCAACTGACGCATTCGACACAACTATACGTATTCTAGCCCTTCCGCTCCCCGTACCGACACCGCTTCTTCACTGCATTCCGCGAATCTGTACTTTTTGTAGCGATCCTCGCTCCTCTGAAAAAATATGTCGAGAAGAAACGGCGCGCCCTCGGGGCCTAAGGACTCTGCTCCTCCACCCAAGGATCTGAGTATGCTACGCCGGAGAGCCTCAATCTAGCAGGCAGCACAGTTAACCGTATAACAGCGCAAGACAAGCAAGCACGACTGCTGTCGTCGGAAGCAGGGCACTTCTCTTTGGTGCGAGCGCTGCACCTCGCGGACTTCATCACCGAGCTGAACGGTACGATGCGCTCTCTCCGCCATTACACGAGAAAAAATAGCTTTTGCCCCCGTTCTTCTCGCTAGTTTTTAACTATGGAAGCTGACAATTAAAATTTCCAGGCTTCTGTGGTGTCATGTCCGTCTTCTCGTCGCTGCGATACTGCGTGCAAGCCGACCCGACCGACTACACGAACCTCTACCTTGCGCTAGGTTTCATCCCGCTTGGTCTCTTCTTCGACTTCATGGACGGCAAGGTCGCGCGGTGGCGCAAGAAGGCCAGTCTCATGGGCCAGGAGCTGGATTCCCTAGCCGATCTGGTACATTTACCTTTCCTCCCCCCACTGCCAACCACTTAACCCGTACAACATGCTAACCATTGTTTTCCTGTGTCCTACAGGTATCCTTTGGCGTAGCCCCCGCATCCGCCGCCTTCTCTCTCGGCCTCCGCACCCCCCTCGACCATCTCCTCCTTACCTTCTTCGTGCTCTGCGGCCTGACGCGCCTCGCCCGCTTCAACGTGACCGTCGCCATGCTGCCCAAGGACGGTACTGGTAAATCGCGCTACTTCGAGGGCACCCCCATCCCCACGAGTCTAGCTCTTGCTTCTACCATGGCGTTCTGGGCCTGGAACGGCTGGACGCATGCCGATGTGCCGATGGGGACGTGGGCGCAGGGGTCTTGGGCCGAGGTACATCCCGTCGTGGGGCTGTTCGTGTTGCATGGATGTCTGATGGTGAGTAAGACGATTCATATACCGAAGCCGTAGGTGGTGTGTGGGGTGAATGAGGGGTATGTGGGGAGGGATAGATGGGGCTTGGAGTGAGAACGAAGTAGGAAAGGGAAAGTTGACAAAGGAAACAAGGAAACAAGGAAAGGCTAGCAGATGCAGTGTAGGGAAAATTCCCACTCGTGATTTTGTTTCCTATAGTGCTTAGACGAAACACTTCTGTGTATTCGGGATAGCTAGCAACAAAATGAAAAGAAAGGGTAATCAAGTGTATTATCTCGTACTATTTTATCACACAATCCAAGGGAAAACATCAGCTCAGCACAAGCAAGCAGGATAGGGATACTTTCATATGCAATACACAAGATCATAGCACAGGTGACGATACGATCAAGAACAACACTAATCCAGCCGTCAAGGAAATCAGCCGCTCTTCTTGTGTCTATATGTCTGTGTTTCTGTTTTGAAGTTGTTGCTGTTGTATAGAATTGCACCTACTTACCTACCTGACGTCTCAAAACAACGCATTACCCTCATCCAACGTCAAGTCATAAGCCCGACACCTTGCATGCAAGTGTATTCTTCCCATCCCTCAGACTCCACACTCCCACACCACCGTGCCCCATGCCGCATGTAAGATCACAATCCACTTCCTTCCAACCCACCTCCAAGACAGACCTCACACGATTGAAAACAATCCATGCCCTGCCACCCATGATAAAATTATATTAGATACCTCTTCATGCATGGTATAACGTAGGCAGAGTCCTTGGTGAAAAGGGACCCATTGCTATGCTTGAAAAAAGAACGGAAGGTTTGATGATCGCAGTTGCTGGGTAAAGTGTGTGCTCAACATAGAAAGCAAGGATACTGTGGGATAGATGTTGAGCAAATTCATCTAGTGATGATCAGGGAAAAGCCGTCAAGCCACTGGGCGCAGGAGCCTGATATACCGCCGATAGAATAGCCACGGGGAGGAATGAGTGTGTGTCTGAACGGTAAAAGTTAGTTTTCAAAAAGTTAGAATGGTACTGTAACTTCTATGAGGAACTTACCCGCTGCCACCGTGAGGGTTGCCAAACCATTCGCTCTTACGTCCCAGGCTCGTCAGAATCTGAATTCCATCGATCCATAGTCCAGCTCGGAGGGCAAAGCCGAGCAGAAGTTCGCCCTTCCTCGTGTCTAGTAGGAACTCGCTACCACCAGGCTGGCCACTTCTCTTTCCGAATAATTGGCTGGTCGAGTCCTCGTAGATGAATTCTATGCCATCTACAGCTAGCCCGTGGTACACTCGAATCCCCACAAGGAGTTTAGTCTGGATATGTGCGCTGTCAAGAATGATTTCCTGTGGTTCGGAGCCCTGCATTTGAGAATAGCCTAGCTTTCCGCCACGGTACCCCCATCTTCCATCCGGGAGACGGACGCGGGAAAGCTTTTGGTTTGCAAGTTGAGCCAAGTCTTCTACTACATGTTTTCCACCGCCTGCAGAGAAAATCTCCAGCTTCAGTCGGGACTTCTGTTTATCTTTGGGCAAGACTTCTCGCAATTCTGACTCACTCAGTGCGACCTGTCGAGGGTATTGTCCCTCAACTTCGGACCAGCGCTTCCAATGGTGGCATACGTCGTCACCCTCTGTGTAAATCTCCACCCAAGCAATGCCCGACTTCGATGTTGCAATCGCGCCACCTTGTCCATTGTCAACGGTCCACACTTGCACACCACCATCCACGTTCTCATGATCAAGCGGTATCCGGAAGCATGGGTGAAAACGGAAGCGAAGGGCATCGAGAATGTGCCAGGAGCACTCGTCAGCGGGAAGCACCAATCGCTGACCAACTGACTTAGTGCGTGTTGAGTAAGGTTCGCGCGTAGTAAAGGTGCGATTTAGGGTAACGTAGTCGCGCAACATGACACCGGACTCTTGATGAGGGCAGCCGAAAAGGTGGCCCGTCTCATGCAGATGAGCACCAATGCCGATATTAGCTGCTTCCCAGCTGCTGCCAGCGTCGTTACAATCGTTAGCTACGTAAACCGTATCCGTTCGAGTGCAGTCGCCGAAGGCTTGCCACACTTCTTCGATACTGGACGGATAACTTTGCAATGCATGTGAGCCAAATATGCCCAGCTGAAGCTCTCCACCGCCCCCACCCAAGGCAGCGTGACCCCTGATGACATTGTGTTGAGGATCCCAGTGAGAATCCAGGAACAGGCATGAGACATATTGCGTCTGCCCTGGTTTTATCTGGAAGTAGCTTTTCACAGCTTCCGATGCGATTTCGAACAACTCCCCTTTCTTTGTACCTTTATCGTATTGCTGCGCACGATCAAGATCTCTAATTTCTGCAACAGTGCGATTTGAGCGAATGATATGTATCTTTGCTTGGGTCCGGAAATGGCCGGAGTTCCAGTCCTGGTAACTTAACGTCCCTGGTTCCCATGAATCTTCAAAGCGGAAGCACCGTCGGCCAAAACCGTGCCGATTCATTTGTTCCCCAGTAAAGGCTTGCCAAAGATAGGCAGCCATGCGAAACTTCTTAATCGCAAGGTCAAGACCGTTACCTTCGCGCTGTATCCGATCAGGGGTGGCATCATAGGTCCCTGGAGAGTCACTCCCAAGAATTATGGCGAGCTGAAGTGGTGGAGCATTGGTCAAAGGAAGGTAGTTAATGTTGAAAAAAGAAGCATGTGGAGAAACGGAGGCATTGCCTGACGACACCTTTGGTGAGGTAAAATCTAATCGAAGCCGGTTCCACCCAGGCTCCAAGTGTACCAAAGCCTTGAAATACGAGTCGGACACTGGCCAGGCAGTAGACGGAAAACGCGCCTGGTGATGGTTGACAGTCACAGTACCATCCAATGGCCTGTAGGATGCATCGCCGATTCGACCGAATATTAGTAAAATCTGCTGGTGAACCTTAACCCGATCAGTATCATTTTTTCAATATTGAGTATGCAAAACCTACCCATGAACTATCAGAAACGGAAAGCACGCGAGGCGCAAGTAGCGAGGAAGGGTTGGCAGAAAGCTGTGAAGCGCTGGAAGACGACATGCCCTTGTCCAAGTTAGTTGATGCTGATTGGAGTGCACAGGACCACTCACGTTTAAGCTATAACGTTTCGTGGGATTTGTGCTGGGTCGCTGCGGTCGAGGCGGTGGGAGAGGCGGAACACCGTGGACGGGGCCGTTGGGTTGCCCGCTGGCTTCGCCAGAGGTAGACGTGGCAGGTGTCGTGGATGGCGAAGATCCCACAGCAGAGGAGTTCAGTGTTGACGACGACTTGCGCCGCGACATGCCATTGCCGTTCTGGCCGCTAGCGTCCCCATTGGTGTAGGCGGCGTGACCTTGTTTGTCGCTTATGTTGAAGTTGGCGCGACTCTTTCTTCTCAGGCTGGACAGGAAGGAAGGCATCACCACGGCTGCAGCGATGATCGGATGGTATAATATCTAAGGACTCATGGGAACGAGCGCGGAATAGATTTGGACTGCTACACTGGGGACGTTGACTGGGGACGCGTCACACGGTGCGGAGAAGGGCGGTAGGCAGGTCTATGGTATGCGACGGTGTCGAGAGCGAGGCGTTGTGGACGGGCCGGCGGGCAGGAAACGGAGGCAGAAGCAGCGAGCAAGGGAAACGAAGGTGAAAGAGCAAAGCGAATGCGTTGGAAGATGTTCCTAGACGTGGTTGCGGTCGCAGATGCAAGAGCTAGGGCGGAGGTAGATCTATCAGTACCAGCTAGCGCAGATAACTCTGGAAGCCCACGGCGCGGTCCAAGCCGGGAGAGGCAACACGAAGACAGGCAAGGTGCATTTGCAAACTGGCATACGATCCTGCAGCGATTGTAGGCCGGTGGATCAGCAGGCACGTTGCCAGGCGAGCAGAGAGCGACATGGGCATGATGGGCCGTTGCACCACCCGCTGTCACAGGAGCCATCCGCACAGAACGATGACGTCGCAGGCCAGGCTAACAAGAGGCGGTGCGGCTGCGTCTGGCCGGCTTCACGATGGCCGTTCCTCCAGGCTGCTCAGGGACACAACATGAGGTCAATTGGAAGTGCTCGGCTCGTTTGGCCGCAGCAGACCCCAAATTGCCATGCATGGATGCGTGTGTGCGACCCTGTATTCGTCGTCGCATCGCACTCTCGCACTGCTGTTCCTGTGCCTTGGCCGGCGGGTGGGACCAATGGCGGTTGTGGCTGCGATAAGCTGCCCGTTGGCGGGCCAAAGTCGCATCAGTGCTAGCGACTGACTAGCGCCGCGCCGTCCTCTGCTTGCTTACTGTACGTAGCAGCTGTAACAAAACATCTGTCAGCGTTTAGTACAGCGTTTGGTACTGCCCAACCGCCCGTCCTCCCCTGATTCCCCGTCCTCCAAAGCAATATCGCCCGCCAGGCTTCAACGCCCAGCCCGCGCACCAGCCGTGCACTTGCTATAGCCATTACTGCAAGTGTAGCAGCCGACTGCCTTGCTGCCATCCAATACCACTGAGCTGCCTGCCTGGATTGCCCGAAGAAAAAAGGCCTGTGCTCCCTACGAGCTATTCCCTATCCCTTCAGAGCACTGTCCACATTCCTGTGCCGACTCAGCTGGTGCGACATCCAACCGCCCGCACAACGCTTGCAGGTGCACATCAACCTCCTTCTGCACCGCAGCCTGCCTCGCTGTGACCTCCTCACCATGGCCTCCACCGAGCGCATCGACCAGCCCGCTGAGGTTGCCAGCAGAGTGCTGCGGAGAGCCCAGGTCTCCAAGGTAGCTCCAGTCCGTGGGCCCCTTGGGGCATTGCGTGCTAATTCTGTCTCTGTAGATGACCCGCACGCTGCAGAATCGCCTGGCTTTGGCCAATGTTAAGATCAAACATGGATGGCAGGATCTTTCCCTCGATCATCTCGAGCCGCGGGTCGACGTTGAGCTCAAACGGAAACGGCCCGGCTCAAGCAACGAGTCCATGTCCAACGCTTCCACCGTCTCAGAGCGGTTCTATCAGGACGGGATCCTCGACTCGTCCCCGCTCGCCGCACCCATGTTCTCTGAGGACGTACACAGGTCGGGCAGCCGGTCGGGTAGCAGCCACAGCCAGAACAAGAGGCCTCGCTATACGCAGTCTTTTGCTAAGTACCCCGGCACTAGCAACCACAACCGCACCAAAGTCAGAACGTCGACGACATCATCCACCTCCTGGAAGAATAGCTTCCACCTCCCTGAATCCTCGCCTGTATACCCTCGTCGGCATGCCCGCTTTGGTCGGACGCATGCTCCCAGCCTCTCCTTCGTTTCCGAGACATCAACCATCCCCGATCCTCACTCCCCGATCTTATCCGAAGACGATGACGAAGACCTCCCCATTTCCTCCTTTCAATTAAGCGCTTTGCGATCCTCTCCACCTAGAATTCCTCGCACACCTCCGCCAGGCCTGGCTCGGTCAGCTCGCCTGAGACAGAATGGCTTCACTGCTGCTGCTGCCGTCCGAGAAGAGCAGAAAGGGGACAATGATGCCGGCCTTCTTATGTATCTGGCTGCCTCTCCTTCGCCAGCACGCCAAGGTGATTCGAAGCCCCGTATGCTTGCTCCATCGACGCCCCCACCCAAGTCGACGCCGCTGCCATCTTCGATGATGTCAACACCTGGTGGAGGAGCAGCTTTCCCAGGCTTTGGCTTACAGACACCTTCAACTAATCTCAACTTCGCCGATTTCCTCAACATGTCGCCGAGCCCAGCCCAAGTCAATTCATCTTGGAACCGCACACCGGTTGCCGGCAAAACTCCTGTTGCAGCTCGAGAAGCTCGACGACGACTGAACTTTGACAGCCTCTTGCCTCCTACGAATGATAGCCCTCGTCTAGGGATGGACCGCTCTAGGATTGGCAAGGTTGAGAGCCTGAGCATGGAGTTGGGCGGCGAACTCGTATCATGAGCATCGCTGCGTTGCTCCGAACCGCTACGAATTTACCCCTTATATCACAAGGGAATGACTAATGATTGCAAAATGACACTGAATACAAGTCGATTTATACACGCTTGTACCGTTGGATCTGCACGTTGTGTAGAAGCAGGTTACTTGCATACTGTCCTTACTAAAAGCACGGCGTTTCGACTGGTTTCTCCGGCGGCAGACAGCAACGTGGAGCACAGTTCGATCTGTATTATCTTGATAGGCGTTTTTCTTACCTATAATGCCGTCCCATCACGAGTCGAAAACACAAAGTTGGCGAAAAGAACTCGTTGCCTGTTGACCACTAGAACGGATATTTTAGGGGTAGTTCTTCAAACACTTTCTTTCTTCCTGCATTTCCACGCGCCAGGCGGCACAAGCGGAGCTAGCGACACAGCAAGCGCTTCTGTACCACCCACCCTTTTATCTTTCTTTTCCTTGCATACCCCCCATGTTTTTACTTTGCTGTGTCTTAAACAGTGTATTGTAACTTCATTTCATTTCTTCGGATCCGCCAGCCAGCATCATCTTTTCCTAGGGCAATATGGCGCATGATGGGTAGGATAGTATAACTGCAACGGGTTCTTACTGGAGACAGATATATCGGAATCCAGATATCAGGCAGGCAGGCAGACAGTCCTGCGAGCGAACGAGGTATAGATTCGAACAAAGCAAAATGCAAATCATATCCCTCTAATTCGAGACTCTGAGCATAGCGCGCAACCTGTGACTCTTATTTCGAACATGTGTCTATGTGTGGCTAGCTAATGATGGGATCTATGCAGGACCAGGGCCTTGCAGCTGGTGGCAGCGCATCCACGGAGCTCCTTGAGCGAATCAATGTAGCGCCACACCCTGCTTGGTTCGCCTGCCCCGTCACCCATTCACACCTCGTAAATAAACCATGCGTGGACAATGCGAACAGGATCCCCATCGCAGGGGGGACAGCTACAAGTGCACTTTTCTCTTGCCTTTTCGATGGTATAGCAGTAGACAGGCAGGTGGGTAAGTACGTATAGGATACCCAGTGTTTTTCTCCCGGCCCACGGCGTCCAAATCTGTCGTCAGCTTCCCTCTCCGCTCCGGACCGTTCCCGCTTTGGTTTTTTACCGATGGGATGGGGCGAATGTATAAATGTAGTCCAAGGCTGAGCCTGTCTTCCCTAGAGCGCGGTGGTGGGAGAACAGAGTGGTTGGGGAGCGGAGATGGGCACTATATGACGTATAGTACTGTTTCAGTGTGGCTGTCGTTGACGTATATATGTCCAAATAGCTTCGTCCGCAGCAGCGAGACGAGCGAGCGGGATAGCCGCCGGACCATGCCCGCGCAGCGGTCGGGCTCAGCGACGACACCGCACCCCCCCCCCCCCAACCAAAAAAAAAAAAAAAAAAAAAGCCTGGTCGTAGACCGGAAGAGGCACTGCGCAAGTGTGTTCGTTCCAATGGCCGAAGCACCGCCTTTCACAGAGCGAAACCATTAATATTCCCGTCCGAAAACAGCGTTAATGGGGAAAAAATATCCCTCCTCACGCGTCCATCGTCACGCGCCCCGCGTCGCTTTCGTGTCGCTGCCCATTAAGCACTTCCGTGCCTGCTTCGGTGCATGCCCGCCTAACGCCAAGCCTTAAAAAATAGCCTGTTGCATCGTCTGATTGGTGCACTGTGCGGCGGCTTTCCTGCTCGCTTGCTTATACGGTTATATTGCCGGAGGGGGATATAGTGCTCACATAAGCCAGGCTGTCAGCTGCGTTGGTATGTATGGTATTCGTGGTTCGGTAATTAATCCATCAGGGAAGAAGGGGAATGGCAGGGGGCTGGCGGTGCGCTAGAGAGAGTTTTAGAACCGGGCTCGCCGGATACGTGCGTTGTCGATCGTCGATCAGTGAGGGGGGTTGCTGGATGGGGATTGGAGATGGGATGGACGAGAATGGGTGGGGAGTCGGAAGGGTGAAGGCAAATTGTGGTATGGCGATGTGAAAAACTCGGCTTTACTATGTCAGGTTTTACTCGTTAGCGGGAAGATGACATGTAGTAGTGGAGTAGGAATTAAGTTTGACTTGTCTATTCATTTTCCCAGTTTGTTTTTTTCCTTTTCGTTTCAGCTCCCTGTTTTTTTAAGTTAGAGTTTTTGAAGGGAAAGTCTAAGATGTGGTTTTTTTGTGTATTTGCCCCCTTGGCCTTACCTGCCAACAACAGTACAAGCAGGGAGGCGTATACAGTTGCGTACACACACACACGCCCATTGCATTATTCGCTCACTCGCTCAAGACGGTAAAGGAAACAGGGGAACCCTTCCACTATCTCTCCCATCCCCATCTCCTTTTCCCTATCTCCCCGCCAAGCCCCCACGCATGATCCATCTCACCCACCACATCCTGTTTTCCTCCCCCCCCAGCTCCTCGGCCACGCAATGCCTTGGCTACCGGAAATTAAAAATCGCATTTCCCTGATTCTTCGGCATGCATAGAACATGATACGATTCATGGCTACAAAAAAAAAGGGGGGGGGAGAGAAAAGAGGGCGATCGGAGTGATCGGATCGGATCGAGGATTTGTATTGTGTGCATAGTATGCAGGAGATAAAGATGTACATGCGGCTGCCTGCACACAATCCCCCTGGTCAGACACGATCGATAACACATGTGTAGATATACTTAATTATCTTCCATATACCTGCTATGCATGGACGAAATGAAAAAAAAATTCCCAAAGGGTCGCCCGTACGGATATACTGCGTGCACCATGTGCAAAACATACCAGCAGTACAAGCCGCTGTACACATATTTCGTCAGCCCTCCCGTGCAACAAAAGACGTCCCACCGCCTCTGCACACACACACATACATACATTACAAGTCTTCCTAACCTCCCAATATACCCAAAATATGTACCAGTTCCCGAGAGCCCTTTCCTATCCCCGACCCGTGATATTTCCTCCTGCCATATCCCATGCCTGTACCGCAAAACACCCATGCCATGCTTCGAGAATTCGAGAAGGGAGATGGAAACAACGCCCATAAAACACTTATGCCCTCATTGATCGCTTCACCCATTGCTTCGTGGCGGCGTTAGTAGAGAAAGGGGAAAAGAAGAAGAAAAGAAACAGCCCAAGAAAGTGTGGAAGAAAAGAAGCAGAAAGAAAGAAAAAAAGAGTGCGAAGAGGCAGGATAGTGTGCAGCAATGCTTCCCTTTCCATCCATCCCGCAAGCCAGGTAGGCAAACAGGAATTATTCAACCATACTGATTCGCATTGACCTGCCCCGCCATGACCATGATCCATACCCAAAACACCGTCCCAATGATCCAAAACGCAAACGCGGCATTCCAGCACTGGCAGATGTTCTGCTGCTGCAGCCAGGCGAGCGTGTTAATGCTTGGCCCTCTCTGCGGCATGTTGTTTACGTAGGTATTGCACTGGTTGTTGATGTTTGGGCCGCCAAAGAGCTGCATGGCGGTCCCGATGATGCCCGCGATGTACAGGACCACGAAGATGAAGCTGAAGAGCATGACGACGCCCGGGAGGAGCCGGCGCTGTGCGATGAGGACCAGCATAACGATGATCCAGATGATCGTCAGGGAGCCGACGGTTATGCCGTAGGGGAAGATCCTACACATAGAGAGGTGTTAGAAGCGTGATCGAACGACGAGGGCTCGAGAGGCTGGTGGTGAACGAGCATGGGGCAGAGGAGAGGAGGGACGTACCATGGCCCGTCACCTAGCTCCATACGATTGTTAATCATAAGGAACTCTGCAAACACGCCCAGAATCGTCCCTGCCGTTGCGAGCATGATAATCGTCCAGATATTCAGCTGCGCATCCGGCCAGTAGTACTTTTCGCGCACGACGACCGCCTCGCCTACCACGGTACGCGCCATCTTGTCTCCTTATTAAACCGATAAGGAACAATAGCTTTGAAGCTTTCTCGTTTCGTTTCCCGCTGTGATTGAGGTGCTGTCGCTTCTCCTCCTGCTGGCCAGTCGATCGACGCGGTAGGTCCTTCGCTCGGTGGCTCGCTTTCATACGCTGGTCTTTCCGGCGCGTCCGTCTCTTCCCTGGACTTGTGAGCTTCTCGTGTCGCTGCAACCCCAAATTCCAAGCTCCAATCGTCGGTAGGTTGCGTATTCAAAGTCGGATTCTTGGAAGCTTTCGCCAGTGCAGAGGCGTGCAACGTAGGAAACCGCGGAAGTCGCACCCGGCGTGATGCGCGCAAGAAGCAGGCAAGCTGTCGCAGCTCTTTCCCGTAAGCGAGTGGAGTGACGTGCGCAAAACGCCAGTGCCTGTGGCGGGGTCGGGCCCAATGCTATGCACTGCTCTGCATACAACAAAAATGAGGGAAAGTGGAGGAAAGAGGAAGACGAAGGCTAGCTAGACTATCGGCATACTTCTTCTTCCAATACTACAAGCGGGCGCTCCGAGGCATGGTCGTCTCAAACAGATGGCTGGGGAGCGGAGGCTGGGGTTTATTGCCGGACCTCCGCGCCTTTTACCATCTATGAAATCAGGTACTTGCAGCTCGGCAGGCTTGTTCCCTGGCTATAAAACGACGATGGAATTACAATCTGTCGCGATGCGCACATGATTGATTGCATCGTAGTCTACATACATGTGAGTTGGCCGACGGTAATGCCGGGCCAATCGGTGATCTGGGAGAGTGTTTTACGTAGCTGAAGCAAGAATCCACTTTGCTGCTGGAGTTGTTTATTGAACTGTCTTAAGGGGAAAATATAGAAGTACGCCGCTCACTCCCCTTATGCCTGGATAAACCCCTATCTAAGCACACAACTTCCACACTTTCACACTGACCCCCTCCAACCCACAAAATTAAGCATTAGTAAAACCAGTACAGGTGCCCTCTACATCCATGCCATCAAGTTCACCCCATCCCCCCAAAAACGCCGCCCATGCAGATAATTTTCCTACTACTTCCTACTCTTCACAATCTTCGTAACCGCATGTCTTATCACCGTCCCCGCCTTCTCCGTCTCCTTCCTCGTCAATCCAGACGTGACGCACACCTTAAGCGCAGGTACAGGCTGCCACCCCTCATCGCGTGGGTTGACACCCAGGCCCAGCGGAAACGGTTTGAGCCTCGTGATAAGCACGCTGTTGACGAGACACTGCTTGAGGTAAGCATCTTGCTTCTAGAGGGAATGGGACGAAATGGGAGAAAGAAGAAAATAAGCACACACCTCATCAACCACATCCTGTAACACTTGGTTCTGCTCCTTAGTGCTCCATCCCCTCGCCTCCACCACCTCTTCCTTGAGCACGAGTAAAAGGATCGGATTATCGACCGAGCTCGTGCACCTTACCCAATCGCTGCGGGGATCCAGCTGCGCACGCATGGCTCTAATATTATCCTGTAGTCCCGTGAGAATTTCCGGTTGTTCCTGCAGCATAGATATCGTTTCGCTGGCTGTGGTGGAAAGAAGAGCCGGCAGAGCAGCAGAGTATGTGTACGAAGCAGACGAGATGCGCTGATGCTCGACCACCTCTTCGGTACCCGCACAGAAGCCGCCGGCCGCACACAGAGGACCGGAGAGACTGCCAATGATCATGTCAACCTCGGCAGCATCGACGTTCTGGGCTTCGGTGAGGCCACGGCCGCTGCGCCCGAGGACGCCGTAGGACCAGGTTTCGTCTAGGATGAGGCGGAATTTGTGGCGGTGCTTTAGTTCGACCTGGAGATACTATTAGTTCTCGCGTCGAAGGGTTTGCACGATAGAGAGAACTGACAAGTTTAGGTAGATCAGACACATCGCCAATGTTCTCAAACATGCCCTCGGTGATGATGAACCGTCTGGTCAGCGGCTTCTTTGCCTGCTCCTTCCTAACTTTTTGCAGCACCCTCTCCAGATCTTCCATGTCGTTGTGCTCGTACCACCGTACATTGCTCCTACTAATCTGAATACCTTTGCGCACCGAGAAATTAACTGCCTTGTCCGCCACTATGAAATCGCCGCGTTTGCAAAACGAAGGGATGACGCTGGATATTGTCGAGAAGGACTGCGCATAGATGATGCATGCGGGCACGCCCAGATGGGCCGCGACATCAGCCTCCGTCTTCATGTGCACGTCCTGTGTGCCATAGAAACCTGGGGGTCCACACGGCCCTACGCCGTACGTGCGCAGCGTTTGGATGGCCTTCTCCTTGAGTACTTCGTTACCGACGAAATTGTAAAAGTTATAGGATGCGAGGTTCGTCACCGTGCGGCCGTTCGAGAGCTTCGATTTGGGTCCTGTAGGCCTGCACATTACCTGTTAGCAACCTCTCGAGCTTCTCGAATGGCCGACGTTTCGAGGAACTCACCCTACGATGACAGGCCGCTTCTCGTTTTCTAGTTCGTCGGCGGCCGTGGGAGCTGTAACTAGGGGCTCAGGAGTCCACTCGTCCACCAGTTCGTCGATTTCCTGTCTCCACCCTCAGCACCCCTTATCGTCGTGTGCATCCTATGTATTATATACGAACCTCTTCCGTGAGCTTAACCTTCTTCTGTGTGCTGTAGCTCGGGCTCAACATATACCGCACCGCAAACAGGAACAGGAAAAGCTCAATCGCACTGCGCACCGGGTCGTCCTGGTAGCTGGACTTGATGTACCGTAGGATGATGGCTGACCCAGGCATTTTATGGAACTGCGCATTCGCGTCGTTGAGGAAACGCACAAATGTGCTTTGTGCTTCGTGTAGGTCCATCGTGGGCGTCGGCGATTGCTTGTTGTTGAGGGAAGGCGGGCTGGTTCATAAATTATCGGGGGTTGCGCTTGCGGACTTGTCGGAAGAGGAGGAACAGGGACGGAACGCGACCGCGCCGCACGCACCACTCCACGTGTAGCTATATTTTCCACACAGCACAGGAGAGCACAATTTACGCTTCTTCGAATTCCTAAGCTGTAGATATTTCCGGCACACGTTCAAAGCCAAAAAGTTATACATGAAGATCCGTGTATTTAATTCCAATGCAGACGCTATCTAACATATTCGCCAACCCATTTCACCAACGAAACCGTTGTGTCATAGTATATGTGCAGCCGCTCCATAGGCGGACGAATTCAAAAGGAGGGAAGCCGGAGAAGCATCTAAACCATCCCAACACCTAGAAGACAAAAGAGATGCTTGCACCACTCAACGGCCCCAATATTACAATCATTATGACACCCGCTCCCATGCTGCCATGCTTGCGCCATGTTATACAATGCAAGTGTCGGAGACATTTCTATACCTCTGGACTTTAGAAGGCCATGAAACGACGTAACTTTGAATCCGAAGTAGAACCCGTAGCATCAGCAGCAGGGCCACCAGGGCATTCGCCAAGGACACAAGAACCAGTAATCGAAGCACTTGTGTCGTTGTTATTGAGGCCAGTAGGTTGGAGGAGATCCATGGGAATGTCGAAGTTGAGTGACAAATACTTGCCAGCAACGACAGGTCCCACAATGAGAGCAATGAAGATGACCAATAGGATGAAGTAGAGAATGGCATAACGGATCACGCGCCTCCTTCGGAGCTTGGTCTGCTTCAAAGAGTAGATAGGAGGTCGGATTTGACGACTGGGCTTGTTAGCTCATGACTCATAATTCTGGTGAAGTGTACATACCTGGGTCGGAGCCAGAACAGCATGACAGAGTGAACCTTATCAGCCATGGGCACCAGAAGAGGTGGAAGCATGACGAATAGGATGAAGTGGCCAAGGATGAAATCGGCGGCAAACATCCCCAGCTCAGTGATCTTACAGAGGAATTCACGTCCGGGCTGGGAAATTGTGTGCCAACCCATGGTATACCACTTTCCGGTCCACCAAGCGATATTGGCAGTATCGGCCTTGAACTCACGCGTCAGGGCAAGGGCAATGATGAGCTTGAAGAAGAATCGCTGAATGGCAACCACGGCGATCATTCCCAACAGAGCCTTTGTGAAGTTGAAACCTTCGAGGAACATCATGACTTCGAAGAAAGCGAACAGCATGATAACAGCAATGGCGTGGGCAATGGCGGCCAACACAGCTCCGAACTTCTTGCAGCACATGCTCAGAAGAGGACCCGCACAGCAAGCCATAGCAAAAAGACCAGCAAGAACGCCTGCATTGACAGCGATGGGGCCGAATGCGACAAGAGCGACACGGATTAGGGAGTTGGTCTTCTTCAAAGTCTCGTTCGGATTGTTGGTGTCGTTCACACCCGTCTGAGCGTTGATGAAGAGATACGGAATGAGGGTGACAGCAACAAGAACCAACGGACCGACAATTTCGCCCATGAAGATGTTGGCGAAACTAGCCCTCGGCACATCACCAGAAAGTTTGGAGGACGGGTCACCAAGAACCTTGCGCTTGTAACCGGTAATACGGGTACGAGACAGACGGCAGAAGCCAATCCAGGAAGCGCTGTGGGACCGAGTGTTTCCGCGAGAAAGCCAGCGGAGATATTCGCGATAGTCGATGAAGAAATCATCCCATGAGAACTGGTGAGGATTGAAAACGAATGGGCAAATGCACATGGCCAACAGGGATGCCCAGAAGTAGATGAGCCATGGGCCCCAAACTGTCAGAGTACCGAACAGCAGCATCATGAGGGAACGTGCTCCAAGATACATGGAAGGACCAGCGAATCGAGAGTACAGGATTCCGAAAGGAATACGGGCGGTCGCGAAACCACGACCAGTACCGATGTACCGAGCACCACCAAAAGAGAGATCGGTGGTAATGGCATTGGCGTAGATTTGGCAGACGAAGACCTCGAAGAGTGGGGACATTGAGGAGAAGTGCTTGCCGAGACGGGTAGCAGCTCGCCAGAAGCCACGTTCTGTCAATTCCTGGACCACGAGAGGAACGAAAGCGATGAAGAACACAATGAAGATGGACAGGATGCAACGTGCGACCCAGTTGTACACCGGAATCAAGTTAGCGCAGCCGTTGGGCCATTGTGGATCCGTGATGGGAATATCCTTGCTGTATCGACAGATGATAGACTCATGTTTGAGTGCGCCGAGATTGAGGAGAACGAACATGAAGCACTGCACCGACAACATGATGAACAAGTTGTTGATGTGGAATCCAGGATGAGCATAGTAGAAGGACAGGAACCGGTCAAGAGGAAGCTGAGTACCGAGGTAATAGTATTCACGAGACAGCATCTGCTCTCCCATACCGGTACCAATCTTAGTCGTGAAGTTGAGAATCGATCCAAATCCAAGATCACGACCCTTGCCGCACTGGTAGTACTCGCAGTGTTTGATCCTTCCACCTCGTAGAAGTGCATTCATACCAGCGTAAATATCCTCGTTGAGATGAAGACCCTTTTGGGCTTTGGAAACGCCACCGCGAGTTGTCATGAAGATGCCATTGAGGAAATCAGGATGTCCATAATGCAATTTGCCACCGATCTGAGCCAAGGTACGAGCAAACATAGTACCGAAAGTCTGTTCCTTGCCAGCGGCAACGTCACCGAGGATACCAATGTTCTCAGAGAAAATGTATTCACGGGCTCCAAGAATAGCCACTGGGTTGAAATCCGGGTTGGGAATACCAGGAGTGTAAGGTGAGACGTTATCGGTAGTCATTTCCTCAAACTCGGCGAGAACGCTACGAATCTTAAGGCACTCCTCGAGATAGTTGTCTTGATTAGCGTCAATCAACTGGATGTACTCGCCACGATAGAAGATGATGCTATGGTTCTGGTTGTCGGACTTTCCGTCGCCGAGAATGGGGTTACCTGAAAGCTGAATACGGAACTTAGGACGGCGCATGCCGTTATCCATCAGTTCGGAGTGGCCATCTATAAGTGCAGAGTAGATACGGGGCTCGTCGCCTTCATTGACAGGAGGCTCTTCATCAAGGTAGGCAATCTGGAGGTCAGGGTAGGCTCGTAGCAAGAATTCCGTGTTCTCACGCTCTTCCTTGGAGAACTTCGCGTAACGTTGCATAGAAACACAAATCTTGTACTTTCGGCGGGCCATGCGTTCCAATTCCCGTTCCAGCTTATCAGAGTTGCCACCAAACATTTGAACAACTTCCGGGTTCTCCACACGGTATAGTAGCTTGATCGCGCGGCTGTAGTTCATGAAACCGGAAATGGTGCGGTACAAAGTTTGAGAACGAAGAGAAGCCCAGATACGAGTTCGGAGGGTATACTCAGGCGCAGCGGACTTGAAACCAATGCAGTAGAACGGAAGGTCATCGATCTTGCTCTTCGCCGTATCCTTCTCAGACTCGCCGTTGTATTGTGAGGTCTCGTCAGCGAGGATCTTTGTGTCCTTAACAAAGCAATCCCACTCATGAGGATGAAGCTGTTTAAGATATTCCAGCAAAGTGACTCGTGAGTAGGGTTCATCCTCACGAATGATCTCACGCAGAGAAAGAAGAATCTTCTCACTGTAGTGGGGAATGAGGACAGTGAAGGTAGGCATGTTGTCCACAGGAAGAGGCTCAGGAATAGGCGTGGAAAGAGATTGAGCAAAGAACGAAATACGTCGCTCGGCCTCACTCTGAGCAGGGAAGAATTCAGTCTTGAATGAGTGATCTTCTTGTGACACGAAGAAGGTAGGGGCTCTCAAAGTTCGCTTGCCTTCTTGCTCAGACGGAACTTGATGGTAAAGTAGCTTCTGAACATGATCGATGGCAAGGAGATGCTCGCGATACATGGAAATTACAATAGCATTCCAGATCTGAGAGATGAGTACTTTGGGCTTGTACTTGATTTCCATGTCGGTCGTGGCAAGAACCTTGGAGTAGATACGCTTGGGAAGCCGGGAGAATATGTTTCTCCAGGGCGTCCAGATGGAAATACCGAGGTAGAACGACCGAGCGACCGAGAAAATCATGTTCAGGATGATGTACCATAGATACGTGTCGAGGAAGAAGAGAACCAAGCTGGTGAAGTACATCAAACCCAGAAGAATACGAGGCTGGTACTGGCACAGGATATCTCCAAAGATTGCGTCACCCAGGCAGGTGGGCTTCTTCATATGGGAGAGAATACGGATGGGATCCTTGATGGAGAGAGTCAAGAAGAAATACGACTCAGCAAACTTGGCAGCAAAAACCATGACCCAGAGACCGTATGACATCCACATATCGTTGCCCTTGAGACGAGGATAACTGGCCGTAAATGTCTGGCTAGCAACATATTGTCTAGAGTTGCGCTTCATGTAGCTTCCGAACAAACCACCCAGAGGCATAACGGAGAAGAAGACGAATGTGACCAGGGCGATGATGAATTGCACGATACCCAAGATCTTCGGAATCGTCCCGTCACGCTTGTCCATGACAAAGATGTAGACGGATGGAGCCACGTTGATGACGAGGACGAGGATTAAGAAGAGCAAGCGTTTGGTCAGGTGCTGAGCACCGGCCCATTTACGAGGAACATAAGCCCATTCGCACAAGGTGGCAATGACTTGAATCAAGGCAGCGATCGTGCCGCCGAGTCCCACGGCAGACAAGGTTGCGGACGATTCTGGCTGCTGGTCGATTTGCTGTTCGTATCCTTTTGTATAGACCGGTTTGGAGTTATATGCAGTGTAGAACCAGAAAGATGTGACGTGGATGACCCAGATGCGGTTGAAGTTAACCATCATATGAAACCACGACCGGCGCTCGTAATATGTCTTGAAGAAGACCTTCTTCCAGACGACATCCTTCAATTTCGCAAACCGCTCAGCTGGGGGCAGGTCGACCAGACGGGATTTGTCTTCCATGATGATGCGCTCAATGCCTTCAGGGTACCAGAAGAGTTGATTGATATCATCATATCCAATGATGGCCGCGTGGTCACGCTCGCGTCGAACATATTTTCCATCTTGGATCTCGTAGCCCTGATCCCGGCAGAACTGGTAAAGAGGAGTAATGACATTGTTCAGATAGGTGAACTCTTCGACGGGCTCAGTTTGAGCTTGTCCAGCAGGTGAGTTGAGCCAGTCGTCGGCGCACTTGAAAATGAAGCAAAGACATTCAGGCATATATCGAACCTGGTTGGCTTCGCCCCAGCAGAGCAAATAGAGGGCAACTTGTCGCACACGGTCGACCTGTGACATGCGGTTCATACGGGTCTTCCATCGATACTCAGCTGCTTCCAGACTATTGTCGCCCTCGAAGGCTTCCAGGGTTTCCTGTTCGTTACCTGGATTCTGAGAAGCGGCCTTCTTTGCCGCTTTGCGGGCTTTGCGCGTTCTCCGGTTTGCTTTTCCGAGCTTCATGTTGGCAAAACCAACAGCGTCGTCAAGGTCCAGATGAGCCGCAAAGTACCAGCGGCGGTAGTTGGCATTCTCACCGCCAATGTAATCAGCATGTAGCGATAGAAGAGCCTGGTTCGGGGACATGCGGGACGCTCGCGAATCAAGCAGGGTCATGAAATGATCGTACATGTTCCTCATGCTGTCTCGCTGAAAGCCAAACTTGGAAGTCAAGTCCAGGAAAATGTCCTCAATTTCCTCCTTAGTGCAGGGAATCTGAGCCTCTGAAGTCCAAGCAGGATAGGGCTCTCGTGAGCGCTGGCCGGCAGGGAGAGCATTGGTGTAGTCCATTCCATAAATGGGCGTCGATGCTCCTGATGACCGGTTGCCACCATATGAGACTTGAGATGATGGGGGGCGGTAGCCACGACCCATGCCATCACCATAGCTGTTGTACCTCTCATCGCCACGGCCGTAGTAGTCCATGTCGGTGGCACGAGCCATGTCTGAACGCATGGTGAAGTCGCTGAAAGTCTCAGAGTCCTCCTCGGAATCATGAGGACGGCGGGGCCTGGCACTGCCTATGGGTTAGCTTGCGGCAGAATGTAGATGGTGAGTGAAACTGACTTGTAGCCATCCTGGCCGTGGCCTCCCTGATCGTAATACTGATCATTGTAATATTCGTCTTGGTAGCCCTGCTGGCCTCGATCATCATAGTAGCCATTCTGCTGGTAGTTGCCCTGCTGGCCACGATCATCGTAGTAGGCTCTGCGAATTTGTCAGCTCATGCTTTGTCAGGCAATAGGGAACGATAACGCACGATTCATCGTAGTAGGCATCGCCATGGCCGTTCTGGTCATGGTATCCGCCACGCTGATCGTCATGGTACTGGCCGTACTGGTCGTCATGGTAATAGGCATCTTGGCCCTGATGGCCGTAGCCATCATCATATTGGCCGTGGCCGCCTTGCGGCTGTTGTGCAGACATGGCGGCTGTCAATTAAGGTGTGATGTAGAGCTGTTGGCGGCTGTCAACAAAAGGGAGTTCAGCGCGATGTGGGGGGGCTGTGCCTGAAACACGAGGAGCCGGAGAATGCGTACCTCAAACAATGGGCATTAGGAACAACCGGGGTGGGATTGAGAGGGCTGTGACGGGGTAGATTAGGCTGGCGGTAATGGCTGTGGTCTATGAGGAAAGCGAGTGTCGGATGAACGAGGGTGCGGGTAGTGTTGGCGCAAGGAATTTGCGAGCACGGGTGCGTAGGGTGCGCAGCTTTGATCCGGTGTCGAAGAGCGGGCGAGGACAGTGGGCGGGGCCGGTGCAGTGTTGCGGACAAGAAGCCTGTGGGAAAGCGAGCGGCGGACCGGCGACAACACGACCTTAGGGCGTTGGGTGGGCGAGGGCTGTTGCTTCGACGACAGCTTCGAACGCGCGGCAGGTGCAACCAGCTAGCTCGACCGCGGGGCGCGGGTGTCGAGTCGAGGGGAAGGCACAGCACAGCACTGGAGGCGTCTGCTCGCACGCGGCAGAGGCAAACGACTGACGGAAAGAAAGAAAACAGAAACAGAGGTGCCCGTGGGGTTGGGAGTGAGCGACGTGAAAAGGTAGCTCGCGGGCAGGGAGGCCGGGCAGGTTTATGGTATCCAGCCCCTGAACTTTGGAGCACAGCCGCTTGGCGACGAATCCTCGCCGCTGGCCGCTGGCCGCTGCTTGCCCATCTCACCACGGCCGCGCTAGGCCCACGACCAGGATTTTCTGGGCTGCAGCAGCAGAGAGCGAGCGTGTGCTGTTGGTCGCTGCGTGGCCAACCTGTGACGGCTCCAGCGCGCTGTGCAGGCAGTATTGTCTATTGCATGCTGCTGCGTTGCGATGCATTCCTCTGTCTGTCCCGATCGTCGCCCTCGCCATCGCCATGCTCGAACAGGCATTGCTCGGCCGTGCAAAAATACCACTCCCGAGCGTGCAGCCCATCCCCGCGCCTCTGCGGCAGATCATACACAAAACTTGACAGGCGGCTGCGCGGCGCATGGCAGCCGAGCCCCAAGACGCGCCCTCTGCTGGTCGTCTGCTGTCTTTTCCTTCCGCGGCGCGCCCCGGCGAGCACGTCACGAAAACTGGCACCCACACGGGTGGACGACTTACGGGCAGCGCAGCCAGCAGGCTTCATCTGGCGATCAAACGCATTATTGGGCGTGCCAACTTACTCAGGATCCATCCTGATGCATCCATGGCCCATCGATAGCGATAGGCTTATCGCCGATGGCGGTGGCGCCGCCGCGCATCCTGGTCGACAACGGCCGCGTTGTCGCAGAAAAGAAGCCTCTTCCAACGGATCCATGGGAGCTTCAGCACTTTGGGCTAAGCGACCCCAAGCGCGGCCAATGGGCGCCGCCAGCCCCTTCCGTCGCCCTCCATCCGGCTACAAGGCGCTCAAATTATTTCCCCTGAGCTATGCATCGTCGTAGATGAAGCTGCCTCTAGCGCCAACCCATGACGAAATTGCCAGCTTCTGCCCACTCGAGGATGGCGCTCGCCTGCCGCATGATTTGTGAGCTGCCTTGTTTGTGGCCATTTCTCCTCCGGAGAAAAGAACTCGGCTGTCTGGCCGTCCGGCATGCCCGCCCACGCACGCTTCTTCTTTGGTACAATCCCGATCTGAGCAGGAACAGGCGTCTTTCGTCTTACACCAGCCTGCTTACCCATCGCGACAGTTCGTGCTTCCAAAACTCCGGCGGCGTATCCGCATATGTAGCGAGCCTCTCGGTCTCCTTCCGGCACCTGCCCTCTATGGATGTCGGGACGTAGGCTGGGAGTTGCGTCTGAAAGAAGCACGCTGGGGGCTGCATGCGCGTGTGTGGAGGCCGGGCTCAAAGTCATTCGTCTAGAGCTCCGAGAATGGCTGCGAACATGTTTGATCATGTTACAGAAGCCTAACAAGTGCGAACCTCTGATCAGGGCACCACCATGAGCGAGCAGACGTGCCAGACGCCAGCCGTCTTCCCGCAAGCCTCGCTCTCGCTGTTACGGCGGGCACTTTGTGCTTGACATCTGACATGAAATCGCACAGGTTCGGCAGGCCGGGTCATGGCCAGAGCGTAGAGCCCCTTCGCCCCGTGTGGATTCCAGAAGCCTTAAATTAGCCTCTTGACGCAGGCACCGGTGGGGCCTAAGTGCGATGCTGCCGCGCCGTGCCACGACCTGTAGCACAAGGCAAAGAAGGCTTGACGTGCAAAGTTGGTAGCAGGGCAAGAAGCCCATCAGCACAAGACTTCTCCGCGTCTCTGATGGCCTCGGGGTCATTGGTAGTCCGTAGCTAGGCACGCAGAGATGGCGAGAGACTGCGGATGCGCGATGGCTGTTCGACCAAGCTGCTGTGTTGCGTGGACACTGGAGCAGGGGCCCACAATTCGCTCAGGGGCTGAACCCCGAAATGCTTCTGGCTGCTGCAGGTCTTCAACCCTCCACACACACTCCTTCACTCGTGCTGCTTCACGCACGTTTCTTTAGTATTTTCTCGTTTCATCCCAGTCGCTCTCTAGATACACGCTTTAATTCTCATCTTTGACACGTTCAACCCGTCCGCTCTTTCCTCGCAGCCACGTCTTGCAAACGCTAAACAAACGCTCCTTCTGTAAACTCCACGACGACCCCTTCGAAACAACGCCTACGATACCTCAGACTGCGTTGCGCCGCCGCGCCTTGTCAGCCTCAAGCATTCCAAGACTTAGCTCAACATGAAATTCTCATTGGCAGCCTCGGCGCTGTTCGCAGCGACTGCCTTGGCCGACGTCGATCCCATTGTTATCAAGGGCACCAAGTTCTTCTACAAGACTAATGGAACTCAATTGTACGCAACGCCACCCAGTCGGTATGCGTCCTACTAACTCGTCCCAGTTTTATGCGTGGTGTTGCCTACCAACAGGGCATCAGCGCTGGCGGTGCTACAAGCGCCAACGCCAGCTACAACGATCCTCTCGCCGATACCACCGCGTGCAAGCGCGATATCGAATTCCTTAAGAAAATAAGGACCAACACGATCCGTGTATACGCCATCGACCCCGAGAAGGACCATGACGACTGTATGAGCGCCCTGGCATCCGCTGGCATCTATGTTGTTGCCGATCTGTCAGAGCCAAAGACCTCCATCAACCGCAACTCACCAGAATGGAACACACCGCTCTATGAGCGTTACACCAAGGTCATTGATGTCATGCAGAAGTATTCCAATACTTTGGGTTTCTTCGCTGGTAACGAAGTTTCAAACGAAAAGAACAACACCTTCGCGAGTGCATTCGTCAAGGCAGCTGTTCGAGACTCCAAGGCCTACATCAAGTCTAAGAACTACCGCCAGATTGGTGTTGGATATGCTACCAATGACGATGCTGATATCCGTGAGGTATGACCATACAACCCTATCCTACCGTTTGGAAGGCATCCACTGACAGGCATTCAGAACCTCGCCAACTACTTCGACTGTGGAAATCGCGAAGATGCCATCGACTTCTGGGGCTACAACATCTATTCGTGGTGCGGAAAATCCAGCTTCACGGAATCCGGCTACGACGTTCGTACCAAAGAGTTCGAGAACTTCGATGTCCCCGTGTTTTTCGCTGAGTACGGCTGTAACGAAGTGCGTCCTCGTCTCTTCACTGAGGTCGGAGCCCTGTATGGCAAGCAGATGACGGACGTCTGGTCTGGTGGAATTGTCTATATGTACCATGAAGAGGAGAACAAGTTCGGTAAGTCATGCCACGGTCAATCTACAAAATGTATGCTTACATGAACCAGGTCTTGCCACCATCAGCGGTAACAAGGTCGAGACCAACGAAGACTTTGACAACTTGTCCAAGGAGATCGCAAAGGCCACTCCCGTTGGCGTTAAGATGGCCGACTACACCCCTACCAACACAGCAGCTGCCAAATGCCCTACCGTCAACAGCGAATGGGGTGCTGCTGCCACTCCTCTGCCTCCGGTCGTCAATGCCAACCTTTGCAGTTGCATGATGGATACCGTCAGCTGCACCGTCGCTGACTCAGTCGACGAGGAGGACATGGGCGATCTCTTTGGCGTCGTCTGCGGTATGAAGGAAGGCAAGTACTGTGCAGGCATCAATCGGAACATGACAGTCGGCCCCTATGGTGTCTACGGCATGTGCGCACCAAAGGAACAGCTCGCCTTTGCCCTTAACGCCTACTACGAGGGCCAGAACAAGGCAAAAGACGCCTGCGGCTTCAAGGGCTCCGCTACCATCAAACAGGCTGCTGCCACCACCGCTGCTGGCTGCGGAACTCTCCTTGCCCAGGCCGGCAAGGAGGGTACAGGCACTCTCAGCGGCGGAGCTGCCCTCGCAACCGGCGGCTCTGGCGGTGCGTCCGGCAGCAAGGGCGCTGCGGCTGGTGGTCTCGGTGTCTCGCATGTCCAGGTCGGTTTCTTCGGCATCGGCATCTACATTTTCGGTGCCGTCGCTTCGGGCGCTGCTATGATCTGGTTGTAAAAGGCGTAGATGTCATTTGTGCAAGCAAAGTATATGGATGGCTGTGTATAGGGTTATACCATGGACAGGGAAAGTCCTTTTCTTGTATAGCGAGTCGTGTGTGTTTTTTTTTCACTACTGGGAAAGACAATGGCTTGAGGTTATTGTGCGTGGCATTGTCTTTCAGAAGCTCGATATCATCATATATTATTATCTAAAAGATGTGGTTCTTTTTGTTCTTATCCTGTGTCTAATCAACTAGAGAAATAGTGTAGTGAACACTGCATGGCTTAATGTTGGAATTTCATTTGAGATATCTAATGATTGATCTAGTTGCTTCTTATTTTCTCATCAAGTATTTACAGTTTCTTTTCCATGCGTGTATGATATGCTAGGTGCTCGATTAGCTTAGCACCTTGGTTAGTTTTTTCTTTTTTCTTTTTTTGTTCGCCCCGCCCGTGAGGTTGGTGATCGGGGGCGTTTCATGTGAAAACAAATCTCTCTCACGCTGTTAGCAGGTTTCGAGACTATTGCGATTCAATAGTTTTTCATTAGTCGTTACGTGCTTCGAGCGACCTCCTCCACAGTTCTCACGATTCAACATGTTTTCCATTGGTTGTGCGGCTTTATTGCCTGCGGGTCAACGCCCCACGGTACTGGGCCTGCAGAGAGATATAAAAGAAAGCACATTTGCATGAATTTCATGAAGCAGGAAAGCTAACTACACTAAACGCCAGTGCCCAACATACCATCCATCGCCGGAGAAGCTTTACGCAAAAGCGTAGAGCATATGAGGATGGTAGGTGCAAAAAAGAACTATTCCGCCGGACCAAAACGGTGGTCGCTCCACAACGATATCGCTGCCGACATCCAGGAGGTTCGCAAAATCGATAAACCATTCAACCAGCTGAGCGAGGAAGAGATAATGCTGGTCTACTGACTAGCATGGAGGCTTGTAGACATCTGTTACCACAACATCAAACTTGGAGTATCACATTTCTGATAAGAAGCTACTCTCAGCCACATGAGAAGAGAGAGCATGGCGTGGATGCGCTACATCTTTCGTAGGGCGAAGATTGGCAGTCCTGCTCTCTACTTAGGATGATAGCGCATCCCTCCATGGACGAGGACAGGATGCCTCACGAAGGTAGTCGTACAGGGCGTTGGGATGGTTATGTACTTATAGTAATGGAGACTATTGTTCAGTGAAAAGGAATGAGGGGAAGAACACTTACGAAGTAGATGCATCAAAGCGGTGTTGAAGTATCGAGCTTCGTCATGGTAAGGACATGAGAGAGGAATGGGAAAAGAGTCCGCGTTTTTATACTCACAGTGAGGCGTAGACAGTAGCCTCAACCACTTGGGTCCCGTGGTACTCGGAAGCTGCATTTGTATTTCCACGTCTCATATCGCAGGGATTTAGAATATCGATTCTTTTGAAATGATGGAATGTGGAAATTGTGGCCTAAGAGGGTCCATGGTTGCAACGAGAGTGAAAATAAATGTCTTGAATTCCGTTGGCTGGTTTGGGACTATTGCCATTCAGCGTCTTTGCCATTGGCTGCTCAGCTCACTGCCTTAAGCCGGCCCTTTGTGATGCTTATCATTTGATTTCCTTTCCATTGGACGCTTTACTTTGCTTTATGGCTATTAGCTCAGAGCTGCGGGTGTTCATTTAAAATTGGATCCAAATAGCCCATAGACAAATCATTGAACCGTAACAACCAAAACATCCGCCAATAGGCTGCAATAGATTAATTTTTATTTTCGTGGAAGTATTGAACTGGCTTCTCGCTAATTGTGGGCGTATTGAAGTTGGAGGAGAGTATATCCAATTGAAGTCCTTAAAAAATGTTTAAACATCACGGGCAACGCTAATTTAGGCACATGTTATATTCTAAATAGCTGGCATGTGAACCGGCAGGATTCGAGTTCGCTACTATTGATTGCTTGGATAAACCCACAAACTAGTGTTTCCCCCTACGCTAATATAGTGTATATTCTTGGGGTATCCGAAGTGAAAGAGAACAAATAGCTGCACACAGATAAAGCCCTGATACGACAAAGAAAGGAAGAGCCAGCCAGGCGTTGGGAAGCTTCAGTACTGCAGCGAATATGCCCTGCATTATGGGGTCTGATATTAGAAGACCAATGTTTTCAAATACTTGGATAGCACCGAAGAACTGGGCGCGGAGACTGTCTGGTACCCATGATGTTGTGAGAGCAACGACCGACATTCGGCATCCAAAGCCAATTGCGAAAAAGAAGACCGCTGTCTGGCCGTTAGCTGGGTGTTACTTTTGAATAGAAACCTTACCAGCAATGAGAGAGGGCGAATTTGGTGCTAGTCCGATCAATGTTGCGCCGATGCATAAAACAATTAGACTAAGCTGGAGAATTCTCAGGTCGATGATTTGAGAATGATAGCCAAATCGATCTTGAAGAACTCTGATGGAAAACGGAAGGATTATCAAAAATAAGACAACGCTAACGCCCGCAACCTCCGAGGTCAGTAGCGCGGCACGAGCGAATGTCCAATGGAATCGAATTGAAGTATACTGAAGGAGAACATTCAATGTAGCAGGCCGAAAAACGCCAATGACGAAGATAGGTAATGCCAGGAGAATGTTGCGTTGTTGTAGAAGAGACCGAAGCTGTGAGCGCTCTAGGGTTTGGGTTCTCAAGATGCGCCCTCCTTCATCCGCTGCATGATCCGAATGGCTACCTGGCGTTATTAATGGATCGATTTCAGTTTGCCTGGTGTCAGGCAACAATGGAATAATCCCAAAGCAAATCAGGAGTGATGCGACTCCCGTTCCAAATGCAAGCCAAAGTGATTTGTTTATAGCAACGGCCGCTATTGATGGCGCGACTAGCTCAGTGACGAGATATGAAGAGTATATGTAATACATTGTTCGACTCCTGTTCTCTTCGTTCGAGGATTCAGCGGCAATGAGCATGACTGAGGCATTGGCCTGGAAGATTCCTCCCCCAAACAGGTACATGGCAGAGGAAAGCCACACGAGCCTTATCGGAAAGACGTTACTAAAATAACCTGTACAAATATTAGATACTGTCATACGAGTTTACATAGGTGTAAGCAAGAGACGTACAGACGATCATGATCCAAATAAAGCCACTCAGCGTACTCAGGATGCTGGACGTTAGTACAGGCTTTCTTCCGTGCCTGTCTGATAACATTCCTAGGGGAATAGCCACGAAAAACACTTAAATAAGTTAGATTTGATGGTAGTATAGGCTATGAAAAGGTACCTGGTAAAGCATCAAAGAAGCCTTTCCACCCTCGAACTATAGCGAGCTCACTTTGAATCGGAGCAATTTTACAGTCTCGATGGTCGGCAAAGAATTGCAATACATGCTCTTCATAATACTGTCGGCAAATAACTTCTTCGAACAACTGCGTTAAGGGTGCGATGATGATGAAGTCGAAGATCTCCATGAAAAAGTAAAGTGCCACGCAGTATAGGGAAATTGGAATCCCCGCAGCCCCGCGCGTTAATTGAGGGCGTTGAGGCATCTCTGGAAGGATGTTGCGAAGGAGAGGCACATTATCCCGCCCATAATCTGGGTCATGGTCCATGGCGGGGTATTCAGTTGTTAGTGTTTGTGGTCATAAACAAAGAGTTAACACTGACAGTGGAAATGGGACCTGGTGATTACGTCAGGTGCCATTCATTAGGCTGGGCAACAGCTACCCACCATGCCTGTGCACTCCCATACGGGCGTTCGTGATAAAATTTCTATGCACTCCACTGTGTGGTCTAGATTATTTAAAAGAGAGATTTCACTGGTCATCGAACTCATGAGCTCACCCAGTCGGTAACCGGAGCCTTATACGACTGGCACCAGAATATAAGAACTGCAGCTACTAATTATATAGTCATTTATATATCATAAAAAGCAGATACTTAGATAAACTACCTCAATACCTATCGGAAATCTTATCTTCGAAATGTGACCAAACATTCTTACAACGAGGTATTGCATTTACGCCAAGAACCATGCCATGAGTCTTTTGGCTAGCATACTGTGAAGGAGTTGCTTTCGCTCATATAAAATTGATCAGAGATTTGTGTTGCGTGTCACGTATTTTATCACTTCTCAAGGCCTAAGAGGTTAGCCCGGGA
>Ga0247757_10000444_pt1 | contig 34404 bp, 29 predicted proteins | sample UWRJL126311R4_FD_180929 | JGI IMG/M metagenome (GOLD analysis project Ga0247757, IMG submission 180929) | Plant litter microbial communities from Arlington Agricultural Research Station in Wisconsin, United States - UWRJ-L126-311R-4 | ecosystem: Environmental > Terrestrial > Plant litter >... | reverse complement strand
CGCGCAGCAACGCGCGTGCGCTCGTGCCGTCTCGGCCCGGGATTTCGCTGGCCACCCACTCGCGCAGGTTGCCGCCCATGCCGAGCACGTCGAAGCCCGAAGCGCATTGCCAGGGGTCGCTCGCGCAGCGCGCCTCCCAAGTTTTTCCCGTGGCGTACTCGCTGCTCGTCGGACCTTTGCACGCGCGTTCCCACTCGAGCTCCGTGCACAACCGCTCACCGCGCTCCGCGCAATTTCGTTTTGCTTCGTCACGCGTGACACCGGTGAGGGGGGGACTCTTTCCGTCGTTGGGGTAGGGCAAGCGATCGATTTGAAACGGACCGAGCTCGATCGACGTCAAGCGCGGCTCGAGTTCGGGGTTGCGGCCCGGATCGCCGGGACGGCTACCGACGTTGAAACTGCCGCCCGGGATCTCCACGCGCTCGTTGGGTAGCGGCTCGGGCACTTTGCGCGGGGGCGCACTCGCGCTGGGCGTCCCCGACGCACTCGCCCGCGGCCGCGAGTCATCGTGGGTCGCTTCCTGGTGCGGCTGGGGACAGCCAGCGAGCGGGCCGAGCGCGAGGGCCAGGACGAACGATGAGCTACGGACCCGAAACACGGGCGCGAGCTTCCCCCGGAGTTCCCCGGCCAAGCAAGGTGATTCGCGGGTTTTCCGGCTGAATTCGAGGCCCGCGTAAAATTTGTTAGACTGTCCCGGTGTCGATCGAAGAAGCCTCGTGGGCCGTGCCCGCCGAACAGCGCGCGCTCTTTCTGGTTCGCGCCGAGCAGGTCGCCGAACGAGCTCGGGCTCGCCGTACTTCGGACCTCGAACTCGAGCTTGCGCTGCGTGTGCTCTCGGTGCTGTACGGCGCGGGCACTTCTGGCGCACATAGCCGCGAATCATGAATACGTTGCGTCTCAGCGGGCGCGTGCTGTACCTGACCGAGGACGCCGAGCTCTTGCGCCGGCAGCTCGCCGGCGAAAGCCTGAAGTTCGATCCCGAGCGCTCGCTGCTCGCGAACATTTCGACCGATGAGCTGACGCCGGCCTGGGCTTGCTACTACTACGATCAAACGCTGGCGCGCTATTGCTTGGTCGGTTTGCGCGGCGGCGTGATCGAGCGTGATGCAGTGCGAGACGGCGGTTTTCAAGTGATCGTCAGCGGGCCGAGCAAGGGCTGCGGTAGCTCGCGCGAGACCGCGCCGTATGCCGAACTCGCGTCTGGCGTGCGCGTGGTGTTCGCGCCGTCCTTCGAGAAGATTTACCTGCAGAATTGCCAAAACATCGGACTGCTCACCAGCACCGACTTCTCCCTGCTCGAGCGCTTGGAGCGGGGTGATGAGCTGCCGCTGAGCGCGTTCTCCGCGCAGCTTTCGCCGATCTCACGCGCCATCGTCGAAGCCGGTGGCTTGTTTGCTTACAACCGGGCGCGCCTGAGCGGTGCGCTGCGACCCGAGTTACCCGAGCGCGCGCCGCGCGCGATGACTCTCGCGGAAAAGATCTTGGCCGTGCACGCGGTGCGTGATGCGGAACGTGGTGAGCTCGGGTTGCCCGCGGTAGCACCCGGGGACGCGCTGTTCGCGCGTGCCGACTTGCGCTTCAGCCACGAGTACGTGACGCCCATGGCGGACGCGCTGTTCCGCGCCGGCTTCGGCGAGCGTACGCGCGTCGCAGATCCGGGCTCGTTGGTGCTGTTTCGCGACCACTTGACGTTCCTCGAGCGCGTCATGCCCGAAAAGCATCGCGCGCTCGGGCTCGTCGAGCAGTCGCGCGAACTCGTCAGCGTGCAGCAAGCATTCGCCGAGCGGCACGGCGTGCGCTTGTTCGGCGAAGTCGAGCGCGATGGCCAGCCTGCCGGAAGTGAAGCCATCTGTCACAACAAAGTGATCGAAGATCTGGCGCTACCCGGCGAGCTGGTGATCGGCACTGACTCGCACACGTGCATGGCCGGCGTGCTCGGTTGCCTCGCGTTCGGCGTCGGTAGCACCGACATGGCCAACGCCTGGCTCACGCGTGACGTGCGCGTGGACGTGCCGCAAAGCGTGAGCGTCGTGCTGCATGGCGCGCTGGGCGCAGGCGTGTGCGCGAAGGACGTGATGTTGCTCTTGCTCGCACGGCCCGAGATCAAAAACGGCGGCGCGGTCGGCAAGGTCTTGGAGTTCAGCGGAACCGGACTCGCGAACCTGTCTCTCGGCGAACGCGCGACACTGACGAACATGGCCGTCGAGGCCGGCGCCTTCACCGGCATCATCGCGGCCGACGAGGTCACCATCGAGTATTTGATGACCGCGCGCGGCCTGTCGCGAGAGGCGTTGAGCGCGCGTGTCGTGCGGCCGGACGAGGGAGCCGAGTATGCATTCCGCATCGAGCTGGATCTCTCTGAAGTGCCAATCATGGTCGCCTTGCCGGGCGATCCGCGCGGCGGTATTCCTCTCGCGCGCCTCGAAGAGCAGCTGGGCTCCGAGGTGCGCATCGACATTGCCTACGGCGGCTCGTGCACGGGCGGCAAAGTCAGTGACATGGATCTGTACGCGTCCGTGATTCGCGAAGCACTCGAGCGCGGGCTGCGGGTTGCGCCCGGGGTGGTGTTCTATTTGCAGTTCGGTTCGCAGAGTGTTCGCCGCTATGCGGCCGAGCGCGGCTACATCGAGCTCTTCGAGCGCGTGGGCGCAAGCTTGCTCGATCCGTCGTGCGGCGCTTGCATCCGGGCGGGACCGGGAACGTCGAGCTCGGCCGAGCAAGTCACGGTCAGCGCCGTGAATCGCAACTTCCCCGGTCGTAGCGGGCCCGGGCGCGTGTACTTGGCGAGTCCGATCGTGATCGCCGCTAGCGCCATCGCCGGCAAGATCGTGGGCGGGCTCGGGTAGCGGCGACCCCCTATCTCGGCCCGCGCGGATCGTCCACCGACCGCGGCGGAACCCGGGGAAACACTCATTAAGCGCCCAGAAGGGCAGCCATCGCCGCTGATTTTGCGGGAGAGCTTGCTTCGGGGGCCATCCCGGCGCTAGGAAGTGCCCCCGAGGGCTGTGGCCGACGGGCCGATGACCTGAACTACTTTTCGGATCCAATTGGGATCCGAGCAGAACGAGCAGAACGAGACGGAGAGCTGATGCCGATTCCCGAGAATTTCAAGTACGACGTACGCGTGCGCGAGCGCATGCTCAAGCGCGGTTTGCTCACCGAGAGTGAACTGACCAAGCACGTAGATGGATTGGCTGACGTGACCGACCAAGTGATCGAGGTCGAGCTCAAGCAGCCCGCTCTGGTCAAAGAGTCCGAGCGCGTCGAGCGCGTCGTGTCTCGCTCCGCACCGCGCCCGGTCGTGGCCCACGTACCAGCCGTTCGCTCGCTCGAGAATGAACTGAACGACATCGACGACGACGAAGACGATCTGGATGACGAAGACGAAGACGATCTGAAGGCGAAGCCGGCGGCCAAAGCCGCAGCCGCGGTCGAGAAGCCCGTCGTCGCCGAGAAGCCCGTCGCGGCCGAGCCCGCCGCGGATTCCGCGGAAGCCGAAGACGAGGATGAAGACGACGACGACGACGAGGATGAAGACGACGACGACGACGATGATGACGATGCGGAGCCCGAAGAGAGCCCGGAGAAGGCCACGTGAGCCCAGGCCACGGCGAACCCGACTCGAGTTCGGCGTCGCATACGGATGATTTGCCCGCGGTGGACTTCACGACATTCGTGCTGTCTTTGAGCCATTCGGCTCTCCTGCACCTGGGCGACGCGCCGCATCCGACCACCGACGGAGTAAGTGAAGTCGATTTGCCGATGGCCCGCCAAACGATTGATCTTTTGGCGCTGATTCAAGAGAAAACCCACGGGAACCTGACGGGGGCCGAAGAGCAAATGCTGACGCAGGCGCTCTACGACCTCCGGCTCCGCTTCGTGGAAGTCTCGCAAAAGCACAAGTGACGGCGAGCCGCATCCTCCTCGCGGCTCTGCTGGCGAGCACGGCGCTCTTCGGCTGCAAGCGCCTACCCGCGGTAGGGAGCACGGGCACCGCTCCCTTGCCTTCGGGCGCGTTGCCCGTGACGGCCACGGCACTGCCGACGCTGTCGCCCTTGCCGGCACCGTTGCCGGGGGTTCGCGCTCCGCAAAGTTTTGCCGATCTCGCCGCCAAGGCCGACCCCGCGGTCGTGTTCGTGAAGACGCTGCAAGAGCGTCGTGGCGCCTCGGGCCGTCGGCGCGTGATTGGGGAAGGCGTGGGCACGGCCTTCGTCTTCGATCCCAATGGTCTCATCATCACGAACAACCACGTGATCGAAGAGGCCAGTGAGATTCACGTGATCTTCGGCCGCAAGCGCGAGGTCAAGGCGACGATCGTCGGCCGCGACCCGCGCACCGACGTGGCCGTGTTGCGCGTGGAGGAGAAGAATCTGCCGTATTTGCCGCTCGGTGATTCGGACGCGCTGCGCGTGGGTGACTGGGTCGTGGCGATCGGCAATCCGTTCGCGCTGGCGCACACCGTCTCGGCCGGCATTCTGTCCGCCAAAGGCCGTACGCTCGCGGACGTCAAAGGCCTGGACGAATCGGGCTACTACGACTTCCTACAAACCGATGCCAGCATCAATCCTGGCAATTCTGGCGGGCCGCTCTTGGACACGGCCGGCAATGTCGTCGGTATCAACACGGCGATCCGCGCGAATTCGAACAACATCGGCTTTGCGATCCCGATCAACATGGTCAAGGAGCTGCTGCCGCGTGTGCTGAAAGATGGGCACATCAAGCGCAGCGCGATCGGCGTTCATGTGTCGTCGCTCTTGCCCGACGACATCGAGCGCCTCAAACTGAGCGACGAGAACGGCGCACTCGTGCGGGTGATTGTCCCCGGTGGTCCGGCGGATCGCGCAGGCCTTCAGGTCGACGACGTGATTCAGGCGTTCGAAGGCGAGGCGCTCACCGGGCCCGAGCGCCTGCGCTGGGTCGCAAGCTTGGCCGGTGTAGGGAAGCCGGTCACCTTACGCGTCGTACGAGGAGGGCGGACCTTCGACCTGAAGGTCACCCTGGTGGAGCTTCCGGACGAGGCAGGCTCTGGTGGGACCCCAGATAACGACGCGCCCTAGCCGGCTCAACGGTGATTTTACCTCTCCCCTGCAAAATGAACCCATGAGCCTGTGTTTCTCCTTGCTTCGGGCTGGCGCGCTAGGGAGCGAACGCTGGCCGCGGGCGTAGACTGGAACGTGATGGCGTCCCCGGCTCGCGGTACCCTGAGCTCCCTCGTGGACGCTGGCGGATTGCCGTCGCAGCCCGAAATCGCGCGGCGCGAGGCAAGCACCGATCGAAGTGTCGCGGGCGTGAATAGTCCTGCGGTACTGGCGTCAAACCGAACGAGCCGAGAGCTCGAAGCGGAGCAGGATCGTGTCCTCATCGAAAGCGCCCAAAAAGGCGACAAACTCGCATTTCAGCAGCTGGTGCAGCGTCACCAGCGGCGCGCCTTCGCGATCGCCCTTGGCCTCCTGCGTGATGAGCAAGATGCCCGTGAGGTCGTCCAAGAGGCATTTTTGCGCGTCCACCGCGGGCTCGATTCTTTTCACGGCGGATCGGCGTTCTTCACTTGGCTGTACCGCATCGTCACCAACCTCTCGATCGACCTCATGCGAAAGCCCGCCCGGCGCGACGCCGAGCTGGACGAAAGCCGCGAGATCGATGAGGCGGATATCCCACTCCTCAGCCGAATCGACGGCGCTGACCCGCTGGACGTCCTCCGCCGTGCCGAGATTCGAAACAAGCTCGAAGCCGCGCTTGCCGAACTTCCGGTTTACCATCGCGGTGTCATCGTGATGCGAGAAGTTGAAGGTCTGAGCTACGAGGAGATGGCCGAGGCCATGGGCGTGTCGAAGGGCACGATCATGAGCCGTCTGTTTCACGCTCGTCAAAAGCTGCAACGCGCTTTGGCTGACTGCTACGCCGAAGAAGTGTCACCGTCGATCCGGAGGCAAGTGCCATGAGCCTCTCTCGCGAGCAGTTGATGGCCTATCACGACGGCGAGCTGTCCGAAGCGGAAGCGCGCGCCGTCGAGGCCGCCCTCGAGCACGAGCCGGAACTCTCGGAGGAACTCGAGGCCTATGGCGAGCTCGGCCGCTTCGTGCGCGCCTTGGATCAGGCGAACACCAGCAAGCTCGCCGCGTTCGATGTTTCGGCGAGTGTGATGGCCGCGCTCGAACCGCCTCGCGCCCGTGTGCACTCGCTTTTGCCGCGTATCGCCACGTGGGTCTCGTTGGGCGCGGCAATCGCCGCCGGCTCCGTGCTCGTGATCCGATCCTGGTCGGCACCGCCGGTCGCGCCAGGTGGCCCGCGAGCGGGTGAGCGTGCCGAGCTCTCGATCGCCTCGGCCGTTCCGGAACTGGCGGCGGTGTTGCCGGGTGATGAGGCGAAGCCGTCACCCGCCACGATTGAATCGGTCGATTTCGGCTCGAACACGGGCACCGTCTTCGTCGTCTCTACCGATTCATCGGAGACCCCGGTGGTCTGGATGCCCGATGACGCGGAGCCCGACGAGGACGACGAGGACAGGTCCGAGTCGTTATGAAGCGTGTTTCGCTCGCGCTGTGCACGTTGGTCGCCGTACTGACGCTGCCCGCCTACGCCGGTAACGACAAAACCTCGCCCAGCGCGCCGCCCGCACCCAGCGCGCCGCCCGCGCCCTCTGCGCGCCCCAAGGTGGAGCAACCGCTGGCCACCGAGGTGCTGATCCTGCACGCGACCAACGAGCAGAAAGGCATCGACCCGCGGATCGGCAAATTGCCCGAGCTCGGCAAGCCCCCGTTCTCGAACTACGATAGCTACCAGGTGCTGGATCGCGCGCGCCTACCGCTCAAAAAAGACGACCCTCAGAATCTGAAGCTACCCAACGGCCGCACCCTGCAGGTCCGTCTGCTCGATGAGTCGGGCCCCGATGCCGTGCGCCTTTCCGCGAGCATCAACCGCCCGAGTGGCAAAGAGTTCTTGCCGCTCCTGGAGGTGAAAGCGCACGTCGGTCAAGCTTTCATCGTCGCCGGCCAAAGCCACAAAAAAGGCATTTTGGTGCTCGTCATCCGCGTCGTGAAGTAGCGCCGCGCTACGCACGCGGCGGTAGCAAGCTCGGTACCACGACCGCCAACGGCAGAGTCAGACTGAACACGGTGCCTTCGCCCAAGGAGCTGCTGGCGTGGATCGTCCCCCCGTGGGCGTCCAGGATCCCGCGCACGATCGAGAGGCCGAGTCCAGTGCCGCGACCATCGGTCTTGGTGGTGAAGAACGGTTCGAAGATCTGAGGCATGTCGTCTTCGTCGATGCCGGTGCCGGTGTCCGCCACTTCGATGGTCAGCGTGTGTTGCGCCTTGTCGGCGTGCATGTGGATGCGCAGCTCTCCACCCTCGGCCGCCATGGCGTGGGCGGCATTGGTGAACAGGTTGACGAACACCTGCGTGAGTTGCCCGGCCATGCCGCGTACGGGGGGCAGGCGTGCGTCGAACTCGCGCGAGATTTGAATCTTGGCGCCCTGAAACTCGTGCTCGCAGAAAATCAGGGCTTTCTCGACGATTTCTTGGACTTTCACGGTGCCGGGCACATCCGCGGCCGGGCGCGCGTAAGCCACCAAGTCGCGTGAGAAATTCAGGATGCGCGCGGCGGCTTCGCCGATTCGTCGCAGCCGTTCGAGATCGTCGCTTCGCTCGTCGGACTCGGGCCGCGCCTGTGCTTTGCGCTTGAGGTAGTCGGAGTAGGCGATGATCGAGGTCAGGGGATTGTTCAGTTCGTGCACCACACCGGCCACGATTTGACCGAGCGAAGCGAGCTTTTCGTTCTGTATGACTTGGGCCTGCAACTTGCGGATCGAGCGAGCCGATTCTTCGGCGCGGATGTACAGGCGCGCCCGGCGTACGGCGGCTGCGAGCAGCAACGCGGCGTGCGTGCCGATCTGGGTCTGCAGCGGGCTGAGCGCTTGCAGCGGGCTTGCGAGGTGCAACGTCGAGCCGACCGCGCCGTCTTCCAGCTCGAAGATGCGCTCGTCGTGAAAACCGGGGAAAAGCCGGGTTGGATCACGCTCGAACGTGAGTGACAGCCCGACGGGCAAGCGTGACAGCACGACCGGCGCGCCGCCGTTGCTGCTGACCACGCACGCGCCGAAAGCAGCCGTGGGTAAGATCGTCGATAAGCCGTCCATGAACTCGCGCGTGAGCTGATCGAGTTCGACGTCGATGGGCAAGCTGAGCGAGAGCCGCAACAATACGTCGCGCCAGGATTGGGCGAGTGGGGATTCCGAGCTGCGCCGACGCGAAGGGGCGGCTTCCGAGCTACGGACTTCGGGCGCCGGCGCGCTCGAAAGTTCGTCCGGATCGCGGCTCATTGCGGCAAATCCTCGCCCTCGTTCTCGGTCGCTTTCTCCAGGTCCAGGATTTTGGCGGCGCCCACGTAGCTCTTGGTCTCGTACTTCGTGATTTTCCCGACTTTGCGCACGATTTCCGCCATGCGCTCCGATTCGCTGACGATCACACTGGCCGCGTGCGAGAGCTGCGGCTGGTCTTCCAGCTTGCGCCGCAAGAGTTCGGCATAGCCGATCACCGAGGTCAGCGGCTGATTGAGCTCGTGCGCGGCCGCGCCCGCCAGCTCCGCGACGATCGCTTGCTTCTCGCGCGAGCGCAGCTCTTCTTGAGCCATCGACAAGCGCGCCTCCATGCGCAGCTTCTCGCGGATGTCGGTGAAGATGCCGACCGAGCCGATCGGTCGACCGTTGTCGATCACGAGCGAAGCCGAGAGCAGTACTTGGATCGGTTGACCACGCGCGTCGAGCATGTCGACGCGGTGGTCCTCCAGGCGCCCGTAGCCGGACACGCTCGGGTCCCGGATTTTGCGCATGATCTCGTGCGCCCCGCCGTCCGGGTACAGTTTGCCCACGTGCATTTTTCCAACGACGTCACTCGGTGAGTAGCCGAAAATGCGCGCGGCGGCTCGGTTGAACAGCATCACCGTGCCGCGCAAGTTGGCCGAGACGATGCCGTCGACCGAGCTATCGATCACGCTCTCCAAGAACTCCTTGGTTTGCTTGAGCTCGACCGCGGTGGCTCGTTCCTTGGTGACGTCGCGGAAGCTGAACACGACCGCGTTGTCTTCGTGCAAAACCGAGCTGAAACTGACGCTGATCGTGCGTTCTTCTCCGGATTTATCGGTGATCACGATGTCGACGCCGCGCGGGTAGATGCCGTCCAAGAACCCGCGCAAGAGCCGGCCTGCGCGGTCGCGCTCGAGTGGCGCGAGGAAATCTTCGAAGCGCAGCGCCATCAGCTCGGTCTCGCTGAAGCCCGTGATCTCGCGGGCGCGCGGGTTGGCGAACAGCACCTTGCCCTCGCGGTCGATGACCACCATGCCGTCGGCCGCGCTCTCGAAGAAATCCGCGTAGCGCTGGAAGAGCTGCACCCGCCGCTCGGCTTCGGCTCGGAGCGAGCGGCTCTTCTCGGTCGCGTCGCGCAAGGATTGCAGGATGCGCGCATTGCGTAACGCGATGGCCATCGCGTTGGTCAAGGTGGTGACCAGCGACAGCTCGTAATCGTCGAACGCAGATTTGCCTTTCGAGCGCAGGAAGAGCACACCCATCGCGCCGTGATCGTGCAATATGGGCAAGAGCGCGAATGAAGTGAAGCCGATGTTCGGCCCGTCTTGGCGCACCACGCGGAGCAGGGGATGCTCGCGGCCGTCCTCGATCACGAGCGCGCGGCCCGTGGTCAAGACTTCGCGGATCTCCGGGTATTTGGCCAAATCGATGGGCAAATCGCGCAGCTGCTCGTCGTCACTCGTGGCCAGTACGTAACCGACGTTGCCTGACTCCGCGAACAAAACGATGCTGCAGCGATCGACCTTGGCGAAAGCCGCCACTCGCTGCACCACGGTGAACAGGATATCGCGGATGTCGAGCGTGGAAGCCAGCGTTTGCGTGAGCTCGAGCACGGTCTCTTGATCGCGCTCGCGCTGGTTCAAGCGGTCGACGTACTCGCGCAGTCGCATCTGTCCGCGAATGCGCGCCACGAGTTCGGCCGGTCGGAAAGGCTTGTGCACGTAGTCGTCCGCGCCCGAGGCGAAGACGCGTGAAATCTCGTGTTCCGCCTCCAAGGCCGTGAGCACGACTACTGGCGTGTCGGCGAAGCGAGCGTCACGCCGCATCCGCTCGAGGACACTGAACCCGTCGGGAGCCGGCATCACCAGATCCAAGAGCACGACGGTGGGGGTGTGCGTTTCCAGCCACGCGAGCGCTTGGTCGCCGCTCGATGTCATGATTGGATTGAGGCCGGCTTCACGCAGCGCCTGTTCGAGGACGTGCCGACTCACGGCGTCGTCGTCCACGACCAGGATGGAAATCTCGGCGGACACCAGCGTTGCAAGCTAGCATGAAGCGCTAGATCGCCGCCTCCGAGCATTTTCTGGCCCGGGATTTCCGCGGGCGTGTACCTGGGTTGTAAGGACATGTGCGCTTGCGTTCGGCAGGTCGAATCGGTCGCGTCGGTCACGTCGGTCACGTGGGTCGCGTGGGTCGCGTGGGTCGCGTGGGTCGCGTGGGTCGCGTGTGTCGCGTGGGTCGCGTCGGTCGCGTCGGTCGCGTCTAGCGCGCGCTCGGCGTTCTAGGTATAAGTCGTGCGTGTCTGCGACGAGGCCGCCCGCGCGTTTTTCAGAGCACGACCGCCACGCGGGCGATGTCGATGGACTAGAAGAGCTCGGCGACGACGCGATCATCTCGCAGCAGACGGCCGCGCACACGCTCAGGCCGCGCGCCAACGTGGCGGAGGAATCGCGCAGCGTGGTGATCACCGAGCGGCGCGAGAGCGAGCCGCCGCGCAATCCGCCGCCCAAATCCAGCGCCGAGGCCACGCTCGTGATTCGCGATCGCCGCGCGTTGGACGAGATGCGCCTGCAGATCGCGAAGCGCAAGCAGCAGAAGCAAGCGCCCGGTCACCACGCCTTGTATCTTTGGGGCGCGCTCGGCCTTGCGGCCTTCCTGCTCGGCGGGTTAGTGGCCTTTTTGGCGACCGAGTCACACTCGGTGGCGTCCGCCGCCGACAACCAAGTCACGAACGGGCGGACCGAAGCGCAAATCGCGCTGCCGGCAGCCGCGCCGACGCTCACGCCGTCCAGCGCGTCCGCGAGCCCCGCTGCGGACCAAGCCGCTCGGTCGACTCCCGCCGTGCGGCTCGACGACTTGCCCGTCGAGCCTGCTCGCAAACGCTGAGCGCCCGGCGCCCCGCGCCCCGCGCGCCGCGGGGCTGGACCTCGGGCGCCCCCCTCATTCGAGCAGCGCCGGAGTGGCACTTTCGAGCTCGAATCCACCCTGCTTCAGGCTCGCTTGGATTTGCTCCCGATCGCCCACGATCACGACCACCAGGCGTTGCGGCGCAAGCTTTGCCGCTTGTGCACTCACTTCTTGGGTCGGCACGGCGCTCACCAACGCGGGGTACTTCGTGTAGTAGTCGGGGGGCAGTTGCTGCACGAAGAGCGTGCCTATCGAGTCGGCAATCGCGCCGGTGTGCTCCAGGCGCGCGCCGAGTGAGTGCATCAGATCGGTGCGGGCGCGGTTCGCTTCTTGTTCGTTGATTGGCGCTCCGCGCTTGGGGTCGCGAGCACGCTCGAGTTCGGCGAGCAGCTCGCGCAAGGCTTCGGCCGTGGTCTCGGATTTGACGTCCGTGGCCACGTAGAATGCACCCCAATCGCGCGTCGCCAGCGCGCGGCCGTGGGCGCCGTACGTGAATGCGTGCTGCTCGCGCAAGTTGGTATTGAGGCGAGAGGTGAAGAGGCCACCCAGCAGGCTGGCCATGATCTCGCGCGCTTCGAAGCCCGGGTCCGCGCGCTTGGGGAAGGGCTGTACGGCGAAGATCGATGATTGCACCGAGTCTTTGCGGTCGACGATCAGGATTCGTAGCTTGCTCGGCGCTTCGCCCAAAGCGGCGGGCGCGCGGCCTGCGCTCGAGCTGGTCGCCGGCTGGCTTTGCCCTTGCCCGAACAGCCGCTGCACGTCGGGCTCGAGCTGGGGGAGGGTCACATCGCCCACCGCGATCACGGCCAGGTTGCGAGGCACGTAGTTCTGGCGATGAAACGCCTTCAAATCGGCCACGGTCAACTTTTGGACGTCCGGCACGCTGCCCGAAACGGGCGCGCCCGCGCTCGGTCCGAGCAACGCGCGCAGAGCCGCGAGCGAAGCCAGGCGGCTGGGCTCTTGGCGCTCGGCGCGCAAGCCGTCCAGCCATTCGTCTTTGACGCGCGCGAAGTCGACATCGCGAAAGGCCGGTTTGAACACGACTTCGGCCAGCAATTCCAGGCCGCGCGTGGCATCACCCGTGAGGGTTGCGAGCTCGACCTGAGATTCATCGCGACCCGCGTCCGCGCTCAAGGTGGAACCGAGCGATTCGCTGGCCTCCGCCAAGGCCAAGCTCGACCTCAGCTGCGTGCCTTCCGTGAGCATGCGCGCGGTGAGCGCGGCCAGGCCGCTCTTGCCCGGCGGAAGCGAACCCGCGCCCACGCGCATCACCACGCTCAGGGTGGTGACCGCGGAGCGCTTGGGCACGACCATCAAGGTCAGGCCGTTCGCGAGCTCTTTGACGTCGGGCGTCGGGAAGCGAACGGCGGGGTGAGGGCCGGGTTTGGGCGCGGTCAGGCGGAACGAATTCGGGTCGGAGGCGGGCGGCGGAGAGACGACCGCGCTCGGCGCCGCGCCGTGGGCGGGCTGCGTCGTCGCCGCGGGCGCGCACGCCACGCCCAGCAACCCGAGCAGCGCGAGCGAGTGTGAGCGGGTCATTTGCCCTCCTCCTTCGCGGCGGGGACGGCTTCCGTCACGACCACGACTCGCGCTTCGGGGCGCAGTGACTCTTTCAGCGCGCGTTGCACGTCTTTCGCTTGAACTTGCTCGATGCGGGCGAGCCACTTGGGCAGATAGCCGGGATCGCCCGTGTACTGATCGAAGCGCTGCAGCAGCCCGGCTCGCCCCGATTCGCCGCCCGGGCCATTGAGCAGCTCCAAGCTGGCGAGCGTGCCGACCAGGATGCGGCGCTTGGCGCGCGCGAGTTCAGCCGCCGTGGGTCCGCCCTTCACCAATCCCGCGAGCACGGCGTCGAGTTCGCGCTCGACGGCACTCGTCGACTTTCCCGTCGCGACCGTGGCGCTCAGTGAAGCGATGCTCGCGAGCTGATTGGATTCTAAGCTCGCGCTCACGTCTGCGGCAAGCTTGGTTTGCACGACCAAGCGCTGATACAAGCGCGTGGCCTTGCCGCCACCGAGGATGGCCATCGCTACGTCCAAGGCGGGATCATCGGCCGAGTACGCGGGCGGGCTGCGATAGCCGAACGACACTTGCTCGAGCGTGACCGACTCTTTGACCACCAAGCGCTCGGCCTTGGTCAGCGGCGCGTAGGGAACGACCTTCGACGCGGGCCGTCGACGATCGGGCAGCGTGCCGAAGTAGCGCTCGATCAGGGCTTTGGCCTGCGCCACGTCGAGGTCGCCCGCCAGGCAGAGCGTGGCGTTGCTGGGCGCGTAGTATTGCCGGAAAAACTCGGTCACGTCCGCCATCGAGGCCGCGCTCAGATCCTGCATCGAGCCAATCACGGCGCCGTTGTACGGGTGCCCTTCCGGAAATAGTGCATTGAGCATGGCCAACGTGCTCGCACCGTACGGGGCATTTTCATAGCTCTGCCGACGCTCGTTTTTCACCACGTCGCGCTGCACGTCGAGCCGTTCTTGGGTCAACGTGTCGATCATGAAGCCCATGCGATCGCTCTCGAGCCACAGCAACGTCTCGAGGTTTTCGCTGGGCGCGGTCTCGAAGTAGTTGGTGCGATCCCAGCTGGTCGTGCCATTGCTGTTGGTGGCGCCGATCGACTCCAAAATGCGATCGAACTCGCGCCCCACGTGCTTCGAACCTTCGAACATCAAGTGCTCGAACAAGTGTGCAAAACCCGAGCGGTGCGCGGGTTCGTTGGCGGGCCCCACGTGGTACCAGACGTTCACCGCGACCAACGGCAAACTACGGTCGCTGTGCAAGATCACGGTCAGTCCGTTGGCGAGCTTGAACTTCTCGAAGGGGATCTCGGCGGCAGGAGCACTCGCCGTCGAGTTGGGCGTGCTGCTGGTCGACGGCGCGCTGGGTGCGGCTCGTGCACGGCTGAAAGGCAGCGTGAGTGCAGATAGGCCAAGCGTGATGGCGGCCAAAGCGGCGCGAGCATTCCTCATGGCCGAAACCTAAAACATCTTCGCGCGGCTCGAACGGCCGTGTGGCCGCACTTGCTGGTCGCGCGCGGCGCATGATAGCGAAATCGTCGAGGACCCAATGTCGCAGCAAGGACCTGGCGGATACGGTGGCGGTGGACCCTACGGCCCGCCTGGTGGTTACGGCGGTCCACCCCCTGGCGGCTACCCGCCCGGGGGAGGCGGTGGTGGCTATCCTCCCGGCGGAGGCGCACCGCCTGGCGGCTACGGCCCTCCCGGTTATCCGCCGCCCGGTGGAGCACCGCCGGGCTACGGCCCACCTCAGCCCGGCTACGGCGGCTACCCAGGCGGGCCGCCCGGACCTGCGGGGCCCCCGCCCAAGAACAACAAGGCGCTGCTCTGGGTCGGGCTTGGCTGCGGAACCTTGTTTTTGCTCGGCGCGGGCGGAGGACTTGCGGGCTACTTCTTCATGAAGAGCCAAGTCGACGCGGTGACCTCGGCCGTCGAGGCGGCGGCGAGTGCGGCCGCTACCGGCAGCAGTGTACCCGGCGTGACGGCACCGGGTGCCGCGCCGATCGCGCTCACGCCGTCGTGCGCCAAGGCGGTCGCTTGCTGCAAAGCCACGATGGCCAAGACCGCGGGTGCGAATGCGGCGGCGGGTGAGCAGGCGTGCAACGGGATCGGGCTCTTGTCCGACGACGTGTGCGCCAAGCAATACGAAGGACAAAAGCGCGCGGCGACGGTGGTCGGCGCACTCTGCCCGTAATGGCCGCGCCCCGCATTCGCTCGGTCGAGAGTAAGCGCCTGGCCGAAAATTCGGCGTTCAACTCGGTTTGGCGGCGCTTTGGACCGTACCTGAGCGAGCGACAATGGGGCACCGTTCGCGAGGATTACAGCGAATTCGGTACGGCTTGGGACTACTTCCCGCACGACCACGCGCGCAGTCGCGCGTACCGTTGGGGTGAAGACGGCATCGCCGGCTACTCGGATCACAAGCAGCGGATCTGCTTTTCCCTGGCCATGTGGAACGAGCGCGATCCGATCCTCAAAGAGCGCCTGTTCGGGCTCACGAACGAAGAGGGCAATCACGGCGAGGACGTCAAAGAGCAGTACTACTACTTGGACGCGACGCCCACGCACTCGTACCTGAAGATGCTGTACAAGTATCCGCAGGCCGAGTTCCCGTACTCGTGGTTGCTCGAAGAAAATCGCCGGCGTGGGCGCGAGCGCCCGGAGTTCGAATTGGTCGACACCGGCGTGTTCGATCAAGGGCGCTACTTCGACGTGTTCGTCGAGTACGCCAAGGCCGGCCCGAACGACACGCTGATCCGCATCCGCGCCGTCAACCGCGGACCGGAGAGCAAGACCTTACATCTATTGCCCCAGATCTGGTTTCGCAACACTTGGACTTGGTACAAAGACGCAGCACGTCCGAGCCTGGCCGCGGAGGGCGAGCGCACCGTGCGCCTGCAACACCCTCAACTCGGCCAATTTCGCCTGTATTGCCAGGGTGATCCGACGCTGCTCTTCTGCGAAAACGAGACCAATTTCAAGCGTATCTTCGGCACCGACGGGCCGGCGCATCCGAAAGACGCGTTTCACGATTACATCGTGCATGGGCAGACCGAAGCGGTGGCGACGGACCGCGCGGGCACCAAAGCGGCCGCGCACTACGCGCTGACGATCGCCCCCGGGCAAACCGTGGAACTCCAGCTGCGGCTCACGCAAGACGCGCAAGCCGAGCCGTTTGCCGACTATGATTCGCTGTTTGCCGCGCGCGAGCGCGAAGCCGACGAGTTTTACGCCGAGCTGCAAGCGGAGCTCGCCGACGAAGACTCGCGGCGCATTCAACGCCAAGCGTTTGCCGGCATGATCTGGTCGAAGCAAACCTTCCACTACGACGTGCGCGCGTGGCTCGCGGGCGACGAGACTCAGCCCACGCCCCCGGAGCGGCGCAAGCATGCGCGCAATGCGGAGTGGGAGCACCTGACCAACGAGGACGTGATTTCGATGCCAGACAAGTGGGAGTACCCCTGGTACGCCTCTTGGGATCTGGCTTTTCACTGCATTCCGTTCGCGGTAATCGACGCAGAATTCGCCAAATCACAGCTGGTTTTATTGACGCGCGAGTGGTTCATGCACCCCAACGGCCAACTGCCGGCCTACGAGTGGGCGTTCAGCGACGTGAACCCACCGGTGCACGCGTGGGCCGCGTGGCGTGTGTTTCAGATCGATCGCAAGCAGCGTGGTGACGCGGGCGACCTGCAGTTCTTGGAGCGCATCTTCCACAAGTTGATGATCAACTTCACGTGGTGGGTCAATCGCAAGGACGCCCAGGGTCGCAACATCTTTCAAGGCGGGTTCCTCGGGCTCGACAACGTGGGCGTGTTCGATCGCAGTAAGCCGCTCCCTACCGGTGGCTACATCGATCAATCGGACGGCACCGCGTGGATGGCCATGTACTGCTTGAACTTGATGCGCATTGCGCTCGAGCTCTCCGCGGCCAACGCGGTGTACGAGGATATCGCCAGCAAATTCTTCGAGCACTTTTTGCACATCGCAGAAGCCATGACCGCGATTGGCACCGAGATCTGCATGTGGGACGAGCAGGACGAGTTTTATTACGACGTGCTGCACGTGCCGAACGAGCGCCCGTTCCCGATGCGGATTCGCTCGTTGGTCGGGTTGATGCCGCTTTTTGCCGTCGAAGTGCTGCAAGAAGAGGTGATGGTCGCGCTCAAGGGCTTCACCGGGCGCCTGCGCTGGTTCCTCCAGTATCGCCCGGATTTGGCCAATTTGGTCTCGCGCTGGACCGACACCGGCGTCGGCGAGCGCCACCTGTTGTCGCTGCTGCGTGGTCATCGCTTGAAGCGACTCTTGCTGCGCATGCTGGACGAACAGGAGTTTTTGTCCGACTACGGGGTGCGCAGCCTGTCGCGTTACCACCGTGAGCACCCATTCGTGCTGGAGGCCAAGGGCGAGACGTTTCGAGTGGACTACTCACCGTGCGAATCGCAGTCGGGGATCTTCGGGGGCAACTCCAACTGGCGCGGGCCCATCTGGTTCCCGACCAACTTTCTGATCATCGAATCTTTGCAGCGCTTTCACTATTATTACGGGGACGATTTCAAGGTGGAGTGCCCCACTCACTCCGGTCAGTATTTGACCCTCGAGCAGATCGCCGACCACCTCACCGAGCGCCTGACTCGGCTCTTTCATCGCGACGCGGAGGGCAAGCGCCCCATCTATGGCGACAACGCGCTCTTGCAGAGTGACCCGCATTTTCGCGACTACGTGCTGTTTTACGAGTACTTTCACGGCGACAACGGCCGCGGTTTGGGCGCTCCGCATCAAACCGGCTGGACGGGCCTCATTGCCAAGCTGCTCATGCCGCGCCAAAAAGAGGGCTGACGGGTGGCTCGCTTCGGCCGTCGCCCGCTCGTGCTCGCCGCGGTGCTGCTCGTGTGCGGGGTCGTCGGCTACGAGCTCTGGCCGCGCGACGAGACGCGCATCGCGGCGCTCCTGGAAGAGTCGTGCGCGCGCCTCAACCAAACGCGCGACGATGCCACGCTGACGAGTTTGCGTGAGTTTCTCGGGAGCGCGTTCTTGCCGCAGGCGACGGTGCGCATCGCCGAGCTGGACCAAGAGCTGCAGGGTGCGGACGACATGACCGCGCGCGCTCGAGAGCTACTCGCGGGGCCGCCGCTCTCGTTTGCGCTGAACAGCGTCGAGATCAAAGTGAGCGGTCGGCTCGCGCGGGTCGAGGCCGAGCTCTTGGTGTCGGTGCGGGGGGGCGGTGAGCAACGCCGCGAGGTGCGCCACACGCACGTGCGCCTGGCCAAGCGCGCGGACCGCTGGCAAGTCGAAGCCGTCGAGGTCGATCCCATCGCCCCCTCCGAACCCGAAGCGCGCCCTTAGGCTTCGGCAGGCGGCGGTGTCGCGCTGGGTGCGTCCGCGTGGCGCGCGGTTGCCGCCAACAAGATCAGCGAAATCCAAACGATATTAGCCAGCAGCAAATGCAAGACCTGGAGCGGACCGGGCGCGGACAGCCAAATATTGATCAACCCCGCAAAGACTTGCACCGAGACGCACACGACCACGGCTAGGCTTGCTCGGCGCACGCCCGGGCTCGTGCGGTAGCCCGGCACGAGCGCGGCCGCGTAGGCCACGAACGCGGCCACGGCCACGGCCAAGAACGGATGAATGCCACGCATGCGCTGCAGCAGGTGCGCGTTCAAGCCTTGGTCTTCTTGCAAGCGCGCGGCAAGTCCGCTCGCCTGCACCGGGTACACCGTGTCGCCGAGCGCGGTCACGGCGCCGGTGGCGGACACGAGCAAGATGCCGAGGCCCGCGAACACGAGCAACAGCCGCGCCGCGCGCGGCAGCGGTTTCGGTCGTGCATCAGGCACGCTTGCGAAATAGGCACACCACGTGAGGGCCGCCGTGAGCAACGCGGTACTGACCAAGTGCAACGGTAAGGCGAGGATGCGCCCAAACGATGCGTCTTGGACGACCCAGCGCATCAGCACGATCACCATGCCGATCAGCGCCTCGACGATGATCATCACGAAGCTGAACACGGCCGAGGCGCGCACGACGTGGCCGCGGGGGTAGAGCTTGTACGCGCCGATCAGTAGCCCGAGCACCGCCAACAGGCTCAGGCCCGAGGTCGCCCGGTGGGTGAGTTCGATCATCGTGGCGATCGACTTCGGCAAATGCAGCACCTCACCGTTGCAGGTCGGCCAGTGCTGGCCGCAGCCTGCGCCCGAATTCGTGATGCGCACGCCGGCCCCGAACAAGATCACGAACAACGTGTAGGCGACGACCGCGCAGGCAAATCGCGCCAAGCGTCGCCTCGGGTCCGCCGCGCCGCTCGCTGGCCCGAGCTCGAGTCCGGGGGTGAGGGCGGGGGGAATACGGCTTTCCATCGGCGGCCCCGATTTGCCACGGGCGCCCGGAACCGTCGAGCATGGCCGGGAAAAGCTGGACGAATCAGCGGCTTTGGGCGGTTCGACGCGTGGCGGCGCGCCGTTGTCGCCTCGACTTGCCGGCGGGATCGAGGTAGGTGCCGGGCGTGGATCAATACGACATCATCGCGGTCATCGTGGGCGTGATGTTCACGTTGCGGAAGCTCGATACTCAAAGCCGCAACGCTGCCCAGTACCCGCACGTCGATGCCGAGGATTTCTTGCGTTGGCAACGGCGCTCGGCTGCGGCCTATGCCCCCGGCGCGTACGCCAGCTTTTTCCGCGTGCTCTTCCACTTCGGCTTTCTGCGCTACACGGCTAGCCACCAACTGGCGCCGCTGACGTTCGCGCGCGTGGCGTTGCTGGTGGACGCGCTCTGGCTCGTGTGCGTCGTCTACACCCTGATCAACGCCCACTTTGCCCGCGAAATGCGCAAAAAACTGGGCATCACCCTGGACAAACCGCAGCCCCCCCGGTCCGATCCAGGGCTCGGCTGAGATACCGTCCCGAAACACGATGGGAAGGGATATTGCGCTCCTGCCGTACGACCGTGCAGATGAGAGAGCGATGCCTACAATCCCTGGCCATTCTGCTGGCGGGGCTGTTTTCCGCCGAGCGTTCGCGCTCGAACGCACCCGCTCCAGAGTTTTCAGGGGCGGAGGCCGAACGCGCCGCCGCGAATGACGCTCAGTCCGCGCGCGCCAAGCCGAGCGTGAACTGAGGCGGCGATCAGGGCGTGGGTGGCGGAGGCAGCGTTTGGTTCGCGGGCGGGCGCTCGCGCAGGCACTTTTCGATGCCCTGCAAGAGCTCGGGGGCAGCGCCCTTCGGCAGGCGCGGTTTGCCGAGCACGTTGGTTGCCAAGCGATCCCAAGTGACGCCGCCGTCGGGACCGAAGCTGAGCCAGACGAACATCGCGCGACCTTTGATGTTCGCATCCGGCACGCCACCGCCGCGACCGCCGTTCCAGGCGCGCGAGTCGCTGCTGTTGTTGCGGTTGTCGCCCATGACCCAGGTCTCGCCAGGCTTCACTTTGTACGGACCTTGGTGCGCCTCGCTGCCGCGGTCTTCTTCGAACTGCGTGATGTAGGCGAAGTTGCCGAGGAACTCCATGTACAGCTCGCTGCGCTTCGTCGCCGAGTCGGTGCCCTCGTGGTACTCGTACCAACCGATGCGACAGTTGGGGATGCGCCAGCCGTTGATCGAGGGGTGCCCGTTCTCGACCGTCAACGTATCGCCTTCGAGCGCAATCACGCGCTTGATGAAATCTTGGCGTTCGTTGGCCGGGTTCGGGTCGGGATACTCGAACACCATCACGTCACCGCGGGCGGGCGGCAAGCTGTTGAAGACCCGCAAATTCGTGTACGGAATCGCCGGGCCATAAGCCAGCTTGTTGACGAAGATGTGGTCTTGGATCTGCAGGGTGGGCAGCATCGACCCGCTCGGGATTTTGAAGGCTTCGACCACGAACGTGCGCAGCAGCAACGCAACACCCACGGCCACCGCGATCGATTCGACGTACTCGCGGAACTCGCCCTTTTGCCAGGGGTTGAGCCGGCGCCCGACCAGGCGACTCGCGCGCTCGTAAGCGCCGCTGAACGGACCGGGTTCGAACGGCTTGGCGCTCATCGTGGCGCGCAGCTCTTCCAGTGCCTCACGTAGCTCTTCGCGAGCCGCCGCGGGCAACTCGCGTTCCACGCGCGCGCGGTTCTTGCGCAAGATGCGCTCGGACTCTTCCAGCAGTTGACCCGCGTGCTCGAAGTCCTCGCGCAGGTTCTTCGGTACGTCACTGCGATCACCGCTGCCGGGGCCACCGACGAACGGCAGCGAGTGGCGGTAGCTGTACAGCACCATCTCGAAGATGGTGAAAAACAGGATGTATGCGGGGACCTGCTGATCGCGCACTTCCCACTGGAAACGCTCGAAGAGCGTGACGGGCGTGAAATCCTGAGCGGGCTTGACCAGCCAGACGACGAGCATGCACAGGGCGAGTGGCACGACCACGAACCACAGCGGCCAGAACACGTAGCGAGAGATTTTTGCGTTCACAGAAGAGGTGCGCCGTTTCTAGCCGGGGGCTCGGACCAGGGCAACCCAGGGCCGCCCTGGGCTATTCCGACACCGGGCCGGAGGTGGGGCATTTAGGGGCGTTTACCGGACTCGCCTACTCGTTCCGGCGAACGCCGGTCGATCAGCGGCGATCGCCGACCAAAACCAAGTAGTCGACTTTCGCCGCGGCGTCGTCCTTTGCGCTCGTGTCGGGAGCGCTTTTGCCGAGCTTCGCGCTGTTGTCGATGACCAGGTAATAGCGGCCTGGATCGACGTTCACGAAGCGCTGCCAGAGCCCGCCATTTTGCGTTGCCGTGTCATCGAGCAACGCGGGGCTGGTGAGTGACGCGCCGCCGGCCTTGTGCAGGTAGCCGTCCAAGAGCGAGTCGCCTACGGGCTTCGGGACCACGAGGATGTCAGCGTTGGCGGCGCCATCGACCGCGACCGTGAGGTACAGCGCTTGGTTCGAGTCCGTGACCTCGAACGCGCCTACGTAGTCTTGCTGACCGATGTGCACCTCGGTGCGCTCGTTGGCCAAGATCGTCTTTTCGGTGCGCTTGACCTCGAACGGCTTGAACGGTGTTTCACCGGGGGGCACGATGCCGAGCGCGAAATCGGTGCTGCCCGACGAATTCTTGCGAATCACGGTGAAGCCGCGGCGCAGTTGGCTCTCGACGATGTGCTTGCCGAGTTCATTGCTGTTCACGCCCGCGACGGCGAGCCCGCCCTGGGCGAGAGCCGATTCCACGAGCGTGGTTTGAAACGCGGCGCCGTCGATCAGGCGGGGCCTGAAGTAAACGTACATGGCGCCGTCGTGCAGTTGGAAGTCGGTCGCGTATTCGACCACGCCGCGCGAAGAGAAGCCGATTCGTTGCGTGACGTTGGTCCAGGCGTAGCCCTTGCCGGTGTATTGCACGACGAACGACTTGTGCGCTTCGTCGTCGAGGACCTGCGAGTCGCACGACTCGGCAAAGAAGCGACCGACGACCGGTTCGTCGTCCCCGAACTTCAACGGCGCGCCACCCTTGAGCATCTCCGCGCAGAAGGTGTCGAGGCCGAATTTGAGGATGTCGAAGCGCAGCGATTTGTTGGCCGGGTCGTTCATCACGCCGGCGCCGAGTACGCTCACGGCGCTCGAGCCGAGCGCGTCGCGCGACGCGCAGCCGCCGAGCGTGCCGAGCGCGCCGAGCGCGACGGACGCCAAGGTCGTGGCGAGCGCGAAGCGAGCGACCGGGCTCGTGCCGATGAACATCCGAGAGCGGGCAGGGGCGTGCATACCGGGCGCAGCATATCCCTCAGGTTTTGAGGGCCCAACCCAAAAACGTTTCTATGAGTTGACAGATCCTCGGGTTGACACGAAAAGTTGGGGCCGAAGTATGGGTCATCTCGCGATTCTCGGCGCAGGTGCTTGGGGCACCGCTCTGGCTCGGGTTCTGAGCGAGCACGGCGAGCAGACGCGTTTGTGGTCCTGGCAAGCCGAGCACGCGGCCGCCATGCAAGCCGAGCGCGTGAACCGTGCCTTTTTGCCAGGCTTTGTGCTGCCCGCAGGCGTCGAGCCGAGCGCGGATCTGGAGTACACGCTGCGCGGCGCGAACGCGGTCATCCTGGTGGTGCCCACGGCGGGCTTTCGCAGCACGCTCGAGCAAGCTCGATCGTTCATCGACCCGAATGCCACACTGGTCATCGCAACCAAGGGCATCGAGCCCGGTTCGTTGATGCTCCTGACCGAAGTCGTCGAATCCGTGCTCGGATCGCCAGCACAGGATCGCTGCGTCGTGCTCTCCGGCCCGAGCTTCGCCAAAGAGGTGGCGCTCGGCTTGCCGACGAGTCTGGTTGCCGCTTCCCATTCTTCAGAACTCGCGACGGTCGTCCAACAACGCCTGTCGAGCGATCATTTTCGCGTGTATGCGGGCGACGATCCGATCGGCGTGCAAGTGGGCGGTGCACTGAAGAACGTGATCGCCGTCGCCGCGGGCGCCTGTGATGGCCTCGGCTTCGGCTTCAACACGCGGGCTGCGCTGATCACCCGTGGTCTGGCCGAAGTGGCTCGGCTCGCCCTCGCCAAGGGCGGTCATGCCCTGACGCTCGCGGGGCTGGCCGGCCTCGGCGATCTGGTCCTGACCTGTACCGGTGAACTCAGCCGCAATCGCACGCTGGGCTACGAACTCGGCCGCGGCAAGAATTTGGAAGCCGCAATCGCCGGTCTCGGGCACGTCGCCGAAGGCGTGGTCACGGCCGACAGCGCGTTTCACCTCGCGCAGCGCCTGGGCGTCGAGCTGCCGATTTCGGGCGAGGTGTACCGCGTGCTGTTCGAGCACAAGCCGGTCACGGAGGCCGTGCGCGCCGTCCTCTCGAGACCACTGACCCGAGAATGAGTATGAAACGAATCCTCGCCCTCTTGCCCGTCGCCGCGCTCCTCGCACACCCAGAGCGCGCGTTGGCGCAAGTGGCACCGCAGCCGGTTCAAGCGCAGCCGTTGCCCGCGCCGCCACCGGCGTTCCCGCCGCCACAACCGGTCGCGCCGATCAACTACGTGCAGCCCGCGCCGAGCCGCACCCGCAGTGACACGGAAATCACGGTGCTGTACACGGCCGCGGCCGTGTACGGAGTCGGGATGGGCGTGTGGTTCGGAGCCGAGGCGGGCATCAAGGATCCGGGCTTGTTCTTGATCGCGCCGGCAATTCTGGGGGTGGCGGGCCCGGTTGGCGTTTACTTTTTAGACAAGCCATCGATGCCGCGCGGCCTGCCTGCCGCAATCGCGAGCGGCATGGTGATCGGTGCGGGCGAAGGCATTGGCATTGCCAGCTACCAGTTCGTGTCCAGCAATGCCCAAGATTCGTGGGGCTTTCGTGGCCTATCCCGAGCGACGGCGATCGGCGCGACGTTGGGTGGCGTGGGCGGTTTCGCGCTCGGGTACCTGCAAGAACCATCACCCAAGAGCAGCCTGTTCACGTCGAGCGGCGTCGTCTGGGGCGCCGCGATCGGCGGCATGTTCGGCTACGGCGCGTCGGGGGCGGGCCTTGGATACGGTCGCGCGAATGACAGCGCCGCGCTCGGCGGTTTGATCGGTTTCAACGTCGGGCTTGCCGCCGCCGCGGGTCTATCGACGGTGTACATCCCGAGCTACCGCGCGTTGACGTACATGTGGGCCGGCGCTGGCATCGGCGCGGCCGCCTCTCTGCCGGTGTATCTGGCCTACGCGGGTAAAGACAGCCCGCCCGCGAAGCGCGGCTTGGTGTTCAGCGGCACGACCACGATGCTCGGCATCGTCGCGGGTGCGTTGCTCGCGGGCACGGGTTCGGACAGCGCCAGCTCCGAGTCCGGCTCGCAGTTTGCCCACCTCGACTACCTCTTGCCCATGCCCACCGCGAACGGGGCCGTACTCGCCCTCGGTGGCCGACTCGAGTGAGCCCCGCTACACCGGCTCCACCGATTTATGAAGCTCCGGTATGAAGTTCGCTCGGGGGCGGATCCGCATCTTGCGTGCGGGTGGCAGATGCGTCGGAAAGACGCGAGCGCCGAAGGGCGCTCCGAGCCGGCGTTCAGCAGATCGTCGACGAACTCGACCCGTTGAATGGGCTCGCCACGTGCAGGCTGCGCGTGGGCCACGCGGGCCGGGCTCTGTAGAGATAGGAGTAAGCCGAGGCCCAATAGGCGTGCGGCGAACGTCGTGGCGGATGAAGATTTTCACCTGAGCTCTTCCGTCGTTCGACACGCGAGGCGGGGGTGGCTTGGGCGCGCGAGTGGGCGCAACCGTGCAAAGCGCGACAATCTCCCGCCAAGTGCGCCACGAGTGGCGCGGCGTCGGTCCGACAAACCCCGACGAGCATTGTCATTTGGGGGGTAGAGCACTAGCCTTCCGCGCGGCATGGCCACGATTCGTTTCTTTCCGTCGGAAGGGGCTCCGGTGCTCCTGGCGTTGCACAAGCCGCTGTCCACCATTGGCCGTGCGCTGGGCAACGACATCCATCTGCCGGACGCGAGCGTCGCCAGCCACCATGCGCAGATCGTGTTCAACGGTCGAGATTTTCAGCTGGAAGAAGTCGACCGCGAAGCCGAGATCTTGATCAACGGCAAGAAAAAGCGGCGCGCGCGCTTGGCCAACGGTGACCGCATCACGTTGGGCAAGGCGCTGCTCGGCTTCAGCATGTTCACCGAGCTACCGCCCGCGCCCGAGACAGACGAGGGCGAGAGCGGGGTCGAGGCGGGTGACATCGAGCGCCTACGCCGCCTGCACTCCTTCAGTGAACGGCTGATGATGAGCCGCTCGGTCGACGAGCTGCTCGAGACCTTGCTCGACGACATCATCGAGCTCACCGGTGCCGCGCGCGGCATGGTGCTGCTCGTCGATCCGTCCGAGGACAAAGACAGCACGCCGCGCGTGCGCGTCTCGCGCAACGTGCAGCGCGAAGCCATCCAAGACGCCTCCGGCGTGATCAGTGACAGCATCGTCCGTCAGGTGATCGAGACCAAGCGCCCGGTGATCGTCTCCGACGCCCTGACCGACACCACGTTCGGTAAGAGCGAGAGCGTGATCTCGCTCAAGCTCTCGAGCGTGATGTGCGCGCCGCTCGTCAGCCAGGGTGACGTGATCGGCGCGCTTTACGTAGCAAATGACGAGGTGAAGCACCTGTTCGATCGCCGTCAGCTGGATTTGCTCACGATCTTCGCTGCGCAATCGTCGTTGATTTTGCAAAACGCGATGCTGCTCAGCGCGTTGCGCGCCGACAAGGAGAAGTTGAGCGCCGACCTCCTCGACAAGCGCTTCGGCGAGATCATCGGTGCTTGCGCGTCGATGATGGAAGTATTTCGCAAGCTGCAGAAGGTGGCCGCGACCGACATCAGCGTGCTGATCACGGGTGAGACCGGTACCGGCAAAGAGCTGATCGCGCGTGAGCTGCATCGGCGCAGCAACCGGGAGACGGGTCCGTTCGTGACCGTGAACTGCGGCGCGATCCCCGAGAACCTGATCGAGAGCGAAATGTTCGGTCACGTGAAGGGCGCCTTCACCGGAGCCATTGCCAGCCGCGCTGGTAAGTTTCAACAAGCCGATGGCGGCACGCTATTTCTCGACGAAATCGGCGAGTTGCCGCTCGGCATGCAGGTCAAGCTACTGCGGGCATTGCAAGAGCGCGTGGTTTTCCGCGTCGGTGACAACCGCCCGGAAAAGTGTGACATCCGCGTCGTTGCCGCCACCAACCGCAACTTGGACGAGATGATCAAATCCGGCGAATTCCGCGAGGATTTGTACTATCGGCTGAACGTCGTGAACTTGTGGCTGCCGCCGCTGCGCGAGCGCGGGGACGACGTGTTCATCATCGCCAAGGCCCTGCTCAGCAAGTTCGCCGACGAACTGAAGAGCGCGGTGCGTGGCTTCTCACCGCAGGCCCTGGTCGCGATCAAGAAATATCCCTGGCCGGGCAACATTCGCCAGCTCGAAAATCGCATCAAGAAAGCGCTCGTGCTGTGCGACCAGACCTTGCTGGGCCCGGACGATCTCGATCTCGGCGCCGAAGCGCAGTCGGTGATCGTTCCGTTGGAGAAGGCGAAAGAAGACTTTCAGCGCCAGTACGTGCTCGAGGTGCTCGAGCGCAACAACGGCAATCGCACGCAAACCGCGCGCGATCTGGGGGTCGATCCGCGCACCATCTTCCGCTACCTGGAGAAAGAGCAGAACCCGATGCCGAGCGGTGCGAGCGGCGCGTCGAGTCCGCCGCCGGGGCCCGTGCCCGACACGGAGTAGCCAGCGCCCGCGCGCGTCGAGCGCTGATGATACAGTTGCTGCATGCCTCGCCCCCTACCGTTCATCTACGCTGCGGATGAACTAGCGGACGCGCTGACCGAGCGCCTCGACCGCATCCTCGCCGACGCGAAGCTGACCACCGCGCAATTTAGCGTCCTTTATGCGCTGATCGAGGAGGGGCCGATGAAACTGAGCGCGCTCGCGCAGCGTCAGCGCTGCGTGAAGTCGAACGTCTCGTACCTCACCCGTGCCATGCAACGGGACGGAGTGGTCGAACTCGCGGCCAGTGAAGAAGATCAGCGGACGCGCGTGATGACCGCGACCAAGCTGGGGCGAGAACGCTATGCATTGGCAAAAGCGGGAGCGCAAAAGCTCGAAACCGCGCTTCGGCGGCGGTTCGGTGCGGCCGAGACCGAGCAGCTGTCACGCGCCTGTCTCGAAGCGGCCGCGGTCCTCGACTCTTGGTGAGCCAGGCCGCGCCCGGCCGCCAAATGCCGCATCGATTCCGGATATTGTTCAATAGTTGAACTATGTCCTGGACGAGGCTGGCTCGCGCCTCTAAGTATTGGTTCAGTCATTGAACTAATGCGCCGGTCGACGCTCAGTTTCCAAGGAGGCATGGCATGACGATTCGCGAGATCAATCCGAGCGAAGTTTACGATGGCGCCCCTTACGGCATTTCCCAAGCCGTCGTCGACGAACGCAGCGGGCACGTGTTCGTCTCCGGCCAAGTCGCGTGGGATGTCCACGGTCACGTCAGTGGCGGTAGCTACGGCGAGCAAACGACGCTGGCTCTGCAAAACCTGCGCACCGTGCTGCGGGCGGCGGGGAGTGACGTGTCGGAAGTGCTCTCGCTGCGCGTCTACATCCGCGGTGAGCTGGCCGAGCACATCGAGGAGTGCCTGCCTGCGTTTGCCGCCCTTTTCGGCCCCAAGCGGCCCGCGCTCACGGGCATCGGAGTCGCCTCGTTGGCCACGCCCGACACGCTCGTCGAGATCGAGGCGGTCGCGCGCGACGGCTTGAGGCCTTTTTCCGAGAATACGGGTCTCGGCGGTGTTGGCGGTCATAACCCACTGGATGGACCACCCTCGCCAGCTCTGGCGATTACCTGACAGGTGAAGGCGACGGTCCCCCTAGCCCGGGGCGCGAGCCGCGCGGAAAGGCGAGCGCCCTTCAGCCCCCAAAACCGTGGCCAGCTCTTCCAAGACCAGCGCGGGTCGTGGTGGAGGCACGGCATCCGGCGGCGAAGTGCCGAGGTGGATCCAGCCGAGGAGCTCTTCGTCTTCCGTGAAGCCCAAGATCTCGGAAAAGGCGCGGCCTTTGGTGAACGGCACGCTCTTCCACACCGCGCCCACCCCGAGCGCTTGCGCCGCGAGCAGGACCGCGTAGCCAGCGCAGGCTGCGGTGGCACTCTGCTCCCAAAGCTCGATTTTTCCGGGTTTGGGCGAGAACACGAGCGCGATCAACGCGGGCGAACGGAACGCTTTCTCGCGCACCTTCTGCAAGCGGGCGGCAGGCGCACCGGGAGATAGCTCACCGGCCACGGCTGCGAGCGCGTCACCGAACGTGCCTCGCGCCTCACCCTCCGCGACCACGAACCGGAAGGGCCGAAGCAAGCCGTGGTCAGGTACCGACCCCGCCGCGCGCAGCATCGCCTCGAGCTGACTCGAGCTCGGCCCCGGCTCGACCAAGGTCGTTGCGCTGCGCCGCGAGCTCACCAGATCCAAAAGCGTGTTTTCTTCCATCGTCGACTTTCTCGCGAGCTGTGGCTCGAAGACGGAGCATTGCGCCGATCGCACGCCGTGGGTAGGGGTGCGCCGTTCGAGGCGAAGAACCCCCGAGAAAGTCGGCCGTATTGATGGTCACGCGAGAACGCCACACGGCGTCGCCGCCTTCGGCGGCGTGGGTCGGAAGAGGGGCCGACGGCTCACTCCATCGGCCAAAACGGCCGGATCTCGATCTGCCCGCACGCGGCCATCGGGTGGCGCGAAACGTAGTCGATGGCTTCGTCCAGATCTCGGCATTCGAGGAGGTCGTAGCCCGCGATCCACTCTTTGGTTTCGGCGAACGGTCCGTCCGTGACCCGCAGCTTGCCGTCGCGAATGCGGACGACTTTTGCCGCTTCCGGTGGGCGCAGCCGGTCGCCGTGCAGGCGGATCCCGCGCGCGGTCCCTTCGTTTACCCACGCTTGGATGGCGCCGGGCGGTTCTTCGAGATGCGCGACGCTCTGGTCAGTGGCGATGAAAATCAGAAATTTCATTCTGGCTCCTTCGATTCCCCAAATTGGGTCGACGGTACGACGCTCGAGTCCCGCGCCGATCGACATCGCGAGCAAAAAAAAATCGAGCAAGACCAATCTCTCTTACGTTAGCCTGCGCTCGGCTTCGACGCAGACCATGACCATTTTCTTAGCGCGACACGGCGAAACCGAATGGAATCGCATCGGGCGTTGGCAAGGCAAGACCGACATCCCGCTGTCCGACGTCGGGCGCGCCCAGGCGCTCACGCTTGCCGAGCGCGTCCGGCCGCACCAAATCGCTCAAATTCACGCCAGTGACCTCTCGCGTGCTCGCGAGACAGCGGAGATTGTCGCGTCGACCTTGGGCGTTGCGCGCATCAGCCTCGACCCGCGCTTGCGTGAGCGAGGCTTCGGCTGTTTCGAGGGCTTGACCCGTGAAGAGTGCGCGGAGCGCCACTCTGAAGCCTGGCAGCGCTACTTGGCGGACCGGCGCGACACGCCGAGTGACGCCGAGCCGTTCGACGAAGTCGTCGCCCGCGTGATCGCCGGCCTCACGGCGGTAGCCGCGTTGGCCGAGCCGGCGGGGCACGTGCTCGTGGTTTCTCACGGCGCGGCGATCCGCTCCTTCATTCACTCCGTCACGGGCACGGCTCCGCCTCCGCTGGCGAATACCGCGCTATTTCGAGTCGCCTACACATCGGGCGCGTTCACGGCGATCGAACCCGCATAGCGTCGTTCGCGCGAACGACTCGTCAGGCGCAGCGCGCGCAGCAAAGCAACGCTCACAGGGCGATTGCCGAACACCGCCCGTAGCGCCCGTGCCAGCCGGTGAGTCCGAGGCGCGCAGCCGTGATGCGGTTGATCGACCGGGCTGAGCGTGCACGTCATGGCGGGACCGGAAACCGAACGCCGATCTCCGGAAATCGGACGAGGAAAGGCGCGGCGCACTCGAAAACCAGCCGCAAATGCCGAGCGCCGTTTGGTGCACGTCTTGCACTTCGGGGGCAAAGCCTTCGACCCAAAGGAACTCGCCCATGCGCCGTCTGAAGTTCGCCGATGCTCGTCTCTCTCCTGTTGCGGCCGTGGCGTTCGCGGCCTTGTTTGCCGCGGTGGCCTGCTCGGACACCACCGGCCGCGGGCAGCCGTCGGATGGCGCGCCAAGCGCGGAGCCCAGCGGTGACTTGGGGCTCTCGTTGCAGCTGGCATCGGGCGACACGGTGGCGAGCGTTGGCTACACGATCCTCGGGCCGAACGGCTTCCGCAAGGTCGGCTCGATCGACCTGAGCCAGAGCAGCCGTATTGCTACGACCATCGCGGGGCTGCCCGCGGGCAGCGACTTTTCGATCACGCTCAGCGCGACTTCGACCGCGGGCGGCGCGCAGTGCACGGGCAGCGCTTCATTCAACGTGGTCGCGGGCCAAACGACGCCCGTCGTCGTGGCCTTACTGTGCCACGAGGCCACACGCACGGGCAGTGTGCTGGTCAATGGCGTGTTGAACCTGTGCCCGACGCTCGACGGCATCAGCGCCACCCCCAATGAAGTGGTCGTGGGCGGCTCGATTGCGCTGAGCGCGTTTGCGCGCGATACGGACGTGGGTCCGTCGGAGCTCGTCTACAACTGGACGGCTAGCAGCGGCTCGCTGAGCGACACGCACTCGCCCACGCCGCAGTTCACCTGCACGAGCGCGGGAACTGCGACGCTCACCTTGTCCGTCGCGGACGGCGATCCCGCCGCCAACTGCGCCGATCTGGGCAGTTTCACCGTGCAGTGCTCGGCGGCGACGGGAGCAGGCGGTGCGCCGGGTGTGGGCGGCGCGGGTGCGGGCGGCGCGGGTGGCGTGTCTTTTGGTGGTGGCGGTGCATCGGGCGCGGGAACTGGTGGTGGCGGTGCATCGGGCGCGGGAACTGGTGGTGGCGGTGCATCGAGCGCGGGAACTGGTGGTGGCGGTGCATCGAGCGCGGGCGCCGGTGGCGGCAGTACATCGAGCGCAGGCGCGGGTGGTGCCACGGGCGGCGGCTCGCCGAGCAATCTGGTCGTATACCGTGTGGGTGATGGCAGCGGATCGCTCGCGAATACCGGTAACCCGGTGTTCGTCGATGAGTTCACCGGTGCGGGCGTACTGGTGCGCAGTACGGCCATGCCCGCGAGCGGTCATCGCTTGGTGGCGAGCGGCGTGGCCACATCCGAGGGCTTCATCACGCGCTCGACGAACGGTAAATACGTCTTGCTCACGGGCTATGATGCGACGTTGCCGGCCGCGTCGAGCTTGGCGGGCACGACATCGGCGGCGGTGCCGCGCACGATTGGCCGGCTCGATGCGAGCGGCACGGTCGACACCACGACCGCCCTCACGGACGCGGCCACGGGCAACAACCCACGCTCGGCCGCGAGCGCGGACGGCGTGGGCTTGTGGCTCACGGGTGGCTCGGGCGGCATTCGTTACGCGACGCTCGGCGGCAGCAGCTCGCTGCAACTGAGCACGACGGTCGTGAATCTGCGCCAGGTGAACATCTTTGGCGGACAGCTGTTCGTCTCGGATGCTTCGGGTTCGGCCGTGCGGCTCGGCGCGGTCGGGGTGGGGTTGCCCACGACTTCGGGTCAGACGATCACGAACTTGCCCGGTTTGCCCACGAGCACCGGTAGCCCGTACGGCTTCTTTTTGGCCGATTTGGACGCGAACACGCCGGGCCTGGACGTGGCGTACGTGGCCGACGATGGCGTGGGGTTGATCAAGTACTCGTTGGTCGGTGGCACGTGGACATCGAACGGTGCGATCGGTACCGCGGCGGATGCTTACCGCGGCCTCACGGGTGTGGCCGCGGGCTCGACGGTCGCGCTTTTCGCAACCCGCAAGGGTGGTAGCACCGCGACCGGTGGTGGTGAGCTCGTGCAGCTGGTCGACGCTTCCGGCTTCAACGGCGCTCTGGCCGGTTCGCCTGGGCTGCTCGCGAGCGCCGCGAACAACACCGCGTTCCGCGGCGTCGCTCTGGCGCCTCAGCCGTGATCGGCGTTGACCGCGACTCGGGCCGCCGAGCCGCGTTTTGAGCTGCGATGCGGCCCTGGGAGCGCCCCTTCATTCCTTTCAGGGGGGCGGTCTCAGGGTTGACACCGCAACTCGAGGGATCGTTGCGGCAGCTTACTTCGCGTCCTCGAGCTCGACTTTGGTCTCTCGGCGCAGCCGCGCGATGTAGTCCTCGAGTGCTTTGCGGCGACGCTCGCGATAGAGGCCTTGACGGATCGGTTCCTCGACGGAGCTGAGCGGGCTCACGGCGCCCGCGCGCCGACTCACGAGTCTGAGGATCTCGTACGTGGAGTCGATCGCGAGCGGTCCTGACACTTCACCCGGTGTCTTCAACGCGAGGGCCGCGCCGACCAGCGCAGGCGACAAGCGCGAGGTCTCGTCGATGAAGCCGAGATCACCGCCGGTCGCGCGCGTGGCCGTGTCCTCCGACGACTGCGCGGCCAGTTTGACAAAGCCGGCGTCGTCCGTGGGGGCGAGCCGTTTGGCTCGCGCGGCGAGTCGCTCGGCGAGCTTGGGATCGGAGACGCGAATGTGCCGCACTTGCACGGCGGGCGGCAGCGTGAACTCGCGAGCTTGGCGCGCGAGGTATTCACGCTCGACATCCGCGGGCGTGACCGACTCGGGCGCGGCCGTGGCGCCGAGAGTTTGATTGACCAACTTGGTCACCGCAATTTGCTGTAGCGCGTGGATCGCGTCGGGGTCTTTGGTCAAGCCGGCGCGCTCGGCGGCTTGAGCGAGCAGCTCGAAGCGAACCAAGCCGTCGACGAACTCGCGCCGGGCCTCTGGAGATTTGAAGCGCTCGGGGGTCGCGCCGGGCTCGCGCGCCATCGCCCGCTGCACGTCGTCTTCATGCAGCTCGACGCTGCCGACGCGCGCGACCAGGGCTCCGCGGTGGGCCGCGGCGCCCGCGCTGCCTTGCGGTTCCTCACGGGGCGCCTTGGAGCACGACGCGAGCAGCAGCACGAGGGAGATGCGAAGCGGGCGATGAATCATGGGGGGCGATAGCAATGGGCAGGTACGGCGCAAACGCCGACCTGCCCATGAATGTGCCAATCTAGTGACGAGTGACTTCAGTGCAGGCGCGTGATGCGATTCCGGACCGGGATCGGGAGCGGGTTGTGGTGCTCGACGTATTCGAGCATCGCGTCCAGATCGACGGGGCCGCCGATCGGGTTCGTGCCGCCGGTGAAGACCGTGAAGCCGTCGCCGCCGGTGGCCAAGAAATTGTTGCAGGTGATCGAGTAGGTGGCGGCCGGGTCGAGCGCCACGCCCGCGGCGTCGTGGATTTCCACGATGCGGCTGCCGATCGGCAGTGCCGCGTCATAGGTGTAACCAAAGCCGGAGATTTGCAAGATGCGCGTGGACGAGCTGGTCCACTGTTGCTCGAGCACGGCTTTGATCTGCGCGCCGGTCAGGCCCATCTTCACCAGCGTGTTGCCGAAGGGCTGAATCGTGAACAAGTCGTTCCAGGTGATGTTGCCGCCGCCCGCGGGCACGATCAGATCCGCGCGGATGCCGCCCGGATTCATGAACGCGAACTGCGTGCCTTCGGCCAAGTTTTGCGAGTCGGCGATCACGTCGCCCAGGATCTGCTCACCCGTAGAACCGCCGTCGCGCGTGAGCGACGAGGGCGTGAAGCCCACGACCTGGGTGACGAGCGGAGCGACCCGTGTTTCGGCGGCCGTGGTCAACGCGACCGCCGCCGGATCCGGCGTGTTGCCCGGCGCGACGTCGGCATACGTGGTGACGATCTTGGCCGACTTGGTGACGACGTCCTTCGTGACCGGATCGATGGTGAGGTCGATGTCGTCGTAGGCCGTGCTGGCGGAGAAGGCCTGAGTCAGCAGGATCTTCTTGCCGCCGCTGTTAGCGACCAGCAGGTTCGTGAACGAGTGCGAGTGGCCGCTGACCACCACGTCGAACTCGCTGTCGAGGCGCGTCACCACGTTGAGAATGTCCGAGCCGTTGATGGCGGAGTTCGTGAGCGCGGTGTTGGTCGCGGTGGTGTACGAGGACTGCGAGGTGCCTTGGTGAATCAAGAGCACGATGGTCTTGACGCCCAACGCCTTGATTTCCGGCACGTAGCTATTGGCGGCGTCGGCCTCATCCAAGAACTTCAAGCCCGCGACACCCGTGGGCGTCACGATCGTCGGCGTGGCTTTCAGCACCGCGCCCACGAATGCGATTGGCACGCCCTGCACGCGCTTGATCACGTATGGCGTGATCAGCGGG
>Ga0247757_10000443_pt1 | contig 34411 bp, 37 predicted proteins | sample UWRJL126311R4_FD_180929 | JGI IMG/M metagenome (GOLD analysis project Ga0247757, IMG submission 180929) | Plant litter microbial communities from Arlington Agricultural Research Station in Wisconsin, United States - UWRJ-L126-311R-4 | ecosystem: Environmental > Terrestrial > Plant litter >... | reverse complement strand
TTCTTCCCCATACACGAACCGCACAAGCCCCTTCTCCTGCCCATTTTCGCCTTTGATCTTCTCTTGAACCTCCTTCCCTAGTTCCGCCTCCCCAGCATGCTTCGGCACCCAGCCCTCAACTGCATCTCTTACATCTCCGGCCCACAGCCTTGCATTTTGCATGTCGCCTTCGCACCGGTGCAGGATTGAATGCAAGAGCATACCCTCGACCGCTGGCGGTGCCTGCATGTGGCGAACCAGGAAGTGCGCAGAGGGGAGGTCAGCATTGAGGATATGGAGCGCTGCTTCGAGCGTGGGATGCGGAAGGAGCGATGAAATGGCGGAGGTTAGAGAGGGGTATGCAGGATGGGATGGTAGATGAACGAGGTGTGTTGTTGGGAGGAGGAAGCTTAGTAGAGAGTCTAAGGTATGTTGGGACTCGGAGCCGACCATTCTGACTGCTGCGTGGAATATTTTTGTGTCGCGGCTGGACAATGGTTTATTAGATGGCCTGCAACAGGCCAACATGATAGGAAATAGCTACGCTCTTTATCTGTAGTGAGTCAAAATTAGACATGATGTCAGAATGAAAACGTCATAGATATTTTATATGTATCTCGGTTCTCAATGCAAAACATTTTCGAGGACGAGCGATCTTTTCAGCCGTCTCAGGCAACATGTAATGCCCCTAAACGTGTTGCTAAATTCAATGCAGCACCGCTTCTATAATACAATGTTCAATGGCGCCATATCGCAAAGGACGCGGTGGCCGCGTGGCCAGGTATCTTTTAGACTCCGTAACATGGCGCCAACGGCCTAAAAATCGGCACTATCTGACACAGGCATATCTTTGTCTGGAAAAGACCACTCCAGGAAATCAAACCTGTTATTCTTCCCATCCTTCCCAAACTGCTCAATGAAATCCTCTGGTGTCATAATGTCGTCAATATTCGTAACCATCTCTTGCTTCAACCATCTCATTTGTTTTGGGTCTGTGTGTATGATGAAGTATTGCCGATACCAAAGCCGATTTTTGATTACCATGCCGCCGTAGAACTGGGCCAATTCTACCGCCGCATGCTTGTCTGAAAGCTCCAGTTGTTCGTAGAAATGCGGATAATCCGGACGGCAAGGTGAAATGATGGGAAAGTAATCGTCTCGTCGGTTCTGCTCTGGATCACTCTCCAAAGTCATGATGTAGCCAGATTCAATGAGAATATTCCAGAGTTCGGCACGGCTATGAATAAATTAGAAAGATGACCAAGACTTTGCCAATCCAAGACATGCTTACCTCTCGTAGTCTGGATCCCCAGGCAGCCTGCTGGCCTCATCCTCCAACATATCAGCTATCCACTGCAATAGTGCTGGACGAACACAGAGGCGCCAGAGTAAGAGACCATCATCAACGATTACCGGTTGTTGCAAAACAGCTGGCATTCCCTTCTGTCTGATTTGTTCGATCTTAGCGATGAACATTTGTATTATTCTAAGTGCAAGCTGTGGCTTTTTCAAGAAAACATCATCAGTGATGTGAATCATGCCTCCATGAGTGAAGATTAAATGACGGTTGTATGTGGAAATCAGGTCGGCATCCTGAAATCTGAGGAGAGATTCGGGAGAAGGCTGGCCCAGTGACCATATTGTGACCTTGCGACTCAGCAAATCCCCAAAGCCGGGAACCTCAGCGTAACCTTCGAAGTCTGCATGGGCTATAATGATCCCGCTTTTCCCATCGAGAATTTCCTGGCTGAATATTTCCCAGGATCCATCAAACGCGAGAGAGAAACAATTGACACGGTGCATGGCTAACCAGCGCATGATCAATTCATGCTCCTCTTCGTGGGTTTCCGGATCAAAAAGAAGGTAAGCTCTCTTATCCACCACTGCGTCTTCGCCGTCTTCGCCATTGTGAAGGAACATGTCATAGAAGTCGAGATCAATTTCCTTTTCTATCATACGATCCAGTTCAGAAGGGGACAGTGGAATATATGGTAACTCAATTTCGGTAATATCGGTCGCTGGGTGTGAATTAGCTGAAAGATGCGGGTCGCTGGGTAAAATAGTAGTTGGGGATAGCTGGTTAGGTGTAAATTTCGCGGGTTCCCTGGATGTAGTAACTGAGTTTCGAGTATGAGGAGGGGTGTCTTTCCACAGGTGTTTCTCTTTCTTGGCAAGCCCGTCAGGCAGATTTGGCTGATCATCTGTTCGTATGGAAGTAGAAAATCCTGGAACGCTTATTCCGTAACTCCCACCCCGAGGCGCATCCGCAACCATGCCGGTAATGCAATGTTGATAAGGGCATTCAGCATCAGAATGCTTACATTTGCCTTTGTTCCAAAAATGACATGTGGCTGGAAACTTATGTTGGATGCCATTGTTTCGGAAGGGCGAACCTGCTGGATGGATTTGAGTTGTACTGCTTTGATGTGGTTCGTCTAATGCAAGCCTTTTCTGGTCACTATTTCCTCGGGACCAGTCTTTGACTGCGTTATTGCGCCTGGCGTCATTGTCTAATTGAGCCAAGTCTGAGTCCATAAGACCAACACCACTTCGAGGTGCCTCCGTCGGATCGATTGTCTCCACTCCTTCCGTTAAACCTGGTATCCCAGCCAACCGCCCTGTGTTTTTATGAGCAAATTTGCATTTGTTTGCCGGCTTTATACACCCGTTTTCTCCTCGTAGCCAAAAGGGACAAGTTAGCGGAGAGGGACCGCGTGGTACGTCGTTGGGAAGAGTCTTTGCTGAAATACTATCGCCAGCTGAAATAGTTGATGGACGTTTTTGTGCCTCAAACTTAGGCAATTCATGTTTTTCGACCTTCTCTGCAGGGGCTTGCAAATGGCCTACCCACCCGGTATTCCAATGAGCGTATCTGCAAGTTTCAGTGGAATGTTGGCAACCATTATCTCCACGTAACCAGAAGAAGCATGTCATTGGCGGGTCGGCATACTTCGGGAAACCCTTTTGGCCACGCCTTTGTATTTCTCCAGGCGTCTCTCTCTTATCAATTTTCTCCATCACGCCGCTCGCGGTTTTCAGCAGCCCGGTATTATAATGAGCAAAATTGCAATCGGTAGCGGACTGGCTGCAACCATGATCGCTACGTAACCAAAAAAGGCACGTCACTGGCGGATCTGCATATTTTGGCGGAATCCGGCCATCCCATGGAGATGTTCTATACGGCTCACCAGATGGATCCCGCTCGCGATGAAGAAATCGACATTTCTCAGGACCAATTTTGCATCCACCATTGTGCCAATCAAAGCATTTCATAGGGACTTTGCCAATTTCATAAGGTTGTAGAGGATGGGTAGTTCCAGTCGCTCTAGAGACGTCTGTTCGTTCGCGTCGGCCGTAGATACTATCGTTTGACTGGTTACGATGGGTCGTCTTCTCAAATTCCTTAACACCTGGTGGTTTACCATGCACAAAGTCAAGCGCACTAGGGTCTGGAGTGCCTTCGACACGCGAACGTTTTTCTGCTATGCGGCGGTAACGCATTTTGTTATAGAGCTTGTTACCATTCTTCCATGGCTGTCTGATCAGCTGTTTTGGCTCATTCACCATGTTGATATGCCCTCTGACGTTAGCAGTTGGTTGCAAAGCTTTTGATGACCTTCTAGCAACTGCGGATGGAACAGTACCTGGCATAACTGCCTTCGTAGGAGCTCTGAGAGCAACGCGACCAATTGCACTGTCATGTTTGATAGAGTCTTTGTCTGGGACACCACCATTTCGTTGCGCGGTAACATCGGTCGGTACCTTCGCCTGCTCCGGTTTTGACTCTTTAGTGTTATTTGGCCTTTTCAATGGAACTACATTCTGAGCTTGCTGTGTCACCCCAAGTGCTTGAAGAGAGGATGGTCTCGATAGTGAGGTAGTTTGATTCCTTGTCTTGTCTTTCGCCGGTTTCAATCCGGTTTCTGATGGACTGTTTAAGTCGGTTGTGTCTACGGGTACTTGCGTTGTTAACTTTGTGGGAGACTTTTCCCTCGATACACTTGACTGTGGTAATGATACCCTCCTTCTATTTAGGACGGGACCTTCATCTTCGCTGTCACTTAGGGTATACATTGGGGTGTTTGCTTCTTTTTCTGAGCGTTCTTCATCTTGACCTTTGGCTTCTTCAACAGCATTATCGTATTTTTCTAGATTAGCAAAGACCATTTCCTGGAACTTCTGCTCGCCTAAGGCCTCTCTTTGCTTTTTCCATTGAATTAGAAGCTCGGGACCTTCAAAGTGCTTCTCAGGCTCCCACGTGCATCTAGATAGATGGTGAGACAAAGTTATCCTAATCAACGGTGAACATACTCATGCATTGGGTAACCTTCCCACTCAACCAAGTAGAGTGGACCATCAGTGTGTTCATCAAACAATTCGGCCAATATGCCCTTGACGCTGAAGATCTGGCCATCACTCTCTGACTCGTAGTCCTTATTATCAAGGACGTTGTCCATTTTGGCTATTGCGGCGTAACCACAGCGCCGACAATTACGCAGTTTTGATTGGCCTGGTGGGATGGGGTTGGTGGGACTACTAACGCGGCGTATGTGACGAGCGCAAACAGAGGTATACGTGATGCAGCGTCACCATATGGTGATGCACCAGCGGACACTTGCTTTTGCGACAGCCTTCAGGTAATTTTTCTCCGTGAACTGTAAGCTCGGTGTTTGGGGAGCGAGTGGGATCTCTGGGTTGACAGAGAATGCGCTGCTTACATAGTGTTTGTTGCTAGTCCTGTTCGGGTCATGTGAAGTGCGTCAATCACGTGTCCAGTTGGCCCGCGGCATGCCCGAGCTCCTGCCCAGTGCCTTTCCTTGTCCCCACGAGGCAGCCAAATCGCACTGCACATAACAAGCCCGAATCCCCGACTCTCTGCTACATCTACCGCGACACACTTCCTTCGCTACATCCTCTCACCCACAGCGTTCCTGTAACGATCGCTGTGCTAGCTCCCACGCCGCCGTGCCCCCTCCTGCGCCCACCGCTACCATGGCGAACGACGAATATGATGTGAGTCCCCCCAGAGCGCCCGCGCATACCGAGCTACACTAACTTAGACTGTGCAGTTCCTTTTCAAGGGTAATGTTCTCTCTATCAACACTGTCCTATGCTAATCCCCGCAGTTGTCCTCATCGGAGACTCAGGCGTCGGCAAATCCAACCTATTGAGTCGATTCACCCGGAACGAGTTCAACCTCGACTCCAAATCCACTATTGGAGTAGAGTTCGCCACGCGATCTATCCAGGTTGACGCCAAAACCATAAAGGCACAGATTTGGGACACTGCTGGCCAAGAACGATACCGCGCCATCACATCAGCGTACTATCGTGGCGCAGTCGGTGCACTGCTCGTCTACGACATCAGCAAGCACCAGACATATGAGAATGTTACCCGGTGGCTGAAGGAGCTCCGTGATCATGCTGACTCGAACATTGTCATTATGCTCGTTGGTAATAAGAGCGATTTGAGACATCTGCGGGCCGTGCCTACGGAAGAGGCTAAGCAGTTTGCAAGTGCGCAGCCCTAGCTCTAGTCATTTAGAAAGCGTATTAACATGAAATGTTGCAGGTGAAAACAACCTCTCTTTCATCGAAACATCTGCCTTAGACGCCAGCAATGTCGAGCTAGCGTTCCAGAACATTCTCACTGGTATGCCAATGGCCCGTGTTTCTTTCTTCCTTCCGCTTTGAACCGGTTTCTCAGAAGGAGGGGACATTCATTTGCGTCACAAACCACTAACTCAGTTCACAGAGATATACCGCATTGTTTCCAGCAAGGCCCTGGACCAAGGCGAGGGCAGCCAGAACGTACTCGGTGGCGAACGCAAAGTTCTTGAGATCAGCAAATCTGCGGACACAGAAGCCAAAAAGGGTTGCTGCTAGAAGAGTTAGCCACATCTGGTCGTTTCCCCCCACGGATTACATATCAATGTCAACGAGCCGGATGCCCAGGCAACAGGTTATAAGTTATGCGAATGCTCATGTGTCATACGAACAAAGTCCGTCGGCGTCTCTGAAAGTCTAGGAGAACATGTTTGGGATGTTTGCTCTCATTTCCATCAGGGTCTGCTTCTATGTGCAAACAGCCGCACGGTTTCCAGGTTCTCACTTTTTCTTTTCTTTGCGTTGCATGCGTAAGGTGGTTTCCTTATATGTTTCGGCGACAGTAATGCTTCACCTGCTGTACGATCTATTACCAATCGGCAGCTTATACCTTTACTTGATAGTGCTCTGCGTTCTTATAGATGATGTTTCATACATGCTTGAGTTTGACACAAGATTTGGTTTGTTATGTATGGATCGAAGTACACTAAGATCTTGATGGAATGTAACGATGTAGCTTACCCTGCCGCAGCTAGACCTTGTTTAAAAGAGAATTAGCACGCCGACCTGCGTCTGCCGTTCGCAATCGTACTACAGCTAACTCAAGCACATAACTATATGATCCTTTATTTATCTTATACTAGTTTATATTTCTATACGCATTTTTTACATTGCTATGTATGTTTAGAAATATAACAAGGCAATGGATCATGCGAAGGGTGTTAGTCATCGGCCGCACCAGCCACTAGATCACATGGTCTCTGGCTTAGGGGCCTCTTGGTGCTCGGTGCTCGGTGCTCGGGCCCTTGAAGTGGATTCCTAGGTTCTACTGTATATTTTAACTTCGGGGCTGTGGTAAGATATGGTAGGCTAATTTTGCTCTGATTATTTCCACGATAACAATTAAGTAACTAATGGCTGTCTTGATTTGTAAGGAGCATTGAAATGTCGAAACAAATTATTGACGGGTAATAGAATAATTCAATTGCCACTGTCTCCAATTTTACTACGACAGAACAACAATTGTGTGATAATGAATCTAGGCATACACTTAGCGTACAGCTTCTTCATGATAAGACCATCTTCTGGAGCTCGGGAGTAGCACCTAGCAATTCGTTCGGCTATTACATTACATAGCCCTTTGCGACAACGGTATTAGACAGAAGCTTATTTCATGGATGGGCCTTGATATAGTATAGGCAGGTCCCTGTTTACATCTTTTCCTCTGTCTTCGCTATCTTCTCGCCGCTATCAGTCTCAACAGGCTTTCCCTCAGTATCCGTAGTCCTCTCTACACCCACAACACCAAACTCCTCTCCAGGCGCGACATCCTGCGGCACTGGCGGTCCATGGAAATCCTTACGCCCTCGAATGAAGTACCAGATGACTGATATAGTAGCAAAGCCTGCAAAAACTACACTCGCATAGTTCATGGTAGCCGCTTCTACCGGCAGACTAACGGGCATGCAGAATAATACGACCGCCAAACAGATCCAGACCAACATGGCGACGTTAATGGCGTATCCAAAACGACCGAGGCTGAAGCTAGAATTCTTGACGGCACGGCGTCCGCGCAATACGGAGATAAGAATGGGCATGCCGTATGAGGTAGACAGACAGATTGTGGCAACACCAGTGAAGGAATTGAAGGCTGCCGAGCTGCCGAAGAAGATCAGGCCGAGGAGACAGTCTACGATCGTTGAGAGAACGAGAGCCCACAAGGGAATGTCGAAGCGCTTGTCCACTCTCTTCCACAAGCGAGACCCGGGAATGGCACCGTCACGGGCGAAGGCGTATGTACATCGGGATGCAGCAGTCAATGCACCAACTCCTGCGAAGAAAAGAATCCCTAAAATCAAGAACAGAAGTCCAAAGCCACCGGCTGCGGAGCCAGTCACGGTCTTGAAGAGAAGGCCTATGGGTTGCCCATTCGCGACATCAAGGAGCATTTGCACATCGGGTAGAACAAAGAGAATGGGAATGAGACTACAACAAGCTGTCAGCAGATGTACCTTTGTAAGGAAGGTTGGGAAATCTTACTAGATGACACCGGTTACCCCAGCAGCAGCAACTGAGAGCACGATTGCCTTAGGCACTTCACGTTCAGGGTTCTGCACTTCTTCACACATAGCAGCGACCATACCATAACCAGTCAAAGTGTAGGCCGCCTGGAGCAGACCAACAAAAAAAGCCCACCCGGATGGCCTACGAGGTTGGTTAGATCGTTTCCTTCGTTCTGGGCGATTTTCGACCTACCATCCAGATGCCGAGGCATCGTAATGTCCAAAAACGAAGGCACCACTCCGCTTGACATCTGCCATACTCAACAATGTAACGAGAATAATGACCACGCTCGCTGCTGTCCAGTAGATGCATATCTTGTTGATAAGATCGAGGTACTTGGCACCGAATATGTTCACCGTCATGCAGACCAACATAACAGCCCAGAACATAAGAATGGTCTGCCACTGGTTCGGCACAAAGTCTTCATTCCAGAGGCTGATTGCGCTCAGGATGAGCTGTCCTCCTGAAAAGTTGATTGAGAGAGTGACTGTCCAGTTTCCGACTAAAGTGAGCCACCCGGTAACCCAACTGGCAACCGGTGCATACTCGCGTGTGGAAAGCATGGCCGACCAATAGTACACTCCTCCAGCGGTGGGATAGACCGCGCAAATCTCAGCAAGGGAAGCAGCAATGGATAGCGAAATTAGTGAGACCAAAACCCAGCCCCAAAGGATAGTCACAGCCTGGCCGTCTGTGAGGGTAATGTACATGGTTGTCGAGAGGCCAAAAGGAACAGCCATAATCGCGAACGATCTGCAGAATCATTAGCTATTCCACTCCATCTAAACCAAACTGTTCCTCTTGCGGGAGTAAATGCAGGGCGTCACATACAATCCCAGCACGCTAAGCATCGAAAGATTCCTGGGCAGCTCACTTGCATACCCCATCTTTGCAAGCTGCGCATCTGCGCTAGGATCTATAGATCCTCGCCGATTTGTGACGGACATGCTGCGCTTCGTCATGGCGCTCTTCCTTCTCTTGCAAGTCTGAGTATTCACTGCTGCTGCGGTCAGCACATCCACAAGATATGATGTTCGGTCGCCTCGTTAATATGAAGTGCGCGGGGAAATAACGGCGTTCAAGCTAAGCTGCTCACCTCGATCCAGATTGAACGCGTTTTACAAAACGTCGCGTTGCTGTTGAAACTGAGGAGACTGGGAGCTGAAATTGGAGCTGGAGCTGCCATGATAAAGGAGCGGACATGGTCAGCCATTCGAACGAGACTTAGACAACCACGGAACTGCCGTATCTAAGCTGGCGCGCTCGTAAAGCCTCAAGCGTCATGCAAGTGGGCTCGCCCTGTCGCGTGCGCCTGCTTGGCTCGGGCCTTTTACGTGAGTGACTGATAACGGCAGAGTCCGCCATGTGACGGCTCGCCTGGCCCGCACGGCTCGACTCTCAGCGCGTCCTAGGGCTCAAGGTGGAGGCGCCGAATCGGGAATACCTCATGACCTGGACTCGTTGAACTTGCGCCACACCCACCAGCCACCGCTGCGGAAGTGCTCCGTTTAAGTGTTCCAATCGCGCTTCACCTCATCGTGCCTTCGCGCCTTCACTTCGACGCGTTGCCCGGGAGCGTCGATCATGGGCCGACTGCTCACACTTGCTGTTTTGTCCGTTCTTACCTTTTATATATACAGCACTCGCTCATTGTCCCGCATACCCGGCGTGTAACTCTTGGTAATCTGCACAGCGCCTTTACTAGTCATGGCCGGTGCGGAAGAGATCATTGACCTTACGCACGACTCTGATGATGACGAGCCAATACTACTGCGCACTGCTCTCTCACCTCAAAACCCTCGTTTCGCCCGAACCCCTCGCAAGAGCCCATACGGTCCTCCAAATAACTCCATAGCCACGTCGGCGACGAGCTCGAATACACATGCGATAAACTATGTGCCTGTCTTCAATGCCACACCAGACGGAGGGGCTCAATCGGAGAAGAGGAGGAAGATCGTGGTCGAGCCTCATCCGGAATCTCACATGGACCACAGCTCACCAGTTCTGGTGGACCGTTTTATGGTGCGAGCCCTCAATCATCGCGAGAGTCTTGCGCCGAGGCATACATCAAAAGAAGAGGAAGAGAAAGAAGAAGAAGGAGAAGAAGATGGTGACAGTGTCATATCAGACATCAGGCTTCCTAAGGTCGCGACTCCTGGGCACGTCATCAACGTTACCGAAAACGTAAAGCTGCCAAATAGCGCAAGGGCACAGTCAAATGCAACTCCACCGGTGCGCGAAAAGAAGTACACCGCTATGTTTTCGCAGGCGGAGAATGACTTGTTGATCTTCTTGAAAGAAGTAAAGAGATTGTCATGGTCCGATATTACAAAAGCCTTTGCGCGCCACTTTCCGGGGCGGTCGTACAGTAAACTACAAAACACTTACTCTCATAAGTTGAACAAACGGGATAGGTCTAAGGATCCACCAAGACTAGAACTCCCTCCATGCTATGCATCTGAGGCTGTCATAGACTGGACTGCCCTACATACTGACTACCAAGAGCGAGCAGATGGGTTAAAGCGTGAAGCACGGGATCTTAGCAATCCGTTAAAAGCACATCGACACACTTTTTTGAATCGATCACTTCGTCATGAGTCTTATCAAGATTGCTCTTCAGGCGCCGAATCCCATATCCGACATGAGCGTCCAAGGCGAGCAGTACACCAGCAACCAAAAAATTACACATGGCCCAAGCGTTACACCCCGACAACTGAAATATATACTGAAAATGAAGTATATGATTCAGAAGAGCATATGGATGCGCAGCAAGAATCTGAGTCGGCGACTGAAGGTTTTATCCCACTATCAGGAACCGCAATTGTCGTGGATAACCAACCTGTCTTGGTTGATTTTGAACAACAGGACTCAGAGCTTGCAATTACGGCTTACAATATGCACCGTGATTCCCAAGGACAGCATCTTCCATACCTTTCTTACAAAACACGCTTGCTGCTTCAACATACACCTCCTGAATGGGTGTGGGATCAACTCTGTAGCCGCGAGTGGCAAGGTTCCACTGTTCATGTCGACTTTAGCCCGGAAGAGATTAGTACGGTAGAGCGAGTGATCATGTCTGTACTAAAACCCCAGCGAGGGCCAAAAGCACACAGTCAGCAAATACACCTACAAGAGTTATTGAGCGGACTGTCAGAACCCAAACTACTGCAAGTAGCATATAAAATCTATCACAAAGTTCGTTCTCGAGACCAGGACGACATCAATGCATTTCTACAGGATGCTCAAACTGGGCAGATTCGAGCATCCAATGCTCAGATTGAAAGGCTCGCGGCGGCCCGACCAAACAGAGACTTTAGTTCTGTAGTAAAGTCTTCTATATCATCTATGGTCCGGCGACGTGAGCTAAACATTCAAACAAACCGGGGATGGAGATCAACGACTCAGCCTCTATCTTATCCAATCAAAAATAAATTGCAAGATTCCCTTGGTCCCAGTAGCTGCTATACAGGTGCATCGAGCGATGTTCACACCGTGGTCTGGTCTACTGATGGGCAATGCTTCGCCGCCGGCGCGATTTGTGTAGATGATCCCCATTCAATGCAATACAACAGGCATAATAATCTGCTGTACGGAGACGTTCATCGCAACACTATTCATGAACTAGGTGAGCATTATGTTGCTAGACCTAAAACAGACTCAGGCCCGAATTCCACGCACGCAATGTATGCGACCCAAGATCCGAAGCTTTACAAGACAGTGTCTTCTGTTGTCTTTTCGCCTAATGGTAGATATATGTTCTCTGGTGGGTACGACCGTCGTGTTTGGATGTGGGAGACTCGCTCCGATGGTTCGCAGCCAGAAGCCATTGTTGCCATGAAGCACAAGGCGGAAGTGGATATGATGGCTATGAATTGCATTGGCGTGTTGGCGACTGCAACTAGGAAAGAGAGCACAAATGCTGTGAAAGTCATAAAATTTGCTGAAGACGATCCAACGGCGCCTTCGTTGGAAAGCTTTAGCTCAGAAAAAGCTACTGCCAGGCCTGATCAGAAAATCCTACCTACTGCATTGCAGTTTTCTCCCCGGTATGAGAACCTTCTGCTGGCAGGATTCGGGGCCAATGTCCAACAAGATCGTTTTGACACGGTTGGTGATATCTGCTTGTGGGATATCAACGGCCACAAGCAATTGAGCATTCATGGTTCCGGCCGAAATGTTTTCGACGTGTCTTTCCATCCAAGGCAGCGATACTTCGCAGTGGGTTGTGTAGCAGCCGGGAATGTCAATCGAGGTACGAAGTCAGTAGTTCGTCTCTATGATGAGAAGGGATTCGATGAGAGGTATAGTATGCATATGGAACTAGAGTGCAAAGCAATGGATATTAACGACGTCGCATGGTGGTAAGTTCCCTGTTCTGTTAGAGAGGACGTCGGAACTAACCAACTCCAGCCCTGGAAATGATAGTATGATTGCCGCCGGATGCACAGATGGTAGTGCATATGTTTGGGACCTACGTTGGCCGAATGACGTCTTGCGCCAAGTAGCCCACGGCCGCTCCCTCATGCCTCTCGATGAAGATTCAAACTACGAACTCACTGATACCGGCATTCGATTCCTTGCATGGGGTGAGAATGCGACAAGACTTTACACTGGGTCGTCCGATGGTGTTGTGAAAACCTGGAACGTGGCTCACTCGAAAGAAGATACTTTTGTCAAGGATCTGATAACAGTAAATTCTGGTATCATGTCAGGAGCCTTCAGCCCCGACAAAAGCCAGCTGTTAATCGGCGAAGTCAATGGCTCGATCAACATCCTTGAAGTGGGCAAGGACGACTGTGAAGTCAGGGACATGGACAAAATGAAGTACATCCCATATACGGGCCATGATGACGACGGGGTCTACGAATACGCAACATTGCCTACCAAAGAGACCGAAAGTTCTGGAATTGCCTCAGCCAGTCAACTTATTGAAACTGGACAAATGATGCATATACAAATGGGAGGTTTACCAATTCGACAGTCTGTTCAGGGACCGCACTATATGGGGCCTTTTGATGAGAGCGTTGATGCTCCGCATCTTCGCGAAGCAGCTCTCAAATTTCAGCTCGATCTTTCCCAAGAAATTGGTGATCAGTGCGTAATACCGCATTGCCAGGATAGTATCCTCAAAGTCACGAGCGAAGAGATTGGCGATTCTGGCAGGAGCCTAGGTAGGATCCCAGACGAGATTCGTCAACAATGGAAGACAGATGGCACAAAACTTGCGTTAATGCCAGGAAAAATCCGGTGCTCCAACTGTGGGCGTGCGGCTCTTCCTTCATCTGCATCTAACAATGGTGAAGTGCTTTGTGAGCGCTGTTCTTTCGCCTGCTTTAGGTGTGGAGCCCCTAATGCCATACCTCCTTCCAACGAGAAATTCACGTGCAACGCTTGCAAGCGTATTTGGGATATAGGTGCGCTTGGATATGAGTGTCTGGCAGAGAGTACAAGTCGTGCTGACTTTTCTGATGTCCCATCCCTGAGAGGATATGACAAGACTTTGGCTAGAGAGAAGAAGCTGGAAGAAGAGCGGATCGCAGATACCCCAAGTTTTGGTGATGAGGTCAATGCATTGACAGATTACTACTTCTCTATTAGTAGTGATTGAACATGCCGTCAGTGTTGCTCCACGAGGCGATGACTGGACTACCCTGACCTCTTTTGTCCGATATTGCACCCCGGTGCCTAACCAGTATTCATGTTACTTTTGTATAGATATCCCTTAGATACCATGTCGATTCTTCCACCTGAGCGATTCACATTTCGAATCAAATAAAAGAATTTCAGGTGTTCATTTTATTTCTGAGCATTTACGTGCTTGACATCGAGAAAGGCAGATAGTTCACGTGTCTGTACGGTGCAATATTTCTAAGTAGTGTTTTTGTACGGTAGCTCAGGACGGGGCACGTTGGTTTGTTCCTTATGCGTTCGGCGTTCCTCATACTTGGCATCATGTTGGCGGGAATGCTCTCGTAGTTCAACAAAGCTGTAGGCGGGTTGTTTCCGAGTCCGTCCTCAACTATTTCACCTCCAGACCGGCAGTGCTGATCTCCATCCACGGACTCACACAATGGATGTCCCGTACATGTCCGCCAGGAAGCGCCTTCGGGGTGTATGAGCGCCGGGTATCCGAAGGAGCCTTTTTTATATCAAGTAGAACCCAGCGTAGCGACTACTACGGTCTAGACAGTACCATGCACAACAACGTCAATCGACGTCGGCAACTGCCACTGCAGCCACTGTAGCCACTGTCTCGGCCTGCCAACACCCTCAGCCTCGTCGCAGATTTTGCGGATGAGGAACGATGATTGGTGCGGATGGCCCGAGATTACCCGACCCCTTTCTCTTTCTGGGCGATGAGCCTTTTTCCGCGACGGCGGGCGGAACAGAGGTCGGAGGCCCTTCAGCTGCGGCAGTGGCAATTGCGAAATGGTGGGTACCCCCATGAACTATTTTCCTCTAGTCAAATGGCAAGGCTGCGGGAGGGCAGCCCGTGGTTGCAGCGCCAAAAGGTATCCGAGAAGTTGTTAGGGCAACGGCACGGGGGTCAGCCGCGGTGGTTGGTGCTATGCTCGTGATAAGAGGTGCAGAGCCCAAGGGGGCATCCAGAAAGGCCTCCGAAAGCGTGGCATTGACGCAGAGACGGACTGTAGCTTCATAGAACTCGCATTCCGTTTTCAAGCAGAGATAGCATGCGGATATTGCTCAATCACGACTGTGCGGCGGCTACCGTGGCTCTCCGAGCGAAGAGCTTCCGGAGAAGCGGCTGACTAAGGGGGTTAGCGTGCCAAGAGAGTGCTGGCCCGAGCTGGTAAAGGCGACGCAGAAATCTTCTTGATCCCCTTCAAAAGCCGACTGTCCCTCAACAACCTCCATCCATCTTCACTTCACTACTCTCCGCTCCATACCGCAACAATGGCCAAGGGAGACGTCGTTCAGGCGGATAAGTCCTTCATGGGCATGCCCGTGAGTATTACCTGGAATTCCTCAGTTATCGCCGCAACTTGTCCACATCCACTCTTTCCTCCAGCCAGCCCATCACCATAGTTTCATCTCAATGGCACCGCGCGAGCACTCACGAGCACCGCGACGATTCTGCGAGATGGAATTGGGTTTCTGGAGGATGAAGAGGTTGGCTGGCAGTCTAGCTGTGCGATGCCGCGGCAATTGGTGACAGAGTTGCTAACAGATGCGCAGGGCTTCATGGTCGATTTCTTGAGTACGTCTTGACCTGCATCACCGCTATCATCACTTCTGGATGCATTGTCATCTCACAATTGATGCCGGCGTGTTTGGCAAACTTTTTTGTCACAGGCACGGTTGCTAACTTCTTATCTACAGTGGGTGGTGTCTCTGCCGCCGTCTCGAAGACCGCTGCCGCCCCCATCGAGCGTGTCAAGCTCCTCATTCAGAACCAGGTATGGCAATGTCACAACTTCGCTGATTCCGCAGCGGCCGCTAACCACATTACTTTGAACAGGATGAGATGCTTAAGACCGGCCGTCTTGATCGCAAGTACAACGGTATCGCCGACTGCTTCCGACGAACCTCCCAGGCCGAGGGTGTCCTTTCTCTGTGGCGTGGTAACACTGCCAATGTCATCCGTTACTTCCCCACCCAGGCCCTCAACTTCGCTTTCCGCGACACCTACAAGTCCATGTTCGCTTTCAAGAAGGAGCGTGATGGCTACGCCAAGTGGATGATGGGTAACTTGGCTTCCGGTGGTGTAAGTAATCCAACGGCTTACGGTCAATGCCAAATACTGACCTTCGCAGGCTGCCGGTGCTACTTCCCTTCTCTTTGTCTACTCTCTCGACTACGCCCGTACCCGTCTTGCCAACGACGCCAAGAACGCTAAGAAGGGTGGTGAGCGCCAGTTCAACGGCCTCGTTGATGTCTATAAGAAGACCCTCGCCTCCGATGGTGTTGCCGGTCTCTACCGTGGTTTCATGCCCTCAGTCCTTGGTATCGTCGTTTACCGTGGTCTGTACTTCGGTATGTACGATTCGATCAAGCCTGTCGTCCTTGTCGGTCCTCTCGAGGGTAACTTCTTGGCCTCCTTCTTGCTCGGCTGGACTGTCACCACTGGTGCTGGTATCGCTTCCTACCCTCTCGACACCATCCGTCGTCGCATGATGATGACTTCCGGTGAGGTAAGTAAAAACTCAATACCTTTTAACCATTATATATACTGATCTATATTTAGGCCGTCAAGTACAAGTCTTCCATGGATGCCGGTCGCCAGATCATCGCTGCTGAGGGTGTCAAGTCTCTCTTCAAGGGTGCTGGTGCCAACATCCTCCGTGGTGTTGCAGGTGCTGGTGTGCTCTCCATCTATGACCAGGTGCAGCTCATCCTCTTCGGCAAGAAGTTCAAGGGTGGATCTGGTTAAGCGTCTCGCCCTCAACATACCCCGATACCCTAATGGAAGATGTGGAGAAGTGATGTGACCCCGGTGTAGAGAAGGGGCGTGGTGGTGGTTGACAGCATGGAGCAATATAAAGCCTGGCATCCGGACAGAATTGTTCTGGATAACGAAAAGCACGTGGCGGTGTCAACACACCTTGTACTTTAGTTTGCCGGCACGTCTTTTTCACTCACAGCACTCTGTATTACATGTCATTTTCCTTACTGTATTCCGTCCTATCGCTGGTGCAAGGGGAAAACAGTGGTTCATAGAAAGTTCATGTGGGATTTGTTATACTCAATGGTTACCTATGCTGCGTGATGCATCAGAATATGTTCCGATCACTTGTCCCTGACCGCCTTCCAGACAGCTTCTTCACCCTTCTTCAACGCTTCGCCGGCTTTAGATAATATGTTCCATGCCGCAGTGCCGACACTGGTATCCGTTCCTTGTTCACTTCCCGTTCCATTCACCCCCCTTGTACCTAATCCTCCTCCACCTGCCACATATGGCGAGTTATCAGGCGCTTGAACATAACCTTGTGGACCTTCTAAACTGCTTCTTGGCAATTCCTGTACCGCACCTCCGTGATGCTCATGTTGATAGGGGGAAGGCCCCGGCGGCGCAGGACCCAAGTTCAAATACGTGGGACCTGGTTTACTAGGTTGTGTAGATGTCACCGTTGACCGGCCAGCCAATTGAGAGTCATTTGGTGGAGGGATAGTATGTTGAGGCGGCGGACCAGCGAGGCGCGTTTCGGTTACATGGTGTGTGGCCGTATAGCCCGGCTGAGGAGGGGCCGGCGAAGAGTAGTTGTTCGAGGGGGTAGGGGGTGCGGTGGGCGCGAGGGGGCGGGCACCCGGTTGCGGTGGCGGCGGCTGCGACGATGCGTTTGCTGTGGTGGTTGCGGGCACGGAAGCCGGGACCGTGCGGGTTGGTGGTGGGTTGGAGAGGTCCTGGGTCGCTGTTTGTGGAGTGACGCCGTCAGGCTTTTGAGCGGCGGTGGTGTTGGTGTTTATAGGGTCGTTTCTGTGGATGGGGATGGGTGGCATGGTGGTGGTTGAGTTGTGGATTGAGTAGAGCAAATGGGGATCAGGTCTTGAGCTTTGGGTGTGGTAAGCAGCAATTGTGGAGAGAGAGAGGGAATTTTTAAATGGCTCGAGAGTATAATAGAAGTGTCGGAATATGGTTGCCTACGGGATGCTAGTGTGGTTTCTTTGAGGTGATTGCTGCTTTAGGTGATGATGTCATGTCACGTGCTTAAACTCTTACTACGCTAGCATTAATATGTACATGTACTGCATACTCCTATCCCAGCACAAGTTATAAAGGCATGTTCTATTGAAGGTTTAAATTTACCCGTACATGTAAGGAAACCATGGCTGCTTTGTCTGAATATGCCCTCAATCTTCTCTGTCCGACTCTGGTTCTGGAATCTCTGCAACTACCTCGACTCCAATAAAATGTTCTTCTCAGAAGCCATTCACACATATCATAGCTATTGGAGCTTTAAGTTCTCCCGCCAGACTTAATCTGGGATAGCATTTATCCTCCAACAAGCTTCGTCCTGTCTTACGTGCCATGGGATGCGTATGTAAAAAAGCTTTGCCTGCATGTTGCTGCATGGCATATTGCTGGTCATAAACTAAGACCTATGGAGAAGCGAATACGGCTTTGGTCCAATGAAAAGTCCACTTTCTCATATCCTTTCTAAGTTTTAAATATATACCATACTCACATTCTCTATACAGTTTAGTTTGCGCGATGGCTGCAATATTTCTGCCATCCATTTCACATCCGACGCGTATGTTACATGCTCCTTGACGTGTGGTCTCGAGATGAAAATATTCGGTGATATCTCTCGAACCCCATCCCTGCCAAGCGGTATGTGGAGAAGAGCGGTTCCGCATCTGGCAACGCCGTTTGAAACAGTCCGGGATACAGCCGATCTCCGATGTTGTTGATGGTTGGCACGGCTCGTCGCGATTAATTGATTATTGTACGATTGAACGGGCAAGCTTTTACAATGGACACTCCTTTGTCATTGTCGACTTCAACCGTCTGCGCGAAAAGCTTCGAATAAGAGGATTCGATTTACAACCTAAATTGAAGAAAAGATATTAGTTAACTTAACATTTTTTTAGAATTGCTTTAAAGGCTAACTTGTAATCGTGGCTGTAACGCAATATCTGCCGCTCGGTTTAATCATTGGTGGAATTTGTGGAGTATGCAGGAAACATACGAAACAATTGGCATGACTAGCAGCCTTTTGTAGGAGGAGATCCACCTGCAAGCGCGGCATCATACACAGTTGTTAAATGAGATGCTTTGTAACATGCATATATGATATTGGATTCGTCCACCACGGGGCTTCTTGCTCCTCAGCTTTGTGTTGCTCTTCCATTCCTTATATATAACATCTCGCACTCTCCAACTTTCATACTCGCCATTCTTTTTTTCGACATCGACTTCAATCATGCGATTGTCATCCTTCCTTCCCCTCTGCCTTTCGGCCGTCGCTCTGGCAGCGCCTACCCCAACCATCGAGGAGCGTGGCGTCCTTGCGAAGCGCGCTAGCGTTACTGATGTACCGGATACTGGTTACGCGACCCAAAATGGAGGCACCACTGGTGGAAAGGGTGGCTCTACTACCACTGTATCGACTCTAGCCCAGTTTACTGCTGCTGTTTCGGGTGATGACCCTAAGATCGTCATCGTATCCAGCGGATTCAAGGGTAATGCGGACAGCGTCAAAATCGGCTCGAACAAGAGCATCATTGGCAAGAGCAGCTCTGTCGGTATGCTTAATCGTTAGTTACTGATAGCATGATCCGCTCTAACGAATCCACAGTCATCGAAAACGTTACCTTCACCATCAAAAATGTGAAGAACGTAATTGTTCGTAACCTTGCTCTCAAGAAGGTTATTGGAGGTGACACCATCGCCGTTCAAGTTGCCCAGAATGTCTGGCTTGACCACCTCGATCTTTCATCTGATCGCGACCATGATAAAGACTACTACGATGGCCTCCTCGACTTGACACACGCCGCTGACTTCATCACCGTCTCCAACGTCAAGCTTCACGACCACTGGAAGGCATCCCTCGTCGGCCACTCCGACAGCAACGGCGCTGAAGACAAGGGTCATCTACGCGTCACCTATATCAACAACCACTGGGTTAACATCAACTCGCGCACCCCTTCGCTTCGCTTCGGAACTGGTCACATTGTCAACAACTACTTTGAGAACACTTCAGACGGAATCAACACCCGACAGGGTGCTCAGGTTCTTGTCGAGAACAACGTGTGGTCTGGCTGCAAGAAGGCAGTTTACAGCACTGATGGCGGATACGCCGTTGTGTCTGGCAATGACTTTGGCGGCGCTTCCAGCACAGCCCCTGCTGGTACACTTACCTCGGTACCATACCAGTACACAAAAGTTGCAGCGTCTGCAGTTAAGTCTGCAGTTGTTGGTAAAGCTGGTAATACACTCTCTTTCTAAAGGGGTGAAAGGGGTTACTCTCTCGCAGACCATATTGACAGCCATTAATTGTATATATCTATTTCGTTTGTGTATATAGATTGGAGAAATCCGCTGCATATTATTAGGGGGCTGATTCAGAGGCCCTTGGTCCTCGATGTGACAAATAAAACTTATATTCAGTAAGATGCTCATTGGTCTTCCTTGAATGGTCTTATTGCTGCTGCAAACGGCGAGTAACGACTATCATAGGCATCTTATGAAATATTACACAAGCTGCTTGGAATATATGTGAAAAGGTTTTATCCATGAGCAAACAATGGATGCACGTTCCAATCTAGTATGACAACAACTACAAAATGCACACCACACACTGCGCACTGCTTTATTGGCACTTAATTTTGGTACAAACAACTAAAAAATGCTTACATTTCATTGTCAAATCAATGAAATTCACAATGCCGCTCGCTTTCCCGCCTCGCATAAAGAGGCATTGCACACGTTAGTGTCCCGTCCGAACCCCAAAGAGACAAACAAACATACACAGAGAAAAGAAATCATACGCTTTAGGATGCTAGCCACACCTCACCATTTCGAATCCACCACCTTCCCTCTCACCTCGCCCCTCCTCGTCCTTCTTTCTATACTGACCCTCATTGCTGTCCTGGTAATGACAGTCATCTGCTACTGCATGGCACCTTTCTGCCGGGATTCTTTCGACTCATCGTCTATCATTTCCGAGTTCGCTGCTCCAGCTACGATTGCCCATTTAGCAACTCTGCGCGATTGGTGCGAAGAAGTGATTCTCGAGCTACAAAGGCGCAATAGAAGACAAGCGAGGCGTGAACGGGCGTGGGTGGCTGAATATGTGAATGAGCGATTGAGGGAGTACGAAGCGGGAAGGAGTTTGAACGATGTAGGCTATGGAACATTTGGAAGGTCTAATGTAACACGGAATGTTAAAGGTGAGGTGGTATAGTACGATTAGTGTTGAGGTTTGTTGAACTAATCTGCTCCCCAATGTGCTCATGTCAGAAGAGAGAATTGACAGATGCCTTGGACCTCCATTGTGGCCAAATGCCTGCCGGAGAGATATAGCCCCCAACAGAGTTATACTTTCTATACCTACAAGTACATCAAGCTATGATGGTGAGATGAATGTACCAGGTGTCCCCTTGCCAGTCCAAACTCCTGTTCTTTATGTCCTTAACACCAAGCCATGGCTATTATGGTACGACGTTGAATTAATGCCCCCTTCGAGTCTTGTTACTCTTTGTTCCATTACTTACGAGTGTTCGCCTTTTGTAATTCTGTCCATCCATACCATTTACCCTCCTTTTCAGTATAGATATGTCACTATTGTGAACCTCTTAAACTGATACTCAATCCGTCTTGAAATTCTCTTACTGCGCTGTCTTCTCAGCCTCTAAACGGTCTGCTGCTTCTACCATGCCTCTTTCAAAGCCATCCATATCGAATTCGTCCAATTCATCATTTTCATTGGCTAGCATATTGACGTCATGATTGCGAGCTTCTAGTTTCATGGCAGCAGCCATGGCGGCACCTTGATTAGCTAACCGATCCGCAGCTGCATTTCCCTCGGCCTCTTTACCAGGAAGCTTGCTATGTCCCTTGACCCATTGAAAACGAGTGGTGGCCTTTGCTAGCTCTCTCTCTTTAATACGGACGAGAATGGGCTCAATCAAATCTCTATTCTCTACCGGCTTCCCAGCAGCATTCTTCCATCCATTCTTTACCCAAGTCTGGTACCACTCTGTTATACAATTGATGCCATAGTATGAGTCGGTGTAAATCTTTACGCTTCGATCGATAGCGATGGTATCGAGGGCGCGGGCAATGGCTGTGAGCTCGGCTTTCTGGTTCGTATGCTTGTCTGCTACAAGTGGCCCACACGCGTTTCTATTGATAAGTCAACTGCAGATTCGCACCATGGTGACAGGCATGTATACTTTCTGTGCTCAGGCCCGAACCACACGCCCCAACCACCGTATGAGCCGCCTCTACCGTTTCCCTTGCACGCGCCATCGGTAAATACCTGACGTTCAGAGTCAGAAGACTCGTCGCCAGACTCTTGTCCTTGGGCTTCTCTAGCCTTCAGAGCTCCATTGGTATATGCTTTCAGTTCCCCCTGAAAATCCCCAGTCGGTTGTAGTTTGGTCGCATTGAGCTCCGCTTGTGTCTTGTATACTACAGGAGGACCATCGGGGGGACCGTGTTTTATCCTCCTATCAAATCCATCCTCCGCATCAGGCAGAAGCGGTGCTGTACCGGGCTCGTAGTCGCCATTCATCATTGGTGATAAGGGCGAGCCGTCATTCTTCTTTTGTCTCTTTGAGCCTTTGCGCCCCTCAGCTACGGATGGCGTTCGAGAGGTGCGATGGCCGTTAAGGCTTATGGGTGTGCTTGTTGCTCGCATGTAATTTTGGGCTTCTTCGTAAGATGCGAATTTTTGGTCTGGGGGTATAATTAGATGGATAACATAGACAATGAGAATTGTGATCTCGTACGCTGATTGTTTTTGAAGCCAGTAATCTGCTGTTTAGCATCATTCCAGTTCAGGTAAATTCCCGGCTTGTGACCACGCCGAACAGCATAGTAGGACTGTTTTTTTGCATGCCCTTGCGAGCCTGAAGATGTCACTGAAGCAGATTTCGCCTTCTCCATTGCGTGACGTTCTGCTTGTTCGGAGCTTGTATTGTAATAACGCTCAAGAGGAAGCTGGATGCGGTCACCACGACAATTCGTTATAGTAGTAAAAGAAAAGATGCGCGCGGGGCGGCTGTAGACGCTGGGCGGACTGCTCTGATTAGCTTGGTGCTGGACGAGAGGGTTGAAGCTAACAAACTCACCGATGCGACTCTGCGAACACAAGTCGGCAACTAGCTCTATAGGTAGCAAGATGGCAGACAGTAGCTCTCATGAGTCTACTCCTAGGAGTTCATGTAATAGTCGTGAGGAGGGTGGGTATTATAAGGTGAGGGAAGAGGGGGGTGGGTGTGTGGTGGGCGACCGCGGTTGGCTGCCGGGACAATCTTGAGCCGGGCCATTCCTGTAGGTGAAAGACCGCATCGGTGTGTGGGGAAAAACAATATACGCCAACACTGGGTATATTTGAGGAGATCCAGAAGGTTGTCAAACGGAAAACATTCACTACGTCCGCGGTTGTTGGGTCTGTGGAGGCCACGCGCATGGCCGCGGCGTGACAGCTGAGGTGCGGGATTTCACCACCGACGCTTCTCCGCGTTCACCCACCCACGTCAGTCTGCCGCCGATTGCTCTCTTGGTTACTGCACCAAGCTGTGCACCGCCCATCTTCTGTCTGCATAAGGGGCAAGTGTCACAGCAGCTTTTGATCTCACATCAGATCCACGTACTCACTTGCCAAGCATGTTTGAGGTACGTATGCAGACACCACGCGCCCAACGAAGGTCGCCCATCAGCACGGCTCACAGAGGCAAAGGGACGACACGCTGCGAACAGGTATCGTTTGCGCCTACATCGTGCGCGGTCCGTGGTACTCTCTGGCCCTGAGTTAGTCGAAATCCGGGCAGCTCAACGGACCTTCGAAGGCGCTTATATCCGCACCGCCCTCGGCCAGTTTTCTTTCGCACTTGTCGTGCTCAAGATCTTCACGGCCGAGTTCTACTCAATAGGCGCTTTGTTTGCCGTCTATGGCGCTGGAATCTTATTCATCAGCCTCTTTCGTCGCCAGCAAGGTGAGTACGGGTAACTCCAGCCGGTCAGACGCCGTTGATCAACACAAGAATGACCTGGTGTAACTGGGAGTTCGAGCTGTCCTTCTGTAACATTAGGCTCAATGGGTATGGGGGCCCAAGAAAGGGCATTGTTCGGTTTCTGATCGGCTGGAGATGGTGTGAGTATATACGGTCGCCCTACTGACTTTGCGTTTAGGGAACAAACAGTTCTTCTCAGAGGTTGGCGAGGATGGACTTAATCGCAAAAAGTTCAGGACAAGCGGAAACGTAGTTTCCGTCATGACAGCACTCAGCATCGCAGCGTATATCTGTCTATTGGTGCTTACTCTTAGACTCAATACCTAACTCGGGTAGTACAAAAAATGCCTAGAAACCTCACTTCCACCGCTTGTTCTGTATTCCACATCGTACCCAAAATACGAGACGAACGATCAGCACCGGACAATCACCAGCCGTCTTAGCTCACTCTTCTACCGCCTGCCCAAGGGAAGACCGGCAGAGCGGACTGCCGGTGAATGCACGCCCAGAACGTCTATAGGCAGGCGGGATGTAGCAGTGACCTCTACCTAAATTGCACGCCAAGGGCTTGGTCGTAGCACTCTGCATTCTCCGGACTCGATGTGGATCACACCAGACGGGGGGGATGAGACAGACGGGTCTCCAGCTCTGTGCGGTGGGCTTCCAGCGGAGTTATGAGGGAGGTGAGGAATGCTAGCCCGGAAGGAGGATCAATGACGGCGGGAAGCGGAAGCTCAGTTGGTGTTTTCGACGAGACAGAAGTAGGCTAAATGAACCAACTAAGCCAGTCTGCGTAGTCACCGGGGCGTGTGCGAATGATAGGAGCGTAATTAAGAGCACGTTTGGACGTGGGGTAAGCTGGGGGCCCGCCTGGGGGTGAGAGAAGGCGGCCAAGCAGGGTGTAACTCGAGCAGGATCAGACTGCAAGCAGCCACGCCACGCTGTTATCAGTCAGGCTGTATAAGAGGGGTCAAGGGGATGGACGGGCCGGCTCCTGTGCCCGACTCTTGTTTGTCCTGCCACCAGGCTTGTTCGTCTTGTCACGGCATCGCAACAGCGCCCGTTTCGGGGCAGTCAGCACATCGCAACGTCACCGAACCCCTCCCTCGCTCGAGGTGACTGGCAGCCGCGACGCGCCTCTCTCCTCTTCGCGGCACCGCAGCCGCGCTCCTCACAGCTCCACCATCACCTACGACCTGCGAATTCACCCCCAGCATCCTAACCGTCGACATCGTTTGCCAGCATTCGATTGGCGCCAGGCCATAGTCTTGGGTTGTGGCTCCCAACAAGGCTTAGCCTCTGGGCAGACCTAGCCCCGGCCCTTTTTGAGCATGGCCGCCTTGCCGATAATCGCTGCAGGTACTACAACGACTCATACTCATATTCGCCGCCGCTCCTCAGCTTCCGCAAATTCCACTCCGCGACGGACCTCTCAGCATTCTATCTTCGCCCAGAACGTGCTCATGAGCAAGCTCGCCTTCCCGGACCATAAACACGCGAACCTTGACGCCGATTCCGCGCGGCCTGCTTCCGCCCAGGCCAGTCTCTCCCATGCCAGCAAGCCCCAGACCTCTGCTGCGAAGGTTCTGGCCGCCGAGCATGGCACTCTGAAGCCCCTTCCTCTGGTTCAGACTCTCCAGAGCCAGCGCTCGCCTATTTCTAAAGATGGCGTGGGTGCCGCACTGAGTGATACGCCTGCGCCGTCGCAACCAGGCAGTCCGCCAATGTATGGCCTGCGCAGTACTACAAGCTATGTATCACGGCAGCTGACACTTGCAGGCCGCCCGGTTCTGTGCGGACCACTTCTGCCGCCTCGACACCGCGCATACGTCCTACCACGCTAGACATTCCTGGTTTGACCAAATCCAAGGTTTCCCCCGATGGCAAGATTGCTCAGCGTGACGTGGGCTCTAAGCTCGTCATTGTCATGGTCGGCTTGCCCGCACGAGGCAAAAGTTACATCACCAAAAAGATGACGAGATACCTCAACTGGCTACAGCATGACACCAAGATCTTCAACGTGGGTGAAAGGCGTCGTGTAGCGGCAAGCGGCCATGGCTTCCGTCTATCTTCCAATGCCCTTGAAAGGGTCCCCTCTGGACTCACCGAGGTAATGGAGAGGGGTGACACGCTACCCCAGATAGCTGCTAAAATTTTGATATCCGGAGAATCTCCGGCCGACGCCTACTCCCCACTGAAGTTGCCGAGTCCCGCCGGTGAGCTCGACGACAGGGATGATACGGCGGTGATTGAGTATGATGCCCCTCCACGAGTCGAGGTAATATCGCCGGGACCGGAGCCTCCTACACCTGCTCCAGAAGACAATAGTGACGAGGGCATGGATCAATCGGCAAGCTTCTTTGACCCCTCGAACAAGCGGGCAGCTCAGCTTCGCGAGCAGTGTGCCATGGAAACATTGGATGAACTGCTAGATTGGGTCGTAAAAGGTAACGGTTCTGTTGGTATCTTTGATGCCACAAACAGCACCCTCGCCCGCCGAAAACAGATCATGGAGAGAATTCGTGCAAGAGCTGGCCACGAATTGAACGTGCTGTTTGTTGAGTCGGTGTGTCAAGATAAGAGCCTTCTCGAATCTAACATGCGCCTCAAACTCTCCGGTCCGGATTACGAGGGCAAGGATCCTACTGCCGCTTTGGACGACTTCAAGAAGCGTGTCGCCATTTACGAAAAGAACTATGTACCTCTGGGAGATTATGAAGAAGAAAACAATATGTCATATGTCAAGATGATCGACGTCGGTCGAAAGATGATATCACATCAAGTCAAGGGTTTTCTGGCAGGGCAAGCCGTTTATTACCTGCTCAACTTCAATCTGGCACCACGCATGATCTGGATCACCCGGCACGGTGAGTCAATGGATAACGTTGCCGGTCGCATTGGCGGTGATTCAGAGCTGAGCCCGAATGGACAAAAGTATGCCGAGGCAATGACCCGATTCATTGACAATCAACGGAAAGCTTGGGATGTGCATCTTGCCGATAAGATTGCGCATACCCATTTTCCTCCCGTTCCTGGAGATCACACACCTCCGAACCCATATTTTGGAAGCGACGTGGAATTGAAGAGCTTCTGCGTGTGGAGTTCGATGCTCAAGCGTAGTGTGCAGTCAGCACAGTATTTCTGCGATGAGGAATACGACATAAAGCAGATGCGTATGCTTGATGAGTTGAATGCCGGATATATGGAAGGCTTGACGTATGAAGAGATCCGATCAAAATACAGTGAGGAGTATGAACGCCGAAGGGCTGACAAAATCTCCTACCGCTATCCAGGCCCTGGTGGCGAAGGCTACCTGGACGTCATCAACAGGATTCGACCTGTCATTGTCGAACTCGAACGAATGACTGACCACTGTCTGTTAATCACCCATAGGTCGGTTGCCCGTGTGCTTTTGGCCTATTTCCAGGGTCTGAAGCGTGAAGACGTTGCAGATTTGGACTGTCCTCTTGGGATGCTCTACCAACTAGAGCCTAAGCCCTATGGTGTGGAGTTCAAAGCATGGCGGTACAACTCAGACACCGATGACTTTGATTACCTGCCTAAGTACAAGCTCAGGCGAGCACCTCTTCCCATTCAATAGTTTTGTCATATTTATTATGATAAGCTTACTTCAGCGCGAATAAGGCCAAGGATGCTGTAGCGTTGGTTTGGCCTGGCTTTAGGTGCTGTATTATTATTGATTCTCCTTGAACTCTGTCTTCACCTTTACTAGTGGTGTCGTTGAGTAACACTTTTAATTGGGAATCTCGGCGTGTGTTCTCTAGGGACTGTGTATACTTATGTTTTCTTCTTTCGTTTGGATCGGTGTGGCGTTTGAAGAGGGAATGACAAGCGGCACACGAAATCATGATTTACTATTGCACTTTGGGTACTGGCAGATCTGGCATCATTTGGCTCTCTACAGTATACTTGTACCTGGTTGGTTCAAGCTTTTTAGATAGAGTGATGGCTTCGGACGGTACCAAAGTGGCTCAGGCACTTGGTTGGCAAGGGAGATGTGTAAGAGTGTGCCAGATTTCTTTACTGCATATCGTCTTGATGACCGTCATGATCTTAGATGTTACACAAGCTGGCTACCTTCATTTGGAGCACAGGTAGCGTGATAGAATGGCTCTAGGAAGATGCCGTGTAAACCTTGTATTAAATGCCATTACGCGTTACCAAGAACTTAACTTGTATAGTGTGAAGTGGAGGACTCTTAGCTTCATGTGACCCAAAATTGGCACCGGATCAACAAGTTCCGCTCCCACAAACAGAACAAATACAGATGGGCTCTGTATAGCTAAATACAACCTGTGCTAAGCTATCTATCATCTCTGCTACATGTTGAGACTACGATCTATGGAGGTGAGGACATCGAATTGAAACCTGCTCATGATGTATCAGTGGCCTGCAGAGCCCATCAACAAACCATGGCGTAGAGCACGGCAAAAATGCAAAAAAGAAAAACGGCGCGACCAAAAATCGAACCGCCCCCTCGTAACCCCCAACTCCTTAGAGCTGCTTTCAAGAGAGGCCCTAGCCCGGGGTGCGTTTATACGAATTTGTGGATAATTGGTTCGATGACTACTTTCCCAAGTTGAAAATATTTGAGCGTCAAACCACAACTCTCCTCTTGAAGTTGTTGTTTTCAACTTTCACTGCAGTGACTAAGAGAAAACTGTCGCTCCTTCCTCACGCGTCCCAACCCACTGACGCGTTTAGAGCCGCCACCCGCTCTTACGAACCCTCTCTACTAACATACTGTCCACCCCGCTCCTTCTAGACCAAGTCAAGATGCGCGACCTCAGTCTTTTAGAGCGTTTTCTCGACGACGCCTATGTCGCGATCGCCACATGCATGGAGTCTCACCTTGAAGGCACGCCCCTCGAGTTCCTGATGACAATCGAGGGACAATACTGGACCGTCATGATCCTCTGCTCCGGATTTGTCTTTGGTCCGATACTTTACAAGATCGTGTGGGGCTTGATTGGCGAGAAGGTAACGTTGAATTGCAATAGCCCCAAACCAGCCAACAGGCTATGAGGGACTTGTTCTCACTTAGATCCAAGGTGGTAGCCGTCTTGGAGAGCATGGGTGTGCCGCTCAGGGATAATGGTAAAAAGGACGAGTACATTGAGGACGACAGCACAGTTCCAAAGATGAAGGATCACCCCCGTCGCCTGCTACCGCGTATTCACGTCTACCGTGGCAATCCACCCGCTACACAAGAGCGCGCCCAGAATGGCTTCAAGACACCACAGCAAGTTCGTGGTCGTGATATCCAAACCAATGCTGCTGGGTTCATGCCTCCTCTCTCTTCCTCCGCTGGTCATACGCCTTTTCCTCATCATGTTCCGATCGCGCCGAGGAACAGACATAGGTATACAAGCCAAAGGACACCTAGGGACATCTCTCGAGAACACCAAGGCGAATCCCACCGGGCACGAGTCCACGACCCAGATAAAGACCCACTGTCTGACGCTGAGCTGGAGCGCAGGACAGAGGAGATGAGGACAAGATTGTTTGGGGGCTATTCTGAGATTCGCTAAAAGGCAAAGCAGGTAAGTGTGGTATGTTCTTCACTACGACCTAAGCGGGCTTAGATGAGGGGCTGGGGGTTAGGAAGGGCCTCAGCACGGAGCCGTAGTGTCGCTCATTAAAGGATGAAGACTTGAGCACGGAAACCATATATTTGTGGTTGATTCAATTTGCCCTTCTGGTTCTACGGCAAGGTCTATCCGGAGGCACTACTGACTTTGGATAATAGCAGCTAAGACGAATTGCAGAGTGGTGGTCATGAGCCAGGCTACGGAAACATTCGAAGTTACTACTACACCACATGGGGCTACCAAATGGTCGGCATGTACGGCATCGCTTTATGAACGAAATATGGTATATGGCAGATGTAGTTCATGCTAAGGCGTTCTATCTCAATGATAGTTCATGGAATGGCTTTCCCATACGAACACATACCTATGAATACCAATTGGGTTTCTAGTGACATATTTCTGATCCATGGCGTGAAAGTAACTGTGGGAGTCACATATTTCGTAAGTGTATATGCCACGAGATCAGCAATGATTCCATGAAAGAAAATCCACAGCACAAAACATCTCTAGTACCACAGCCGCAGGATAGTTTCCATGGAGCATTATCTTACGAATTGCAACATGCCTACTTCTCATCAAAAACCTTCTCCCTCCCATGATCTTCCCTCTGGTTTTCAACAGTAGCCTCTACGTGCTCCGTCATCAGCTCTTTTACACCCCTCATACAGGCTACACTCGCTGTCGCTAGGGCTACAAACGGCACCACGCTCCACCAACCCAACCTGTACGCCCTGGCATATGACCAGTAACTGGCTTCCCAAGCCGCATTCATAATGCGCTCATTTGCACCGGGGATACCTTCCCCACTTGAAGTCGAAGCCTTCGTGCCAGCTTCCATGACCTTTAGCAATGCCGAAACAGAGGAGGAAGGAAGACCGGCTGTGATAGCAGCGGAGCTTACATCCGAAGCGTAGTGCGAATTAAGGCGCCCGTTGATGATGGCGTTGATGACCGCAGAACCATAGGCACCTCCTATAGCACGAGCAGAGAAGGCAAGGCCAGTGGCGGTAGAGAGAAATGCGTGCGGCGAGGTGAACTGTACGCAAGCGACGAGTAGGGTGAGAGGGCCGGAGCAGCCGATGCCTGTGAGTACAGTGAAGGCGATTTGAGGGGTCGACCAGCTTGGCCGGATGCAGGCGAAGCAGATTGTGGCGATGAGGAATATACCGTAAGTGACGACAAGAGGGGATCCTGTGGAATGGTGAGTAAGTAATGATGCGGTGATTGGAACTTACTTAGGTCCTTGAACCGTGTTGCCCACCATGTGACTGCAAGTGAGCAGATTATAGTAGGAATCTGGTAGGAGATTTGACGGACAGCAATGTCCCAGCTGTTGGACTCGAAACCCAGATTTAGGATGATTTGGGGGACGATGGAGTTGACTGCAGAATAGAATATCCATCTGTTTGAAGTTGGCACTGCCACCGAAACCGAGTCATAAATGCTTACCCTTCAACCGTAAAGGCAAACGTCGCAAGCCAAAAATTCGGTCCGTTGCTGAAGAAGATGTGTGCAACGATACCGTCTGTTCTGCCCTTCCATTCTACAGGTGATCAGAAATATTGCGAACAACTAAGACGATTGTATTTTATCCTCACCATAGACACAAAATGCTAGTAGGAACACGATCCCAATGACCAAATTTGCAACGACATGTGGATCACTCCACGCATAAGTACCACCTGCCCAATTAAGTGCGAGGAGCATGAGCGTCGTACTTGCAACAAATAGAGTGCTACCGATAGGATCGCATGCCCAAGCCCACTCTTTGAATTTCATCCGTGGATAGTCGGTGCTCTTCTTCGGCCAGTAGAATGCAAATAGCCCTAGCGACGTCGTTATATGAAATGCGGCTTGGATCCAAAAGATATTACGCCAACCAGAAGGATCTATGTTTGTTACCGCTCCTGCAGCCAACCCACCGACCCTATGATTGTCAGTATGTTTGTGAAATGATTGGTTGTAATAGTTTGAAAGATGTGAACTCACATCCCTCCAGTCGCCCCTCCGAGAAAAGCGAACCCATTGGCAAGCGCACGATACTTGAGAGGCAATATCTCAGCTAGAATCGAATGCACAATAGATATCGTAGCAAGTGTTACTCCTATCAAAATACCACCACCAATCAACATATTCATAGATGTAGCTTTGGCACAGATGACACTGCCCGCAAAAGCAATCAGAGGAGGGATTGATACGAATAGCTTGCGGTCGAGCACATCCGAAAGACGACCTACGAGAGGGGAAAGCACAGTTTGCATAAGAAGTGGTCCCTGTCACATTGTTTAGTGAACTTGATTCCTCTGATTTTCTACGGCATGAGAGCAGCTGTACCTGAATTATCCATCCCGAAAGCGCTGCCTCTCCAAGATCACGTATGATGAAAGCAATGACACTGCCAGCCGCCACAACGACGAATACTTGCGCCATGATTCTAGTTCGACGTGAGCATCAATATATAGAACATGATGGGGTTGTGTACGTGAAACTACTTATGAAGACAACGAGCCATGATCGCCATGTAAGATGGACGGGCGTCAAGTCCTTTTGTGCCTCTTGCTGGAGAGAGACGAGGTGAGCATCCACATGATGCTTGGATGGTGGCTGGGTGTTCTCAGTTATCGTCGTGTCACCGTCCTTGTCCATCTTGTAGGTAATTGCAAAGGAAAAAAAAAACAACGAATTGGCAAGGGCTTGGAAAGACGAACAGTTATCACTTAAGACATGCTGATGCACCTTGCAGTCAATTGGTTTTTAGACAGTTGTTGATACCTACTAAGCATGCGGGATAATCGCCCGTGCATCTCGGCAGTTGAACTGACAGGCGGGTGAAGCGCACCGAAGCGAGAGCTTGACTAGAGGAAGAACATCGTGCGGGGAAACACGGTGGGGGTGTAGCGGGGAAGGAAGGTCGGTATGCGGGTTATTCTTTTCTCTGGTCCGCTCTGGAAGGAGACTTTTCTTTGGGAATGCCATGCATAATCCAGGCGAATCCCTATGTTGCTGTCTGGCATCTTCCCGTGTTTCACCGTTGGATCCTTCTGTCCTCGCACGGCCCCAAGATCCCGGGAGCACGGCCTCCAGCCTTATCCTATGATTTCATTCAAACCACCATGTCCAGGTCCTCGATGTCTTGTACGATGTGAAAGACCATAGATTCAAGAAATTTCGTGTGAATGGAATAAATGACAATGCGAACAGCACGACGTAGTTCCTCTGTAGCAGCGGATGCTGGAACTTCTCCACTACAAGTAGGTCGCTTAGAGGCGGGCGATCTCCCTCTCATGCATCCTCCCACCTCCCAACCCGAATACAATCCTAGAGAAAGCCATCAGCGAACCCGAAACAGCATCTTGGTCCAACTCTCGCATGGCATTGGTGTTCTGATCGACCCGGTGCGCCAAGTTAGGCGGGACGGTGTCGCAAGCAGGGTTGTGCTGCAGGCGCACGCGCCGGTCTGTCGTCATCTACGTCATACCTGTTCCTCTGCCCCCAGCCTCTCCTGCCTGCTTTTTAGCTCACAATTCAACCACTCCCCTTTAAACGCGTTCATCGTTCTTACTGACCATCTTTGCTCGTGTACATTCGTTGCCTTTTGATTCGGTGGTTTGACATTAGTTGAAGGACATTACACAGTAGCCAAGAATATCACGAACTCGACATCATGCCCGACGCTGCGCCCCAGGAGAAGCCGCTCAATGAGTACGTTTATCCAATCACCTTTAACTCATATGCCTTCTTCTAGATCCCATGGCGAAGCTGACTCGCCTAGGCTGCTCTCCCGTTCCATGGTTGACATCTATGTCGGCCCCGAGAACACGCATTGGATCCTCCATGAGAAGCTCCTCTGCTACCATTCTCCCTTCTTTCGCTCCATATTCTACGCAAAGAACAGCACTACGAGGTCCTTCGGTCTTCCTGATGAGGAAGATGCTCCCTTCAAGACCTTCGTTGGCTGGCTCTACAGCTCCTCTCTTCCAGTGCCTCGTGAAGAGGCCGATCTCACCATGCTCTTGGATCTCTACCTCATGGCCGAGAAGTTCCAGATTCCCGCTCTGATCTCAGACGTCCTACAAGTCGTGAGAGAGTGGTATAAGTTCAGTGATACCTATCCAGGTCTGCGCCGTGTGCAATACATCTACGCGAATACGGAGGATGGAAGCCCAATGCGACACATGCTTGTCCATAGTGTGGCACGGCTTATGGTGTTGGAGCATGGTATTCCAGCCCACTGGGACAAGGCATTGCGCAAGAATGGACAGCTGGCTGTGGACATCATCAAAGCCATCCAGGACTGGAGATTAGACGAGTCAGTCGTGCCGGATTCGCGCGATGACCCCGCCGAGGCTGAGGAACTCATCGATGTGGAGGCTGAGATTGCAGAGCAAGAGGCTGAAGGACAAGAAGAGGCTGAAGCTGAGCCCGAGCCCGAGCCCGAGGATGATTCGGCAGGTGAGGACACTGTCGTTGACTCACCTATGCAGCCGCATCACCCTGAACCCAAGGAGTTCAAGAATGCGGGAAAGAAAGGCGAGGACATAACGGAAGGCTTTAAGAAGATTAGCCTGAAGGCAGTACCAAATGGTCTCACAAATGGCGACTACGGAACTCTTCATTAAACGACGAGAGCGTTAATTATCCCTTGGCTAAAATTTGTTCGGCAACTGCGTATGATTTCCTTGTCATGTTGGCGTTGGGACACATACCATCTTCAATTCGTTATCTGTAATGCTTGACAACTTACTATTTGTTTCATGGCATGTATTGTATTGATTTAAGTTGGTTTTGGCACGACGTAGTTGAACGTAAAAATTCAATCGAGAACTCTTATTGAGGTCACCTTGCTGTTTTATAGTACCAAAGGTTTTTTCTTCTTAAGTCAAGTAGTTACTCATAATACGCAAAACTTCTTATTGCCAAGTCACCTTTCAGCTTTGTAGAGGACCTAGTACTACTTCGGGTATTGCATCGATTTTCCCACTGAGAAGGTCTGTTTTTATCCCCTACCATGTCCGCAATTCAACTTCCACTATCTATCCTCTAGATGTGTGACGGTTAAGGCTAACCGATTACTCGAAAAGTCTATCGGAACTCTATCATGAATCTCAGTCTCCCGTCGAGACGATCTAACCCACCTCGAGAAAGTATTGACCACTTATCATGGCTATATATTAAAGATGTTCTATAACTTGTTTATAATTTCCAACCTTACCCAAGTTGAGTGATAGGATTCCTATAAACTAAATGTTATTCTTCAGTCCGTGGAGAAGAATGCACTCTACGGGATTG